>ERZ1370068.7797-contig-6692_pt1 | contig 42171 bp, 69 predicted proteins | sample MGYA00561227_ERZ1370068 | MGnify/ENA primary metagenome ERZ1370068 (study PRJEB38410, sample SAMEA6850437) | metagenome | study: Metagenomic assessment of the ecological functions of the soil: analysis of the soil microbiota associated with the... | reverse complement strand
GAGATCGGAAGAACGGGCGCCGCGTGCGCATCGAGCGGCGGGCCCAAACACTGATCCGGCCTGAACGACATGTTCGGGGACGTCAAGACCAGAGCCTCGACGCGACGCATCAGGAGACCGGCCGGCGCGAACCGGTTTCTGATCAATGTCGCCCGCTACAAGCGCGAGGACGACGATCGTCTTCCGTCAGACCGGACGGCCGCGCCGAGCGGCTGCAGGATCTGAAGAGCGACATCGAAACCGCGCAGGCGTTCAAGGGCTACATCGAGAGTCGATGCCGCTGCTGAAGGACATGGCCACCGTGACGAACGGCGTGCGGCGCGCGTCGACGCGTTCGGCGTGGCGCGCAACCTGCTGTTTCGGCGCCAACGAAAGAACTCGCCGGCCGCAGAATGCGCCAGTCGCCATCTCCTCATATTCTGGGGCCTCGAGAACACCGCCTGGCATCGCAATGGGGCGCCAACATGAACTCCGGTCATGGAGCGGAACATCGGGCAGTCGCTCGGCGTTGGCGCGGTCGTTCAATCCGGACACGTCGCGACGACGGCGCGGCTCGACAACCTCAACAAGCTCGAACACCTGGCCTACAAGCTGCACGCCTCCGGACTGGGCCGTGCAGCGATCCTGGGCCGATCGATGAAGCCATGGCGATGCGCGGCCGCGGCATTTACGATCGGACCTGCGCGAACTGCCACGAGAAGCCGTTCAGAAGTCGCCGTCGAACGGAATGGTGACGTACCAGCTCTTCAAACTGGAGCGAGGTCGGCACGAGCCCGCTGGCGGCGCAGAACTTCGATGAGAAGGTCATCGTCGACGGGAAGGAACTGCGCTTCGCGGATGCCGCGTTCAGCATCCTGGAAGTGGCTCAGCGCCAGTGCACGTGAAGAACGCGATCTCCGAGCAGACACAGGCGGAATGGGAAGGACGCGCCCGGCGCCCCGCGCCGCGGATGCGGAGCACGCTGGCGGACGCCGACAAGTATCCCGACTCGCGCGGCGGACGCGTGTATTCGGCGAAACCGCTGGCCGGCGTCTGGGGCCACCCGCGCTTGTCGAACAACGGATCCGTGGCCAACATGTGGGATCTGCTCACGGCGCCGAGGCGGCCGGCACGTTTGCTCAGGCTCGCGGGCTGTGACACGGTGAAACTCGCGGCACGCATTTCGACGCCGAATACGCCGTCGCCCGCCCGGTATCGGAATGGAACCACCAGCAAACTTCGAGGCACTCGAATGCCTGGCTCAGGCGCGCGGCAACCAGCTCCGCTGTTTGACCGACTGATGCAAAGTGGGCGCTGATCGAGGCTCTCAAGGCACTGCGGCTAACGCGATATCAGAAGTCCGATTCGGCGGATCGTCAGGTCTGCCGGCGAATTGAGCAGCGCACGCGGCTGGGCGATAATCTCGGTCTGGAGTCAGCAGCCGTCACGCGGCAGCTATGAGTTACGTCCGGCGCGGGTCCGCGTTTGGGATCGTGCTGGCCGTTTTCCTGCTCACGGCAGCGACTTCGTCCGGTCGGCCTCAGGCCGCTCCGCAGCGGGCCCTTTCTCCACGCGAGCTGGCGCCGATCGATCTCACCGGCTGCTCGGTGTCGGTGGTGACCGAGGACTGGCGTTACCGCGATGGTCATGCCGCTCAAGGGCGACTACGGCAGCGCTGCGCTCAACGCGAACGGGCGCCGCGCCGCCGATACGTGGACGCCGGACCAGGCTGGCCGGTGCGAGCTAGTACGGCGCCGGGGCCGTCATGCGCGCGCCGGGACATGTGCTATCACCTGGGAAAACGACAGCACGCTGCGGATCGAGACGGAAGCCGGCAAGCAGACGCGCCACATCCCGCTCGTTCAGTCTTCTAGCGCCCGCAGGTCCTCTGTCGTGGCAGGGCACGTCCGTGGCGCGGTGGGACGGTCCGCCCGGACGTCATCGATGTTCTCCGGACCAATGGCTTTCGACAACCTGAACGCGGGACAGGGCGCGGCCGCTCGGCGGATGGTGTGGACGCCGCTGAAGGTGGTGACGACGAACCTTCGCGCCGGCTGGCTGCGCGCCAACGGCGTGCCCTACAGCGCCCAGGCGGTGATTACCGAGGACTTCATGCGTTTCGCCGTGCCCGAGGCGGGGAATGGCTACCTGCGCTCGAGTAAGCGGCCGTATCCGCTCGTGCGCACTCGTAGACCGGGCAAGCTTCGTCGCGTGTCACCAGTTCGAGTTCGTCGATGGCAAGATCGGCGTGCTCGAACCTGCGGCGCCGGTGCCGCGTTTCTGCTGAACGCACCGTTTGCCGCCGACGAGGTCTGGAATCACCTGCCACGGGAGATGCAGGGAACAGATCATCGACAAGGAAGATCCGTTTCTTCGCCATCGACGCCTACGACCTGGCGAAGCGCGCCGGCATGGGGACGCCGGATCAACACGATCATGCAGACGTGCTTCTTCGCCATCTCGGGTCTTCTGCCGCGCGATCGAAGCGATCAAGCACATCAAGAAGGCCATCGAGAAAACCTACGGAAAACGCGGCCCGGAGGTGGTGCGCCGGAACAACCGAGGTCGTGGATCAGGCGCTGGGCCAACCTGCATGAGGTCGATGTGCCGGCCGCCGTGAGCGCTCGCCACGGCCGTCCGCCGCTCGTGTCGGAGCGGGCGCCCGATTTCGTCCAGAAGGTGACGGCCGTGATGCTGGCCGGGAAAGGCGACCTGCTCCCGGTGAGCGCGTTTCCGGTCGACGGCACGTGGCCGATGGCGACCGCGAAATGGGAGAAGCGGAACATCGCTCTCGAAATCCCGGTCTGGGACTCCAAAGTCTGCGTCCAGTGCAATCAGTGCGCCCTGCGTGTGCCCGCATGCGGCGATTCGATGCGAAGGTCTACGACGAGAGTGCGCTGCCGGGCTCGCCGCCGACGTTCAAGTCGACTGCCTATCAGGGGCAACGAACACAAGGGCAAGCTGCTATACGATCCAGGTGGCACCGGAGGACTGCACGGGTTGCAACCTGTGCGTCAACGTCTGCCCGGCCAAGGACCGAACCAACCCGAAACACAAGGCGATCGACATGCATCCGCAGGCGCCGCTGCGCGACGCCGAGCGCGTCAACTACGACTTCTTCCTCGATCTTCCCTGAGGTGGATCGAACCGCGATATCACACGGATCGACCACAAGAGCTCGCAGTTCTTCGAGCCGTTGTTCGAATACTCGGGCGCGTGCGCCGGGTGCGGCGAGACGCCGCACCTCAAGATGCTCACTGCAGCTCGTTCGGCGACCGGCTCCTGATCGCGAACGCCACCGGCTGCTCGTCGATTTACGGCGGCAACCTGCCGACGACGCCGTACACGACGAACCGCGACGGCAGGGGTCCGGCCTGGTCGAACTCACTTTTCGAGGACAACGCAGAGTTCGGGTTCGGCTTCAGGTTGGCACTCGATGCGCATGTCGCCGCGGCGCGCGGTCTCGTCCAGCATCTCGCGCTGCAAATCGGCGACGGCCTGGTTACGGCTCTTCTCGAGGCGGATCAAACGGGCGAGGCCGGCATCGCCGCGCAGCGGGACCGCGTGCGTTGCCTTGCGGCGGCGGCTCACCGGTCTCGAATCCGCGGAAGCGCGCCGGCCTCGAAACACTCGCCGATTACCTCGTGAAAAAGAGCGTGTGGCTCGTCGGCGGCGACGGATGGGCGTACGACATCGGCTACGGCGGGCTCGACCACGTGCTGGCGAATCGGCGCGACGTCAACATCCTCGTCATGGACACCGAGGTGTACTCGAATACAGGGGGCCAGCAGTCGAAGGCGACGCCGCTCGGCGCTGCCGCCAAGTTCGCCTCCGCCGGAAAACCGGTCGGCAAGAAAGATCTCGGCCTGCTCGCAAACATGTACGGCCATGTCTACGTCGCGAGGGTCGCGTTTGGCGCCAAGATGGCCCAAACGGCTCAGGCGCTTTGTCGAAGCGGAGTCTTACCACGGGCCGTCCTTGATCATCGCCTACAGCCACCTGCTATCGCTCACGGGGCACGACATGGCTCAGGGCGCCTCGCAGCAGAAGCTGGCGGTCGACTCCGGAGTCTGGCCGCTCTACCGCTTCGATCCACGGCGGATCCCCAAGGGTGAAGCGCCGCTCCACCTCGACTACGGTCCGCCGAAGGCGAAGGTGGCCGACTACATGCGCAACGAGTCGCGGTTCCGGATGGTCGAGCGCGCCGACCCCTCCCGCTACAAGATGTTTGTCGCGGAATCGCAGGCCGCCGCGGAGCGTCGCTATTCCGTGTATTCGCAGCTCGCGGGGATCAAGGTGCCGGCATTCGAAGCGGCGCTCGATGCGAACGTGGAGCCCGACGGGCAGGGAGAAGTGATGGATCTCAGCACGACTTACCTCGGAATGCACCTGCCCCACCCGTTGGTCGTCGGTGCGGGGCCGCTCGGCGACGACCTGGACACGGTCCGGGCGCTCGAGGATGCCGGTGCGGCGATGCTGATCCTGCGCTCGCGTACGAAGAGGAAATTACCGGCGAGCAGATGGACGCCTTCTTCCAAGTCGAGAGCCACACCGATTCGTTCGCCGAGGCGGGAGTTATGCTCCTGAACCTGTTTTGGCCTTGGGACCGGATGAGTACCTTAGAGCATCTCAGGTTGATCAAAAGACGCAGTCCGGATACCCGTGATGGCGTCACTCAACGGGGTGACGCCCGGTGGGTGGATCTCCTACGCCCAGCTGCTCGAGCAGGCCGGCGCCGACGGCCTCGAGCTGCATCTGTATCACGCTGCCAGCGACACGACCACCAGCGCAGCCGACGTCGAAAAACAGGCGATCGACATCGTGCGCGATGTCAAGCGCAGCCTGCGCATTCCCGTAGCCGTCAAGCTCGCGCCGCTGCTCACCGCGTTCGCCCACTTTGCCAAACAGCTCGACACGGCGGGCGCCGACGCGTTCGTGTTGTTCACGCGCTTTCACCGGGTCGACATCGATGTCACCGAGCTCGAGGTGATACGCACGCTCCCGCTCTCGGATTCATCCGAGCTGCCGCTTCGCCTCCGCGGCGTCGCCGCCCTGGCCGGGCGTGTCAAGGCGTCACTCTGCGATCACGGGCGGCATTCATACCGGACTCGACGTCATCAAGGCCACGATGGCAGGCGCCCACGCGACACAGATGGTTTCGGCGCTTCTTCGAAACGGTCCCGGTCATCTCCGCCAGGTGCGGAACGAGATCGAGTCGTGGATGCAGGAGAACGAATGGAGCTCGCTCGGCGAGATGCGGGGCAACATGAGCTTCCAGCGGATTCCCGATCCGGCTGCGCACGAACGCGCGAACTTCCGCATGGCACTCAGATGACGGCGGACATAGGATATTTCACCACTGCTCGACACGCGGCGCGCGGTCCTGGCGCTCGGGAGGTCCATCGTGTACAACCGTCTCTGCCTAGCTGCGACCTGCTCTTTTTCTCGCAGTCGTCACGGCTCGCGCCACCGGTGGGATTCCTCACGGTCCGACGTACACGCGGAGATCGCCGAGGCCGCAGAGATTGCCCTGCCAATTCCCGGCCCAAGAATCTCGGCGTACTCAGCGATCTCGGCGGTTGACCGGCTCAACTGGCGGATGCCCAGTGCCTCGTTTGCAGGCATCCAGCGGACAGGCAGCACCAGCCGCGCCACAAGCGGGCTACGTCGGCAGCGACACGTGCACGGTCTGCTCATTCAGAGGGTGATTCGCTCAAAGGCACCCCTCACGCGCAGGCGAAGAATCCACGCTCGCCGGAGGCGACTCATGGCTGCGAGAGTTGTCACGGTCCAGGGCAGGCCCACGTCGACGACGACGACGAAGGGCCACATCCGGAAATTCGGGCAGATAACCCACGCCGAGACGAACCAGACGTGCCTGACATGCCACAACCGCGGCGACCATGCGGGCTGGGAAGGAAGCGCGCACGAGCGCCGCGACTTGTCCTGCACCACCTGTCACAGCGTCCACAGCCCGAAGTCGTTCGAACGGCAGCTCGTCAAGACCACTCAGACCGAGCTGTGCGCGACGTGCCACCGCCTGCAGACCGCCAAGACCGAGCGCGCCGTCGCGCACATGCCCGTGCGCGAGGGCAAGATGTCGTGTTCGTCGTGCCACAACCCGCACGGCTCGATCAGCAACGTGAAGGCGCTCAAAGTCGGCAGCTCGGTGAACGAAACCTGCTATAGCTGCCACGCCGAGATGCGCGGCCCCACGCTGTGGGAGCACGCGCCGGTCCGCGAGAACTGCACGCACGTGCCACGATCCGCATGGCTCGTCGAACGACCGGATGCTCGCCGTGCGCATGCCGATGCTCTGCCAGCGGTGCCACATCGCCACGAGGCATCCCTCGAGCATCTACGACAACGCCGCCATCACCGTGAACAAGAGCAACCGGATGTTCGGACGATCGTGCATGAACTGCCACCAGAACATCCACGGATCGAACCATCCGTCCGGCCAGTTCTTCATGCGATAGCGCCGAGAGGTAGACATGCGCCGCTTTCATGCTCGTGCATCTCGTCAGCTGCCCTAGTCGCGTACCGTGCGGCCGCCCAGGCGCAGTCTGCCCTGTCGACGCCGCCGGCTCTGTCGGCCGATTCGTCCTCGACAGCCGACTCGCAGCGCGGCTACGCAAGCGACGCTCCGGCAGCGCCCGCCTCGGCCACCGAGGCGAATCACGCAGCCTCTTCGAGCCAACCTGGCATCAGTTCCAGTTCGGCGGCCGGTTGAGCGGCATCGACGGAGACCCGGCCCGCTGGCAGCGCTACCAGGACCTCCGGGACGGCGTGCTCTTCACCGATGCGAAATACGCCATGGGAGGATCCCGGCGGAAATTCGCTCTATCGGGTAACGGCCGACAACGTCGGCTATCGCGATCAGCGCTACTTCGGCCACTACGAACGCACCGGCCGCGTTCCGTCGTCTCCGGCCTCTGGGACGAGATCCCGCAGTTCTACAGCGTCGACACGCAGACGCCGTACTCACCCGCACCGAAGCCCACTTCTCCTTAATGATGCGACACAGCAGGCGATTCAGAACAAGCAGACGACCCTGTACGGCGCTACATCCCGATCGCCTCGCAGTTCGATCTCACGGGAGCGGCGCGACATCGGGAACGTGAACCTCCGGGCGACGCCGACGCCGAACCTCGACGTGACGGCGGCATTTACGACGCACGCGGCACCGCGGCGAGCTGCCTTGGGGCGGCTCGTTCGGGTTCTCGAACGACGTCGAGGTGGCGCTGCCGTATGACTCGCGAACGAACGACCTCACCGCTCGGCACCGGAATGGACGAACAACCGACAGATGCTGCGGGTCGCGTATAACGGTTCGTGGTTCAACAACCTCGACCGATACGCTGGTCTGGGACAGCCCGCTCCAGCCTCACCGATTCGTCACGGCAGCGGACCAGGGCAGCGGGCGGATGCGCGCTGTGGCCGACGAACTCCGCGCAGACCATCAGCGGCGCCGGCTACGCCAAGCTTCGCGCACCGCACGCAGGTCACGGGATTTGTCTCGTTCGGATTCTGGAACAACAACGAACCGCTGCTGGCGTTCACGATCAACTCCGCGCTGCCGCAACATCGCGTTGCCGAGAACCACGGCAGAGGCCGAGGCCCACGTGTTCTCGACGAACCTGAATCTGGTGTCGCGTCCGCAGACCGACTGGCAGTTCACGGCGCACTTCAGGGAATACGACTACAACAACCACATGCCGGCCACTGTCATCACGCAGTACGTCTCACTACGACAACGTCCGTGGGAACGTCCTTGACCGAACGGCCGGAGCTCTACGCGCACAACCGCACGCACCTTCGATGCCGACGCCACCTGCAGCGGCCTCCATCCCGTGGCGCTGAACGTCGGCTACACGCGGAACAATACCGGTTACGACGTTCGAATCTTCGAGCAGCTCGGGCGAGAACGTTCTGCGCCTGTCGGCGGATGCCGTGGGCACGCAGTGGATGACGTTCCACGCCAAATACGAGTACGGGAATCGCGACGGCTCAGGGCTGGACGAGGCGCTCTGCTCGTGCAGATCGAGCGAGCAGCCGCTCTATGCGCCACTACGACGTCGCCAACCGGAACCGCAATCAATTCACCGGGATTATCGACTTTCGTGCCCGACGAGCGCTGGACCTTCAGCGTCTCCGGCGGCGTCGGCAAGCCGATGACTACCCCGACACCTCTTTAGGGCTGCAGCACGCGACGTTCCGGACGGTCTCGTTCGGCGCCGACTTCCGCGAGCCCAACATCGGCCTCGGCGCCGGCGGCAGCTACAACTTCGAACGCTACTCGGGCCTCGCAGCGGTCGCGGTCCGACCGGCTCGGGCCAAAGCCCAGACGACCCTCTGCACGACTGGACCGCCGACAGCTGCGGAGACCGTGAACTACTTCTCGATCTACGTCACGCCGCCGCGATTCGGGGAGAAAACCGAGGCGCGGTTGTCCTACGACTTCAGCCACGCAGAAGGGAGCTATCTGTATACGGTTGGCCGGGACCGGGCGGCCTACCGCCACCATCTCAGCTCCCGAACGTCTTCAACAAGCTGCAGCAGCTGCATCGTCGACGTGCGGCATCGCATATCGAATCGACTGGCCGCGACGTTTTCTATCTCCTACGAACCGTTCCGGGTCTATGACTTCGCGTTCGATCCGAGTGTCGTGAATAGCATCGTCCAGCCCAGCTCGCTGGTTCTGGGGTATACGTGTACCGTCCGTACACGGTGTAACTCTGTTTGTTTTCGGCTTGAGGTATCTCTGGTAGTGAACGTCAGTGGTATGCTTGCAAATCGCACGATGTGTTTTTGTTGCCACAGAGCCACATGAGACACTCGGAGCCACGGAGCTGTCCGGGACATAGAGTGCCCGACGCGGCGCGGCCTGCGTAGCAGGCCGGAGTCAGGACGCGTCGGGGGTCACCAGCGTGGCTGCCCTCAGTGACTCGGTGACTCTGTGGCCCAATACGTCAGCAAAAAGGCAAGACTGATCCACGCGTATCTTTGAGGTTTCAATGTTCATGACGTTCACGACGAGAAGAACGATTTTCACGATGGCGCTCACCCTGGCGGCAGGACTGTCGCTTTCAGGACTGCGGTGGCGCAGGATGCAGCCAAACGCGGACAGGAAGTCTACACGGCTCAGAAGTGCCAGGTCTGCCACCCGTCGCCGGCAAGGGCGGCAAGGCGAAGTCCGCTGGACGGCGTCGGCGCGAAGCTGGCGGACGATATTCGGCAGTGGATCACCCATCCTGCTGACGCGGCAGCGAAAGCCAAGTCGACCAAAAAGCCGCCCATGCAGGACAAAGCACGGCACGCTGCCGGCTGGCGACATCGATGCTCTGGTCGCATGCATGCAGAGCTTGAAGTGAAGTCTTCGCTTCGTCGGTTCTGCAACCCGCCTCAAAGGATTCCAGTGACCCAACGCGACGCGCTCTTGCGCCATCCGCTCGCAATCGCCGGCGCGGTGATCACCACGGTATCGGCCGTGCTGTTCATCGCGCTGGTGATCGCGATGCTGGCCGGGTGGCTCAACAACCTGTACGCGGGTCTGGTCGTCTTCCTGGCCATTCCCGCCGCCTTCGTGATCGGACTGCTGCTCATCCCGCTCGGAATGCGGCTGCAGCGGCGGAAGTTGCTGCGCGATCCGAACGCCGACGTCGACTGGCCGGTGCTGGACTTTCGTCGCGCTGAGGTCAGATCTTACGTCCCTTCTCTTCCTGGCCCTCACGGCCGTCAACGTCGTGATTGTCTTGCTGGCGGGGCACGGCACCCTGCACTGGATGGAATCACCGAGCTTCTGCGGGCAGGTGTGCCACACCCGATGCATCCGCAGTTCACGGCACTGCAAAACGCGTCGCACGCGCGTGTGGCCTGCGTCGAGTGCCACATCGGAGAGGGTGCTCGTGGGTTCGTTCGCGCGAAGCTTTCGGGCGTGCGCCAGCTCGTTCACGTGGCCACCAACTCGTTTCCGAGGCCGATCCCGCCGGGTGCGGAGATGCCGCCGGGCGCCCAGGCCCAAACCTGCGCCAAATGCCACCAGCCAGGGCGTGTTGTCGGAGATCGGATCCGCGTGATTCGCGAGTACGCCGACGACGAAGGCAACGCGGAAACAATCACCGTGCTGCAGATGCATCTGAGTGCCTCGTCTTCCGTCGCCCGCGTGCGATCCACTGGCACGCTGATCCGGCCGTCCGAGTCGAGTACGTCTCGACAGATCCGGCGCGCGAGACAATTCCGTACGTCAAGGTGACCGACGCGAAGGGCCAGGTGAAGGCGTACCGCCTGCCAGACACAAACCGATCAGGTGATTAACTCGGGCACTCGCTCGACCATGGACTGCATCGACTGCCACAACACGGTAGGCCACCCGATCTCCCAGACGCCCGAATTGGCGGTTGATCGCGCTGATCGCAGCGCGCGCAGGTGAGCCGCGACCTCCCCTTCGTGCGGCGTGAAGGTGTTCGTTTGTTGAAGGCGTTCTTACCCGAGCCGAGGACGCCGCCGGGCAAGCGATCGATCAGGGACTACGGAGCTTCTATCAATCCCGTGGCGGCCCTCCCTGACGAGCAGGCAGTGACACGCGGACCGTGGCCGCCCTTCAAGACCTGTATCGACGCAACGTCTTCCCGACGATGAATGGTGACGTGGGGCACGTATCCAGACAACCGAGGTCACACCACGTCGACCGGCTGCTTCCGGTGTCACGACGATTCGCACGAGGCCAAGGACGGGTCGAAGATCAGCGCCGACTGCGAGCATTGCCACAAGCAGATCGAGCGTCTTCTCTGAAGAACTATAGAAGTAAGAAGGAAGAAGTAAGAATTGGGATTTCGTGATCGACTTTTCTACCTTCTTCTTCCTTCTTCCTTCTTAGTTCTTAATTCTGTAAGGTGCGCTTGTCGACGACGACTACGCCGCCCTTCAGCACGACCTTGGTTTTCAGCATGTTCCAGTAGCCTTCCAGCGGATTGCCGTCGAGCAGGATGGAGATCGGCCAATTTGCCCGGCTCCAGCGTTCCGAGCTGATCGCCCATCTGGATGTAAGAGGCGGTGTTCGGGCCCATCAGCTTGACGATGTCCTGCATCGAGAACATCACGCTGAGACCTCTCAGCTCGTGGTCCAGCCCGGCCTTTGGATCGTAGTTCGTATCGGTGCAATACCCGAGGACCGCGCCCTGATCCCAGACGGTCCTGGCATTGACCAGCATGTATCCGGCTTCCTCGCCAAGCCGGACGCCGTCGACGATCCCTTCGGGCCATGGCTTGCCGTCCCGGAACCGCGGTTTGTTGTCGGTGGCGAACACGCCGAAGACCGGTGCCCTGAATCCGCTGGTCGTCAGAATCTTGGCGCCCGAGTCGGCCAACTTCTTCGCATCCTCCCGGCTGACCCAGTCCTTGTTCGGAAGGTGGACCAGCGAGCCGCGCGCCAGCCTCGACGGCAGCAACCATCGCAGGCGAGCTCACAGCGTGGACCTGCACCATCACACCGACCTTCTTCGCCTCGTCCACGATCGCACGGAGAACGTCCAGCTCTTGTTCGAGTCGGCCCCGGCACTGGTGTCAGTCCGATCTCGCCCGTGAACTTGACGCCCATCTCCGCCATCTTCCGGATCTCGGCGCGAGCCATGTCGGGCGTGTTGTTCCGCAGCTGCACCCTTCCTGACGGGATGATCCTGGGTCCGTTGATGACGCCTTTGTCGATGTGATCGCGGAGCGTGAGATTCCCGTCCGCCGGACCGCCGCCAGAGAGAATTGTGGTGTAGCCAGCTTCGAGCAGGGCCTGCATCTGCGCCTTTTCGTCGGGTCCGGTGTTGATGTGCCGGTGAGCATCGATGAGGCCCGGCATCGCGCTCATGCCCTTCGCGTCGATGGTCTTGAGCCCCTGCGTACTGGCCGCCCCCGCAGAGACAGAAACGATCTTGCCGCCGCGCACGATCACAGTGCCCGAGTCGATCACCGTCGCCGTTACCCACGATCACGCGGGTGTTGGTGATCGCGACATCCTGCGCTGACAGATCCAGAGTCGAGAGCCCGACGAACCCGAGGCACACGGCGCACGTCAGGACGCGATAGGCATTCAGCCTAGCATAGGTCCCTCTCCAGAATTTCCGTCAGATTATGCTACGAGTCGCCTTGACGCGAATCCGGTCGGGCTGGCGCGGCAAAACCACTGCGTCTTCGGCACCACTTTCGGCGCGGCGGGATCGACGAGGTAGTTGGGCGACATGATCTGGACGCCGCACTCGTTGAACAGATCCTGGATGTGGGCATGCAGTGCGTGGAGCGTGAACGGGCGCGACTTCTGGTCTTCCAGGCACACGATTAGCGTACTTCACATAAAAGTCCTGCAGCGCTTCCTGAAGGACCCTGGCTTTCGGCTCGGCGAAGGCCGGGCGTCCGGTCGGCAGCCAGGAGCAACAGCTCCTGTACCTGACGCCACGGCGCGTCGTAGCCAATCGTCACCGACGTCGGCGTGAACACGCCTTGTGCATCGCCGTATCGCGAGTAATCAGTGGTCGTCTGCGAGACGACAACGGCGTTGGGAATCGTGACCTCTTCGTAGAACGGTGTCCTGACTTTCACGGACAAGACGCCTAGATGAGTGACAGTGCCTTCGACGTCACCGATCCGCATGAAGTCGCCCAGGCGCACGGCGCGCGAGTAGGTGAGCATGAAGCCGCTCATGAAGTGGTTGACCAGGCCGCTCGAGCCGAGTGTGACTATCAGCCCCAGAAAACGCCGACACCTTTGAACGCGTCGGTCTGGCTTCCGGGCATATGCGGGTAGGCCACGACGATCGCGAACAACCACACGAGCCCTGTGACCAACCGGCGCGTCGGCTGAGCCGTCTCGGGGTAGATCCAGCGAGGCTGGATTCGACCTCGTTCGATTGCGTGGAACCAGAGCCCGACCAGCCTGATCAGGAAACGGGTCAGCACAAGGATCAGGGCAATCATGAACAGCCCTGAATCGCATTGGCGACACCGAGGCCGAGATTTTCGATGGTGGTCACGAGGAACCCACGCATCGACTCGCCCCAGGGCCGCGTATACGGGAAGCGCCGAAGGACGAACGTCACCGTGGCATAAATGACAACGAGGCCCAGCGCGGCGGTAACCACGGTGATCAGGCCGTGCTGGAACTCCAGGACGCGCGAAGCCCGGAGGGCGTCCCGATCGGCCATACCGGCTTTCGCCAGTTTTTGCTCGGCGACAATGGCCAGCTTACCGTCGGCCGCTCGACGCACACGAAGAAGTCCCCACAGAATAGCCAGCCCAAGCGCGAGTCCCGCGGCCGCACTCGCCGCGGATCGAAGCATCCGGCCGACTGAGCGCGCCTCGGAGGCTTCGGCGAGCGCTTGCTGCAACCGTGCAACGGCTTGAGCGGCGATCTGCTGAGCGGTTTCGCCCTGATAGTTCTTCGACGTCGGCAGGTGTCAGCGCCAGGACCGTCCGCGTTCCCACGTCGATGAACACGCCGCCATCAAACGGTCGGGATGTGACGGGTCCTGCTATTCCGTCAGCCAGAGTTCGTCGAGCGCTCGTTCGGCGGCGCCCGCCCGCTCGACTGGACGTCGTCCCAACACCCGTGCTCGGAGAACGACGATCGGGCGGTTGGCGAAGGTAAATGTAGAGGTCTCGCCCGCCGGCTCGGCGCGAATCGCTGTCAAATGACCCGGCTGGAGGAGCCTGAGCCCGCGCCGTGGGCGGCGCCTGGGATTGGGCCGGAGGGCGTGCTGAACGAGAAGAGAGCAATGCATAAGGCGAGACCCAATTTCCGGCTCGCGGTCGTTCGAGCAGTCAATCGCAGCAGACAGTCCACTACGCTCTCATGAGCCGCTATCAGTAGATCTCCGCCACGAACTTCCGCCGCGCCAGCGTCGCCTCGTCGTCGTAGGCGTGTTTCTTCGACCGGTCCGGAAGCTTCACCTTTGGGCGTTTGAGCTTCTTGTGCGGAATCTGCTTGAGAAGATGCGCGATGCAGTTGAGACGCGCGCGCTTCTTGTCGTCGGATCGAACGATGTACCACGGCGCGATGCGGGTGTCCGTGGCCTTGAACATGGCATCGCGCGCCCTTGAATATTCGTACCATTTTTCGCGCGACGGCAGGTCCATGTTGCTCAGTTTCCATTGACGGAGCGGGTCGCTGATGCGGGCCTCGAACCGCCGCTGCTGCTCTTTGTTGCTCACCTCGAGCCACATCTTGATCAGGAGAATGCCCCCGCCGATGATGTACTGCTCGAATTCCGGGCAGATCTTGAGAAACCGCTTGTACTGCTCATCCGTGCAGAACCCCATCACGTGCTCCACACCGGCGCGGTTATCACAGCTGCGGTCGAAGATCACGATCTCGCCAGCAGCCGGAAAGTACTGCATATAGCGCTGCACGTCACATCTGGCTTTTTCCCGGTCGGATGGCGCCGGGAGCGCCACGAGGCGGAAGACGCGTGGGCTCACACGCTCGGTGATGGCCTTGATGGTGCCGCCTTTTCCGGCGGCGTCGCGTCCCTCGAAGATCACAATGACGCGCAACCCCTTGGCTTTCACCCACTCCTGCAGGACACAGAGCTTGCCCTGCAGGCGCGTCAGTTCCTTGAGGTACTTCTTGTTCTTCAGTTTCTTGTCATCAGCCATCGTTGATCCTCGGCTACGGCTGCCATCCGCCGCCCAAGGCTCCGTATACGCTCCGCGCGTGCCCGAAATTCCGCTCCACGAGTCTGCGCGAGCAGAAGTTGTTCCGCGAACAGCCGTTCGTCGGCGGTCAGGATTTCGAGATAACTGGCGAGGCCCGAATCGTACGGGCACGGGCGAGGTCGGAGGCATCCTGCAGAGCAGTCACGCCGATCTGCTGATGGCCACGCACTTCGGCCAGCTTTTGAATCGTGATCAGGGTATTGGCGACCTCGCGGTAGCCGTTGAGTGCAGCCTTCTGGTATTCGGCGACCGCAGCATCGAACCGCGCCTTGCATCGCCTCGAGATTGCGGCGGAGACGTCCTCCCTGAAAGACCGGCTGCAACAGTCCCGCGCCCAGGGACCACACGGCTCCGTCGCCACCGAGAAACTGTGTCAGAGTCGCCGCTCACTCCGCCAAGAAACCGGTCAGGCTGATCGTCGGATAGAACAAGCGCCTTGGCGGCGCCGATGTCGGCGTTGGCGGCAACCAGCAAGTTGCTCTGCCTGGACGACATCCGGCCGCCGCTCGAGCAGTGAAGCCGGAAGGCCAGGGGAATGGGCGGCGGCAGCGCCACGTCCAGGCCCACGAGCTCGCGCGTGATGGGCGTCGGCGGCCTGCGCCGAGCAGCAGCGAGATGGCGTTCTCGGTGACCGCGATCTGCCGTTCGATGTCCGGGGATGGACGCAGCGGTCCGCTCCCGGTTGGCTTGGATTCTGTCGAGCTCCAGACGATTCGACACGCCCCCATCGAGACGGTTCTGGAAATACGACACGGTTTGATCGTTGAGTGCCAGCGTCTGCTGGGCGATGGTCGAGCTGCAGATCGAGCTCGCGAAGCAGGAAGTAATTGGTCGCGACATCGCCGACCAGCGTAACGAGCACGCCTCTGCGGCCCTGCTCACTCGCCAACACCAAAGCGGTCGCGGCCTCCTTCTCACGCCGGATTCTTCCAAACAGGTCGAGCTCCCAAGAGAGCTGAAATCCGTAGGTGCCGCTCTGATGCGCTGTCGTGTCGTCCCGCTTTGCGACGTGTTCGACGCCTGCCGCACCCCATAGTTGGCGACGCCATCGACTCTGCGGATACAGGAACGATTTCGCGATACCGGCTCGGGCGCGCGCTTCCTCGACGCGTGCGACCGCCACCTCGAAGATCGAGGTTGCTTGTCGATGCCCTCTCGAATCAGGAGCCTGCAACGTCGGATCGTCGAACACCTGAAACCACGGCGATGTCGGCAAACGTTTGAGCTTGTGTGCCTTCGACGAAACGGTACTGCGGCGGCGTCGGCATCTGCGGCCGTTCGTAGTTGGAGCCGACTGCTGCGCACCGACAAACAGCTGACGAGAGAGCGATCGTCAAGATCGGGCGGGCGGCGGCGACGAGCCGGTCCACCATCTCAGTGCCCCCGTGACCCGTGCTCGGTCGCCAGCTTCTGAGGCGGCGTGGCCGTGGGCGCGAGCGCATGCTGCTTCGATCCGGTCACCTTCTCGACGACCACGTAGCAGCATCGGAATCAGCAGGACGCCCAGGATTGTCGCGATCGAGCATCCCGGAGAAGACGGTCATGCCCATCACCTTGCGCGCCTCCGCGCCGGCGCCGCGACGCGGTCAAGCAGCGGGACGACGCCGAGGATGAACGCGAAGGCGGTCATCAGGATCGGGCGGAACCGCAGCTTCGCCGCCGTCAGCGCGGCGTCGATCGAGCGGCTTGCCCTGCGTCGTGCTCCATCTTCGCGAACTCGACGATCAGGATCGCGTTCTTCGCGGCCAGGCCGATGAGCATGATCAGGCCGATCTGCGCGAAGACGTTGTTCACGTAGCTCGGTCGAGATGTAGGTCGCGCGAGCCAGAGACCCAAGTAGGCGCCGAACGCCGCGAATGGCGTGCCCAAGAGGACGCTGAACGGCAAGCCCCAGCTCTCGTACTGCGCTGCCAGAATCAGGAACACCAGAAAGATCGCCAAGCGCGAACACCACGGCCACGCCCGGCGCCTTGACGTTCCTGATACGACATGTCGGCCCAGTCGTGGGTCATGTCGGGCGGCAGCACTTCGCGCGCGGTCTGCTCGAGCGCCTCCAGCGCCTGCGCGGACGAGAAGCCCTCCGCCGGAACGCCGCGTGAGCTCGGCCGTGCGAAACAGGTTGAAGCGATTGGTGAACTCCGGCCCGGCACTCGGGCCGAGTCGATGACCAGGGTGTCGAGCGGGACCATGCCGCCCGCCTGGTTCGCGCACGAAGAACAGCCCGAGCTGTTTCGGATCTCTCCGGAACTCAGGCTCGGCCTGGACGTACACTTGTACACGCGGCCGAACCGGTTGAAGTCGTTCACGATACGAGCTGCCGAGCAGCGATCCGAGCGTGGTGTTCACGTCGCTCAACAGCACGCCCGACTTTGAGCACCTTGCTCCGATCGATGTCGGCGTAGATCTGCGGAACCTCGGCCCGATAGAGCGTGTTGATGCGTCCGATCTCCGGCCGCTTCCGCGCCGCTTCCATGAAGCGCGCGGTCTGCCGGCCAGGTAGTCCGGCGCTCCGCCGCTGCGATCCTGCAGCTCGATGCGTGAAACCCGGCTCCGGTCCCGAGTCCCGGAATCGCAGGGGGCCCGAATGCTACGACGCCGCCTTCGGAATCGCCTGGGCGAACGCCCGGTTGAGCGCGTTCACCACGCCAGCGGCATGCGACTCGGCACTGTGGCGCTCCTCCCACGGCTTGAGCTGGACGAAGAAGAAGCCCATGTTCGACGAGTACGCGCCCGTGACGAGGGAGTAGCCGGTAATGGTGTTGAAGCCCTCCACGGCCTCGTTCTTCTCCAGAATGGCCTCGGCCTTCCGCATGACGGCGTCGGTGCGTTCGAGGGACGCGGCATCGGGCAAGAGCGCGTTGACGAGCAGAAACCCTGATCCTCCTCGGGCACGAAGCCGCGCGGGAATGTTTCGCACGAGCACGACAATCACATACATCAACACGCCGATGAAGGCCATGCTCCGGAACATCTTCCGGATCAGAATGGCCGAGAAGCTCACGTACCCGTCCGTCGTCCAACCGAAGACCTTGTTGAACGCGTTGTAGAACGGCGTCAGGAGCGTCCGCTTGCCGGTCGGCGCCTTTCAGCAGCAGCGCTGCCAGCGCCGGGCTGAGCGTCAGCGCGTTGATCACCGACAGCAGCACCGAAATCGCGATCGTGATGGCGAACTGCTGATACAGCCGGCCTGTGATGCCGCCCATGAAGCCCACCGGCACGAACACCGCGCTCAGAATGAGGCCGATCGCGATCACCGGACCCGACACTTCCTCCATCGCCTTGATCGTCGCCTCTTTCGGCGCCATTCCGTGCTCGATGTGGTGCATCACCGCCTCGACCACGACAATCGCGTCGTCGACGACGATGCCGATGGCGAGGACCAGGCCGAGCAGCGACAGCACGTTGATCGAGAAGCCCAGGACCGGGAAGAAGATGAAGGCGCCGACGAGCGACACAGGCACGGTCATCAACGGAATCAGCGTCGCGCGCCAGTTCTGGAGGAAGATGAAGACCACGACGATCACGAGCGCCACGGCCTCGAACAGCGTGTGCTCGATCTCGACGATGCCCTCGGACACCGGCAGCGTCGTGTCGAGCGAGACCAGGTATTCCATGTCCCGCGGAAAGCGCGTCGACAGGTCGGCCATCGTCGCCTTGATGCGGTTGGCGACGTCGAGCGCGTTGGTGCCGGGAATCTGGAACACGGCGATGACGGCCGCAGGCTTGCCGTCGTGGCGGCCGAGGGCGTTGTAGAGCATCGTGCCGAGCTCGAGGCGGGCGACGTCCTTGAGCCGCACCTCGGAGCCGTTCGGGTTGGTCCGGACGATGATGTTCCCGAATTCCTCCTCGTTCAGCAGGCGCCCCTGCGTGCGGACGGTGTAGGTGTACTCGGTGCCCAGATGCCGCGGGCGGACCGCCGATCTGGCCGGCCGGGCTCAACTGGTTCTGCTGGGAGATGGCGTTGGCGATGTCCGGGCACCGTCAGGCCGAGCCGGCCGATGACGTCGGGCCGCAGCCAGACGCGCATTGCGTAGTCGCTGCCGCCGAACAGATTGATCTGCCCGACGCCCTGGATGCGCGCGATGGCGTCGTTGACGTTGATGGTGGTGTAGTTCGAGAGAAAGCTGCTGTCGTAGCGTGCCATTCGGCGACTTGATCGAGATGACGAGGAGCGGAAACGCGAGGGCCTTCTTCACCGAAACGCCGTAGTTCTTGACCGACTGCGGCATCTGCGGCATCCCCTGCGAGACGCGGTTCTGCGTGAGCACGTTGTCCATGTCGAGGTTCGAACCGACCTCGAACGAGACCTTGAGCGTCAGCGTCCCGTCGTTGGCGTTCGTCGACTTCATGTAGATCATCTTCTCGACGCCGTTGATCTGCTGCTCGAGCGGCGTCGCGACGGACGCCTCGACGTCGGTGGCGCTGGCGCCGATGAACGTCGTGGTGACCTGGATCATCGGCGGCACGATCTCGGGGTATTGCGCGATCGGCAGGCCGCTGCATCGCGACGACGCCGAGCAGCACGATGATGATCGACATCACCATCGCGACGATCGGCCGGTTGACGAAGAAGCGGGCCATGGCTTACTTCCCCTCAGGCGGCGCGGCTACGGCCGCACCGACTGCCAGTGGTCTGCCGCCGGCGCCTGGCTTCGGCGCGACGGTCATGCCGTCGCTGATTCGCTGAAGGCCTTCGACAACGACTCGCTCGCCCGGCTTGACGCCCTTCCTCGATCACCCACAGCGACGTCGACGCGCTGGCCGACCTTCACATTGCGAAACGCCACCTTGTTGTCGCCGCCCACGACCGCGACGCTATAGAGGTTCTGGAGCTCCTGCACGGCGCGCTGCTGAACCAGGAGCGCGCCGGGCTTGGTTTCGAGCAGCAGCGCGCGCCCGACCGTACTGGCCCGGTCGAAGCAGCTGCTGGGGATTGGGGAATTCAAGCTGCAGCCCAGTGTGCCCGTCGTGGGATCGACGGCCCGATCGACCGTCGACACGCGGCCGGTGTGCGGATAGACGGTGCCGTCGCTCAGCGTCAGCTGAATCCCTGCAGCGCGCGGAGCCTCGCCGGTCGCGCGACGGCTCGCGTCTGGCGACAGCGCAGGTAGTCGGCTTCGGTGACGCCCACACGGAAGAGCATCGGATCGATTTGCGAGATGGTGGTCAGCAGCGTGTTCTGCCCGCGCCCGACGAGATTGCCGGGCTTGACGAGCGTGGTCCCGACCATTCCGCTGATCGGCGCGGTGACCCGCGTGTAGCTCGAGGTCGAGCGTCGCCTTCTCCGCCGCGGCCTTGGCGGCTTCGACCTCCGACCGCGCCGCGTCCTGGGCGGCGAGCGCGTCGTCCAGCTCTCTGCTTGCTGACGGCCTGCTTCGCTAACGAGTGGCCTGTAGCGCGTCGACGTCGTTGCTCGGCCTTGGCGAGCCTCGCCTGGGCGGTCAGCCTGGTCGGCCTTGGCCTGCGCAGGATGGCCTCGAGCGGCTTTCTGTCGATTTCGTAGAGGGGCTCGCCCTTGCGAACGAAGGAGCCCTCGCGGAAGGTCATCGACTCGAGGAAGCCCTCCACGCGGGCCCGGATCTCCACATCCTGGAACCCCACGGTCTGACCCACCAACTCGAGAGTACACTGGGACGTCCTTTTGCACGACGTCGGCCACGTAGACCTCTGTCGGAGGGGCGGCAACGGGCGCCGGCTTCTCGCACGCCCCGCACAATACACTTGCTGTGACTACGGCGCCAGGAGTATCGTCCTGCCGTTGGGCATTGCATACTCAATCCTTCTCTCTGTCTTCAGGCTTCTATAGCTTCAGTGCTTCTGCTCTCGTGCGAGGAACTCCAGCTTGAGTCTCAGATACTCGGGCAATCCCACGAAGCTCTGCGCCTTGTTGTTCAATCCGCAGCAGGGCATCGATGCCGACGACGTCCGCGGAGACGAGCTCGTCGAGCTCCAGCCGCGGGGGGCTCGGCCCCCTTGTCCACAGCTTTCAAGAAGTGCGGGGACCTGCGCCTCGGTGAGGCGTCCAGCCAGATGAACGACGCACCGCTCTCTCGTATCGAACCTCAATCCGACACGTCACAACCCCTAAACGCAAAACGCGCTCCACAAACTTCAACGGAAATACTGGAGAATCGACCTGTCACCCACCATGGGTTGTGAGGGGCGCCTCAGCGAGCCACGGCCGCCGCTAATATTACGCCGAACGGCTGCCGAATTTCCGAACGACTGCTGGACCGGCCGGCCGTCGGATGCCGAGTTTCTTCATGCGGAAGCGCAGCGTGCTGGGATGGAGCCCCAGCACTTCGGCGGCGTTGCCGGCTCCGTCGATGCACCAGCGGCAGCGGCGTAACACGTCCTCGATATGACGGCGCTCGGCGGCCTGGAGCGTCCCGCTTTCAGCAGGCGCAGCCATGACTTGAAGACCGGGTCCTTCGTCGAGCCTCAAGCGTGTCGCCAGTGGAGTGGATCATCGCGCGCTCGATGACGTTCTCGAGCTCACGGACGTTTCCCGGCCAGGCAATGGTGCTCGAGCGCCGCAAACACCGCCGACGGGATGTTGGTGAACTTTCGGTTCAGCGCGCGCTGGCGGCGGTTGATGAAGATACCACACGAGACGCGGAATATCCTCGGTTCGATCGCGCAGGGCTGGCAGCGCAATCGGAAAGACGCTGAGGCGATAATACAAGTCCGCGCGAAAATGACCGTCCTTGACGGCGGCCTCGAGATCGTGGTGGGTCGCGGCGACGACACGCACGTCGACTCTTCGTGGTTGCGAGGATCCCACGCGCTCGAACTCGCCTTCTTGCAGCACCCGCAACAGCTTGGCCTGCACGTCTGCAGGCAGATCGCCGATTTCATCGAGAAAGAGCGTTCCTCGGTGTGCCACCTCGAAGCGGCCCTGTCGTACCGACACCGCGCCGGTGAACGCGCCGCGCTCGTGACCGAATAGTTCCCGTCTCGATGAGCGTCGGATGGAAGGGCCGCACAGTTCACCCGAACGAATGGTTGGTTACGCCGACGGACTCTCGCTCGTGCACGGCTCTGGCGAACAACTCCTTGCCCGTGCCGGTCTCGCCCATGATGATGACCGTCGCGTCGGTCGGCGCTACTTGCTGCACACGTCCAAGGGCGACGCGCAACGCGGGACTATCCCCGATGATGTCCTCGAAATCGCTGGAGTCCCAACTGCGGTCGAAGGTGTCGATTGGTTGCGATGTTGCCTCGGCGATATCGGACTTGATGCGCCTCAGCTCGCGCATTTGCACTTCGCACTGAGCGGCCAGCGCCATGAGCTCGGCAAGCAGCCGCAAACGGTCTACAACCGCCGGCGGCCACGCCTGACCGGAATAACCCGATTCAATCGAGAACACACACAAACGACGTCCGGCCACGGTAACTGGAACGGACAGGCCCGGTTGTAGGACGGTCGTCGCGCGCGGTCGGCTCCAGGCACGGGCCACGGCGGGAATCGCCGGGTTCTCTGCGAAATTCTCCAGAGTTATCCGGTCGACTTCCAGCGCTTCGCCGATCTGGCCCAACATCCCTGCGATGGTCTGCTCCACGGTTTCGGGCGTCAGGCTGAGGATTGCAGACGTGAGGCAGCCGAGGCAGACGATCGAGCCGGCTGATGACGGTGTCGGACACACTTGTAGGAGAAATCATCGTCTCGGCCCTGAGCACGGCGTGTGCCACAGGCCTCGACATCGCTGCTACATGCCAGCTTGTCGTTGATAGCAAGCACTTTATCCCGGAACAGCCTCATCGAACGCAGCGTCCTTTCGCGAGCCCGCGCGAGCTGGCGCTCCTGCGGGCCGGAGGGGCTCCGGACCTCCGAGCCTTCCAATAAGGAACATGACCTCGAGGGGCCCGGCTCTCGCATAAGATTCACGCGAGTAAACGAGTCATTCGGTGGTGGCACATCGGATGCTTTTCGGAGGAACATGACCAACAGAATCGCTTTCAACTGCGTAATTAGTCTTCTCGCTCTGGCTGGTACGGTGTCCCCTGCGTGGGCCCAGGCTGAAACCATTACCGCGACGGCCTCGGTCAAAAACGCCTCTGGTGCCAGCACAAGTGCCCCGCTGACGGTTGTCGTCGACCGATTCGCCACCGACGCCGAACGCGACTCGTTGCTCGCAGCCGTCAAGAGCGGAGGACACGGCGGCCGCCCGGGAGCTCCTCGCCAAACAGCGGGACGCCGGAACGCTTCAGCTCGGCTCGCGGCGCTCCCATCAAGTACGCACTACGCCCGGAACGCGGGCAGTGGACGGTTGATCACCGTCATCACTGCGCAGCCGATTGGCGGTCTGACGCCAAACCGAAACCCGGTTTCGACCTTGAGCTCGCGCTGCTTGAACTCACCGCTTCCGGCGCGGGTCGCGGTGAGCTTTCACCAGCCGCGAAGGTTCGATCGACCAGGCAGGGAGCCATCGTCACTGAAGGCGCCACCCCTGCCGACACCGTGCAGCTTTCGAACGTCGCCAAGAAGTAGGGCGACGCCTTTGACGTCAGCGCCTTCTCGACCCTGTCGAGCGTACGTCGGAGATTCTTTTGGGCTCATCATGGTCCTGACGTTCACGAGCTCAATCAGCGTCGCCGAGGGTGGCCGCGAAGAGACACGGGAGATCCTCGTCGGCGCGCTCGCCTGCAACCTCGCCTGGGGGCTCGTGGACGCGGTGATGTTTCTGATGAGCCGGTTCATCGAACGGGCGCGCAATATGGCGACGCTTCGAGCCATTGGCGGCGCCCGCTCGCCGGATGTCGCCCATCGCCTCATTCTCGCCGGCCTCCCTCCACTTGTAGTCAGCGACGCTCTCGACAGCAGAGGTCGAATCGCTGCGTCAACGGTTACGCGAGCAGGGTGACGGACGCCAGAGTGTCCGTATTACCACGCACGATGTCGTCGCTGCGGTCGGCGTATTCCTGCTCGTATTTCTATCGACGTTCCCAGTCGCCATTCCCTTCCTGATCGTTCGAAATCCTCTCGACGGCCCTGCGCCTGTCGAACACCATCGCGTTAGTGATGCTGTTCGTCCGGGTTGGTCGCTGGGGACGTACGCTGGAATGGCCTGGATGGCGCGCCGGCTTGGGTGTGATGGCGCATCGGCCTCGTCCTGGTGGTGATCACGGTTGCGCTCGGCGGGTGACGCTCGGGGCCCAACTGAAGGTCAGAGCTCGACGACGTCCATCCGATCGCCCGTCTCATCGGCTTCGTTCAAGCGATCGTGGGCGACCAAGGCAAAACTTCCCAGCGATGCGGTGAACCTGCAGCCAATGTTTGATGTAGCTGCGCCACGAAGCCGGAGGCGTCGCCTCGTGCAGCGGATGAACGCCATAAGAAAAAAGGAGATCCTGGCATCGTCTTCTCCTCGTCACCCACGGCCACGATCCAGGTCGGAAGATGGAAGGCCGCCAGCCTCCGGGCGGTGGCTCCGGTTCGGGCTGCGCACGAAAACGGCTGCGGGCGACAAGATATTCCAGACTGGCCTCGACGCTGACGGCGATCAGATGCTGGGGCCGGATGCTCCCTCTGAAGATCGAGGCCGGCATACATCTCCTCGACCGACACGCGATGCCGCGTCGGCTCCACCACCAGCGGCGATCCTGGCCAGCATGGCGACGGATTCGACTGGATAGCTCCCCATGGCAGACTCGCCGGAGAGCATTACGCAATCGGTCCCGTCGAGGATCGCGTTCGATACGTCGGTTGCCTCGGCGCGCGTGGGAAGCCGATGGGTCGTCATGGATTCCAGCATCTGCGTGGCCGTGATGACCGGCTTGGCTCGCTGGTTGGCGCGCCGCATGAGATCCTTCTGCACCACGGCTATCCTTCTCGATCGGCACTTCCACGCCCAGGTCGCCGCGAGCGATCATGACGCCGTCGGACGCCTCCAGAATCTCATCGAGGTGCTCCAGTGCGCGTGCCCGTTCGATCTTAGCAATGATGAACGGTTCGGCGGCCTAACTCTCTTCGCCGCCTGCCGTACGGCATCGGATGTCTGCCGGCGCTCTCGACAAAGGACTGGCTGATCGCGTCGACACCGTGCTCCAGAGCGAATCGAAGACAGTCTCGATCGTGCTCGGTGAAAGCCTAGATGCCCAGGTCAATGTTCGGAAGGTTCAGCCCTTTTCGCGATCGCAGTTCGCCGCCGACCCGTAACGACGCATGCCACGTCGTTGCCTCGGACGGCAATCACTTCCAGTTGAACGAAGCCGTCATTGAGCGAGAGCAGATTCCCCGGCTTCACTGCGCTGCGGCAGGCCCGCAGAAGCTGACAGAGACGCGCTGCTGGTCGCCGATCACCTGCGTCGGTCGTGAGCGTGAACGGGTCATCGGGCTTCAGTTCAATCTTATCCACTCCAAGATTCCCGATGCGCATTTTCGGCCCGGGCAGATCCGCCATGATCGCCACTCGGCGTCCCACTTGAGTGGAGGCGGCGCGGATGTTTTCGATGACCTGCCGGTGGCCGGCGAACTCGCCGTGTGAAAATTGAGCCGCGCGATGTTCATTCCGGCGCGAATCGATTTGTTCGATGATCTCTGTCGTTTGCGACGCCGGACCGATCGCTGGCGACAATTTTGGTCTTATGGGCGAGATCGGCCGCGACCTCACCAGCTCGAGCGCGCACTTTGATCGTTGTCGAGTCGGTCGTTGCTAGCTCATCTCCGCGCGGCTCTCCACGACGCGCGTAGGTCGACCCTTGCCGTCATATGCTGTGAGCTCACCCACCAGACGCTGTGACCACATGAAGGGCCCGCCGGATCCGCATCGAATCGTTCCAGCAAAATGCAATGAAAACGCCAGCGCTGAACGGCTCATGCGCGCCTTATGAGCGCTGGCAGGGCGAGTGCAAGACGGATCGCCGACGTGGGCGAAAGACTTCGTTGAAGCCACCGGCGATCGCGTCGCCACCGTCAGCGCGTCCTCGGCGCGCTCCCTCGCCCAGTTGCAGGTCAAGACGCCGCCGCCGCACGCATAAGCCAATGCTGATTCCTGCACGCGCGTGGCTGGCGACGATACGACCGCACGTGGCTTCGCGGCGACGTCATGGCCGGCGTCACGCTCGCGGCCTATCTGCTGCCGTCGGCGATCGGCGACGCGTCGCTCGCCGGCCTGCCGCCCGAGGCCGGCCTCTACTCGCGTGCCTGTTCGGCGGACTCGTGTTCTGGCTGTTCTGCAGTTCCCGGCACACCGCTGTCACGGTCACGTCGGCCATCTCGCTGCTGGTCGGCGCCACGCTCGGGGAGATCTGCCGGCGGCGACCCGGCGCGCCAGGCCGCGCTCGCGGCGTGCACCGCCCTGCATGGTGGCCGTGCTGGCGTTCGCCGCCTACGCCGTCCGCGCCGGCGCCGTCGTCAATTTCTTCTCGGAAACGGTGCTCGTCGGCTTCAAGTGCGGCGTCGCGTTCTTCCTGGCGAGCACGCAGCTGCCCAAGCTGTTCGGCTTCAGCGGCAGCCACGGAGGCGACTTCTGGGATCGCATGGGCCATTTCTTCCGAGGCCTCGGCGAGACCAACCCGACGTCGCTGGCGCTGGGGCTCGCGGCGCTGGTGCTGCTGCTCGCTCGGCAAGACGGTGCTGAAGCACCGGCCGGTCGCGCTCTTCGTCGTGATCGGCGGCATCGTCGCCGCGCGGATCTTGCATCTCGACGAACGCGGCGTGGCGCTGCTCGGCGAGGTCCCGCAGGGCCTGCCGATGCCGGCGCTGCCGCTCGTCAGCCGGACGGACGTCAACACGCTTCTGCCGCTGGCCATGGCCTGTTTCGTCCTCGTCGGCGGTGGAGACGACGGCCATCGGGCGCATGTTCGCGCGCCAAGCACGGCTATCGACTCGATGCCACGCAGGAATTCCTCGCGATCGGCAGCGCCAATCCTCGTCGCGGGACTCGGCAGCGGATTCCCGGTCAGCGGGGGCATGTCGCAGTCGCTCGTCAACGAGACTGGCGGCGCCCGTACGCCGCTCTCGGGGCTGGTGGCAGCCCTCATCACGCTGGTCGTCGTGCTCTTCTTCACGGGCCTGCTGCGCCATCTCCCGCAGCCGGTCCTGGCCGCGATCGTGCTGGTGGCTGTCACGGGACTCGTTCAGGTCGACGCGCTGCGGCAGCATCTGGCGCTTCAGCCGGTCGGAATTCGCCGTCGCCATGGTCGGCGCTGCTTGGCGTCCTCGGCTCGGGGCTGCTCAATGGCGTGCTGCTCGGCGCGGCCGCTTTCGCTTCTCCTGCTCATCGGCCGCGCCTCGCGTCCACGAGTCACGGAGATCGGACGGGTGCCGGGTACGTCTTATTTCGCCGATCTGGTCCGCCACCCCGAGAACGAACGCGCAGCCGGATGTTCTCGTGGTGCGCAGTGAGGGCGTCGCTTCTCTACTTCAACGTCGATCACGTGCGCGACCGCCTGACGGCGCTCGTGAACGAACGACGCTCACCGCCGCGCCTGATTGTCTTCTTCATGGGCAACGTCCCCCACGCCGACCTCGCCGGAGCCGGATTGCTGATCGATCTGCAGTCGACGTTTCGCCGGCGCGGAATCGAGTTCCGGCTTGCCGAGGTGCATGGAGAAGTTCGCGAGGCCCTGCGTCGCCTCGGCTCGCCGGCCGCCAACGCGCTCATCGAGGCGCACCAGACGGTCGACGACGTCGTGACGAAGTGGCGAGGCGACTCCACTGACACCGGCTCCTCCACGCGACATAAACACGCTCGCGCACCGTACTCGCGGACGCGCCAGCGCCTATGGCTGAGAACTCTGCGAGCTGTCATCGAGGACGTGTAGAATTCGATTCCGACTTGTTTCGTCCCCATGACGACTGCAAATACTCGGGAACGGGCGTTTCAGCGACTGCTGGCGCGGGAGGTTGGGACGGACGGCGACCCGCGAGTCATTGCGGCCGCAGCTCGCCGGCTGTGTGAACGCCTCTCCCCAGCGGGTCCGCCCACTCATCGGCGACGCCGGTGTTGCCGCAATCTACACGCGCAGTCTCCACCTGACACAGAGCGGCAATTTCCGTCGCTCGCGCCCCTCCGTTCCTCCGACCCAGCATGATGCGCCATTCACTCGCCTGCAGGTATCGCTGGAGCAACAGGAGCCGGCCGTAGCCACCCGGGCCGCAGTGCGCGTGCTCACGACAGCTGGGGGACCTATTGGCCTTGTTCATCGGGGAGAACTTGACGACCCGTCTCTTGCGCGAGGCGTGGCCCGATGACTTCGCTGGAAGCACCACCAAGGAGACCACCCCATGACCGACAAGGTTCCGATCCGTCGCCTGCCTACGGGCGTCCTGGACTCGATGCGGTCCTGGGCGGCGGCGTGCCGGAGTTCTCGTTCAATCTCATCGCAGGCACGCCGGAGCCGGCAAGACGACGCTCGTCCAGCAGATCATGTTCGCGCTGGCGCGTCGAGATCGGCCTGCGCTCTTCTTCACCGTGCTCGGCGAACCGCCGCTCAAGATGCTGCGCTACCAGCAGCAGTTCGAGTTCTTCGACGTCGCGAAGGTCAACGCGTCGGTGCGCTTCAGCAACCTGGCGAAGGAGGCGCTGGACGGTGGGCTCGAGGTGGTGCTGAAGCGCATCGTCCAGGAGGTGGAGGCCGTCATCGCCCGCTATCGTGATCGTCGACTCGTTCCGATCGGTCATCGCAGACGGCACAACGGCAGAACGGACGGCTGGACCTGCAGCACTTCGTCCAGGAACTGGGGATGCAGCTGACCGGCTGGCAGGCGACGACATTTCTGGTCGGTGAGTTTCAGCTGGCCGAAACCGAGGACCAATCCCGTCTTCACGATCGCGGACGGCCTCGTGTGGCTCTACCAGAGCCTCGACCGAATTCCATGGTGCGCAAGATGCAGGTCATGAAGATGCGCGGCCAGGCGCCCATTCCCGGCCTGCATACCTTTCGCATCACCGACCAGGGCATTCAGGTGTTTCCACGACTCATCTTCGAGTCACCGGAGATGCGACTCGGCGGCGCGGCGAAGCCAAGCGTCGAGCCGCGGCTGTCCGTCGGGGTGACCCGCCTCGGACGAGATGTTGGGCGGCGGCATTCCGTCAGGGTTCTCCGTCCTCGTCGTCCGGACCGTCGGGATCGGGGAAGACCGTCCTCGCCGCCCAGTTCATCCGCGAAGGTGCCCGTCGCGGCGAACCGGGCGTCATTGCCGTGTTCGAAAAGCGCCCGAGCGAATACGCGCAGACCAGTGCCATCGGGCTTGACCGAGCCGTTCGCGATGGTCAGGTGGCGCATCATTCACACGCGCCCGCTGGATCTCTCGATCGACGAGACGCAGCACGAGTTGACGGAGGCGATTCATCGGCTCAAAGCCAGGCGTGTCGTCATCGATTCGCTGTCCGGATTCGAGCTCGCGCTCGCCCCCACCTTTCGCGAGGATTTCCGCGAATCGCTGTACGCTTGGTTGCGGCCCTGACCGGGATGGGCGTCACTGTGATGTTGACGGCCGAATTGGAAGACAGCTACACCGATCTCCGGTTCAGTCCGCACGGAACGGCGTTTCTGACCGACGCGATTATCCTGCAGCGGTATCTCGAGCTCGACGGCCAGTTGCGGCGCGTGATGGGGGTCGTGAAGGTCCGGGCGAGTGCCCACAGCGAAGGACCTGCGCCTGTTCGAGATCACCACGGACGGCATCGTCGTCGGTGAACGGGTCGGGGACCATCAAGGACTCCTCACGGGGAGCCCCTCCGTAGTCTCCCCGGCCCTCGTCATCGGCCACCTGGTCGTCCCGGGCCCCGGCGTCCGAGGTCCTGACGCATGAGAATCCTCAGAGACGCGGCGTTCAAAGAGGCCCCTCACGTCACGCGGCGAGGAAGCCGGTCAGCAAGTCGCGCGCCATACGCCATCGCCACGGCGTGGTTCGCGGCGCGTCGGCGACGGCGCCTGGCCAGCGCGAGCGCGCCCCGGCCGCGCAGGAGGGAATCGGTGCGCCGCGACGAGCACCTATTCGGGGTGCGAGAGGTGGCGCTTCGCGCTCAAGAAGGTTTCGGCTGAGAGCGGCCGAGTCGAGCGGCTCATGGACCAGATGCGAGAAGCGAATGAGCGGCTGATCGTCGCAGCGATCGACGCTCAGAACCGCTCGGACGAGGCCGACGTGGAGGCTGCGCAGGCCAGAACCGAGCTCGACAATCTCATGCGACAGCTCCGAGACGCGAATGACCGGTTAACCAAAGCGGCCACGCAGGCCCATACCATGGCGGAGGACGCCAGACGAGCGACAAGAGGAGTATCGGCGTCTGTCGGGCCGGCTCCTTCAGCTTGCAGGATGATGAACGGACGTCGTTTGGCGGTCGATCTGCACGACTCGACGGCGCAGCGCCTCGCCGCCCTGACGATGAATCTCGACGTGGTCGAAGGAGCCAGAAAGCGCTCGACACCCGATCGCGCCGGGCGCTCGCGGGAGAGTCGATCTTTGGCCGAGGAGTGTTCTCGTGAGGTGCGGACGTTAGCGCGTATCTGCTGCACCCACCCCTGCTCGATGAGGCGGGGTTGTTGTTGGCGGTGCGCTGGTTCGCAGAGGCTTCTCGAAACGCAGCGGGCATTCATGTGGTCATCCGATCTGGGCCGACGTCGGAAGATTGCCGGCGCCGATCGAGGACGGCGCTCTTCCGCGTCGTGCAGGAAAGCCTCACGAACGTCCATCGGCATGCATCCGCCGCGACCGCCTCGATTCGTCTCACGAACACAGCCAATCGGGTCGCGCTCGACATCCAAGATCAAGGACGAGGGCTCTCTGATCCAGGCACGCCAGAATGGCGCGCTCCGGCCGGGACGCTGGGTGTGGGCATTCAAGGGATGCGGGAGCGCATCAGTCAGTTGAATGGCACCTTCGACATCGAATTTACGGACAGGGGCACGACGGTGCGTGTGAGCGTGCCGTTGAGCAGGACACCCGATGACACCAGTCCGCATCCTCATCGCTGACGACCATGAGGTCGTTCGGCAGGGAATGTGCGCACGATCCTGGAAGGACAGGCTGGATGGGTCGTGTGCGGCGAGGCGAGCACCGGACGCGACGCCGTGGCCAAGGCTGTCGACCTCCAGCCCGATATCGTGGTCCTCGATATCAGCATGCCGGAGTTGAATGGCTTGGAAGCCACGCGTCAGATTCGGCGCGTCGTGCCGGCCAAGATCCTCATCTTGACCGTGCACGAATCCGATCTCAAGGTCGTGACGGAGGTGCTCGACGCTGGCGCGCACGGTTACGTGTTGAAAGCAGACGCGGGTCGGACACTGGTGGAGGCCATCCGCTCCCTGCTCGAACGTCAGGAATTCCTCACCGAACGTGTGCACGTCGCTGCCGCTCGCCGAGCCGGCCCTCAGCGCGCAGCCGCGGGCAGACGCGGGCCCGAACGATCTCACGCCGCGCGAGCAGAAGTGTTGCAGCTCCTCACCGAGGGGCAAGACCAATAAGGAAATCGGCGTGGTCCTCGGGGTGACCACCAAGACTGCCGAAACACACCGCGCACACATCTTGACCAAGCTCAATCTCCACTCGATGAGCGAGCTCGTGCGCTACGCGATCCGGAACCGCATCATCAGACCGTGAACGCCCCGTTACGAGGGGTTCACAGCAGTCGATAAGGAACCGCGCCCGGATCGGTCAGGGTCTCGAGACATACAGAACTCACTGTATTGCTGATAGGGCGGCGCTCTATCTATGCTTGGTAACGTGGAGATGTCTAGCTCGCTGAGAGTCACAAATGAAGGTTCTGGAACTGATGACCAGCGACGTAAGGACACGGTTGAACGTGGGGCCGGCCTCGCGATCGACAAGGACCTGAAGCAACAGGTCGTGCACGCGCTCGATTAGGAACCAAGTGTGGATGCGAAAGACATCGGCGTGTCGGTGGACGAAGGTATTTGTGACGTTGCGTGGCAACGTCGGGTCATATGCACAAAGGATCGCCGCCGAGCGGGCGGTGCTGCGAGTGCATGCGGCGTCAAAGCCGTTGCTTGGTCGTCCGGTCGCCGAGTAGCCAGGGTGAATGGCGAGCTCATCAACGTCCCTGCGGACACTGCAAGATAAGAACGTGTACCTCGGGCAGGAGGTTCACGATCGACTCGGCACGAGCCAGGTCGTGGGACAGAGTGCCGCAATCCGCCGCGTGCTTGATCAGGTGGAGCTGGTGGCCGGCACCGATTCAACGGTGCTGCTCCTCGGTGAGACCGGCACAGGCAAGGAACTCTTCGCGACGCAGATTCACGAACTGAGCGCGCGGCGCGGACGGCCGATGGTCCGCGTGAACTGTTCCGCGATTCCCAACGCGCTCATCGAGCGAGTTGTTCGGCCGCGAGAAGGGGGCGTTCACCGGAGCGCTCGCGCGCCAGGCCGGACGTTTCGAACTTGCGGACCGCTCGTCGATCTTCCTCGATGAAATCGGTGACCTGCCGGCCGAGGTCAGGTCAAGTTGCTGCGGGTGCTCGACGAGCGTCAGATCGAACGGCTCGGGAGTCCGACACCGATTCACGTGGACACGCGGATCATCTCGGCCACGCACCGGGATCTCGAACAACGGATCGCTGAAGGCACCTTTCGCGAGGATCTGTTTTATAGACTGAACGTCTTTCCCATCACGGTGCCACCGCTGCGGGAGCGCGTTGACGAAATTCCGCTCGCTTGTGTGGCACTTCGTCGGAGAATTCTCGAAGGCGTTCGGCAAGCGCATCGGCACGATCTCTCGAGAGAGCATGGCGGCCCTGCAATGCCACTCGTGGCCTGGCAACATTCGGGAGCTGCGCAATATCGTGGAGCGCGCGATGATCGTAGCGACGGGGACACAGCTGACCATCAAATTGCCCCCATCGTCGGCCCCACGCAGCGGGCGCAGCGAACGGCTGGCCGAGATCCAAAAAATCACATCCTGAACGTGATGGAGAGCACCGGTTGGCGAGTGCGCGGGCTCGGTGGCGCAGCCGACCTCTTGGGACTCAAGCCCACGACGCTCGAGACACGTCTGGCCAAACTGGGGCTCAGCCGTCCGAGGCAGCCGTAGGCTCAGATCCTCTCCCTCCGAACGCGACTCGGGCCATACTCGCAACCTCGTCTACTGGTCGCTCCCCCGGAACAGCTTCGACTTCGCCCCTGGGTGTCTCATGACGTCCGTCTCTGGTGAGGACCTCTCGAGTAGACATGGTGTCGCATTGAGACGACGGACGGTCGGTCAAGGGGTTCATGAAAGAATCGTGAATCCCTCGGTTTTCGCTAGGAATCAGTGCGACCAGGAACGACGCCGAATTGGTACCGTGATTGCTCGGGGACAGGAATCCGTGAAGTTTCCGTCCGTTGTCATAGCCGTCGCTTCCGTCGTGGTCGTCGCTTCGGTCGCGGGACTGACCATGCCCGTCGAAGCGAGCCAGTATCCTTACCCGCCTCCTCCATCCTACGTCCCGGGGAGTGCCATCCGGTTCGAGATCACACCTAAAGAAGCCGAGGTGTTTGCCGACGGCAACTTCGCCGGATCGTCGATGAGTTCGACGGGGTTTTTCAGCGGCTCTATCTTCCGTCGGGCCAGCATGAAATCACCATCTATCGCGACGGGTTTCGAACGGTTCATCAGACCGTCGATCTGACGCCCAATGCCGTCATTCAAGAGTTCGCTACACGATGGAGCGACTCGCACCAGGCGAGGTTGCGGAACCGCGTCCAGTGCCGCCCGCACCGCCGGCCGCCCCGCAAACGCGATCGGGATTTCCGGATCCCGGACTGCAACAATCGATCTACGGGACCCTGGCCGTCCGGGTGGCGCCTCGAGCCGCGGCAGTGCTTATCGACGGTGAGCTTTGGCAGCACGGCCTCAGAAGCCAGGAAGGGTTGGCCGTGCAGCTCCCTGAGGGACTGCACCGCGTCGAGGTCAGCAGCGACGGCTACGAGTCGTTCTCCTCGGATGTGTCAATACGACGGGGAGAAACGACGTCGTTGAATGTCAGTTTGAAAGCACGTTAGTCGGACTGCTGAGGAAACCAGAAATGGTCCAGAAGGCTCGGAAAACCCTGGTTGTCACATTTCTTATCCTTCTCTGCCCTGTCGCATCCTACGCTCAAGATTCGGGTTCGGCCGCCGCCGCTCAGTCTGGGCCGCGGTCGGACGGACCCATGTCCATCCAGCGAATCGAAAGTGGCTTCATGATCGCGCCGGATTTCAAGATCACAGAATTCGACGACAACACGTCGATGCTTGCGGGCTTCTACGGAGGCTTGGCTCGAGGACAAGACCTTCTTCGTTGGCGGCGGAGGCTATTGGCTGACCAACGGTTCGCACGACCAGGGCCTGTCTTACGGCGGACTCGTGCTCGGCTGGTCGGTCCACGGGGATCGCAAGGTGGGTTTCGGAGCCAAAGAGCCTGATTGGCGGAGGCGTGGCGACCCTAGCGAGCCAAGTGACGACGTTCGTCCCGGGACCGCGCCCAGAACCGCGGACTCGACCCCTTCCGCCAATTGTGCCGGTGACGACGACGGTCCTGTTTGACGAGGGCTTCTTCATCTTCGAGCCAGAAGCGAACGTATTCGCCACGCTGGGTAAGCATTTTCGCTTGACTGGCGGTGTCGGCTATCGGGTCATCGGGGAAGCCTACGGGTGCGGGCACGACTCAGGCGATCGAATTCGCGGCATCACCGGGAGCGTGGCGCTCCACATCGGGCCCTGACCGCTGCCTTAGAAGCACGACGATCAACGCCGAGGCCGCGGAGACCCCCGGACGGACTCTTTCTACTCCATCAAGCACGGTTCGGCGTGCCAGACGTCCCTGCATACTCCGCGATCGTGCGATCGCTCGAAAATCGTCCTGATGCGGCGATGTTGAGGATCGCCTTGCGCAACCAGTCGTCCTGATTGACGTAAGCGGCACCCAGGCGAGCATGGGCCTCGCTATAGCTCTTCAAGTCTGCGAGATGCAGGTAGTAGTCGCCGTGTCGGATCAGCGCGTCTAGGATCGGTGCAAACGCGCCTGGCTCGTCACGGCTGAACGTGTTGTTGGCGATCAGGTCGAGCACCGCTCGGGTTTCCGTTTCGTGGTCGTAGTGCCATTGGGGGTCGTAGGCGGCGCGTGTCGCAACGACTTCGTCGGCGGTGAGGCCAAAGAGGAACAGGTTCTCCTCGCCGGCGGCCTCGGCCATCTCGATGGTTGCCCCGTCACGCGTGCCAATGGTGAGGGCACCGTTCATCATGAACTTCATGTTGCTCGTGCCGCTGGCTTCATAGCCCGCGGTCGAAATCTGCTCGGAGACGTCGCTCGCCGGAATCAGCCGCTCGGCCACCGACACGTTGTAGTCGGGCACGAAGACTACCTTCAACCGGCCGCGCATCGACGGATCGCCGTCGATGGTGGCGGCGACGCTATTAATGAATTTGATGACGAGTTTCGCGAAGTGGTACGCCGGCGCGGCCTTGCCGGCGAAAAAGAACGTGCGGGCCGGTAGGTCCAGCATCGGGTTCTCTCGCAGGCGGTGGTAGAGCACGACGATATGGAGCGCGTTCAGGAGTTGACGCTTGTATTCGTGAATACGCTTGATCTGGGTGTCGAAGATGGAGTCGGGATCGACGGTCTGTCCAGTCGCGGACGTGAGCCATTGAGTGAAACGAACCTTGGCGTCGCGCTTGGCCGTGCGGATGGCGTCGCGGAACGACTTCTCGACTGCCAATGGCTTGAGTTGTTCGAGTTGACCGAGATCGACAATCCATCCATCGCCGAGGGTGTCTGTGATCGCCTTAGCAAGGCCCGGATTCGCCAGCAGCAGGAAACGACGCTGCGTGACGCCGTTGGTCTTGCTATTGAACCGATCGGGGAACAGCTCGGCGAAGTCCGGCACGACGGTGCGTTTAAGCAACTCGGTGTGGATGGCCGCGACACCATTGGTGCTGTGCGAGCCAACAATGGCGAGATGAGCCATCCGCACTTTCTTCGGACTCCCCTCTTCGATGAGGCTCACGCGCGTCACCCGACTGTCGTCGCCGGGGAACCGCGCACGCACGGTGTCCAGGAAGCGGCGGTTGATTTCGTAGACGATCTCGAGCTGCCGCGGCAGCAACAGTTCGAACCACGGCAAGGGCCATTTCTCCAGCGCCTCCGGAAGCAGCGTGTGGTTCGTATAGGCCAGAGTGCGCTCGGTGAGGTTCCAAGCTTCGTCCCATCCAAGCCTCGCGTCGTCGAGCAGAATTCGCATGAGCTCGGGCACGGCGAGCGTTGGATGCGTATCGTTGAGCTGAATCGCCACTTTGTCCGGGAAGCGCCGACCACTCGTTCCCCGCGGAGCGAAGCCGCCGGACCGGCGTCGGCCAGCGTGCAGCCCACGAGGAAATACTGCTGCAGGAAGCGCAGCCCCTTCCCTTCCGATGTTGAGTCGTCCGGATACAGCACTCGCGTCAGTGTCTCGGCGGTGAGCGTTTCGGCCAAGGCTCCGACGAAATCGCCGCCGCTGAACTGCTGGAAGTCGAAGTAGTCCGGCGTCGCAGCCGACCACAGGCGAAGCGTATTGATTGGTGCGCCCGCCGTAACCAACCACCGGGACGGTCGTACGGCAATCCGATGAGCGTTGAGGGGCCGCCCGTGGACCGGTCGCAGCGCCCCACCGTGAATGTCGAATGAACAGGCGAGCCGCAGCTCGACCGCCTCGTCGGGCTCGCGACTTCCCATGGGTCGGGGCGAGCCGAGCCAGTGGTCGGGCTGTTCGCGTTGCCAGCCGTCGCGCACGGACTGTTTGAAAATCCCGTACTCGTAGCGCAGGCCGGAACCGATACCCGGAATGCCGAGCGTGGCCATCGAGTCCAGGAAACACGCGGCGAGTCGGCCCAAGCCGCCGTTACCAAGACCCGCGTCGGGTTCTTCTTCCACGATGTCCAGCGGGTCGAGCTTGCGCTCCCGGCAGAAGGCTGCCAGATCGGATCGAGCATCAGGTTTGTGATGTTGTTGGCCAGCGAAGCGGCCGATCAGGAATTCGAGCGACACAGTAGTAGACCCGTTTTGACATTTCTTTCGTGGTACGCCCGCTCCGTCCCGAGCCAGCGCTGCTGGAAAGCACGTCGCGGATCGAGCGCGCGATGGCTTCGAACTTGTCGCGAGGTGTCGCGGCCCCGACGGGAGTGACACGATCGAACGTCAGATGGCGTTCGTACAGCGCGTCGTCAGCCGCCGGAGAATTTGATTCGGCCGACGTTAAAGCGGTCCAGAAGATTCTTTTCAGCCACGGTGGCATTTCCTTCATTGAATCAACGTCAGCTCGGCGACGGCCTCTCGCAGGATGTCCGCGCTTCTACGGAGTCCGTCACGCTCGGTGGGAGTCAGTGGGAGCGGAATCGTCGCCAGCACGCCGTCCCCGCTAACCAGATGCGGAAGGGCGAGAGTCAACCCCTCGTAGTCAGGCGCGCCGCTGATGCGTGAACATACCGTAAGGATGGCCCGCTGGTCGTGGAGCAGCACGTCCACGATGTGCGCGACGGCGCTCCCGATGCCGTAATACGTCGCGCCCTTGCCCGCGATGATCTGATATGCAGCTCGACGAACGTTCTCGTCTATCTGTCGCCGCTCGGGCTCATCGAGTACTCCGCCGTGGACTTTGGCGAACTCGTCCAGATGAAGCCCCGCAATCGTAGCCTGCGACCAGACTAGCAGCTTCTGAATCTCCGTGCTCACCGATGACGTACGCGTGAACGTGGCGGGAATCCACGCCAAAATGCCGACCCAATAACGTCCGAAATCGTGCGGTGTCGAGCGTCGTGCCGGAACCGAACACGCGAGTGTGCGGTACGCCGAACTCGGCGGCGTAGTGCGCCGCCAGATGGGTCATGATGTCTACAGGATTGCTTACAACGAGCAGAATCGCTTCGGGCGCGACGCGTAGCACCGACGGCACGACCTGATGGAAGACATCTGCGTTCCGCTTGAGCAGTTGCAGGCGCGTCTCGCCCGGTTTTTGTGCGACGCCACCGGCGATCACCACCACCCGCGCCCCTGCCAGATCCGCGTAGCTTCCGGCACGCACAGTGAGCGGATGCGCGAACGGTACGCGCATGAAAGATATCGTTGGCCTCGGCCTCGGCGCGCGCGCGGTTCAGGTCCACGAGGACGATTTCCCGGCCTACGCCACGCATCACGAGAGCGTAGGCGGATGCCGAACCGACCATCCCGCAGCCGACGATGCCGACTTTCATCTTGCCTCCCTTGGGTTATTAGAGGGCTGGAACGCAAGCGCAATACCGCTTCCAGGTCGTTGGCTCTGGACGCTAGACCCGCGACTGGCCAAAATCCAGTAGGCTCATTGTAGTCAGACGATCCCGTCTTCGGCATTTCGGAGATGCTCCGGCCTGCTGTGGGGCTGCGTCTTGAACTCGGCGCCAAGCGATGAAGATCCTGGTCATTGATATCGGCGGAAACAGCGTCAAAGCCCTCGTCAACGGACAGACCGAGCCGCGGAAATTTCCATCGGGCCCGACCTTGACCCCCAGGCAGATGGTGTCGGGTGTTCTGAAGCTCACTGAAGACTGGAAATACGAGGTGGTGTCGATCGGCTATCCCGGGCGCGTTCGAAACAACCAGCCGGTTTCCGAGCCGGTCAATCTCGGACACGGCTGGATCCATTTCGACTACGGCAATGCATTTGGAAATCCCGTCAGGATGATGAACGATGCTGCCATGCAGGCCTTGGGCAGCTACCGCGGAGGCACGATGCTTTTCCTGGGCGTGGGAACTGGGCTGGGGACCGCGCTTGTCGTGAAACGATACCATCGTGCCAATGGAACTGGGGCATCTTTCATACAAAGACGGCACGTATGAAAATTATTTGGGACTGAACGGACTGAAGCGGCTCGGCATCACCAAATGGCGTCAGTGTTTTCACGATGTCGCTGCCCGGTTCATCGACGCCCTCGAGCTCGACGATGTGGTCGTTGGCGGCGGCAACGTGACCAAGCTGGACAAACTGCCTCCGCGGTGCCGGGCCGGCGACAACGCCCTGGCCTTCCGCGGCGGATATCTCCTCTGGGAAAGAGACAATCGCCGGAAACGCGACAAGCGTTCAACGACGCCGGCACGCCCGTGAAGGATGATTGGAGGTTCGTATGCCGGTTGCCGACTACGCGAGATACTGCGACATGCTGGATCGGGCGCGAAAAGGCAAGTTCGCCTATCCCGCGATCAACGTGACGTCGCTCACTACAGCGAATGGCGTCCTGAAAGGGTTGGCCGACAGCAAGAGCGACGGAATTATCCAGGTGTCGACCGGCGGCGCCGCGTTCGCCTCGGGCGCGGCGGTCAAAGACATGGTACTCGGTGCCATCTCGATCGCCGAGCACGTTCACCGTGTGGCCGACCGGTACCCGATCTACGTTGCGCTACACACCGATCATTGCCAGGCAGACAAGCTGACAAGTTCGTCCTCCCACTCGTCGAGGAGACAGAGCGCCGGCGGGCTGCGGGAAACCGAAACCTGTTCAACAGCCACATGTTCGACGGCAGCGCGCTGCCGTTGAAGGGAGAATCCTCGACATCGCGCTGAAGCTGCTCGAGCGGTTTCGGAAAACGATCTGATTCTCGAAATCGAGGCTGGCGTTGTGGGAGGAGAAGAAGACGGCATCAAGGCGAGTGCCTCCGCGAAGCTCTACACGACTCCCGAGGACACGTTGGAGGTCGCCCGGCGCCTGAACGTCGTAAAGGGCGCCCGGTACCTCCTGGCCGCAACCTTTGGCAACGTCCACGGCGTCTACAAGCCCGGTCACGTCAAAGCTCAAGCCTTCCATTCTGAAGGACTGTCAGGATGCCGTCGTCGCCGCATTCGGTGAAGCCGCACGATTCGACCTCGTCTTTCACGGAGGATCGGGTTCTGAGCTGCGCGACATTCACGAAGCGCTGGACTATGGTGTGGTGAAGATGAACGTGGACACCGACATGCAGTACACCTTCACGCGCGCCATCGCCGACCACTTTTTCAGAAACTACGACGGCGTCCTCAAAGTGGACGGAGAGGTCGGCAGCAAGAAAGCGTACGACCCGCGCTCGTACTCACTCTTGCCGAGGCGGCTGTTGCCGAGCGCATCAAGCTGGTGGTGAGTGACTTGCGAGCCACCGGAACGACGATGATGAACTGAGGGGACGCGTTCACATGCAGGACAAGGATCTTGATTTCACGATCGAGCGGCTCGGTGAATGTGCCATACCCTCGCCGATGTCAGGAGTCCATTTCATCCAGGATGATGAGCGCGTCCTCTATCACGCACGCCTGCAGGAGGTGAAGACCTATCTGGCCAACGGCGTTGAGCCGCCCGCGATGGAAACCGCCGGACCGAGGCGCACGCTCTTCTTCGATCCTACGAAGCTTGCCTGCGGCATCGTGACCTGCGGCGGGCTGTGTCCTGGATTGAACGACGTCATCCGTTCGATTGTTCTGAGCCTGTATCACCACTACGGCGTGAAGAAGGTGTACGGGTTCCGCTTCGGCTACGAAGGGCTCGTACATCGCTGCGGGCACGAGCCCCTTGAATTGACACCCCAGGCGGTCAATCGCATTCACGAGATCGGGGGATCAATCCTCGGTTCCTCCCGCGGGCCTCAGGATCCCGCCGAGATGGTCCAGAGGCTCAAGGATTTGAACGTCGGGATCCTGTTTGCGATCGGCGGCGACGGGACGCTCCGCGGCGCGCAGGCGATTGGCGACGAAGCCGTACGGCAAGGCCTCGAGATGAGCGTGATCGGCATTCCGAAAACCATCGACAACGATGTGTCGTTCGTGCAGAGAACGTTTGGCTTCGAAACGGCGGTCACCGAAGCGAGGCGTGCCACGTATCTCGGCCAACACCGAAGCGGAGGCCGCACGCAACGGAGTCGGGCTGGTGAAACTGATGGGTCGCGACTCGGGGTTCATCGCGGCCTATGCCGTCCTCGTCAACAGCCAGGTGAACTTCTGTCTCGTTCCTGAAGTTCCATTCAAGCTCGAAAGGTTCCTGGACGAGTTGCAGCGCCGGATCGACCGAAGGGGCCACGCGGTCATTGTCGTGGCGGAAGGAGCCGGCCAGGACCTCATCGGCCAGACGAGTGGAGCGCGACGCATCAGGAAACGTCAAGTTCGGCGATGTTGGTGTGTTCTTGCGGGACGCGATCAACGTTCATTTCAAGCGCGCGGGCACCGAGATCAATGTCAGTCCACATCGACCCAAGCTATGCCATCAGGAGTGTCCCGGCCACGCCTTCGGATTCGGCCTTCTGCCTGCTACTCGGTCAATCTGCCGTTCATGCCGGCATGAGCGGACGGCAGCAACATGGTCGTGAGCTTCTGGAACCACCAGTTCACCCACGTCCCCATTTCGCCTCGCCGTGTCGGAACGGAAGAAGATCGATCCGGACGGCACGTTGTGGAGCAGCGTTCTTGCGTCGACCGGTCAGCCGCGGGATATGTGCTAGAGGCGCGACGGACCAGACGCCGCGCCTCACCGGCTCTCGCCACCTGTCTCGCCAGAACCACGACAGAGCGTGGTCCCGCCGCACACGAGCGCTGATCCGCGACTGCCCGAACCGTCTGCCACGGAACGATGTCCTCCGGTGTCTCGAGCGATGTATCGATCCATCGACACCACGGTTCACTCTCGGTGGTTTCCGGCAGCTCGAACGAGAGCGGGTCCCAATACGCGTTCATGATCACGTAAAGCCCAGGCCTTCCCTCCGCATGTCGGCGCCGAACGCCAGGGCGTGCGACTGAGACGACCAATCCGGCTGCAGGTGTTTCACGCCGTGCCAAGCGGTCTTAGCCTGGTGCAGCATCTGCGTGAGGCTGACGCGTTGACGTTCCGCCGTCTGGTCCCGCAACTGACGTCGCGCCAGGAGCAGGCTGACAAACCGATGAACGTCCGCATGCTTTTCTACCAACGACCAGTCGAACCAGTTCGCCTCGTTGTCGTGACAGTAGGCGTTGTTGTTGCCTCCTTGCGTGCGCCGCACTTCGTCGCCCATGAGAATCATCGGTACACCGAGCGAGAGCAGCGTGACGGTCAGGAAGTTCTTCACCTGACGGTTCCGCAGGTCCTCGATCTGCGGGTCGGCAGTAGGGCCCTTCTACCCCGCAATTCCAACTTCGGTTGTCGTCGGCGCCGTCCCGATTCTGCTCGCCGTTGGCTTCGTTGTGCTTGGAGTCGTACGAAACGAGGTCGTTCAGCGAGAACCCATCGTGGCAGGTGACGAAATTCACGCTGGCTTCGGCTTCACGCCCTTGTGGCCGTACACGTCGGGGCTCCCCAGCAAGGCGTCCGCCAGCGCTCGCACCTTGCCGTCTTCGCCGCGGAAGAAACTGCGGACTTCATCTCTGAAACGCCCGTTCCATTCCTTCCAGGAGTCGCCGATGAAGGTGCCCACCTGATAGAGGCCCGCGGCATCCCACGCTTCGGCGATGAGCTTGGTACCGGCGAGCGAAGGCTCCGATTCGATGTCCCACAAAACTGGCGGACTTGGCATCGGGTGGCCTGATGGATCGCGTGAAAGGACGGACGCGAGATCGAAGCGAGCAATACGTAAGC
>ERZ1370068.7602-contig-651_pt1 | contig 42173 bp, 72 predicted proteins | sample MGYA00561227_ERZ1370068 | MGnify/ENA primary metagenome ERZ1370068 (study PRJEB38410, sample SAMEA6850437) | metagenome | study: Metagenomic assessment of the ecological functions of the soil: analysis of the soil microbiota associated with the... | reverse complement strand
ACGGTGCCAGTCGAAATCCAGCCGCCGACCTTATTCGTTGGCGCGCTGCCGAAGGGTTCGGAACATGAAGACGCTGCGGTCGCGCTGCTGCGCTTCCTGTCGTCCGCCGACGCCGCAGGCGTCATCACGAAAGCCGGATTAAAGCCTCTGGCGGCGCGCTGAAGACCAGCGACAGCACGCCGGGCGACCAGTGCCGACGAAGGCGTAGCCGGGAAACAGCGGGCGGCCGCTACGCAGCGTCGTGCTCACCTCGGCGGCGACCGCCACGGGCCTTGCCTTTAGAGCTGATCCGGACCCGGCTGAACGCCGGATGCTTCCGGTTCTTGACCTTGACCCAGCGATCTGACCGGCCGCTGCGATAGGCCCTCGCGGTGCTTTGAGACCATGCGCTCCAGCCCCATCAGGCAGGCGTCCGACCCTCAGTCGATAGAACTCCACAGCACCCGTCTCTAGGTTGTACATCGCGCTGGCCATTTTGACCTCGCCTTTCGCTTCCATTTCAGCAAGCACGGGGCTCTGCTTTCGGATTTCAGCAACGGTCATCTCAACGTTCTTTCGCGCGACAGCGTCGACGAAAGCATAGTTCTTCGCCGAACGCTCGCCCGTGTAGGCAGTCGCCTCTATGGCGGGTTTGATCTTGGCCAGCAGTCCAGTCAGATTGCCCAGCTCGGCATTGTCGATTGCTCCCTTGATGGCGCCGCATGCCGTATGGCCCATTACAAGCGCCACTTTCGCACCTGCCACTTTGCACGCGAACTCCATGCTGCCCAGAATGTCCGCGTTACTAACGTTCCCGGCAACCCGGCAGTTGAAAATGTCGCCAATTCCAAGGTCCATGATGACCTCGGCCGGTGCGCGCGAGTCGATGCATGTTAGCAAGACGGCCGCCGGGTATTGTCCCTTGGCACTTGCTTCCTGTTCGCGAAGGTAATTGCGTTCTTGCCTTTCGCCCGCACGAAATCGCTTATTCCCATCCTTCATTATTTGAAGGATTTGCTCGGGTGTCAGCTTTTCGCGCATCTCCTTCGACAGAGCATCTGCGCGAGCCTGATCTGCCACGAACAGGCTGCCACCCGTAATTCCGGCTAAAGCCGCACCGCCCACCACCTTGAGAAAATTCCGGCGGCCCAAACAATTGCAGTCAAGAGGATGTCCAAGCAGCTTCGGGCGCATGTTCGATCTCCACTCCAATTGCCAAGGTGACCACATCACATGATCGTCTCGATACCGATTATGGAAGCCCGTCTCGGGTTAGATGCCATGCGCCATCATTGGCGGCAGTAGAGCGACCGCTTTGATCTAGATCACGTGGTTTGAGGCGGTGCGCCGGGAGCGAGAGGAGGAGTGGCGCTAGCCTCGCTCGGCTCGATAGTTACCACCGGATGTGGATGATGCAGGCGCTGAACCGGCACAGCACGAAGCCTGATCCAGCGCCCCGGCTGCTACAACGGTTGTTTGTTCGCAGCGCTGAGCCTTACGGTTGGCTGGATAGGCACACTCACTTTTTCTCTTCGGTGGTACCGTCGCGCCGCTCTTCGCGTCGCTCTGTGCGCCCCGTGCGGCGTGCCTGACGTCGTTCTGCACGCCCCGTGCGTCGTTCCTGACGCCGTTCTGCGCGGCCCGCGCGCGTCGTTCCTGACGCCGTTCCGTACCAGACTTCGGCGTCTCAGTGGAAGGCGTGGCGGGCGTGGTGGGCGGCGTCTGGGCGTCAGCATCTGACACCATCAGAATTGCAGGCGAGGCTACAAGTCCAAACACAGCTGCGTATCCAAAAAGAGCAAGAGCGCTTCGACGACAGACCCGCTTCGATTCCGAACGTTCACCCATATCAGGCTCCTGGTTTGCTGCCCTCTTGCACGTCGCCCAAATTCCAGAGAGTGGCTATTGATCTAAATCAACCGGGCCGTCGGCAACAAATCCATCGCGCACGACTGTCACGCCGCTGGCAGTGCCCATCTAGTGGGGCTAGAACTGATCCATCACGCGGCTGAACGCCGGATGCTGCCGGTTCTTGACCTTGATCCAGCGCCGAAACCGGCCGCCTCGGATACGCTCTCCCGATGCAAGGAGACCAACCCCCTCCAGTCCCATCAGGCAGGCGTGCCGGAACAGGTTCGGGCCGATCTCGCCTTGTTCGAAGTCGGACAGAAAGATGCCGTCGACGCGCCGCGCCAGAAGGTGCGAGAGGTTCTGCCTTGCGCATCGACGGCGGAGTACGGAAATGCAGAATGAGGCAAACAGCGGAACCGACCGGCGTAATTGCTCGGCGGTGAGTGCGCGCGGTGCTATCCTCGCGTCATGCCGCTTTCCCTCCAACACCGTCACGCCGTGCTGCTTGCCGACCGCACCCGCGATGTCCGCACCATCACCACCGTTGTCACAGAGGTGCTGGCGGCAAACCCGGAAACGACCCCGCTCGATATCGAGACCGCGCTCCGCGCCGCCGCCGGGCAAGCGTACTTGGTGGCCAACAGCACTACAGCCGGTTTCGACATTGTGCTCGGTATGCCCGGCCTCGGCACGCCGCGCTCGCTGATGCCGGCGTGACGGTCGAGCAGAACTGGGCGCTATCAACCCGCGGGCGTTGACGCCTTGGCGGGCGCGGCCGATCTCGTCGGCACTCGGCTTGCGGCGACCGGATCGCGAATCGCGGTCGTGGCCTCTCGCGCAGATAAACAACGGTCGCCCCACACAGATGCCATGTCGGGCGCACTCGTTAGCCCAATTAATGTCACACAGGGACTCGACTTTCGTCAGTGCGGTTCGGCGATGGCGCCCGCAACTAACGTGCACTAGCGTGCACGCTGCGGGTACGTTTGTAGGAAATCCCGTCGACGACGACCCTTAATGCGTCCGCGCACCACGCTCCTTGGCGTAACGTTCGCCAGCAGCCTCCACAGCTTTGGCATGCAGACCAGCGAGTTCAGGCCGCGCGGCGCGGGCGCGCTCGGCGGAATCAAGGGTCGACTGGGCCTGTCCCTGGAAGTGGGGCATGACGTGGCGGGCGATCAGCTCGAAGCTCTTGGCGGTCGCCTGCGGGTTCGCCCAATTGTGGCCGAGCAGCAGATAGCAACCGAAGCCGCCGTTTGATTGCTTGACGAGCCGGTCGATCTGCGCGGCGCACTCTTCCGGCGTTCCGATCACGCCGAGCCCGGATTTGTTGATGAAGTCGATCATTTCAGCGGCGCTGTCGCCGAGCACGGCCATTTGCGGGAAGGCCGCAACCGCCTGAAAGTAACGGAACCAATGCTCGATGCCGTACTGTACGTCGGCGATCGCCTGCTCCTTGGTTTCCGCACAGTGCATCGGGCCGACGAGGCGCCAATTCGAGCGGTCGACCGTCTTGCCGTGCACCCGCGCTTCCTCGCCCAGCACATCCCAATGCAGTGCCAGGGCATCGAAGCCGGCCGCTGTCGTCGCGCCGACCGAGAGGAGCCCGATGCCATGCCGTCCTGCGAGCTTGGCCCCCGTGGGCGACGCCACGGCCGCCACCGCCACGTCGAAAAGCGGATTGGAATAAGGCCGAAGATGCAGCCGTGCATCTCGCAGATCCCAACGATGGTTCTTGAATGTCACCGGCTCATCTCCTGCCAGCAGCCTCATGATGACGTCAAGGCTCTGCTCGAGGAGCTCACGCGTCTCGGACTGAGGGACCCCGATCATGATGCCGTCCGTCGGCAGCGAGCCTGGTCCGGCACCGAACATCGCGCGCCCGCGGGTCAGGTGATCGAGCAGCACGATGCGTTCCGCGACCCACAGCGGATTGTGGTAGGAGAGGCTGACGACGCCCGTGCCAAGCTTGATGTGACGCGTGCGCTCGGCCGCAACCGCGATCATGATTTCGGGCGACGCGCTGATCTCCGTACCGGCGGAATGGTGCTCACCAAACCACGCTTCATCGTAACCGAGGCGGTCGAGCCAAGCGACCAGATCCAGATCGTTCTGTAGGGCTAACGTCGGATTAATGCCGGGCTTATGGAAGGGCGCGAGAAAAACGCCGAAACGCAGGCGGGATGTCATAGGCATGTCCTCCATCGAATATTGGCGGCGGCGTCTCCCAAAGGAAATGCGACCGTCTCTTCAAAGTGACCAGCCCTGCAGCCACACACACCTTACGCGAGCGCGGTGTCATAGTCTATTGGCGCGGTGCGCAGTCACCAATCCGTCTACGGCGAGCCGGAGGGACGCCGACGCTGTAAGACCATGGCCAAAAGGTTTGGGCAGCGGCTCTCGCGATCTTCTAACCGCGCGCAGCGCTGCCGGGTCACTCGTTTGGATCACCGCGTCGCCGTGCGTCATCCCAGCGCATAGGTCGCAGATAGGCTGCCTTGCACAAAATGCCAGTCCCAAACCTGTCGCGCTCCGCGCCAGGAAATACTGCGCCGCCTCGGCCTTGAAGGGCGCAATGTGCTTCGCCCAGGAGCTGGAAGACTTCATCGACCGCCACGTCGGCCCGGATCGGCAGCTGACCCTGCGGCTGGCGCTTACGTAGGAACGATCTCTATGCCACATCGACGGCCGATTGTGCTCAGCGGCACCTTTCGCATCGTAGTCGTCGCTGCACTGGTATTGGCGTTGTGGCGGCTGATGCGAATGCAATAGCGGCAGGTCGACCCGTGAGCGGTCTCAGGAGCGCGCTGGACCAAGGTGAAGAACCGGCAGCATCCGGCGTTCAGCCGGGTGCAGGATCAGTTCTGAAACAGCGCCGGCACTGGCGCATGCGACGCTTTTGAGGTCCCAGAGGACAATGGATTCATCGCAGAATGCGTGAGACTTTTGGGATTGCGGATTAGACACAAAGACATCATGCTGATCGTGTTCCAGCCGGAACACATCGTGGAAGACGGCGACCAGACTCGGTCGCGAGCGTCGCAGACGATGGAGGATATCAGCCATGCAAGCTGGGACGACGCCGAAGAAAAGGACAAGCCTTAACGGGCGCGCTGCGCTCAAGCTGATGCGGCTGGATGGCGCGCGGCGTGCTGACCAAGCGGCAAGTGATGCGCGCGTGACCAAGGCCAGTTCGTCCATTGCAGTTGCGCTGCTGCTGATCAGCTCGGGCGCAAGCGCCACCGAATGCCAGTCGTCGCCCGGCCACGATGGCAAGTGGGCGATTGTAGCCTATCTTGCTTCACTTGACCCGTGACCCGGCTGCCGATCTTCCCAATTGGGCTTCAGCGATGAAAGACGCGGAAGCGGTACCAAATCCCATTTCAAGCGTCGTCGGCTGCCACGGTTCACCTAACGAGGTCTGCTGCGGTCGCAATAGCCGCTGACCGCTGCCCTTCACTTCCGTCCTGCCTCCATCAACGGACATTGCTTGAGTCCGTCGGCATGTCTCAAACGTGCCATAGACGGAAATCGCCGCTGTTCGCCCCACCTATACGTCGGCAACCAAATTGGGTAGCATTTACATTTCGACTATTCAGCTTTCCGAGGTGGGGGCACCCCAGATGGCAAAGCGTGGACAAACCGTGCGCCGGCCTCCAGCGGGACGCAAGGGGCCGACGAAAAGCAAAATTTCATCTCCGAAAATCAAATCAGAGAGTGGAAACGCGGATCTCAGACGGGAGCTGGCTCAGGCGCGGCGAGAGTTGACCGAGGCACGGCAGCAGCAGACCGCAACGGCCGACGTGCTCAAGGTCATCAGTCGCTCGGCATTCGATCTTGCAAACCGTGCTGGATACGCTCACTGAATCCGCGGCGCACCTGTGCAATGCAGATATGGGCGCGATAGCCCGCAAGGACGACGCGCGGTTTTTATCACGCGACCAATTACAATTTCGCGGTCGACTGGGTCAGATTCACCGACATCTACCGCCTGCAGCCCGGAAGAGGCAGCGTCATCGGAAGGGCGCCTGCTGGCCAACGCAGCCGTTCAGATTCCCGACGTCCTGGCAGACCCTGAATATGCCTATTCGGACATGCAGCAGGCCGCCGGATACCGGACGCTGCTTGGCGTACCCATGCTGCGAGGCAAGGAGCCGATCGGCGTGCTGTTCCTCGGTCGCAAGACCGTCGAGCCGTTTACTGACAAGCAAATCGAACTGGTGCAGACCTTCGCCGACCAGGCGGTCATCGCGATCGAGAACGTCCGGCTGTTCGACGAAGTCAAGGCGCGCACGCGCGAACTCATCGCGAATCGCTCGGAGCAGCAGACCGCGACATCGGAAGTGCTGAGCGTCATCAGCAGCTCAGCGGGTGAACTCGAGCCGGTATTCCAGAAGATGCTGGAGAACGCTACGCGCATCTGCGGAGCACAATCCGGCACTGATGACTCTTACGATGGTGAAAGGTTCAACACGGTTGGAGGCTATAACGTCCCACCCGCATACGCAGATACACAGCTGCAAGTATCATTCGTCCCTCACCCCAAGAGCGGCCTGGGAACGATTGCGAGGACACATCAGCCGGTGCATATCGAGGATATCAGGACACAAGCTCCCTTATCTTGAGCGCAATGCCAGTGGCGGTCGCGCTCTCCGACCTCGGAGGCGCGAGAACGGCTCGCCATCGTGCCGATGCTCAAGGACGGTGATCTTGTCGGAGCAATTGGCATCTATTGCCAGGAAGTCCGGCCCTTTACCGACAAGCAGGTCGAACTGGTCAGCAATTTTGCCAAGCAGGCCGTCATCGCCATCGAGAACACGCGGCCGCTCAGGGAACCAGCGCGAACTCTGCAGCAGCAGACCGCGACCGCCGACGTGCTGAAGGTGATCAGCCGTTCGACGTTTCGACCTGCAGCCCGTGCTCGATACGTTGATCTCGTCGGCATGTCGCTTATGCGAAGCAGATATTGAGCGGTCCGGTATCAAGATGGTCCAACCTACCGTCCTGCCGCGGACTATGGCTTCGCTCCAGGGTGGCGCGAGCATCTTTGCGCGTCAATCGACCAAACCGACCGTGGGCTCGATTTTTGGGCGAACGGTTGCCGACGGGGCACCTCGTCCATATCCTGGATGTGCTGGCTGATCCTGAATTTACCCGGCTGGCCGCCGATGTGCTCAAGATCATCACGCCGCTCTTCCGTCGATCTCGAGACGGTTCTCGACACGCTGGTGGAGACGGTGGCGCGCCTCTGCCGCGCCGACCGAGCGTGTATATGTTCCGGCGGCAGGAGATGACTTGCGGCACTCCGGTCGCGCTTGGGGGCTTTCGGGCGGATCGCGTGAATTGCCCGACGCCGCACTGCATCCGGGCTCCCGCGCCGAGAAACAGCGCCCGATATCGAGGTTTTGAGCTCATCGTAGCGCGGGCTTGCGCTTTCTCGGACGATCCGCGTTAGCCATACCGCGCAGACATTAGCTTCCGGTAAGCGGCGCGCGCCGTGATGCGGCATCCTTCTTGCCAATTGAAGCCTGGAGGGCGGCTCGTCGTCTCATAACGGGACGGAGCTGTCCATGACGACAACGGCACGAAGGGCCAGCAGGAGCGCGGCGATGACAGGCAGGATTTTCGGCAAGTGGGACGAGACGCATTCCCAACTGTGGAGCCATCAACCGATCCGGCTCGAGCACGAGATGCATAGGTCGCCGGCGTTCTCGATGGACGAGCTCGCCAGGCTGATCGAGAACTATCCGCGCGAGCACTACAGCCTGGTGAAGACCGGCGCTCGGGGCTCCAGCCGCGTCTGGCGCGAGGGCGACATCGGCGATCTCAGCGGTCGTCAGGTGGTCGAGGCGATCTCGCGCGGCGGCCTGTGGCTGAACCTGCGCAATGTGACGTCGGTCGATCGCCGCTACCGTGAATTGGTCGACCAGATGTTCGCGGAGGTGGCCGCCCACGTTCCCGGCTTTGACGTGCCGACGCCACCAGGCCGGCATTCTGATCTCCTCGCCAGATGCCCAGGTCTATTATCACGCGGATCTGCCGGGGCAGGGCCTGATCCAGATCTCCGGACGCAAGCGTGTCTATCTCTATCCGAACACGCCGCCCTTCGTACGGCCGGAGCACCTCGAAGACATCGCGCTGTTCGACGTCGAGGTCGATATCCCTTACGAGCCCTGGTACGACAGGCACGCCCAGGTGATCGACCTGGAACCCGGACAGATGCTGAACTGGCCGCTGAACGCGCCGCACCGCGTCGAAAATCTCGGCACCGTCAATATCTCCATGACGGTTTCCTATGTGAGCCAAGACATCCGCCGCGCCGAGATCGTCAACCTCGCCAACGGCATGCTGCGCCACCGCTTCGGCTACGCGCCGAAGAGCCGGAGCATTCGCGGGCCGTCTTACTTCGGCAAAGCCGTGATGCAGAAATTGCTGCGCGACGGCAAATGGCTCAAGCGCGAGCGCACCGCGCGCCGCACGATCGACTTCCGCCTCGACGCCGACCATCCTGGCGAGATCGTCGACCTGCCGAAGGCGGCGTGAACAGGCCGCCCTGGAAATGACGGTCCTCACGACATCGGCAGGCAAGCTTTCCACGCGGGCGGCCTCCCGCGCGGCGGGCTATCGCGTCGAGCTGATCGGCCGACTGGCCAACAGGCCGTGGCGCGCTGGAACGCGTTCGATCCGTCGACTCCGTTCCAGCATGCGCAATGGTATGCAGCCTGGTATGGCGCCTTCGCCGGCCGAGGTCGAGCCGCTGATCGCCATCATCACCGACGCCGTGACCGGCGAGCAGGCGGCGCTGCTGCCGCTGATCCGCCGCCGGCAAAACGGCATCCGGATCGTCGAATTCGCCGATCTCGATCTCGACCGACTACAACGCGCCGCTGCTCGGCCCTGCGGCTCCGCGCGATGCCAGGGCGGCGCGCACGCTGTGGCGCAATCTGCGCGCGGCGCTGCGCCGCATGCCCGGCGGCGCCGATCTCATCCGCCTGCGCAAGCTCGCCGTCGATCTCGACGGCCGGCCCAACCCGTTTGCGCTTGCTCGATGATGCCGGGCCGTGCTCGCTCAATGGCAACCTCGTCACCACCGGCGAGGATTACGACGCCTGGCGCTACACGCTGGAAAGGACCGTGCGCAAGGAATTGGAGCGGAGCTGGCGCGTGTTCACCCGCGATGCCGCCGCAACCTTCAGGTTCGCCGCGGATCATGATGAGGCGCTGCAAGATTCTCTCGACCACGGAAGCCCAGCAGGGCACGCGGATGCAAAACCTCGGGCTGAACTTCATCCTCAACGACGCGACCTGCGCCGCGTTCTATCGCAATCTGGTGCGCGACGGCGTCGGCAACGGCTACGCGCTGGTCTCGGTGCTGATGGCGGGCGAAGAGGTGGTCGCGACCCTGCTCGGCATCCGCAATGGTTCGCGCTACGTGATGATCCGCATCAGCAATGCGGGTGAAAAATGGTCGAACTGCTCGCCGGGCCGGCTGATCATCGAGCGCACCATGGCGGCGCTGCACAGCGATGGCGTGCGCGAGTTCGATTTCTCGATCGGCAATTACGCCTACAAGCGCCGCTTCGGCGTCAAGCCTCTGCCGCTGGTCGATCTCAGCGCGGCGTTGAGCTGGCGCGGTTTGCCCTATGCGTTGGCGCGATCGCGCCGCGCGCGAATTGCGCCGCTATCCAAAGCTCACGGCTACTCTTGAAACGCGCGCCTCGGCAAAGCCGCCTTCGCGCGAAGAGAATTGATCATTGTGGCGCAACGGCCACGGTCGTGCCGATCTGCCACAGTCGCCGGGATTGTGCGGTTGTTCTTCCTGTGTTCGCAGAAAATCATAATTATGGCAGTCGCGGAGGCGTATGCTCGCTCTCGGGTCAAGGGCTACCGGTGAATGCTTCGATGCTTTCTTGGGGAGAGCCGACATGCCAGCCTATATCCATCATCACGACGCCGAACCGGCCTTCGTGATCTGCCCGAGCTGCGTAGGCCTGCCGATGTACGTCAAGGACGTTGCTCCGCACTGGAGCATGGCGAAGATCGACTTCACCTATGAATGCTCCGACTGCGGCGCGGAAGTGCGACAGACCGTGACCAAGGCGGATTTGCTGAACTAGATTTTTAGCTTCGTAGGGTGGGCAAAGCGAGCGCGAGCGTTTTCATGATTGCTTGCGCTATGCCGATGGCGGGTGCGGCGCAGGGGTACTTTGCCCACCCTACGAACCCAATCGACTTGCAGGATCATCTTGCAGGGTGGGCAAGGCGCGCTTGCGCCGTGCCCATCGATTGCTTGCGGAGCCTGATGGTGGGCACGCGGAGCCTGTCATCGGGCGCGCGTTCGCGCTGACCCGGTGGCTTTGCCCACCCTGCAACACCGCCGCTAAATCTTTCGCACCACGCCGGGCTGTCCCAGCCCGCATTCCAGCGCCTCGCGATCCCACTTCGCTGAAATCGCCGCGGCCTCGTAGGTGCTTTGCAGGAAATCGAGCAACGCGCGGTCGGGATCGGCCGCGGTGCGCACGGCGTCGTAGGGCAGGACGAATTCGCCGAGCGCCTCGCTGAAGAAGGCCGCATCGGGACGCACCTTCGTGGCGCGGAAGCCCGGCGGCTCGGGATAGGCGTAGGAATAGAACGCGGGATAATCGATCGCGCCGCCGCCCGGCCAGAAGCCGGCGCTGCTCACTTCGTGCGAATAGGCTTCGTGCGCCACTGCATCCGGCAGGTTCGGCACGCCGCCCGGATGGCGCGGCGCGGCGCGGCCGGAGAAGCGCGTCACCGCGAGATCAAAACTGCCCCAGAAGAAATGCACCGGGCTCGCCTTGCCGAGGAAACCGGTGCGGAATTGCTTGAATACGCGGTCGCAGTTTTGCGAGGATCTGATGGAAGCGCCGCACAGCTTCGGGATCGTAGGACGCATGCTGATCGTCCTGCGAAAACCGGATCGGGTCCGGCAATTCGTTCGGCATCTCGTCGATGGCAACGTCAATGCCGAGTGCGTTCAGCGCCGCGAGCACGGCGGCGTAGAAGCTCGCCACCGATTTTCCGGCCAGCGCGAATTGCCGCTGGGCGCCGTCGCTCGTCGAAATGCGCAAGGTGTGGTCGATGAAATCGAAGTCGATCTGGAAGCGTCCGGTCGCCGTCCGGGATCGGCGAGGTCGTCAATCCGCGCGCCGTGACATAGAGCGTGACGTGCCAGGAATGGTTGAGCCAGGGCGATTTGGTCAGCCGGATCTTGCCGACGATCTGCGTCCACAGATGCAGCGTGGCATAGGTGTCGCGCCACGCCGCGGTCGGCAATTCCGGCCATGGGGTCTGAGGATGCTGCTCATGCCAGAACTCCGCGCGTGCGGACTGTGAAGGCACAGCCTATCACGAATCCGTCAGCGACTCAGAACTGCTCAACACCGGATCTCACGATTTGGTGCATTCCGGGCAGCGCGCGCTGGCCGCGCGTCGCCCGGAAGAGGCTCTTGCACCACCAGCGTCGCGCCATCGCCTGCAGCGGATGGCGCACCAGTTGCGCCATGAAAAGAATTTCGACCATAGCTGAATCCATCGTCCCCAGACGGGATAGATGGGGCGGCATTCGCCGAACGAGAATGCCGCCGCCATCGCATCAGCCATGCAGTTTGTTGGCGGTCTCCGCGATCACGCGTCCCTGATAGCGCGCGCCGGCAAGCTCGTTCTCGCTCGGCTGGCGGCTGCCGTCGCCGCCGGTGATCGTGGTCGCGCCATAGGGCGAGCCGCCGGTCACCTCGTCGAGCTTCATCTGGCCGGCAAAGCCGTAATTGAGGCCGACCACGGTCATGCCGAAGTGCAGCAGGTTGGTGATGATCGAGAACAGCGTGGTCTCCTGGCCGCCATGCTGGGTCGCGGTCGAGGTGAAGGCGCCGCCGACCTTGCCGTGCAGCGCGCCCTTCATCCAGAGGCCGCCGGCCTGGTCGAGGAAGTTCGCCATCTGCGATGACATCCGGCCGAAGCGCGTGCCGGTGCCGACGATGATGGCGTCGTAATTGGCGAGCTCTTCGATCTTCGCGACCGGCGCGGGCTGATCGAGCTTGTAGTGCGACGCCTTCGCGACTCCGCCGGCACCAGTTCGGGCACGCGCTTGATGTCGACGCTGGCGCCGGCTTCGCGGGCGCCTTCGGCGACGGCGTTCGCCATCGTTTCGATGTGACCGTAGGCGGAATAATAGAGCACGAGTACTTTGGCCATGATGGCTCTCCTTTGGGTTTGGTTACAGGATGGTTGTCATGGCTGGGCATGGATCATCGCCGCGAGCTCGAGGTCCGGACAGCCCTGACGAGCGTGCGTGAGGTGCGTGGCTTACGCCGCGTCGACCAGCACCAGCTCGGAATCCTCCAGCGCGGTGATCTTCAGCTCGGCCTCGTCGCGGATCGCGACGCCGTCGCGGGCGTTGACGCGCACGCCGTTGACCTCGACGCTGCCGGCCGCCGGCACCAGATAGAGGTGACGCGCCTTGTCGCGGCGCGTATTCGGCGCTCTCGCCGGCCTTCAGCGTGGTGGCGAGCACCCGCGCATCGGCGCGGATCGGCAGCGCGTCCGCGTCGCCCTGCAATGCCGCTGGCGATGGTGACGAGCTTGCCGGAGCGATCGGACTTCGGAAACGGCTTTGCGCCCCAGGTCGGCTGGCCGCCTTGCGTGGTCGGCTCGATCCAGATCTGGAAGATCTTGGTCTTGCGCCGGCTCGAGATTGTATTCGGAGTGGCGGATGCCGCTGTCCGGCGCTCATCACCTGCACGTCGCCGGCCTCGGTGCGGCCCTTGTTGCCGAGCGAGTCCTGGTGCGTGATCGCGCCTTCGCGGACATAGGTGATGATCTCCATGTTGGCATGGGGATGGGCGGGAAAGCCGGTGTTCGGCGCGATCTCGTCGTCGTTCCACACCCGCAACGAGCCGTGGCCCATATTGTCAGGGTCGTAGTGGCTGCCGAACGAGAAGTGATGCTTTGCCTTCAGCCAGCCGTGATCGGCGCTGCCGAGTTTTGCAAAAGGTCTGAGTTCGATCATCGGATATTTCCCTTGATTTGAATTTTAGCAGGACGGCGCCGGCGCGCGATTGCACCCGGCTGCCGCGAATTGTGTCGAATCAGGCGCCGAAGCCGCCGTCGACATTGAGCACCGTGCCGGTCACGAACGAGGCTTCGGGGCTGGCGAGGAAGACGACGCCGGCGGCGATCTCCTCGGCGGTGCCGTAGCGCTGCAGCGCGTGCTGCGTGCGCTGCGCTTCGGCGAACTCGCGGCCGTCCTTCGGATTCATGTCGGTGTCGATCGAGCCCGGCTGCAGCACGTTGACGGTGATGCCGCGCGGTCCGAGGTCGCGCGCCGCGCCCTTGGTGTAGCCGACGATCGCAGCCTTGGTGGCGGCGTAGTCGGCAAGGCCGGGAACGAGGCGCGGGTGGCGATGCCAGAGCCGATGGTGACGATGCGGCCGCCTTCGCCCATCAGTTTTGACGCGGCGCGGATCGCGGTAATCACGCCGTGCACGTTGATCGGCGTCCTGGCGGGCGAGCGCCGCGGTGTCGGCGTTGGGATCATCGACCGCGGCCACTGACCGCGACGCCTGCATTGTTGACGAGGATGTCGAGCCGGCCAAAATCCCTGGCGACGTCCTTCACCAGCCGATCGACGTCGGCGGAGGAGGCCTGGTCCGCCTTGTAGGCGCGGGCGTTGACGCCCCTGGCTTTCAATTCGCGAACCACGGCTTCGGCCTTGTCGGGCGAAGCGACGTAGCTGATGGCGACGTTGGCGCCTTCATCCGCGAGCGCCTTGGCGCTGGCCGCGCCGATGCCGCGCGAACCGCCGGTGACGAGGGCTACCTTGCCTGAGAGCTTCTTGGTCATTGGATTTCTCCATTGCTTGAATTCCGATGACCTTGGATATGCCTCCCGCTGTGGTATAGAAATAGAAACTATCGAAACTCATTGTTTCCTATAATTGACCTGAGAGCGATCGCCGATGGCAAAACTTCCGGACTTCGAAGCGCTCGCGATTTTCGCGAAAGTCGTGGAATTACGGTCGTTTGCGGCGGCCTCGACCGAACTGGCGCTGTCCAAGGCGACGGTGTCGAAGGCGGTCAGCCGGCTGGAGGAGCGGCTGGGCGCGCGGCTGTTCAACCGCACCTCGCGGCGGCTTGCCCTGACCGATGCCGGCCAGAAACTTGTCCGAGCGCGCCGCGCGGCTGCTGCGCCGACGGCGAGGCCGCGGAGAACGAGGCGCTGGCGCAATCGATGACGCCGCGCGGGCTGGTGCGGCTCGCGGTGCCGATGACGTTCGGCGTCAAGGCGGTGGCGCCGCTGTTGCCGGAATTTCTGGAAGAATATCCGGAAGTGTCGATCGACCTCCACTCTGAGCGATGCGATCGTCGACCTGATTGGCGAAGGGCTTTGACGCCGGCCTGCGCATCGCGCGGTTGCCGGACTCTTCGCTGATCGCGCGGCGGCTCTGCGCGATGCCGCGCTACACGGTGGCGGCGCCGTCCTATCTGAAGCGCTACGGCCGGCCGACGCATCCGATGCATCTCGCCCAGCACAAATGCTTCGGCTACGCCTATCTCTCGACGCGCCGGGCGTCTGGCACTACACCAACGCGGCCGGCGAGCAGGCCGAGCGTCCGCCCGGCAGGGCCGTTGCGCGTCAACAACGGCGAGGCCGCTGCTGCCGTCGGTGATCGCCGGCCTCGGCATCGCCGACCTGCCCGACTTCATCGTCGGCGACGCCATCGCATCAGGCGAGGTCGAGGTGATCCTGAAAGGCTGGAAGCAGCCCGAAGGCGCCGTGCATCTCGTGACGCCGCCCGGCGGCCCGCGCCCCGCCCGCGTCGAGGTGCTGGCGGAGTTTCTGGCGAAGCATTTTGCGAAGGGGAAGAAGAGGAGCCAGCGATTCGTAGGTGAGCATCAGGCGCGAGTAGACGCGCGCCTTTGCCCACCGCTACGGCAGTTTCCGGTCTAGGCTACGCTCCAACAAACCAAAACAAAATCTCCGGGGAGAAAACTGCCGATGAATCGCCGCGAACTGTTGAAGGCCGCCGCCGCGTTGCCGCTGGCGCAGGCCGCGCTCTCGAATACCGCCTTCGCGCAAGGCCTATCCGACCCGCAACATCACCATGATCGTGCCGTTTCCGGCCGGCGGCCAGGCCGATCTGGCGGCGCGGCCGGTGGCGGCGGCGCTGGAGAAAATCCTCGGCAAGCCCGTCATCGTCGACAACCGCGCCGGCGGCGCCGGCGGATCGGTCGGCAATGCGCAGGCGGCGCGGGCGGAAGCCGACGGCTACACGCTATTGATGACGCTGTCGTCGCTCGCGGTGTTGCCGGAGGCCGACCGGCTGTTCGACCGGCCCGTCGCCTATGAAGTTTCGCAATTCGCGCCGATCGCGCGCGTGCTGGCCGATCCGACCTTGCTCGCGGTGCCGGCCTCGGCGCCGTGGAAGACGCTGCAGGATTTTGTCGATGACGCCAGGAAGCGCCCGGGCCAAATTCCCTACGGCTCGTCCGGTCCCTACGGCACGCTGCATGTCGCGATGGAGATGTTCGCGGCCAGCGCCGGCATCAAATTGTTGCACGTGCCGTTCCGCGGCGCCGGCCCCGCGCTGACGGCGTTGCTCGGCGGCACCGTGCAGGCGCTGGCCTCGGCGCCGGGCACGCTGAAGCAGCAGGTCGAAGACGGCAAGATGCGCGTGCTGGCGAACTGGGGCGCCGAGCGGATCGCGAGCTTTCCCGATCTGCCGACCTTCCGGGAACTCGGCTACAAGGACGTCGAGTTCTACATCTGGGCGGGGCTGTTTGCGCAGAGCGCGCTGCCGGCGCCGATCATGACGCGGCTGCGCGAGGCGATGGCGCAGGCGGTGAAGGCCCCGAGGTGACCAGGACGTTCGAGACCGCCGGCAGCCCGGTCGCCTACCTGGATGCGCCGGAATTCTCAAAATTCGTCGCCGAGGACAGCGCGCGGCTGATCGCGGCGGTGAAGAAGATCGGCAGGGTCGAGGTAGGCTAGCTCGCGCCTTCGGCCAGCGCGAACGTCGCCGATGTCGCAGGCCGCGCCATTTCTGGACAGGAATTGCGCGTATTCGATCCAGGGTTTTGACGATCGGAACGCGCTGCTTTCGATCTGCCCGGCGACGCGCGCGGCATGCGACGCGATCGCCTTCTGCCGCTCGATGCGAAGGCGGCGAGCGTTGCTCCGGCTGCGCCACCGCTTTCAGCGCGTCGCTGAAGCCTGTGGCGAGCCCTGGGAGGCCAGCGCGTCGCGGGCAAAGGCGGCATCGCCGATCGCGGTGATCGCGTCGTCCCCAACACTGCATTGCGCGCTGGCGGGTCCCGAGGCGCCGGCCTGCAGATCTTCGCCTGAGACTGCCTCGACGAGCCAGGGCGCGAAATCCGCGATCCGGGCAACAACCTCGCGCCCGTCGCCGCGCACAAAATCGTTCCGGCCGACGATGCCGATCGTCAAGGTCGCGGCATTGGCGAGCCGGTAGGCATAGCCGTCGGTCCCCGCGGCGATCATCAGGCCTGCTGCTGCGCAGGCTCGCGCCGCATCGCAAGATGAAGCAGGCGGGCGACGATCGGGCGTTTGGGCGCGATGCGCCGGGCCGCCGTGATCGCCGACCTGCCGGTGGCGTCGAGCAACCGGCAATTTTCTTCCTGCTGCCGCTGCCTGAGTTGATCCAGCCGGCCGTCGCCGAGCCGCATGAAGCCTGGCGCCGGCGCGCAACGCCAATTCCAGCAGCGCGATGTCGAGCGCGGGCCGCCCGATATGCGCGACGGCGGGCGTCGGGCTGGTGCTGGCGGCGACGCCGGACCATTGCATGCTCCGTTCGCTGAACAGCCGGTCGACGCCGAGACGTCTTGGGTGCACGCCGAACTCGACCAGCAGCGCGATGGTCTGCGACGGCACGCATTCGACCCGCGGCGCATGATGCGAAAGCGGCCGTTCGCCGGCGTGGATCTCGACATCGAGGCCAAGCTGCCGGCCGCGGATCGCCGCCAGCAGGCCGACGGGTCCGCATCCGAGTACGATCAGAGGTCCTGGCGCGGGCATCGGCGCTCAGGCGACCACAAGGCCGGGCGGATCGATCGGCACGAGATCGCGCATCGGCGGGTGTGTTGAAGACGACCAGGAAATTCTGGCGTGCCACCGCCTCGGCCTTGGCGACGATGCCGCCCGTACCCACCATCGCGTTGCGCGCGGCGTTGATCTCGTTGGAGCCGAGAAAGCGTCCCTTCTTGTAGCCGGTATGCAGATTGTTCAACAGCGACATCGAGGCCGCCTGCAGCTCTGCATTCTGGCTGTTGCCGGTCGGGCGGCCGCGCCGGCGCCTGCGAGCGCAGATAAGCCGTCTCGGCATGGTTGCTCAGCCATTCCTGGATATTGAGGAACGTCTCGAAATGGTCCTCGCCTTCGGCGATGACGGAGCGGATCGCCTGCTTCCATTCATCGGTGACGAAGGCTGCGACATCGGCGGGCGGAAACAGCATGGTGGCGAGGATGTTGTTGTAGAGGCCGTCGACGCCCTTCGATTGCGCCTCGATCTCGATGAAGTCCTTGATCGCGGCCCGCGTCGCGGCGCGCGGGTTCACCGGCTGGAACGGACCGGGGTTTTGGTGCGGCAACTGGCTCGCGACCCGCAAAGCCGGCTCGAACGTCCCGGGATCGGAGAAGCCGCGGATCACGTCATTGACGGCGCGGATGTGCCGCATCTCGCCGATCGCAATCCGCAGCAACTCCGCGCGCGTTGCCCTGACGTCGTCGCGCAGATCTCCGCGCCGAGCGACGGGATCGTTGTCCGGCTTCAGCGAATAGGCGGCCGCCAGATATTCCTGCGCCACCGCGAGCTCGACGCCGGCGGCATAGTTCAGGTTTTCCATCAATTCGGCACGACTGGCGAAGGGCGCGCCGACGACCGGGTTTTGCACGAACGGCGCCGTGATCTCGCGGCGTCCCACCACGAAGTGCAGCTCCTGCCAGCGGTTGTTGATTTCGTAGTGGCGCAGTTCGTCCGGCGGGTCTCTCGGTCGCGGGCACCGGCGGGGTCGTCGGATTAATGGCGCGGAGGCGGCGTTCCCATGCCACGGCGGCGTTCCAGGGTTGGTCCGGCGCCGTGTTGGCCGGCAGCACCGGCTGAGCAATGTCGGGATGGTTGGAAGCCCAGTAGAAGCAGCCGCAATCGCGGAAATCGTGCGTCCACGGGCTGCACAGCGATTGCGACAACTCCCCGGGCAGGAAGGCGGCGGAAAGCGTGCCGTTGTCGTCGAGATAGCGCGCGCGCTCTGGCTGTCAGCCGCACCGTTCCCGGGCCCGCCGTCATTGACGAACACGAGCGTGACATCGGTCCCCTCCGTCAACAGCCGGACGGCGGTCCACGCGTCCGGTGGTCTCCGGTTCGGACCGGTGCTCGATTGCGGAAGTCGGCCTGGGTGCTCGGCGAGATCCGAGCGTCAGGTCGAGCCGACCGAGGACGCCGAAGCTGCCCGACAGACGCGACACAAAGACGGCGCGTCCGGTCGCCAGCTCGTTGGCGAGGATCGAATAGTTGGCGGCATCCGCCTGCGACAGGCCGCCCGCGGCCGTTGCGCGCGCCACCCGTCAGAATCGACGCCGACCAGCGCGATCTGCGAATCGCCGATATCCACTTCGAGGAAGGGGAAGAAGCGCCGCTCGAGATTGCGCAGGTCGCATTCCAGCCCGGGAAAGCAGTTTCCGATTCCGGACTCCAGCCGCGTCGAAACCGGGTTTCCGGCGATGGTCGGACCAGGCTCGATGCATCGGCAAAACGGCGGACCGCCGCCACGTTTCGCGCGATCAGTTTTGGCGATTGAACCGGTGCCATTATGCTGCTCCCGACAACGATCGATGGACAAAGTGCTGGGGCCGCGCTGCTCGAAAGCTCGCAATAGCTCGCAAGGCAGAAGTCGAGCCAGTCGCGGATGAAATCGCAGCTCGCCTCGCTTCGCGCGCTCGCCTCCTGATGGCAGCCGCCCGAGCAGAGATAGCGGGCCCAGCAGGACGCGGCAGTCCGCCTTGGCAATGCAACATGCCGTTCCACGAGGAATGCGTCGCCGGCTCGGTATCGAGCGCGGAGGCTGATCCGAGGCGATAATCCTTGTCGCCGATCGCGCGGTGGCAGGCGTACCAGTGCCGCCGTCGGCGGCAACCGAGAAATAACCGCCGCCCGCGCCGCGAGGAATAGGGGCGAGCTCGCGCTGGCGTGGATCTGTTTCAGCGCGACCGCAAAATTGGTCAGCCGGATCGGCAGACCGCGCCTGGCGCCGCAAGTTCCTCGCGCGCGACGCCGATCAATTGATCGCGGTAAGGCCGGCCAGTCGTCGCTCGTCCAGTTCGCTCTGGTCGGCGGTCACGCGCAACGGCGCAACGCCGGCCTCGGCAAAACCCAGCGACCAGACGGCGTCGAGCCGGCGCTTGAGCTCGAAGCAGGCCGGATCGCACCGTCATGCGCGCCGCGACCTGGGCAAGCCCCGGATCGGCTCAGCAGCGGCTGCACGCGCCTTGCCAATTGCGCAAAACTGCCGCTGCCGTTGCAGCAGCGAGGCGTTGCGCGTCGTGCGCGACCGCGTCGCCATCGACGCTGACGGTGACCGCGAAGCGATGGCTGCGGAACAGCTCGATAGTCGGCGTCCGTGACCAGCGTGCCATTGGTCGTGATCGAATAGCGCACGTCGAGATGGCGTTGTTGCGCCAGGCGGCTCGGCAAGGGCTACTGACCGCATGGACCAGGCCGCGGTTGCGCAGCGGTTCGCCGCCGAGAAAGCCGATCGTGATCGGCCGCGCCGGATCGGCGCCTGCAACGAGCCGCTCTACGGCCGCTTTCGCGACATCGAAGGTCATGGCCTGCGCCTGCGCGCCGCCGAACCCGCCGCGGTCGGCATAGCAATAGCCGCAGGACAGATTGCAGGATGAGCTGACGTTCAGCGACAGGCTTTGCGGCGCCGGCGTGACCACCATGGCGAGATCGGCTTCCAGCGGCGAGGTTTCGCCGAGCATGGCGACGAGCCGGTCGGCGTCATCCGAGTCGGCATCGAAGCTCTCGGCCAGCGCCGGCGGCAGGTCGAAGATGCGCGTGTGCGGCACGATCAGGAGATGGTCGCCGGCGGCCGATCAGGAATCGCCTGAACAGGGGCGCCGTCGGATCGGCTTCGATGGTGGCTCGGGCCTGCATCACGCGCACGTCCGCCGCAGCCTTGATCCGGCCAGCACGCTCGCACGCCTCGCTGCGGCGGAGGGCGACATCCTGCGCGGCCCGGTGCCGCGGCACCGCGAACGACACGCCGCCCGCCTGCGCGCGCTGCCTGATACGAACGACCCAGCGCATCAGGAGATCCATATTGCCAGTTCGCGAGCGTTAGCGGCTGGGCGTTGGACCTGGCGCATGAAGCGGCGGCATCCGCATCGAGGTTGCGATCGGGTTCTCGAAATCCTCGATCTCGAACGGCGGCCGCACCGAGGTGGCGAGGCGGTTCGGATCCAGCGAGATGAGTTCGATCAGGTTTTGCAGGTCGCTCAGCGCGCGATGCCGCATCCGGGCATGCGCGCTGAGCGGAAGCGGATCGTCGTCGCCCGGCGGGGCGATCTTGTAGAGCGGATTGCGCAAGGCGTCGCGGCCACCCATCGCGGTGGTCGGCCGGTCGCGCGCGCCCTCGTCGATGTCCTTGGCGCCTGAGCTTCTGTGGCGGCAGGTCCGCAGCCCGACTGCGGCGATAGAGGTCGACGTTGAACAACGACACCGTCTCGTAGACGCGCTCGAAGAGATCGCCGACCCAGCGGTCGAGATCGTCGTCGCTGAGCGCTGCGTTGCGCGCGGGCGCGTCGGCGTCGCGGTCGTTCAACTCGTCGGCGGCGGAGAGGAATGGACGCCGGTCGGGGGCGAAATCGGGCGGGCCGACAAACGCCACGGATTTGGCGGTCAGTACCGGCAGCGCCGCGCCGCGCTGCAGGGATAACTCGAAATGCACCTCGCAGGTGTCGTCGATCACGCCGAGCGAAGGTCCGGTCCCGCCCTGGCGCTGGTTGATCACGTCATAGCGTGTCGCCGGGCACGACCAGGCCGATCGTTGCGCGCGCCGCGCCAGCCTGCATTCGGGTTGAGAAAGGCATTCTCGGGACGGACGCGCCGGCGCCGGCCGCCCGTTTTGCGGGATCGCCTGCGCGCGCTTCCGGCGGACCGTGAGAACAGTCCGGTGCCCGGCGTGTAGCGGAAGCGAATGGTTTCGACGCTGACGAAGGCGGACCACGGCTCGTTGGCCGGTTGCGGAATACTGCGCAGGAACTGGACGCTGCCGAGCGGAATGCTGCGGCCCGCCGGAATCATCGGCGTCGGTGCCGTCGTCGGGCTGGTGCCGAGAATCGCGATGCGCGAATTGTTGCTGGCGCTGATCGTGAGTGGCGGGAACGTGCCGAAGGCCAATTGCCGGTTGCCGGTGCGCCGCGCCGCCTTCAGGTTCTGCGCCGTCACTTTCATCTGCAGGGCCGCGAGCGCAAGGCCGTTCGCCTGCAACAGCGCCGGCGTCAGCGGCACTTCGCGCAGCGCGCCTCCCGTATCGCCGACGCGCGCCCAGATCTCGTAGAATGGCGCGACGGGGCGGACCAGGTCGCCGTCGCGGAACGTGACGCTGTCAGGCATGAACGGCGCGGGCGAGCCGTCGGGCTGGATCGCGATCGTCCAGGTCGGCGCGATGCTGGTTTCGCCATCCACGCGCGGCGCTCTTGTGTCGATCCAGTCATACGCGAATTGCGGCGTGGAGCTGCCGCCGAGCCGGGCAAAGGCAAGGCCTGGCGTGACGAAAATCGCCTGGATCAAATCCGCCATGGGAAATCTCGCAAGGCTGTCGATTTCGAAAAATGTATCGTTCGGCAATGGCGAGACAGCATGCTATACGCGCAAGCCCGAGGCAACTACAAATTGAGAGTGGCGTTACGCTGCGGATGGTTCAAATTGCCGCGTTTGCGGTCGGATCGATTGTTGCACGGCGGCTGTTCCGGCTGACGCGATAGCGTTTTTGCGCACGCCGCGCATCGCAATCGGAACAGCAGCGCAAACTTTCCTTCACATTTAGTTGTCCGCCGTGAACCTTGCCCGGCCCCATTCATTTGGCACGCAGTCTCAGTGGCGTATGCGGTGCGGAACCCGCGCGTCATGGTGCGCCGAAACAGCAGTGGAAGCGAAAAGAGAAAGGGACCCGGCATGCGAACGCTGCGGATTCTCCTCAGCCTTGCGACAGCGGTCGGCGGCGGATTGGCCGCGCAAAGCGCCGCGTCCGCGCAAGAAAATCGCGGAACCTGGGAACAGCGGATGGCCTGCACGCCCGACGTCTGGCGACTCTGTAGCGATCAGATCCCGGACGTCGACCGGATCGTGACATGTTTGCGGCAGAATACGCCGCAACTTTCGAGACAACTGCCGCGCGGTATTTGAGATCGAACGCCAGCGCCCAGCCAGCGCAGCCGCGTACACCGCAACAAGCGGCGCGTGCACCACAACAGCAGGCTGCGCCCCGGGCGCGCTGCCGCGCCGCCGATACAGGCCGCACCGGTGCAGCCCAAGCCTTATGATGACGACGAGTAGGCCGGCATTTCCGCCTTTGGATGTTCGCAGACGTCGACCCATTCGGCCGACGTCAGTTCCGCCAGCCGCGCCGGCGTGATCTTGACCGCGCTGTGGGTCGAGCCCGCGGCCGGCACGACGACATCGAATGCGTTCAGCGACACATCGCAATAGACCGGCAGCGGCGTCTTCAATCCGAACGGACAGACGCCGCCGACTTCGTGGCCGGTGATCTCGGCGACCTCGTCGAGCCCGAGCATCTTCGGCTTGCCTCCGAACAGCGCCTTCACCTTCTTGTTGTCCATCCGCGAGGTGCCGCTGGTGACGATCAGCACCACGCGATCGCCGACGCGCAAGCTCAGCGTCTTGGCGATCCGTGCCGGCTCGACGCCATAGGCCTCGGCGGCCAGCGCCACGGTTGCCGAACTCATGCGTGGATTCGATCACGGAGATATCGGGCGCCTTCTCGGCGAAGAAGGCGCGGACGGATTCAAGACTCATGTTCAGTGACCTTTGCGGCGGCAACCAGTTCGGGCAGTTCGGACGAGCGCATGGATGCGGTAATCGGGCTCGATCGCCAAGTTCATCCATCTGGGTGCGGATCGCCTTGAACATCGTCAGCGGCGGCAGCGACGTCGCTTTGGACGCAGGCCAGCGCCATCGCCTCCGGCGTCACCCGCTCGATCCAGGCGACGTTGAGGCCGAACGCCTTAGGCGCCGCAGGCGTCCCACGGGTTTGAGGAGATGAACAGCACTTCTGACGGCGGCACGTGCAGGGTCTCTTCGATCAGGGTGTAGGCGTCCGGACTCGGCTTGAAGATCTTCTTTGCGTCGATGCTGATGGTCGCATCGAGCAGCCGGTCAAGCCCGCTGTTGCGCACCAGCGCATCGAGCATGGCGGGGCTGCCGTTGGAGAGGATGGCGAGCTTGCGGTCCTTTCATCGCCGACAAGTGCGGCGAGCGCATCCGGATAGAGATCGAGATGCAGGTATTTGTCCATGATGCGTTCAAAGTCGCTCCGATCGGTCATATTCGAGGCCGAGGCAGCGCAGCGTGTAGGCTAAGCGAGTCGCGCGTCACGGTCGAGAAATCCTGGTAGCGCCGCATCAGCGAGCGCAGCCAGGTGTATTCGAGCTGCTTGATGCGCCAGATCTGGGTGATGATCTCGCCATAGCCGGGAAACGTCTCTTCGGTGACGGCGGCAACCGACTGGATGTCGTAGAGCGTGCCATAGGCATCGAACACAACGGCTTTGATGGTCACTTGCACTGGTCACTCTGTCCTGCCGATTGTTGCATCGAGAAATTCGTGCAGCGCCTCGATCGCCTGATCCGTCGCTGACTGGTTGAATTCGAGATGATGGCCCTGCAGCTCGATCGGCGTCTTGAGACGTCGGTGCATCGAATGCGTGATAGGCGCCGGGAAGCACAATGAGCCTGATCGGCACGCCCTTGTCCTTCTGCCTCGATATTCCCCAGTCGTCCCGGCCCTCTACCAGATTGCGGCACTCCTTGGCCAAGGCCCAATCGTCGAGTTCGCCGATCAGGATCAGCGCCGGCGCGGTCATGCTCGCCCTTGAAGCCAAGCGCAACGTGGATAGAACGCAACGGCGGCGCGGAACTTGTCGGCGATGCCTGTTCCAGATAGCCGCGTTCGACCGACGATCAGAGCGATGCCAGCCGCCGTTCGCGAAACCGAGCACCGGCAACGCGATCGGGATCGACGAATGGATCGCTGCACCAGAAATTCCAGGGCCCGGTAGGCGTCCGAGGCTTGATCGTCCAAGGCGCTGCCGCTCGCAGGTGCTCTTGAGGCCGCGTGGACCAAGACTGTCCACGGTGAGCGTGACATAGCCCCAGGATGCGATCTGCTTGCCCCAGCGTTCGTCGAGTCTGCTGCCAATCTCCATCGCAGCTATGCAACAGCACGACGGCGGGCGAGGGGCCGGCGCGTGCTGGGTCGCCTCAGGTAAGCCCTGCAGCGGATGGGTAGCTGGCAAGCGGGTTCTCGATTTCGACAACGAGCTCGGGACGATCGTCGGCCGCAAAGCACTCGCCCGCGCTCCCGGTCAGGAGTGCGGCGAGGAAGGCAACGATCTTGGCGAGGTTCGTCACGGGCCACCTCAACGCTTGCGTCGCACGCGATAGCGACGCTTATATACCTAAAATCTTCCGCGCGTTGGCCTTCATCACCTTCGGCCGGATCTCCTCGCGGATCTCGAGCTTGGCGAAATCCGACAACCAGCGGTCCGGCGTGATCACCGGCCAGTCCGAGCCGAACAGCATCTTGTCCTGCAGGATCGAGTTGATGTAGCGCACCAGGATCGGCGGAAAATATTTCGGCGACCAGCCGGAGAGGTCGATATAGACGTTCGGCTTGTGGGTCGCGACCGACAGCGCCTCTTCCTGCCAGGGGAACGACGGGATGGGCGAGGATGATCTTCAGGTCGGGAAATCCGCCGCGACGTCGTCCATGTACATCGGGTTGGAATATTTCAGCCGCATCCCCATGCCGCCGGGCATGCCGCAGCCGACGCCGGTCTGGCCGGTGTGGAACAGCGCGATCGCGCCGCCGTCATTGATCGCCTCATAAAGCGGATAGGCCATGCGGTCGTTGGCGTAAAAGCCCTGCATGGTCGGATGGAATTTGAAGCCGCGGACGCCGTATTCCTCGATCAGCTTTCGCGCCTCGCGCACGCCGAACTTGCCCTTGTGCGGATCGATCGAGACGAAGGGGATCAGCACGTCGAGATGGTCGGAGGCCACTTCCAGCATTTCGTAATTGTTGTAGCGGCGGAAACCGGTCTCGCGCTCGGCATCGACCGGGAAGATCACCGCGGCGATGTTCTTCGCGCGATAATAGGCCGCGGTCTCCGGCACGGTCGGCGGATGCTTGTGCGGCGACTTGAAATATTCCGCCATCTGCGCCTGGAAATCGTCATAGCCGTCGTCGCCATGCATGCCGCAAGGCTCCTCGGCATGGGTGTGGATGTCGATCGCTGACGACCTTTTCGATATCCGGCAGTTTGAGCTTGGGCATCTCTGGTTTCCCGGCGGCTTGATTTTCAGTTTCGAAAATTGATTATACCATATAACAAATTCCGCAAGGCGGCAGAATAATGACCGCGGAAAACCGGGAGGACGGTATGGCTCGAGGCGCAGGCCTTCGAGACCGATTTCTGGAAAGACGCCAATTTGCGAAAGGTCTGGGACGACATCGTTCCCGGCGAGCCGCGCAAGACCATTCCCTACACGCTGACGCAGCGAGGCCATCGAGCTCTACTGCACGGGCGGTCGGCGAGACGCATCCGATCTATTTCGACGAGGCTTACGCAAAGACCACGCGCTACGGCGGGCTGATCGCGCCGCCCTCGATCCACATCCTTCTGATGTTCTCCTGCACGCCGGCCGATGACTGGATGCGCTCGCCCGGCACCGTCAATGCCGGGCAGTCCTGGAGCTACAACATTCCGGCGCGGCCCAGTGACGTCATCACGCTGCAGGCGCGCGCGCTCGACAAGTTCATCAAGCGCGAGCGGCTGTTCGTGGTGCACGACAATGTCTTCTTCAACCAGCATGGCGACGTGATCTGTTCCGGCCGCGGCTGGACCATCCGGCCGCAGTGAACGTGAAGGAGGAAACGCATGACCACGACATTCGAAAGCCTGAACGCCGGCGACACGATCGACGGGCCGAACATTCGCGGTCAGCCGCGAGATCCATCCGCCTGTTCTGCGATGCCTCGCTCGACTACAACCCGCTGCATCTCGACGACGACTACATGAAGGGCAATTTCGGCAAGACCAATTTCGGCGGCATCATCATGCACGGCATGAACAATTTCGGGCTGATCTCGCGCATGATCACCGACTGGGCCTATCCGGCCGGCGCCATTCACCGCGCGGCTGGAGACGCGATGGGTCAAGCCGGTCAAGCCCGGCGACACCATCCAGCCGACCGGCATCATCAAGTCGAAGCAGACCACGACAAATCGCGCTGGGTGCTGATCGACGTCATGGTGCGCAACCAGACGCGGCGAGAAGGTCGCCACCGGCGAGGCCATGGTCGAATTCCCGATGGCGTGGATCGCAAGCGTCCCACGATCGCGAGATCGTGTTTCGCTCATCACCCTAAGGTTGTGACGCATCTCACAGAGGCGCGTCGATTGCGGCGCTAGGTTGCAGCCACAAATTGCTCACTTCCCAGACATGAAGGTAAGGACAATGGCCACCAAGCAACCCAATCTCTACGAGCTTTCAGGCAACGGCATCCACGTCACCTACTCGACGACGAGCATCACCGGAAAGCCGCTGTTCAATTATCACGACTCGTTTCAGACCCGGAACTTCTCCGGCGACGAAATCCAGACCGTGGATACCATCCTCGGCCAGCTGGTCAGCGTGTTCCTGGTCCGCACCATCGACAGCGGATCGACCTCGTTCACCGGTGCTGATCCCGGCGATTCACCTGCCGCCGACCAATGTCGCCAACGTCACGACGGAAGGCGTCACCACGCTGCACAAGTTCTCGATCGTCAATCCGCCGCTCGGGCAGACCGAACTCTACACGTTCCACCGGCTCCACGGCACGGCGCGATTCGGTCGAGTTCTAGCCCACATTACCGCTCGGTGATGCCGGGTTTGGCCGCGCCGAAGGCTGCCGAGCGGGCGGCCGGGCGGCTGGGAGGCTCTGGTCGACCTCCCGCCGCCCGATTTTGCCGAGGATTTGGGTGTCGATCGCGGTTCCCTCGGCCCAGAGGCGCCGGAAATGGGCCCAGTTGGATTGACATTCGACCGCCGCATGGCTTAGAAACCGCCCGTCCCGGGCGGCAGGGCCGCTTGTCGGGATAAATCCCATTTTGCCTCTTTCGGGCATTGACCAGGTTCGGCCTCCAACACGGCCTTTCAAAGCATCAGGATTGTCCCATGAAGGTCCGTAACTCGCTGAAATCGCTGCGTGGCCGCCACCGCAACAACCGCCTGGTCCGCCGCAAGGGCCGGGTCTATGTGATCAACAAGGTGCAGCGCCGGTTCAAGGCCCGACAGGGCTGATATCAGGCTGATTCTGGCTGCCGCCGCGTTCGGTTCACCAAGAATCCGCTCGCTCACAGGTCTTTGACGTCGCGCTGCTTTGCAGCGCGTTTTTGTGCGTCTAGACTTCGGATCATGGGATCGAAGTTCCTCCATCTCGGGAAGCTGCGGCCGGCGACACCGGCCGCCATGATGTTCGCCGCCATGATGGTGGCTGCCGCGACGGGCGGGGCGCCGGTCACGGCGTTCGCGCAAAATGATCCCCGGATCGTTCCCCCGCCCAAGCAGCAGAAGAAACTGCCGGAAGCCCCGAGCAAGCTGCCGAAGGTCGGGGCCGACCGCACCCGCGGCCTGGACTTCCTGTTCGGCGCGCTGAAGGCGGCGCCGGATGAGGCCAGCGCCAAGCATGTCGAGGCGCGGATCTGGGCGCAATGGCTGCAGACGCCCAGCGACACCGCGGCGCTGCTGATGACGCGCGCCAAGGCGGCGATGGAGGCTCAGCAGATCGATGTCGCGCTGAAACTGCTCGATGCGGTGGTAAAGTTGCGCCCCGATTATGTCGAGGGCTGGAACCGGCGCGCGACCCTCTATTATCTGAAGAACGACTACGCCCGTTCGCTGGAGGACATCCAGCAGGTGCTGGTGCGCGAGCCCCGGCATTTCGGCGCGCTGGCAGGCCTCGGCATGATCATGCAGGACATCGGTGACGACAAGACGCGCGCTCGATGCCTTCCGCAAGGCGCTTGCCGTCAACCCGCATCTCGAGAAAGTGCCGGACCTGGTCAAGCAGCTCAGCGAAAAGGTCGATGGCCGCGATATCTGATTTCTAACGCCGTCTTCGAGGGACGACGCCAAGCTGGGGCGCTCGACCGTCGACGGTTGCCCGAAGCTCGATCCGGAAGTCGGTATGTAAGACGGTCCGTCCGCCCAATGAGGGCGGGTGAGCCGATCGGCGTTTAGTGCAACATTCCGCTGCCGCGGGCCAGTTCGTCCGCGCCGCTGCCGCGTAGAACTGCTGGAGCTCGGCCTCCAGCTGCTCGTTGACAAGCAGCAGTGCCCTCAGGGCACCGCGGAGGTCGCCATTGCAAGTCGCCACAATCCGGTCGATGGCCGCTTCGCTCGGGTCGGAAATCATTGAAACTCCTCCGATATTCCCTGTGAAACTCTCGGTCCGATGGGCCGTTCCTGTGGATTTCGTGGACAGGGCAGCCAACCTTACCATCTCGATCAAGCCGTGCCCCTCATGGCGAAAATCCGCCGGGAATGTATGGAAAAGGCTGTGACGCTGGTATGAACCCGCTATCCACAGGGCCGGCGTATTGTGGAAAACTTCCGTCGAGTTTTTTGCGAAACCGGCACGCGCGAAGCGCCGTACCTCGCGGGTGCACAAATTCATCCGGACATCCTTGATGGCGATCGTGATTTTGGTGGTGGTGCTGGCGGTCCTGGCACTGGCCACGCAGGTCGGGGTGTTGCTGGTGCAGCGGAGCTTTCCCGCGCAAGGCAGCATGGTCGAGGTCGCGGGCGGCGCGCTGCACGTCGTCGATATCGGCCCGCGCCACGGCGCCGCGCCGATCGTGATGCTGCATGGGGCAAGCTCGAACCTCGAGGTGATGCGCCAGCCGCTTGGCGCCCGGCTCGCCCGCGATCACCGCGTGATCCTGATCGATCGCCCCGGACATGGCTGGAGCACACGCACGCGCTTCTCGGACTCGACCCCGAGATCCAGGGCCGCATGATCGCCGAGGCGATGTCCGCGCTTGGCGTCGAGCGCGCGGTATTCGTGGTGCATTCCTGGGCGGGGCGCTGGGACTGCGGCTTGCGCTCGATTATCCGGAGCGCGTGCTTGGTCTGGTGATGCTGGCGCCAGTCGCCTATCCCTGGCCCGGCGGCGTCGGGCGATACAACCAGCTGATCGCAACCCCCGTGATCGGCCCGCTGCTCGCCTATACCATCACCCTGCCGCTCGGCGGGCTGCTTGCCGAATCCGGCGCGCGCGGGGTGTTCCTGCCGCAGACCATGCCGGACGGCTTTGTGCAGGAGACCGCGGCGCAGCTGCTGTTGCGCCCGCGCGAATTCATTGCCAATGCGCGCGACCTGGTGACGCTTGAAGGAGGCCGTAGCAGTGCAGGCGCCCCGTTACGGCGCGATCACCGCGCCGGTCACCATCATCAGCGGCGATGCCGACAAGACGGTGTCGACCAACATCCATTCGCGCCCGCTGTCTGCAACGCTGCCACATGCAAGACTGATCGTGCTGCCCGGCGTCGGCCACATGGTGCAAAATGCGGCGCCTGATGTCGTGATCGCCGAGATCGAGGCGATGATCGGCGGAATGCAGGCGAGGACGGCAGTGGCAACGCGCTAGATGGCCTGATCGCCCGCGATGAGGATAGATTTCTCTTCGGGGGCAGCCCATTTGCCAGGAGAGCTCGATGTACGCCGCGATTCGTCAAGCCAAGGCAAAGGCCGGCAAGGCCGAAGAGCTGACACAGAAAATCAAGGAAGGCGCCATTCCGATCATCAGCGATGTCAGAAGGCTTCATGGGCTACTACGTGGTCTATGCGCCCGATGACACCGTGGTCGCGATAAGTCTCTTTAACAACTATGCCAGCGCCGAGGATCAAACCGGCGCGCGCTCGGCTGGATCGAGCGCGAACTCGCGCCGCTGCTCACCGGGCCGGCATCGGCGATCGCAGGACCAGTGATCGTGCACACGCTGGCCTGACAACGCGTGCATCGCGCGTCTGTCAGTGCGGTATGTCGCGGATGGCCGAAGCCTTACTTCGTCTTCGCGTCCGGCGGATGGGCGTTGCGGCGTGGGCCGGCTCCTCGCTACTTCGTCTTTCCGTCCGGGCCGTATTGCGCAATGTAGGCCCAGAGGTCGTTGGCCTCTTTCTCGTTCTTGATGCCGGCGAAGGCCATCTTGGTGCCGGGAATCTTGGCCTTCGGGTCCTTGATGTATTCGAGGAACACGTCCTTGTTCCAGGTGATGCCGGAATTCTTGTTGGCGTCCGAATAACTGTAACCCGCCGCGGTGCCGGACTTGCGGCCGTCGAGGCCGTTGAGCTCCGGACCAACCTTGTTCTTGGCGCCGTCGCCGATCGCGTGGCAGGCCAGGCATTTGTTGAAGGAAGTCTTGCCGGCGGCGGCGTCCTGCGCCAGCGCGCCCGATGCGTGCGCGCGTTGCGGCAACGGACAATCAGCGCGCTGCAAGGTCAGTTTTCCTCATGATGTGCTCTTCGTCTCCGGGATGAGTTAGTGCGGTTGCTTGTGGCATGGCCCGCGCGCACGGGACAAGCCACGAAACGCTTGACAGGTTTCACGGCGGCGGGCTTGCCCCAGAGAGAACTCATCGTCTGAAGCGAGGCAATCCGACCTTCGGATGGCCTACCCAAACCAGCCGCAGACGTGGTTGATTTGGCGTGACAATTTCGATAAAGCGGCGGAGTCCGGAGGGCCTATCCATGACCATCATGATGCCGGCTGCCGATCAGGCGGTGCTGCAGCGCCGCGGCGAAATCGTGGCAGCCTTGCGCGCGATCGTGCCCGGCGAGGGCGTGATCGACAGCGCCGCCGAAATGCTCGCCTATGAATCCGACGGGCTGACCGCATACCGGCAGCCGCCGATGGTCGTGGTGCTGCCGGACACCACCGAACAGGTCGCTCAGGTCCTGAAATACTGCTTCGAGCAGGGCATCAAGGTGGTGCCGCGCGGCTCCGGCACCTCGCTGTCAGGCGGCGCGCTGCCGCTGGACGACGGCGTGCTGCTGGGCCTCGGGCAAGTTCAAGCGCATCCGCGAGATCGATTTCGACAACCGCGTGGTGGTGACCGAGCCCGGCGTGACCAATCTCGCGATCAGCCAGGCGGTGGCGCACGCCGGCTATCTATTACGCGCCCGATCCGTCGTCGCAGATCGCCTGCTCGATCGGCGGCAATGTCGCGGAAAATTCCGGCGGCGTGCATTGCCTGAAATACGGCATGACCACCAACAACGTGCTCGGCTGCGAGATCGTGCTGATGAACGGCGAGATCCTGCGCATCGGCGGCAAGTCCGCGGAGAATGCCGGCTACGATCTGATGGGCATCATCACCGGCTCCGAAGGCCTGCTCGGCGTCATCACCGAGATCACGGTGCGGATCCTGCAGAAGCCGGAAACCGCGCGCGCGCTGATGGTCGGCTTTGCGCAGGTCGAGGCTGCCGGCGAATGCGTCGCGCGCATCATCGGCGCCGGCATCATCCCCGGCGGCATGGAAATGATGGACAAGCCCGCGATCCACGCCGCCGAAGCCTTTGTCCATGCCGGCTATCCGCTCGACGTCGAGGCGCTGCTGATCATCGAACTCGATGGTCCCGGCGATCGAGGTCGACGAGTTGATCCGCCGCGTCGAGGCGATCGCGCAAGGCTGCGGCTCGACCACCTGCCAGATCTCCAACGTCGGAGACCGAGCGCAACCTGTTCTGGGCCGGCCGCAAGGCGGCGTTCCCGGCGGTCGGGCGCATCTCGCCGGACTATCTCTGCATGGACGGCACCATCCCGCGCGGCGCGCTGCCGAAGGCGCTGGCGCGCATCCGCGAGCTCTCGCAAAATACGAACTCGGGCGTCGCCAACGTGTTTCACGCCGGCGACGGCAATCTGCATCCCCTGATCCTCTACGATGCCAACAAGCCCGGCGAGATGGCGCGGGCCGAGGCCTTCGGCGCCGACATCCTGCGCTGCTGCGTCGAGCTCGGCGGCGTGCTCACCGGCGAGCACGGCGTCGGCATCGAGAAGCGCGACCTGATGCGGCGAGATGTTCAGCGAGATCGATCTCAACCAGCAGCAGCGGCTGAAATGCGCCTTCGACGCCGCAGGGCCTGCTCAATCCCGGAAAGGTGTTTCCGACCCTGCACCGCTGCGCCGAACTCGGCCGCGTCCACGTGCATGGTGGCAAACCGGCTTTTCCGGATTTGCCGCGGTTCTGAGCCAGTGCTGGCGTCCGCGTCCCGGCCCCGCAAGAAGTTGACGGGCGCCGCGGCGCCGTTGAGGTTGTTCCAGTCGTTCGCCGCCCAAACGGCGCGATCGGCGGAATGATCGGGGAATGGTCGCTTATTTTGATTTTTTCGGCACACGCTTTTTTGGTCCAGGCCGGCCTGGCGGCTCGGCATCGTCGCCTTGGCATGGCCAGGCATCTCTAAAAGCTTCAAAAGCAAGGGTAATGCCAGGCACGTTCAATCGATCCGGATTCTGGTCGAGGTACCGCAACAGACACCCTGGCACTTTCCAAAATGCTACCTAGCGCCGGAGGGCATGCTCGCACATCAGGGGGCAGGTTTGGTGCAAAGAACATGGCAGTCTCGATCATTCCTTCGCATGCGCCGGCGGACCGTGCCTCGACGTAATCGTGGAACGAGCCTTCAACAAGGAGCTCGCAATATCTCTGCGCATCCGCTCCTGTATCGACAACTGTGCCGTTGGCCTTTCCGATGACCAAGAGTGCCAGGCTCGCAACAATGATATAGACCCGCATTATTATCGTTCCTCGAACACCAACCCGGGCCTTCAATGCCCGCAGGACGCCGCCCTAAATCCAGTGCGACGCGTGTCGATCGGCTATCGATCCGCAAAAAAAGGCCCCAGTGGGGCTGGGGCCGTCAACCTGATTGGCCAGGTTTTCCTCCGACCTGGGCGTCTTGCGGCATAGGGATTTGGGGCGCTTCCAATCTGATTCTTGAATAGCGGCGGGTGAACTTGCGCTCGTAGCGTTCGATGCGGCGATTGCGGCCCTCGTAAGAGGGCGTCCGTGATTCCACACCAACGCCGCCAACAGGCAACATGCCGGCAACAAATCGTTTGGCGGATGTGAACCCGTTCACGTAGGGCAAGGCCGCGGCCGCAGTATCCTTCAGCCGAATATCGAGCGTGCCCCCTCATGCCTTGGCACCCTCATCTGACTGGAAACAACAGCCCGCGGAGATGTCGCGATGAGCACGACCTATGGTGCAACAGGGCTGGGACAGACCGCCGCATCGACGCGGCGCGTCTCCAGCTTTTTCAAGAGATATTGGGGTGCGTTTCAGGAACGGCGCAAACGCCAGAGGTTACGAGCCGCCTTGTGCGACCTGAGTGACAGGGAGCTAATGGATATCGGTACTGACGCGCGGCGAGATCGACTACGTCGTCCTCGAACCGAGGTATCGACCCGCGGGGCATCCGATCCTGAGCGGCCGCCGGCGGCTAGAGCATTTTCCGCCCTGGCGGAATCGGAAGGGGGTTCCCTTGCCGTGGCAAATCATGATTCATGTTGAGGGCTGGTGATGGAGGCCAGCCCCCATGGCTAAACCCCTCTCGCCGGATCTTCGCATTCGCATCATTCGTGCCGTGGAAGATCAGGGCATGAGCTGTCGAGGCGCTGCCGCCCGGTTCGGCGTGGCGCCGTCAACCGCGATCGAACTGGTGAACGATTGGCGGAGCACCGGCGCCTGCGAGGCGCGTGTGCAGGGCGGGGACCGGCGCTCGGCTCGGATCGAGCGCCATGCTGCGGAGATCCTCGCCCTGGTCGAGGCCACACCTGACATGACGCTGGCCGAGATCGCCGAGCATCTCTTCAAAGCGCACGGCGAGCGCTTCGTGCCGAGCGTGGTCTGGCGGTTCTTCGATCGCCGCAACATCACGTTCAAAAAAACATCGCACGCCAGCGAGCAGGATCGGCCGGACGTGGCCGCGGAACGCGCGGCGTGGAAGGCATCTCAGCCTGAGATCGACATCCACCGGCTGGTGTTCATCGACGAGACGGGAGCCTCGACCAAGATGGCGCGGCTCTATGGCCGTTCGCCGTACGGCCAGCGCTGTGTCGCAGCACTCCCGCATGGCCATTGGAAGACGACGACCTTCGTCGGCGCGCTCAGGGCGACCGGCATGACGGCGCCGATGGTCCTCGACGGCCCCATGGACGGCCTGGCGTTCGAGGCTTACGTGACGCAAGTCCTCGTGCCGACGCTCAAGCCGGGCGACATCGTGGTGATGGACAATCTCGCAGCACACAAGCGGGCCGAAGTCGCCATCGCAATCGAGGCGGCAGGCGCCCGGCTCCTCTACCTGCCGCCTTATTCGCCCGACCTCAATCCGATCGAAATGGCCTTCGCCAAGCTCAAGGCCGCCCTTCGAAAGGCGGCTGCCCGATCAATCGACGCCTTGGTCGAACGCTATCGCCGTCGCCCTTGCCGCCTTCACCGCCCAAGAATGTCTGAACTTCTTCGCCGCAGCCGGTTATGATCGCGTTGTCGAAGGAAAAATACGACGATGCTCAACATGACGCTCGACAAGATACCGAGACCGATTACGCCGCTTTTAAAGGCAAGCTCTGCCCCCATGTTATCCCCTTGGGAAACGGCGCGCCCAACAGCGCGCCGAACCCCACCATGCCGACCATGCGATGAATATCCCGCCCGTAACGGACATGATGCGCCTCCCTATGTAACAGGACGCGATCTTGCCGGACGTTGCACTTGCGGAAATTATACTGACGAGCCTGCCGCTATACCGACGTATAGTGGGCGGTCGTTGCGTTAGATGCGGCGCGTCATTCCCGGACGTCCGCTGACGGGTGTGCGCCGTGACAAGGCGGCGCTTTCCAGTGGGTGCAAGCCCCACCCGGCAACCGCTCCAGCCGGAAGCAATCGGAGCAGTCATGGAGGTAACGAAGTGGCTGAAGCCTTCGATTAGCGTGTCACGAATTGGTGACAGCGCGAGTGTGCAGGCCGTAACGCGAGTGAACGCCGAGCAAGCCTCGAAAAGTGGGACGTTTGAAGTCAAGTGCTAATTTCATGGTGCTTCCTTTTTCGTGCCATTCGTATTGGCGATTGGTGGTGATCGGCCGACGCCGATCGACCCCCACGAGTCAGGCGGCGGCGGCCGATCACTTGACTTAAAGACAACAAAGCGACACGAGGCGGAGCCCGCTTCAAGTTGACGATGGTTGTAAAAACCGACCGCCACATCCTTATATACGGTGGATCCGTTGGATCCGAACCATGATGCAACTATGCGCATCGAAGGCGAGGCTCCGAAGCAGCAGCAGCCCATTCTTTTTCCCGGTGCAGAAACCATGGGGGGACGGCGGGCTACCGCTACCTCGGATCGTTTTTGGCCGTTTCGTCGCTATGCGCGCCGAGGTGCCAAAATTTCTTCTTCCTTCCTGTTGCCGATTACGCCGCTGAATGCAGCCTGAAGCCTTCCGGTATGACGCCGTCATTCGCATAGCGCCACAGGGCAATGATGAGCTTGCGGGCAAGCGCTACAATCATCGGCTTGCGTGATCCCTTTGCATTCTCGGTGCGTTGTTTGAACCATTGTACCAGAGCACTGTCGGGCTGGAACTTCACCATGCGCCAGGCCAGCTGGATCATGATTTTACGTACCCGCGCGTTGCCCGAGCGGGAAAGGCCCTTTCTCGTCGCTTCGAACCGCTTTCATCCGGTGAGCCGGTCAATCCGGCATAACGGGCTACAGCTTTGCGGTCGCGTAATGTTCGGGACAGAAGCTCATGCACCAAAAGATCGGCCGTCTCCCAACCAAGCCCGTAAATCCGTACCAGCAGATAAACCATCCTGTTCGCAAGAGCCTCCGGCTTTTGTTCAAACTGCTGCAGCCGGGTCTGCTCGATTGCCTTGATTTGTTCCTTGATGATCTTCAACCGCTCCATGTCCCGTCGAAGGGCGGCGATCGTGTTGGGCGGCAAGGACTTGCCCTCTGGTGTGCGAACAGTTTCCAGCTTCACCCTTGCCTTGCGTAGCTTGGGATTGAAGTTACGGACGCCAAACTGGATCAAGGCTGATTTCATGCGATTGACCACACGGGTTTGTTCATGGACCAATCCCTCGCGCTCACGATGCGGGCGTTTGGCATCCTCTTCCTCCATGGTCGGGACAATCGCCACGGTGCAATGGCCACGCTCACCACGTAGCCAACCAAGGAAGCCGCGCTTCAACATCGCCGTATCGAGCCGATCCGTTTTAGCTCGCCGATGTTCGCGGGATACGGCCACGCTGGTGGCGTGGATGACATGCGCATCTATGCCGCGTTCCCGCAGCCAGCGAGCCAGCCAGAAGCTATCGCGCCCAGTCTCGTACGCCACGGCAATCCGGGTGATCGGCCTTCCGGCCTTAATTGCTTCGTCCCGCCAGCCATGCAGCAGTTTCAGCAGGTCTTCCGGGTTCGGCTCCAATTTCTTCAGCGGTTCCCGGCTAACACCCGGTATCAGCCCGGCGACCAGCCAGTTTGATAGACCGAGTTCAATGACCGCGATCAGTGTGTTATCCTGCATGAAGGCGGCGGGACTGGCTTTACTGTTGTCGTGGGGTTTCTGCATTCGGAGCTCCGTCAATTGCAAGTTGATCGAAGCGACGATTTTACAGCTGTCTCGCCGCTTGCCCCATAGCAACTCGAAAAGGACCATGCGCAGGCCGACCCGACGACCCTTTCGGGGAAGGCTGATACGGCTGGGTGAAGTGAGCGAAGCAGTACGCCCAGACGCTGCGCCGGGGTAGTGGCGACAGCATGTACACAAGGAAAGCGCACGAAACACGGGAAGCCCCAAGGCGTGGTCAGTCGATGACCAACCGGAAGCCCGCGAGGGACAGGCCGGGCGCCTTGGGGTGGCGGAGAGGTTCGTAGTACCGCTGAAGCCGGGTAATGCCGGTGGAGGGAAGGGACCTCAGTTCAAGACAGACGCAATACGTGGTGAAGGACCTGGAGATTGGGCAACCTATCAACTCCGAAGAGTGTTCAGAAACTGCAGATGGCGTTGCACGCGAAAGCTAAGGCGTGAAGTCTTGTCCGAGAGCCGGATGCGGGAGATCTGCATGTCCGGTTCGATGAGCGGGATGTGGAAACGGAGCCATGGCTGAACCACTAAGGCACCGCCAGACGAAAGAGGCGGCAACAGATATGTTCGACCTACAGCCACCGCGCCACATCTCGACTCTACCAAACGTGTCGTTTTGCCCCTCTGTCAGCCACTTCCGGTCTACCCCACGACCGGACATCCCCAGGCCGCGGCCCGGTCGTGTCCGTTTCGTGCCAGGAGCTGTCGCACTCAAACTCGGATGATCTGACTACGTGTGCTTTGTGTGCATGCGATCACACGGGGTTGCGGAGCAATAGTTGCCGCAGCGCAGCATGAGGTTTGGTGTGTCGGAGCTATCGCGACGCGGTCGTCGCATCGAGGCGCGGACGGTCGGCAACGGATGCAGTCCCGATGGTGCAACCATGTACGACGGCGCGATGTCCTACCGTTGTATCGTTTCCGATACGCAACGGGCTGCCAGGATCGCTGTGCAGCGATACATCCATCCTGGATGTTGATCCGCTCACCAATAACGATCGGCTCGTTGTCGCCTCGCACCACTGATCCGAACCAGATACTCGATCCGGAGCCGACGACCACATTTCCTATGATCGTTGCACACGGCGCAATCCAGCACGACGGGTCGATGTCAGGAAGAAACTGATCAAGCTGGTAGGCGGGCATGATGCGCACCCTTGTTATCGAGGAGCACAGCTTGCTCCTTCACCGTCGGTTGTGCGAAAATCTGTTTCAACGAAAAGCGGACGCCGAAGCGCTGATCAATCTTGGCCGCAGCCATCTCGGCTCGGAGCGGATCTGCGCCGAACTCGAAAACGTTGTCTGTGACGCCGATGTCATCGCGTTGGATGATCTCCAGCCAAATTGCCAGTAGTATCTGCTCGGTGGGTTGGGTCGCCGCTATCCGAGCGGGCGCCAGCTGTTTCGCCAATAGGGACGGCACATCGCGCCGCAACACCTTCCCGATAGCATTGCGGGGTATTGCTTCAACTACGAGAATTCGCGTCGGAACTTTATAGCCGCTCAAGACCTCGGTAACACTTTCACGGATGCTTGAGGGAAGTACAACGGAACCTGCTTTCGGCACTATGGCGGCGAGAACGTCCTCGCCGAGGGTCGGGTGAGGGATCGAAAACGTCACCGCCTCGGCGACAGCCGGATGATCCAGCAATGCGTTGTCTATCTCCAGCGGAAAGACTGAGTGCCCGCCTCTCTTGATGACCTCTTTCAATCGACCAACGATGTACAAATAACCGTCTCCGTCGACGCGTCCGATGTCGCCGGTGCGCAAGTACCCGTCGATAAACGCGTCCGCTGGCTGAGTTCCGACGTACTCCCTGATCACACCGGGACCTTTCAAGATCACCTCGCCGTCCTGGCCCGCAGATAATTCACGCCCCTCCGGATCGACGATTTTCAAGTCCGCGCTAATTGCTTGTCCAACAGAGCCGGGCTTGCGCTTCCCCGGGGCAGTCGGTTCGAACACAAGGTTGAGGCGGTCTCGGTGAGCCCATACGTTTCCAGCAGCGGCGCGGCGTAAAGCTCTTCCAAGCGCGCTATCGATGCAGGCGGAAGCGGCGCGGACGATGAGCGAAAGCATCGCAGCGTACGAATACTCGGCCTAGAATTTTGTCCCGCATAGTAGTCGCTCATAGCGATGTGCAGCGCGGGCGCTGCCGTAAGCCACGTCGGCGCGTAGTCCCGTAATGCCTGATCGAACGATCGAGGCGAGAACGTTTCGCAGCAATGGATCGATGAGCCGGCAGAGAGCGCTGAAAGGGCTGCCGCTATCAACCCATGCACGTGATGCAGTGGCATCGGCGTTAGACAAATGTCGCTTTCGGTGAGTTCGAACGCCACCTGCATCGTGTCTGTCGCAGCCAGGACGTTGGCATGCGTAAGCCCGACGAGCTTGGGCTGCGCTGTCGTCCCGGATGTGCGCATCAGAACGGCCGGCGCTTCTCCCGACGTCAAGGTCATAAGGCGATCAGAACGCTGCATGTTTCTGGCGGGCCTCACGTCGACGATGCGACAGTTGCCGTGATCCGAGGAAATTTCGTAGATGACGACGGCTATGCCTGCGGCAGCGGCTGCTTTCACGCCTATCGATTGAGGTTCGCTGCTCAGCACGACATCCGGCAACAGGACCGAGTAAGCCTCGTCAAACTCGTTTTGCCTGAGCTTTCCGTCCAGTGGACAGCAGGTACCGCACTCGATTGCGCCTAGAAACCCATAGAGCGCAGACGAGCCGCGAGGCATTGGAAAGCACACCCGAGGACTTGATGCGCCTGACGCAGCTTTCAACGCTTGGGAAATGACGGTAGCGTTCTCGTCCATCTGGCTATAGCTGCAGAATCGATCGGGAGCGAACCAGACGGCGGGAAGTACCGCCACGACGCTCGACATGAGCGCCGTATTCGCTGCTGGATCGTCTCGTTATCCGATCGACCGCGGTTGGCAGCCCCACCCCAAAGTGATTTGAACCAATTCATCTCGGTACGCCCGCCCTCGAACTTCCATGCACGCGATTGGAGCAGACTCATCGTCCCCGAAAAGGCCGCGGCTTACGTTTATCGAGGTGCGCTGCGAGCGCTTCGCGAAAGTCTTCTGTCAGATAAAGCTTCATCGGATCGGTAATCGCCATCGCCGCTCGCTCAGCTTGATCCATGAACCAGCGGCGTGCTCGTACGGTTGCTTGCACGCTTAGAGGCGGATTGGCTGCGATCTGGCGGGCGAGAGCTGTAGCTGTCTCGACGACCGAACCGGGCGGAGCAATAGAACCGACGATCCCCACCGCGGCCGCTTCCGCAGCCGAAAAAAGCGCCCGGTGAGCGCCACTTCCGTCGCGAAGCTGCCTCCGCCGCAGAAATGGAGCAAAGCCCAGAAGCGAGCACCGCCGAGCCCGCGCGGTGTTTCGGTGATCTGAAAACGTGTCTGGCTATCGGCAACGACCAAGTCGCACTCGAAAGCGACACCTATACCCAGCCCCATCACGACCCCGTGTACGGCTGCAACGATCGGCTTCGACTTCGGCAGTCGAGCGAGAAGATCGGCCGTGTGAGCATCCGGCTCTTGTGGACCGCCAAGTCGATCGAACTCCGCAACGGATCGGATCTGTCGTTCGCCGACGTCGGCCCCGCTCGAAAAACAGGGCCCTGAGCCGGTCAGAACGGCGACGAATGCATCATCATCGGCCTCAAACCGAAGCAGTGCAGCCCTTAGTTCTTTGACAAGCTCCGCGTTGAATGCGTTGCGCTTCTCGGACCGATTGAGCGTGATCGTGACTACGTGCTCGTCCCGGCTGTAGAGCACCAGTTCGTGCTGCGCGGCGGTCATGCGGACACGTCCTCTACAGCCAATAGCTCTTATGAACGATGACCCAACGCCCACCTTGATGTCAATCGGCCGATGCTTCGTCGGTGCCCTTCATGGCCCAAGTGACAAGGCGAACGATAAGGTCTCCGTGGTCAACTGGAATTCCGGAATACGTATGGCGCCATCAAGCAAATATTGCAGCGCACAACGTTACGCGCCAGCTACCGACACGCCGCGCACCGCGTGCACAACGCGGCGGCATCACCAAGGCCGGTAATGGGCGGGCGCGACGCATTCTTGTGGAGGCGGCCTGAGCTATCGATATCCGCCGCGCGTGAGCCGAGAGAAGCAGCCAAAGGTGGAGGCCGCACCGAGACGCGTGCGCGAGATTGCGTGGAAAGCGCAAACCAGACTGTGCGGGCGCTTCCGGTCACTTGAGCGGAAGGGCAAGCGGCGAACCGTAATCGCCACGGCGATTGCCCGCGAGCTATCCGCCTTCATTTGGGCGATCAATCGCGAGCTCATGGCACATCGACAGGCGTAACGTCGTCGCGGGGCTGTGGACCGCCCGAGTCGTGAGGTGCGCTCGACCGGCCCACAGCCCTCCGTTGCAACCAGAATCAAGGGGATAGTCGCAGACATCAATCGTGCAGAAGTGAGGGCGGGACCACGGCAGGGGAATTCCTGAAACCCATTATGTGGCCGATCGTCTGATCGACGCCCGACGCTAGACCAGGACAGCCCCAGACGAAAAACGGAAATGCGGTATCCAACCCGCGCATCAGAGCCTGTTCACCGACGTCTTCGGGTCCCGCCTTCTCCTCTGCACGATCCATCAGTGCAAGAACTTCACGATGAGTCCACGTGGAGACGGGAAAACCGTGCGCTGTGTGCTTGACTGGGGACATCAGAATGGGATGGTCCGGCCGTGCTCCCGCCCCGCCAGCGATAAGCTGGCCAGGGGCGCCAAGACAAGGAGCACGCCATGTCCCAGACAGTGAACGCTGCAATTGCCGTGGTTGGTATCGATATCGGCAAGAACTCTTTCCACATCGTGGGCCACGATGAGCGTGGTGCCATTGTGTTGCGTCAGAAATGGTCGCGTGGCCAGGTCGAGGCCCGCTTTGCCAATATGCCGCCGTGCCTGATCGGCATGGAAGCCTGCGTCGGCGCGCATCATCTCAGTCGCAAACTTAGGGCACTGGGCCACGATGCCCGGCTGATGCCGGCGAAGTATGTTCGCCCCTACTCGAAGGGCCAGAAGAATGACTTCCGCGATGCCGAGGCCATCGCCGAGGCGGTGCAGCGACCGACCATGAAGTTCGTGGCGACCAAGACCGCGGATCAGCTCGACCTGCAGGCGCTGCACCGGGTACGGGAGCGCCTGGTCAGCCAGCGTACCGGCATTATCAATCAGATCCGCGCCTTCCTGCTGGAGCGCGGCATTGCGGTGCGGCAGGGACAGCGGTTCCTGCGCGCCGAGTTGCCGCGCATCCTGGCCACGCCACCAGATGTCCTGTCGCCTCGCATGGTGCGCATGATCGAAGACCTGAGCAATACGTAACTGAAACTGAAGTAA
>ERZ1370068.8369-contig-7229_pt1 | contig 42174 bp, 51 predicted proteins | sample MGYA00561227_ERZ1370068 | MGnify/ENA primary metagenome ERZ1370068 (study PRJEB38410, sample SAMEA6850437) | metagenome | study: Metagenomic assessment of the ecological functions of the soil: analysis of the soil microbiota associated with the... | reverse complement strand
AAGTTACGTATTGCTGAAGACGACCGGCACTGCCGTCCGGCGTCCGCAGCCGTAGACCTGGTTAGCCGTGCCCGCCGCGCGCGGGCTCAAAGGGGCCGACGCGCGGGGGATGAGTACGTGAGCTGCCCGGGGCACGCCGCCGCTCGACGGCACGTACGTAGACCTGCTCGTCGCCGTCGTACGCTGGCCCCGTGAACGCGATTCTGCTTCCCGTCCGGCGAGAACTCGGCCGAACATCTCCTACGGCCGTGGGGTGCGCGGTCCAGCCGGACGGCGCCGCCGCTCGCCGCTGCCGGCGCAGCGCCAGAGGTCGCCGCCGTACGTGAAGACGAGCTCGTCACCGAAGACGTCGGGATAGCGCAGCAGCTTCGTCTGTGCGGCGGCCGGTCCCGCCAGCGACAGCAGGAGACCAGCGCGCGCGCCAGGTGGCGCGCGGTCGCGTTCAGCGTCATGGATGACCTCCCCAGCATTCTCTCGCGAGAGCACGTTCTAACACGGCTCTCGCGAGAACGAGGCTGCGCATTCACGCGAGGGCAAGTTCTAGACGAAGCCACTCCCTGCGTGAACAGGGCACGGCGAGCAAGCTGCGGGATCAGCCGGCTCCCGGCCGAGACCCGCGGAATCGATCAGTCAAGTCTATTTCAGGCGAGCTTTGCAGCGACACGCAGGCTACTCCACCGTAAACGACTGAAGCGCGACCGGGAACGTGGCGACCGTGAAGAACGTGCGATCACCGGGTCGTGGTCCGAGATGCGCGTGGCGACCGCGGGGTTGTTGCGCGCCGTCTCCGGGAAGTCGGAGCCCAGGCGCGCGCGCGTGCCCACGCGCTGGACCGGCTGCGGAGAGCGGCATCGCCTGGCTGACCAGCACGTGGCCGAGCGTCTTGCGCGTTGCCGTCGAGCGAGAACGAGTAGCGCTCGGCGGGCGGCGGCAGCACGTTCATGAAGTTCGGCGTGACGAGGTCCGGGCTGGCCAGCACGACCTTGGCCGGCGGGCGTCGGCGTGCCCGGCGATGGTGTTCATCGAGTCCAGATGCGTAGCCGTCGTTCTGAACTCGGAACGCGCGTTGAAGTCGCCGACCAGCACGATGTTCTCGTTCGGGTCTCGCGGTCTGGCGCGCCTGGACGAGGCTGGCCAGCGGCTCTCGGCCTGCTTCTGGCGCGCCGGTCCGGATGCGCGCGCCATCGGTCGGCCAGCCCGTTGGTGCCCGGGGCCTCGCTGTCGATCCCGCTCGGCGGGCGCAGGTGTGGTTGACGATCACGGTCACCGGGAACGTCGCGCCGTTCGGGTGGTGGATGACGGCGTTCAGGCGCAGCGAGGGCCGGTCGTTGAGCAGCGAGGTCGAGGAGTCCGGGTTGACGAACGTCTCCGGTCGCGTTCTCCTGCACCACCGCGCGTTGACGGTGACGCGCGGGTTGGTGCCGTCCACCAGCGCCTCCTTCACCAGAAGCCGACGTCGATCCCGCCCACGTCGTTGCCCTCGCGACCAGGAACGTCTCGCGCCAGCGGGTCCGGCTGCGAGGCCGCGGGACCGCGTCCGCGCTGATCGTGGCCGCCAGCGCCTGCAGCGCCGGGAGGTTCTCCATCTCCACGACGCCCAGCACGTCAGGGAAGCTGCAGGTGGTTCCGGGTCGCGATCGACGCCTCGGCGTTGAGCCGGTTGGCGAACGCGGTGGGCGTCAGTCGACGGGCTCGCCGATGCCCGGGTCGTTCACGGTGTCGAAGAAGCGCCCAGGTAGCGGGACCCGACCGTGAACTCCATGTTGGTGGCTGCCGACACCGTCGTCGGCCCCGGTCCGGCGACGACGACCGGCGGCGTGGCCGGGGCCGGAGCAGGACCGTGTAGGTGCGGAACGAGCAATCGAGCGGGCCCACCTCGCCGGTCACCGTCGCGCCCGCGTGGCCACGTCGATGAGCGACCCGCCCACGCGGTGCCGTCGCCAAGTCCACGCGCAGGCGCTCCGGGTTGCCGTCGAGGCGCGGCACCGGCGGGATGGCGACGCCGCTGCCCGGAGGCGGCGGGTCGTCCGCTGCGGGATGCCCGCCTCGCGGAACGGCCGGCCGGTCGTGGGGATGCACGCCCACGAACACGCCGCTCGACGTGGCGGTCGCGTTCACCCTCGTCCCACGTTGCCCAGCGTGGGCGCGACCACACGATGAGCGTGGCCACGCTCACGCGCATGCCCTGCAGGCGCTCCAGCTGCTGGATCGACCCGCCGACCGGCAGGTCCGCCGCGGTGATCGGGATCGGCGTCGGCAGCGGGTTGCCGGTCGAGAGCTGCACGACGGCCGGGCCCGTGAGCTCGGTGACGGGCGGCTGCAGCGTGGTCCGCGCTGGGCACGAACTCGGAGACCGGTGCCCGTCACCTGCACGCGGTTGCCCAGCGCGGCGGCCGGCGGGGGACGGCGCTCGTGAACACAGACCACGCCCCTCGGACGAGCTCGGGTCGGCGTCCGCCTCGGCGTCGGGCGCGCCTGGACGAAGAAGCCGTTCGTGCGGATGCCGGTCACGATGCCGGACGCTCGTCACGGTGGTCCCCGCCAGCGGCGACGCCAGGCCAGGCCCTGGATGGCGTGCACCGGGATCAGCCGTGACGTCGTCACGTTCGAGATGGTGCCGGTGCCGATCGCGTACGAGCGGGTCGCTGCGCCGACGACGCTCGAGGTTCAGGTGCGAAGGTCTCGTTGGGCTTCGCTGGTGGTCAGGTCCCCGTTGACGTTGACGGTGACGGTCGCGGCTGGACTGGCCGGCCAGGATCGTGAACGGCGAGAGAGCGCGGAGCGCGACGTAGCGTCGTTGTTCGGCGACCGTCGCGGTGCCGTCCGCGGTCGCCGCGTCGAAGGTGACGTCGGCCGGCGCGGGCTGCCGAGAGCGTCGACCGCGAGAAGTTGAACGGTCGGTGGTGCTTCCCGCAGTTCCCCCTCGGCCTGGGTCACGTCGCGCCGACCGTGAGGCTCACTGCCCCGGCGCCGCAGGGCGCTGGTGGAGACCACGGTGCTCGTCGATGCCGATCGCACTCGTCGCTGCCGGCCGCGTTCGTGCGGTCAGCGATGCGAGACCTCGACCAGCGCCTGGTTACTCGGCCGCCGCGGCCGGCAGGCACCGCCGCGAACCCAGGCGTCACCAGCGTGGCCTGGCGTCGGCGCCGCCGCTCGCGTCCGCCACGAAGGCCGCGGGCACGTTCGTGAAGGTGCCCGCTCCTGCCCACGCCCGGAAGTGCATCGCCACCGCCTGGACGGCGTCGGTCGAGCCCGTCGCCTCAGGTCGCGCAGGCTGTAGGCGACCGTGACGCTCCGCCTGCCCCGTCGTGTTCAGGTAGAGCTCGACGTAGGGGCGCATCGCCCGTGCCCGGAGCCCGTCACGCGCGACCGCCGGGCTGGGGCAGGTCGGAACTCGGCCACGCCACCCGGTCGTCGAACGACGTCGGGGCCGGACTGGTTCGCGTTGACGTCGAGCACGCCTGGGCGTCGCCCAGCGCGAGCAGCGTCTGCGGGTCCGATGCCCGTCGCCGTCGTGATGTCGTCGCCCGCGGAAGCCCGTCGATCCCCGGCACCCCCGACCAGTCTGTCGTTCGCCGTGATCAGCCCGATGTTCGTCCAGTCCTGCGAGAACGGCAGCGTCTGGGGCGTGCTGTTCGCGCGCGCGCTCGAGGCGGCGGCCAGACGGACCACGAGGAGCGGCGGCGAGGCTGGACGGCGAAGGCGCTTCAGGCGCACGGGAACTCCTGTTTCAAAGGCCGACGGTGGCTTTACGAGCAGGAGGAGGCCGCCCGGCGACGAAACCTGGCACGGCGTGAGCGGCCCATGCTTGCCGAAAAGCAGGCCACAGATCGTAACAGCATCTCCAGGGCGGGGCGGAAGGCCGGATTGGGCGATCCAGGGAAGCGGACAGGTCCAGCGGGCCGGGTCCCTGCGACGTACGAACTCGGTGTGGGAAAGGCGCGAGGCTGCGGCAGGGGGCTAGATGCTGTCGGTGACCGGCAGCCGATAGCTGCGCTTGGCGTCCGCCTCGGCGGCTGACTAGAACCGGTGGATGTAGCTGGCCTTCAGGAACAGCCCCGCGCTGGGAGGTCTGCGTAGAGCGCCGGCCTGGCGCTGCACCCGTGCGCCGTCCCCGCTGCCGGCGCTCGATGAGCGAGCCATAGCCCGACGTAGGCGACCCGGTGCCCGGCAGCAGCTCCCCAGGAGCCCAGGAGGTCCGTCAGGATGCGTGCTGGCCGAGCTGTCGTACTGCACGAGCGCGCGCACCGACAGCCGGCGGTCGATCTGGAACGTGCGTGCGCGTGTTGAGGACGTTCGACGGTGTAGACGCGCTCGCCGTCGGCGTGGCGGTCGAACTCGACGCGGTCGTAGGTCACCGACTGGCTAGAGCGCGCGGCGTCGGCTGGAACGTGAGCTCGCGCGTAGTAGCCGCGCTGGTCGCCCGAGTAGGGGAGTCGACCGGGTCGTAGAAGATCGCCGCGGCCGCACTGGCCGCGCGGCGTTGAAGTACAGCCAGCGCGCGATCTGCGCCTCGGCCGAATGACGCGCAGCTGCGATGGTCGTGGAAGGTCTGCCCCACCCAGGGCTCCTCGCCCTGAGCAGCGTCGATGCGGAAGAAGCCCTGCCGCAGCGTAGTTGCACGCGCACGCCGCGCAGCGCGAGCCAGGGGTCGCCCTGCTGGATGCGGTCGCTCCCGTAGCGGCAGAAGACGAAGGGGCTGATGCGCTTGAGCCAGGCGTGTCTTCTTCGCGTCGGGGTAGAAGTCGGTAGCCGCGTAGCGTCCAGCCCTGCGTGATGCCCACCTGGTTCAGGAACGCGGTGTCCATCTGGAACCCGGTGTCGTAGTGCTCGACCTGCTGGCTGAACCGAGAACGCGCTTGGTGCGAGTACTCGTAGATGCCTGCCCGCGCCGTAGCCCTGCTTCGACTCCGGCCCGGTCGGCGCCTCGGTGCGCGTGCGTCAGCACGTTGCGCCGGCCGAAGTGGTGGTCCCCGTGCTTGACGCTGAAGTCGCCGCCCGCGACGCGGTTGTGCCCGCGCCCGAGCTCGGTGTCGGTCGCGATGCCGCCCACGTACGATCGACGGGCCCAGGCTGTACTGGCCGCGCGCGATGTAGAACTCCTTGCGCGTCGCCCAGGAACGGGTTGACGCGGTCGTCGAGCTGCGCGGCCGGGCGCCTCGTCGCCCGCGGCCAGCAGCGCGAAGCCCACGCGTCCCTGCCGTGCCGGTGCTCTTGCAGCCCCAGAACGGGATCGACGATCCGCCGCGTGTGCACGGCCGTCCGCATGACGGCGTCGCCGCCGACGCCGGCCAGCTCGAACGTGCCCAGCCCCTCCATGAAGAACGGGCGCTTCTCGGAGAAGAAGAGCGGAAAGCGCTGGTTGACCTCGACCTGGAACGCGTCGGCTCTCGACCTGGCTGAAGTCGGGGTTGATCGTGCCCTCGACGGTCGCCGAGGACGTGATGCCGTACTTGACGCGAGCCGCCGACGTCGGGGTCGGAGTCGGCGGGCCGAAGCCGCGCTCGGCTCGACGCGCGTCTCGCGGCGCGAGTAGGTCGCGCTGGGGATGACCTCGAGCGTGAGCGGCCGCTGCAGGTCGTGCAGCACCATCGTGGCCTGCCGCTCCATGAAGCTGCGGCCCGCCGGCACGTCCGGCCAGAGACGCGACATGCCCGAGCCGGCTCACGCGGCGCCAGAACAGCACGTTCATCTTGACGTCGGTGCCGCTCGCGAAGCGCGACGGTCGTGAGCGGCACGCGGATCTCGACGTCGTAGCCCTGCTCGGTGCGCGCGGCCCGCGCTGTCCCACACGAAGTCGGGCGCGGAGTTCTCGCCCGCGCTCGGCGTGTTCAGGATGTCGCCCTGCACGCCCAGCGGGTTCACGAACAGGTCGTAGCGACTGCTGGCCGTTGCCGACCGAGTCGAGGCTGAGGCCGACCCAGTCGTCGTTCCACACGTTGTCGCGGCGCGGCTCGAGCGTGCCGCGCACCCGCGCCGGGCTCGGGATCGATGCAGCGGAACGAGAAGTAGAGGTAGCGGTCGTCGTAGGCGACGCGCACCTCCGTGCGCTGTGGGATGCTGGTCGCCGTTCAAGGGGTTGTACGTGAGCCAGTCCGTTCTCCGGCAGCGCCAGGCGCCTGCCAGACCGCGTCGTCCAGTCGTCCGTCGATCGCAGGCGGCACGCTGGCACGGACCGGCTCGATCTGGGGCCGGTCGTCCGCGGCGGCGGAGGCCGCCAGGGCGGTCGAAAAGAGGAGGGCGGCGGCGCGTGCGTGCTTCATCGACGCTGAGACGACCCGAGCCGCGCGTTTGGTTGCCTCGCAGGTTTTACAAGCTTCGCTCCTCGCGGTGGAACGCCTTGGCGACGATTCTGCCAGCGGCCGCACGATCTTGAGCAGCAGCAGGCGGTCGATGAACTCGAACGTCGCGAACGTCGCGCGGGCCTTCACGGCCGCCAGCGTGCCGTCGATCTGCAGCGACTCGATGCGCCGCTTCGCCGGCAGCGGCGATGCCGCACCGGCCAGGCGCTGCTGCCACGCCCGGGCTGGGTGACGCTCACGAGAGCGCCCTCCTGCACCTGACTGCATCACGCAGTCGGGATGGAACGCGGAGCCGCAGCGCCTCGGGGTCGTTGTGGGAGACGGCCGCGAAGTAGTGCTCGATCGTTTCCTCGATCGCGGCCCGATCGGTTCCGGCGGGGGTCTCGACGGTCATCGCCACCTCCACCCGCGAATCTAGGCCGGGGACGTGTATTCTTCCCATGGATTCGCTGCATACCGGAGGATCGACGCCATGAATCTGGCCGCGCTGGACCTGAACCTGCTGGTGGCGCTGGAGGCGCTGCTGGTCGAGGAGAGCGTGGGCCGTGCCGCGAGCCGCGTCGGCCTGTCGCAGCCCGCCATGAGCCACGCGCTCAACCGCCTGCGCGCGCTGGTGGGCGACCCGCTGCTGGTGCGCACGGGCGCCGGCATGCAGCCGACGCGGCGCGCGCAGTCGATGCGGAGCCGCTGCGCGCGGCGGCGCTGGCCCGCGTGCGGGGCGTGCTCCAGCCGGAGGCGTTCGACCCCGCGACCAGCGAGCGCGCGTTCCGCATCCTGATGTCGGACTACGCGAGCGCGGTGGTGCTGCAGCCGCTGCTCGCGCTCCTCACCCGCGAGGCGCCCGGGGTGCGCGTGGAGGTGAGCGCCTGGAAGGGCAAGCGCGGCGACGTGCTGGAGGCCGCGCGGGCCGCGGACGTCGTGCTGACGTGCGAGCTGGAGACGCCGGGCGGCTTCCATCGCCAGCGCCTCTTCACCGACCGGGACGCGCTCGCGCTGCGCAAGGGCCATCCGAGGCGGCGGGCGCTGCGCTCGGCGCGCGGGTTCCTGGACGCGGCCCACGTCGCGGGTGGCCGAGCGCGAGTTCGCGGAGGACCCCGTCGACACCTGGCTGCGCGGCGAAGGGCGCTCGCGCCGCGTCGCCATGACCGTGTCCCACTACCTGCAGGCGCTGCACCTGGTCGCGCAGACCGACCTGGTGGCCGTGATCCCGGAGCGGCTGATCCGAGCTTCGCCCGCCGTCGCTGGGGCTGCAGTCCGTGCCCGTGCCCATCGACGCGGGCACCTTCGACGAGTTCCTGCTGCACCCCGCGCGCTCGCATACCGACGCCGGCGGGATCTGGCTGCGCGGCGTCCTCAAGTCGATCGCGTCCGGCCTTGGTCCTCTCTAGCGCCTGGCTGGGCTCCCTCCTACCGCGGGCGGTAGGTGAGCGGCGTATCGAAGCTGAAGCCCGCGCCGGGCTCCAGCGCGACGGCTTTGCGCCCGCCAGGCCTCCGTAGCCCCCGTCGTGCACGACGGTGATGGACCCTGAGCGTCCCGCGACGCCGGGCACGAGGGAGCAGTTCAGGACCAGCGTCGCGTGGGCCGGCAGCGTGAACACGTGCGAGCCCAGGACCGCGCCCGCCGGGTCCCAGAAGAACGCCGTGCCGGCGACCACGGACCCGGTGACGTTCTGCAAGACCAGCACTGTCGTCTGCCCGGACGCGTTGAAGCGAGGGACGCGCGCGGTGGTCTCGTAGGCCCTCAGCCGGTAGACGTCGTCGGCTCCGCAGTCGGACGTGCACCCGTCGCTGGCGACGCGCAGGTAGCCGTCGTGCGGTGAGCCGGAGGCGTTCGACCATCGCAGCACGGCGCGCGGGTCCCGTTCCCACCGCGGCCGAGGACTGCACGACCGCCAAAGCCCGGCGTCCAGGCGCTCGAAGAGCGGGCCCGTTCCCGGCCCCAGGTCGCCCGAGGCGCCGTCCACGATCGCCTCCCACGACGTGCGCGCGGGCTCGTGCAGCACGAAGAGGTCTGGCGCAGCCGTTTCGAGCGCTTCCCGCCGGTCCGCGCCGTGCTCCAACTCCTGCAGCGAGACCATCCCGCCGTCGTCGTCCTGGATGGTGGCCGGAACGCTGTCGACCGACGGCACGCCATCGACGACCGGTCCCAGCAGCAGGTGGAACCTCGTTGGGCCTCGTCGAGCACGTCGCCGACGACCGGCACGTCGAGGTCCCGGCTCGTGGTGCCGGGCGGGAAGGTGATCGTGCCTCGAGACCGGCAGGTAGTCGAAGGGTGCGACGGCGGTCCCGTCGGCCGTCGTGAAGCCGATCGTGACGGCCTGCACGCTGGCGGCGGACAGCGAGAGCGTGAACGTCGCCGGCGTGGTGCCGGCGTCGCCCTCCACCACGCTGGGCGGTGCCGTGAGCAGCGAGGGGCCATCGTCGTCGTCGATGGTCGCCTGCGCCTGCGCGATCCCCAGCGTCGCGTTGACCGGCGACGACAGGACGAGCCGGAACGTCTCGTCGACCTCGTCCAGCGCGTCGACCCGCCAGGGCCACCGGGATCGGCCGCGTCACGACTCCCGGCGCGAACGTGACCGAGCCGGACGCCGCGGCGTAGTCGGCAGAGCGCCACCGCGGTGACATCCTGCGTGGCGTACGAAACGGTGACCGCCCTTCCGCTGGGAGCCGAAAGGCTCGCGGCGAGGGCGCAGGATCCTCCCGTTCCAGTGCCTTCCAGGGCGATGCAGTCCGCGGCGGAGACGGGAAGGTGGCGGATCGGCGTCGACGATGGCGATCGTGTGGCCTCGACGGCGCCTCCAGCGCCGCGCCCGCCGCGTTCGCGAGCACGATCGAGAACGCCTTCCTCATCCTCGTCCAGGGCGTCGTCCAAGCACCATCACCGTGATCGGCAGCAGCGTGCCGCTGGGCGTTCCCGCGGGGATCGTCAACGTTCCGGAGGCGGGGACGTAGTCCTGTCCGGCCACGGCCGAGCCTGTCCACGGTCGCGTACTGGACGGTCACGGGCGAGGCGAGGGGGCCGCCGCTCGCGGTGGTGAGCTGTACCCTCGCCGACGCGCTCGCGCCTTCCAGCGCCGTCTCTCCCGTCGACGCGAAGGCGAGCGACGTCACCGGCGGAATGCCGAAGCGGGCTTTGACGGTGCCGCCCAGCGCTTCGGTCCAATACACGCCGCCCCGCCCGTCGGTGGCCAGGCCGTTGGGCACCAGGATCGAGGACGCGAGGCCGCCTGCAATGGGGACAGACGACCCTCCCGTCTTGGGCGCGCGGGCGATCGTCTCCTGGCCGATCCAGTAGAGGTCCTGCTGGTCCAGCGCCAGGCTGACCTGGGAGCGCACTTCCGTCCCGGTGGTGGGTGAGGTGGCGCCGCCGCCAACGGGAATCCTCCCCGCGGCGCCGGAGTCGTCCTCCACGAAATGGACGTCAATCCCATCGGTGACGATCTCGGAGAAGAAGGGCAACGGCCCGGCAAGGACGACCGTGGCCCCTCCTGCCTTGGGCGCCTTGCGGATGGTGTCGTAGTGGTCGACCCAATAGACGTTGGTCGCGTCGGGAGGTCGAGCGTGGCCGAGGGCCCAAGTCCGGCCCCCACGAGCGTGACGGGCCCTCCGTTCACCGACACCCTGTAGACGATCGCCTGCGGGGTCTCGACCCAGTACACGGTGGGACCCGTCCGTCACCAGCTGATCGATGTTGAAGTACCCGCGCCCGAGCTGCTCCACGGTCCGCCGTCGAGCGGCACCCTCTTCACGGTCCACTTGTTCGCGAAGTAGACGTGCGTGTCGTCGACGGCGAACGCCGGCAGCTTGCCCGGACCGGAGTCGGCGATGCTGCTCGGCGATCCTCCCGCGAGCGGCAGCGTCAGGATCCTGCCGTAGCCCTCGACCGTGCCGTAGATTCCACCCTCGACCCAGTAGGCCCCGCAGCGCATCCACGACGATCTCGCCCGGCCAGTCGCGGCCCTGCGCGAGGACGGTGACCGGGCCGCCAGCCAAGGGGGCTCTCTTGACCACCCGTTGCCGTGGATCGCGCAGCAGGGATCTCCGTCCAATAGATCGCGCCGGAATCGAGGGTCAGGTTGGCCGGCTCGTCCAGGCCGCCGAAGAGGGTCTGGGCCGCGCTCTCCCCGATGGGGACCGCACGAACGGCACCCTTGATGGTCCAGTGGGCCGGGAATCGTCCGCGGCGATGTCGGATCGGCTGGTTGGCGCTGGTCACCGTCGCCAGCGTGGTCACGGAGCCGCCGGTGACGGAGACCTTCATGACGCGGTAGGTGTCAGAACTGATTCGCGTCGGCGAAGACGACCTCGGTGCCGTGAAGCGCCAGGCCTCCCTCATGGCCTTCAATCCGGTCGCGAGGTCCACTGCCGGCCCCCGCCGACCGGGACCCGCCGCACGCTGCTCTGGGGCCCACCGGGGTCAGGGAAGCGCTCCTCCGACCAGTACAAGTAGGTGCCGTCCGTGGCCAGACCCCGAAGAGGCCTTGTCCGTAGTCACCAGCGCGATCGGCGGTCCGCCGGCGATGGGCACCTTCAGGATGGTCCAGATGCCCGTCTGTAGGTCGCGTAATAGACGCTCATACGTCAACCGCGACAACGCTTTCGAAGGAGTCCGCGGTCCCGCTGAGGCGGGTCGCTCACGCGAGCCAGCACCAAAGCGTCGGCGCGGTTGCCACGGGCGTCCTGAACACGGCGCAGCTCGACACGGAGTAAGGCGTGGTCTCCCCGCGCACCGCGACGGCCAGCGGCGTGCCCCAGGAAGGTGTGGCGAGCTTTGGCGTTGACGGTGCCGCCCGTCCGTGACGTGCGCTTCAGGGGCTCCGTGCTGCCGTCTCTCGTTGAAGATGAGGGCCAGGCCCCCGACGGCGATGCGGGAGCGGCGTCTGGATCGCCCGTGTTCATCAGGGCGGAACGAACTCGATTCCGGACGCGATGACCTCTCCGCCAACGCGGTCGTGGGACGAGCGACCGCGGCGGACACGGCCAGCACGGCCAGCCAGAAGCCAGGCCTCCGTGCTACGCACTCGAGGCCTGCGCGCGTGCCCCCGTGCGTCATGCTACAGATCCACTCCATGGCGATCGCCCGTCCAGTCGTCGGCGAGGAGGCGAGGCTCCCCCCTTAGACGGTCGCAACAGACACCTCTTTACCCCGCGCGCAGGCCTTCAGGGGCCTGGCGGACGCCAGCTCTTCGAGCTTCCGGCGCAACCGTCACCGCGTAGGAGGCGGTGGGCGCCGCCTCCCAGGTACGCCTCGAACGCGGTGCGCGCCGCGTCGGGCCCCTTGCCCGCCGCCAGCAGCGCGTCGCCCGGAGGTTCGCGTGGGCGATCGAGGCGCTTGGGGTCGAGGGCCAGCTGTCCTCTCGAACCACGCCGCCGCCTCGTCGTGGCGAGCCGAGCTTAGTAGCGGGCGAAGCCGGCGTTGCCGGCGAACAGGCTTTGCAAGCCGAGGTGGCCGCAGGCGCGGCCGCCTCGGGCTCCGCCAGCGCGCTCCGCGTGGCGCTTCTCCCGGAAGTGGACCATGCCGGCGTCGTTGCGCTCGGCCGCGGTCGGCTCGGCCGGCGCCGTGCTCCGTCCCTGTCCCGCCCAGCTGCGCCTGCGCGACGGCCAGCTCCGCCCGCCGGCTTGTCGTTGCGGCTGAGCGCTTCTCCGCCTGATCTGGCCGCGCACCTTCGCGAGCTCAGTCGTAGGTGGATCGGCTCCTCGTCGAGCTGGTCCGTGAGCTCGTTCAGGAACTCGTTCTCGTGGCGGAGCTCGAAGAGAGCTCGCCTCCTCGCTGCCCACCAGGTTCCCGAGCGCTGGGCGTCTGGTGCGAGCGAAGACGCGGTGCAGTCGGCCCCACGCACGCGGCCAGCAGCTGGACGCTGGTGATGACCGTCGCCCGAGGAGGTCCGCCTGGGCCAGTCCAGCCCCTGCATGAGCGCCCAGGTGTAAGATGGAATGGCCCTGCGGCCCGCCGTCGCGCCCACCTCCTCGTCGGCGCCGCCCGCGGTGAGGCATCTGGCGCACGCTGCTGCCGGGTGACCTCGCGCGGGTAGGCCTGCCCCGGCGCAGCGCGCCGCCGCGCGTCAGGGCCACGCCGCTGCCAGCAGGCGTCCGTCACGAAGAGGACGTGCTTGGCGGGGATGGCCTCCGACACGTCCTGGAAGTTCGTCATGCGAGATGGCCTGGCTCTGGTAGCTGGTCGCGGTCCGCGTCGACCGGGACCAAGGTACCCCAGAGCTCTTCCCGCTCGGCAGCGGCGCGTGACGCCGTGGCCGGCGAAGAACACGAACACGCGGTCGTCGCTGGCTGACCTTGCGTAGGATCGCGCCAGCCGGTCCCCCAGCGCCTTCAGGATGCCGCTCGCGCGTCGCCTACTCGCCGTCCAGCAGCGTCAGCACGTTCTCAGGCTTGAAGCGGTACTTCTCGACCAGCAGCTCGCGCACGCCACTGCGCGTCGTTCGACGCGCGTAGTGCAGGCGCGGCCAGCTCTTGTACGTGTCGATGCCACGACCACCGCCCAGCTTCGCCGATAGAACGTGGCGCCGGGCGGCGCCGGCTCCTCGGCGGCCGGGGCGCGCGATCCGGAGCGCGTCCGTCCACGAACTCCGCGCGCGTTCCAGGCCAGGAACCGGTAGCCGCGCGCCTCCAGCGGCATCGAGAACCACGAGGAGCAGCCTCCATGCGTGCGCGCCTGGATGTCGTGGAACAGGATGATCCCGCGCTTCTCCGACTCGCCCACCGTCCTCGACCACCCGGTCCGCGATCGACGCAGCGGCACCGGATCGGCCCAGTCCGGCGAGTCCACGTTCCACAGCACCGAGCGCATGCTTGTGCGCCGCGATGGCGTCTTTTGCTGTTGCATTCCGTGCAGCCGTAGGGAGCCCTGAACAGGTCGGACCGCGATTTCCGGGCGCCTCGGTGCGGCATCCGGTCGGTCATCTCGCGATCTCCGCCTCCAGGTTGAACCTGTTGTCGTCCAGCTGGGCGGCAGGAACGAGTGCGTGAACCGAGTGGATTCCGCCGAGCGTGTGGCTACCGGCCATACCAGCAGGCGCTGGCTGGCGGCGGCGGCGCGCGTGGCGTGGACCTGGCCGTCCCTGCCCAGCGAGCCCAGGTTCTGGCCGACGTGGAAGAGGCCACGGCCTTCACGTGGTGTTTTGCGCCGCGAGGATCTCTCGCCTTTGGATCTGCGGTCGGTCTGTTGCGCGCGCGTGCGGCCCGTCGTCGAAGGTGAGCACGACGGTCTTCTCCGGCGGCACCGCCGGCCAGAAGCGTCTCGGCCGCGCTTTCGCCAGCCGCCCCCACGCGCCGCGCATGCCGTCGTCGAACGCGGACGCTCCCCTCCCCGCGCCGCTGCAGCAGCGCCGCCGCGTCCGCCTGGCCGCACGCACGAACGCGAGGTAGCTCTCCCACGGCTCGCGGCGGTCGGCCAGCCCGCGCGTCTCGAGCCGCCCCCGGAAGATCTTGGCCAGCTCCTTGTCGTAGCGCGCCTGGATCTGGCTCAGCACCGCCAGGTCCGACGCCAGGCGTGCGCAGGATCGCGTCCGCATCATCGAGGACGCGACGTCCGCCAGCAGGTCGCGGAAGGCGAGCTTGTCCGCGTCGCGCAGGTCTGGCCGTTCCTCGACGTAGTCGAGCGCGGCCAAGCGCGCGGTGCGGTCGGACGCGAAAGCCCTCCTGCAGCCAGTCGAAGCGCTCGCGGTTCTCGTGGAAGATGACGCGCCAGCACGTCCGCGCGCGGACGGTCCGCCGCCGCCGCGAGCCCGTTGCCCTCGTCGAGCAGGGCGATCACCTGGCAGGTGAGCCTTCGCGACGCCGGCAGCTCGGGAGCGGCGGCGGCCGGTCCGTCAGCGGACGCACGGCCGCAGCCCGCGAGCGCGAGCGCGGGCGCGGCCAGGACGACGGCTCGGACTCCCGGCTCCCAGTCATGCCTACTCCATGCCGGTGGCGCGGCGCCAGAGCGAAGCGCTACCGTGAGACGCCGCGGAGGCTCGCTGGGGAAGCCGTCGAGGCCCAGGCGCCCCTGCGCCGTCACGCGCCAGTGCAGCGGCTCCCAGCGGCAGGCCGCGCGGGGTCCACGACGTTCTCGCGCAGCCCTGGTCGGCGCGCTCCACGATCTGCCTGCAGGCCGACGTCCCGGCAGACCTCGACCACGTGCCGGCCGCGCCTCTCGACCGGCGCCCAGGTGAACAGCGGGTTCGAGCGCTCGTAGGACGCGCCGCTTCGCGGGCCGGATGGGCGTCGGGCGGCGGCAGCAGCTTCTCCGGCGGCCGCCGCGGGCGGCTCCCGCCGCGGCGGCCGCGCCCATGCCGGTCGCCATTGCCATGACCGGACTGGCCGCTCGGCCGCCAGCTCGGCCTTCCCCGCCGAACACCGCCAGGCTGGGCGCCGCCGTCGGACGTGTCTGGCGGGTGCGCGCCTGCGCGGAGGCGCCGGCCGGGCGCCAGCGCGTCCGCGCGCGCTTGGCCTCGCCGATCACCACCTCGGATGTCGGGCGGCAGCGCGCTCTCCGCGGCCGCCCGCGCCTCCACGTCCGCCTGGCCCCTCGACCACTCCGAGCGACTGCCTGCGGCTGCGCCGCTCCGCCTTCCGCCCCACCTCAGCAGCAGTGCCTGACCAGCGACTCCCTCGTTGATGCGCATGCAGCCCACCGTCGTCGAAGCCCGAAGCTCGGCCGACGACTGGCGGTAGGTGCGGATGCCGTCGCGCGCCTTCAGCTTGTCGCGCCGACCTTGGCGGGCACCCACGGGCTCCCGGGTGCGGCTTCTCCCCACCCGCGCGCGGAGACGCCGCGGATCTCCGCGGTGGGGCGCGCGCGCTCAGTGATGATGCGCAGGCGCGTGCCCGGCTGATCAGTGCGGGTTCACGAGGTCCGGGGTTGAGCTTCCAGTTCTCGCGCCAGCGATCCGGCGAACCGGGTAGTGGGCGGTGATGCCCTCCAGCGTCTCGCCTCGACCGACCCCGTGCCAGCCGACGTCGAGGTGTCGCGGGCGCAGGGTGCGGCGCGCGTGCTCCGCGCCAGCGCGCCAGATCAGGCCAGGGCCGCCGGCATCAGAAGTGCCCCGTGCGGCGCACGGTCGGCGTCTCCGCGGAGTACGGGGACATCCCGGGTGCAGGCTCGCGTGCAACGGCTCCACGTCCGTGCGTCCCGGTCAACCGCGCCGAGAACTCTGGCGTCCACGCTCCACTCGTGCGCGTGATCATCGCCTCCAGTCGGCTGGCCAGCGCCTGCGCCGTGCGGCAGCCGCTCCTCCGGCGTGCGCGCCAGCAGGCTCATGATCAGCGCCTCGACGTCGAGCGGGCACGCCGGGCACGCGCGGACGCAGCGCACCGGCTCGCGGCGCAGCGTGCTGCGTGAGGATCTCCTGCGAGGTGCGCCCGGGAACGGCAGCAGGCCGGTCAGGCATTCCGTAGAGCACCACGCCCGCGGCGAACAGGTCGCCGCGCTCGTCGGCTAGCGCCTCCGCCCTTCAGGACCTCGGGCGGCAGGTAGCTTGCGGCGTGCCGAAGGTAGCGCTCGGCGTGGCTCGCGGTGAGACGGCGCCCGCGGATCTCCGAAGTCGGTGACCTTGATGGACCGTCGCGGCCCAGCAGCACGTTGCCCGGCTTCACGTCGCGTGCACTACGCCGTGCGGCGTGCGCCGCGGCCAGGCCGCGCGCGATCCGCGAGGCTCAGTCGGTATCACCTGGGCGGTGTCAGCGAGCGGCTCGCAGGTAGCGCTGGAGGCTGGTCGCCGTCCACGAACTCGAGCGCGATGAACGCCGCCGCGGCGCTCCTCCGACGTCGTAGACGGCGACGATGTTGAGTGCGAGAAGCGCGCGGCCATGACTCGGCCTCGTGGAGCAGCTGGGACACGTCTCGCGCGCGGAAGCGCTCCTCCTCGGTACAGACGGATGGTCTTGAGCGCGACCGGCGCTGCAGCTTCGAGTCCCAGCCGCGGAAGACGCTGCCCATGGCCCCCGCGCCCAGGAAGCTCACCACCTGGTAGCGCCCGACGACAGGCGGCGCGCCGATCGCCTGCCGGTCCCTGATCTGCCGCTCCAGCATCGGAGAGCGCGTCGCGCAGTCGCGCCGATCTCGGTGCCTGGCCTGGTGGCGCCTGGGCTGAAGCCCGCCAGTCGGCCGCTGCGCGCCATCTGCGGCGCAGCGGTCGCCCAGGAAGCGCCAGGCGAAGCGCGGAGATGGCGACGCGCCAGGCAGAGCGCGGCGTCGACGGCCAGGAAGAGCTGGCGGCGCACGTCGCGCGCGAGCGCTCCGCCTCGCCCCGGGCTGGCGGAGAGCACGAACCAGGCGCGCCCGTCGTCCCGCGCCTGGGCCAGCACTTGGCGCGATACGCGCTAGCACCGCGGCCCTCTCGCCGTCCGTCGCGAGCTCGGACGTGCGGGGCCAGGCTGACGCCGGCCTCGATCCAGCTCCGTCGGGGAACGGTCTCGAGCGTCACGCCTGGCGCGAGGCGGCCACCACGTTGCCGCGCCCGTCGGACAGGCAGGTCGGCCTCCTGCCCCAGCTCCTCCGGCTGCATCACGGTGGACAGCGGGCTCGCCTCCGCGACCACGCGCACGCGCAGGCCGGGCTGTCCGGCGATGGCCGCGTCGAAGCGCAGCGGCGTCCGCCGCGCGTCGCGTGCTACACACGAACGCCAGCGGGCCGTCCTTACGGCTCCAGCGACTGGCTCACGCCCAGCTCCGCGCGCGGCGCGGCTCTGCACCGGATCGCCTCCTCGCCGTCCGTGGCCGATGGCGACGCGCGACGATCAGCTGCGCCTGCAGGACTCCCGCCAGCAGGCTGCGCGCGGCCGCCCCCGCGGGTCGGCCGCCAGCAGCGGGTTCTTCGCGAGCGCCTCCGCGGGGCCGCCGCACCGGACGCGATCACAGCCTCCACCCGCGCGGCCGCCGATCGCGCCGCCACCGCGTGCGTGCAGCACCTTGGCTGGTCATGGCGTCGCGGTTCAGGTCGATGATGAACGGCGCGAGCGCCAGGGCAGCAGCGCCACCGCCGCCAGGCCGATGCGCGACGACGCGGCAGCAGCCGCAGCCGGAAGGCCGCACCTACGGCGTTCCGGCGCCGGCCGGCGCGTACGGATCACGCGTCTCCGGAGAGTGGCAGGAAGCATGGGCTTTCGCTGAGGGTCGACGGCGGCCTGACCTTATCGCGCCTGCGTGGGCCGGAGTGCTACAATCCGGTCATGCCGGAAGCGCTCGACGTCGACTGCCTGTCCTGGCGGATCGCACCTCAAGGTGGACGCAGAGACCGGTCGGTCGTTTGGGTGGAGAAGAAGAAGGAGCCGCCCGGCGACTTCGACGACCTGGTGAGCCGGGTCGCGTCGCAGAAGACCGGCTGGACGAGAAGTTCGCGCGCTCGGTGGGAGCAGACGCGCCACTCAAGGACATCCTGGAGAAGCAAGTTCGAGGAGGCGCGCAAGCGCGCGCGGCCAGAGAACCCGAACGAGCGCCCGCCCAACCCCTTCGACAACGAGTGAGCCGTCCCGGCTGTGTCCTGCTCGCGTGGGCTTCTGGCTCGGCCTGCTGGTGTCGTCCTGGGTCCTGGCCAGGCCGGTAACTCCGCCAGGCCGAGGCGGCCTGCGCGGCGGCGCAGCCCGGCGAAGCTGCAACGCAGGCTGGCAGCCCGCTGGTCCGCCGGCCGACCGCCGCGCACGCCTTCCGCTACCTGGCGGCCGAGATCAACCGCTGGATGTACTCGCTCGTGGGGCCTCATCCAGGGCATCCTCGGCACGTGGCGCTGCTGGCGCTCGCGTGGAACGCCTGGGCGGTGCGCCGCGCGTGCTGGCCGCGGCCGCCCTCGTGCTGGTGCCGCTCCGAGCCGCCGTCCTCGGCCCGATGATGTCGCGGACGCCCGGACGTCAGGTGTCGACTCTCCCGCAGCTGCTCGTCTTCACTGCCCCCCGGACCTGGGGCCGTGCGCTTCGGCATCGCGCAGTCGGCGGCTGCATGTCGCCGCCAGGACCTGGCCGAAGGCGCTGCATGCTCGCGGCCGCGGCGCTTCAGTGGTCGCGCGCCGCGCCGGATCAGGGCCGGCGCAGGCTGCTGGCCCGCGCGGCGCCCGCGCTTGGATACGGCCAGCGCGATAGGCGGAGCGCCGGCACGTCGCTACCCCAGCGCGACCGCGAACCACATCCAGAACGCGCGAGCTGGGGCAGACCTGACCCCGCCCATGCAACCGCCTGTCAGCGAGCGGTCCCATGGGTGCAGCGGGCAAGGCGCCGGGCGTCGCTGCTGCACGTCGATATGGCGGCGCGCCGTGTGCCCCAGTTCGAGGATCGCGATCAGCAACACGATCAAAGACCGGGATGCGCGCCGCCAGGCCGTAAGCGAGCGGCATCGCGTCCCACGCCCGGCCATCCGCTGTACGCGAGGGCCGCGCCGATGGCAGGCCACGATTGAAGACACGCCGAACGCGTGGTGAGGCTCTGGCGTGGGAGCAGGCCATCTTCAGCGTCAGGAAGCCGACGGCCGGCGCCAGCGCGAGGCCGAGGACCGCGAAGCCGAGGCGCGCAGCCCACGCTGTGCGGGCGCTCCTGCCGGCGCTTCGCCGAGCTGCCGCGCCGAGTGCACGCCCCGAAGAGATCGGGACGGCGCTTCAGGCGATGCCGACACGATGGGGTCCCCCAGCGCCGCCCGGCGCGGTGGTTGTCAAAGCCACGGATCGACCAGTGCATCAGCTCGCCCGTCAGCGCGGCAGCAAGGCAGAACGCCAAAGCGTGATCACTGGCGGGCACAAGGATCAGCTTCTTGATCGAGACAACGTTGGACATGGCAGGCTCCCTGAAATCGGGGCCGGCCCGGTCGAGCCAGCTCTCGCGTGGAGCCTACTGCGTTTTCGGCGTGGAACGGAACCGATCGCCATGCCAGCCGCGCGGCCGCCCGAGCGGCTAGCCAGGTCCTGAAGATGCCGGCCGCCCTGACCAGGATGGGCACCCCGTCGCGCTCAAAGCCGACTCACGATCGGGACCGAAGTGTCCAGCAGGTCAGGTGGGAAACGAACAGCACGATCCCGCACACCACGGCCAGGGTCAGGGCCGGGAGCTGGAGATCGTCCCAGGCCAGGCCGTCGACGGGCCTCTCCAGCGGCTCCACCTCCTCCGCGCGCCACTCTCCGGACATAGGGGCGAAGCTCTGGCTCAGCGGGCGGAGGATGCGATCCCGCAGGAGCAGGCCGCGGTCGAGCAGCCGGCCCACTGCGCGGGACACCTCGCGGGTTCACGAAGTGCTCGTCGCAGAGCTGGACGGCGAGCTTCTCGTCCGGCGTGGACGCGCTCCACAGCGCGCCGTACTCGTTGTCCGCCAGCTCCGACAGGCGGCTCAGGATCTCGCGCGGCGGCACGCCCCTCGAAGGCGCCGAGCGGCAGGTAGCATGGTCGCCGCCAGCCACCGGAGCCGTGGCACGGCCGCAGCTCGTCGGCGAGCAGAGGTGTGCGCGAGGTGCCGGCCGAGCGGCCGAGGGGCCGACGCGCCGACTGCTCCTCGCGCGAGTCCGGCGGCTCGGCTCCGGCCGCTCCGTGCACCGCGCGCAGGAACACCAGCGGGAGCTGGTCGAACAGCCCAGCCATCGCTGCCACTCCACCGCCGGCAGGGGCGGGGGAGGCACCCACGTCGAGCAGGCCCGACGGCGGCGTGGTCGCGCCAGGTAGACCTCGCTGTCGCGGGGCGCGCATCACCGCCTCGGCGCACTCGAGCATAGCCTCGCGGCTCGGCGCGTCCATCTCGCCGAAGGCGCGCAGGTCGACCACCACCGGCCGCGACGCGTCGAGGCACGCCTCGGGAAGGGCCGTGTCGCAGGGGCCACGCGCAGGCACCAGCCGCCCTCCAGCATCCGGTCGATCTCGAGGCTGGGAGGCGGCGACGCAGAATGCCCTCGGGAGCAGGCCTCCACCGGGTCCTCGAGGCTGCGCGGCCGGGGACGCATGACCTCGGCCGGAGCAGGTGGCGCGCACTCCAGGCGGATCCACGCGGCCGCTGGCAACTGCTCCCACCAGCGCGAGCAGCACGAACGGCCACGCCCCACGAGCGGTCAGAAGGTCGGCCAGGGTCCCAGGCGGCCCCCGAGCCCGAGCCCGCTGCCGGGACACGCGGCGCGCCGCACGCAGGACCTTGACCGGGGAGAGAGTAGCGCAGCTCGACCGAGGCGGGATCCAGGTTGGAAGAGCGGCACGCTCGAGCGCGCGGCACAGAGCGCGTCGCGCTGTCGCGTGGCCGATCCTCGGTGCCCCAGCACTCCTCGCTCCTGAGGGCTCGCGGCCGAGCCACGGCGTCCATAGCCGCGCCTGGTAGAGGTCGAGCCTCTCCTGGAGCGCTTGCGCAACGCAGTCCAGCTCGTCCGGCCGGGGCCGGCCGGTCTGGGCGTCTCACCCGTAAGGGACTGCCCACAAGACCTCCGCCTCCCGCTCGCGAAGCCGGAGGAGCGGGCCTCATGCCGACCTGCAGCGAGCTCCGACGAGGCCTGCCAGCTCGCGCTCGGCGGCCGCCTTCGTGAACGCGACGCCAGGAAGACCGCGAGCAGGGCCCAGAACAGCAGCGCGGCCACGACATGGCCCACGCGGTACCGTTGCGAGAGCCAGGCGGCGGCTCGCGAGCGGCGCTCGGGTCCCAGCAGCCCGCCGAGCCTGCAGGACAGGCGCAGGCGGAACGCCGCCGCAGCGAGCCCCACGCGCCGCCCAGGGGCCGCGAAGTCCGAGCGACAGCCGCGCTCGGTGGCGTTCGCCGGCCGCAGGCGCGTCGAGAGCAGCACGAACACGACCCGCGCAGGTGGCCGCCAGCAGGCGTAGACCGGCCCTTGCGCCGCGCTCGGCACCAGCCAGCCGACGCGCGTTGCGACGATCGCGACATAGAGCAGCGAGGGCAGCGCGCAGATGACGGCCGTATACAGCAGGACGAGCGCCAGCGCGCCCTCGAGCACCTGCACGTTGACGCCGCGGAGCAGGTCCTCCTTCCGGAAGGCGACCGCCGTCAGGGGCGTGTCCGAGAGGCGCGTGGTGTAGAAACGATGGGCCCGCCCCCAGTAGCGGAGGCTGCGAAGAAGCCGGACCGGCCGGCGGCCACCGCTGGCTCGCAGGTCGGCGTCCTGGCCGGACTCCTCGAACAGGTTGTGCGTCAGCCGACTGCGAGGAGCTCCGAGTGGAAGAGCACCTCCCACGGCGGGGATCGATCACGGCCAGTCCACGCGCGGCGGCGGCACGGGCTGGGTGATGGAGACGAGGCTGGTCGTGATCGAGGCCATCAGGGCGCCGGGGACGCCGCCCAGACCGCATCGATCCACCGCCCGCGTCTCGCCCTTCGAGAACGTGCGCACGGCCTGGACGAAGTACGGCGTGGCACCGCCCTCGGCGCCGGCGCCGGGGGCGCCACAGCCGGTCGTCCGCACCGCCTTGAAGTAGTCGCGGCTGGCGACCGAGGTAGCGGCGTCCGGCGGTCCGTCCGCCAGCGCAGCAACTGCTCGCCGTCGCGCGACGCCCAGGACGGCGCTTTCGAAGAACGGATAGTCGATCTCCTCGACCGCGAGCCTCCCCGGCAGCCCGCGGCGGGCTCGCCCCATCAGGTCCGAACGCGTTCGTGCGGCGGCCGCCTTTCTCCTGGCCGCGTCCTGGTCAGATCGCCTGCAGCTGGCGGCGCGCCGGCTGCAGTCCTCGTGCAGGTGGTCCTGCGCTCGGGTCGCGACCATGGCCAGCTGCTGCCGTCGGCGGCGTCGCTCAGCGACGCGAACAGCGAGGCGTCGAGGACGGCCAGCGTCAGCAGCAGCAGGCCCAGGAACGCGCGAGAGAGCGAAGCGCGTAGACGTCCGCGAAGCGCAGCCTCCCGCGGACGGCTCATCAGGAAGGGCTTCAGGAGCGGCGGAGTCAGCAGCGTCAGCAGGACCACGCCCACCAGGGCCGCGACCAGCAGTGGGGAGATGCACAGGGCGGCGTCGCGCATGCGCTCCCCGACGCGAGCCCGCAGAAGACGAAGCCGCGGCGGGTGGCGACGGCGCTCCCCGGCCCGCGCGCCTCGTGCTGGAGCACCACCGGCCGGCAGAAGAGCGACACCTCGCGGCCGCTCAAGCGGGCGTCGACGAGCTGCGCCGCGTTCCACAGCTCGGCCGGCTCCAGCGGCTTGTCGTCTGCGCGACGCAGGCCGGCCAGGCTCTGCCTCGCCAGCGCCTCGTTGCCGAGCTGCTCGAGCACCCTGCCCTCGTCGTCGGCCACCAGCAGCAGGTCGAAGGCGTCGGTGCCGGCAGGGTACCTGCCGCGCAGCAGGTCACTGAGGTGGATGGTGATGGGCTCCGCGGCGACGGCCCCGGCCGTCCCGGGGCCGCAGGACGCCGGGCGCGACCTTCAGATCGGCACCCTCCCGCCACAGCGTCCGCTCCAGCTGGCCGCCGTCGGAGCCGAAGCTCCGCAGGAGGCGTCCGCTCGGGGACGGCCAGCAGGCGCGCATTGCGCGCTTCCACGTAGGCGCGCTGGCGCAGGTAGAAGACGCGGAACGACACGGCCGACACGGTCACCACGACCAGGGAGGCCAGGAAGGAGCTTGCGGGCGGTCATGGATCGTTCGCATCATCGTGTCGGCGCTCTCCAAGGCCGCGGCGGGGCCGGGTGCTAGACTCCGGTACACGACGAGGCTGGAGGCCGGGAAGTTGTTCCCGTTCCATCCCGTCTCGCTTTACTCTTCGGGAGCAGGCGGTGCAGCTGCGTTTCGAAGACTGCGTCCTCGACACCGAGCGGCGCCGCCTGACCCGCGGGGGCCACGAGTGCCGATGGCGCCCAGGGCCTTCCGCCTGCTGGAGGTCCTGGCGGAGCGGCGGCCGCGCGCGGTGAGCCGCTCGGAGCTGCGCGAGACGCTGTGGCCGGACACGCCGGCCGGAGGCACCACCCTCGCGCGGCTGATGTGCGAGGTGCGGGCCGCGCTCGACGACCGAGCCGCGGGCGCCCCGCTTCATCCGAACACTGCACCGTTACGGGTACGCGTGTCTCGCGGCGGCCGACGAGGATACAGCGCCCGCACCCTCGGCGCGCTCCAGCTGCGCCGTTCAGTCAGGAGCCCGCGCTTCGTGACGCTCGCGCCCGGAGAGAACCTCATCGGCCGCGCCGCGACGCGTACGCGTCAACCATCGCGCTCGACCGTGTCCCGCCGGCATGCGCGCATCGTCGTCGAGCGGGGGCCGTGCGGTGCTGGAGGACCTGGGCAGCAAGCACGGCGCGCTCCTCGGGGACCGGCCGGGTCGAAAGGACCCGTGGGCTCAAGCACGGCGACCTGATCCGGAATCGGCCCGGTGCTTCCTCGTCTTCCGCGACACCACGCGCGAGGAGTCGACAGCTTCTGACCGGCGGCTCGCGCCGCCGGTCGACCGTCAATGGCTGAAGGGCTGGCGGAACACCAGGAAGAGCGAGATCCGCGGGTACGAGTCGCCTCCGTTCAGTGGGAAGATCCAGTCCCCCTGTATCCGCAAACCCTTCCTCCGCCCGTCGGTGGGCATCCATTCGATGCCCAGTCCGGGCGCAGCCGCGGGGTCGGTGTCCCGGCTCGTGAGATCGGCACGATGCGAGAGCGCCGGCGAGTCCCCTGCAGGAAGAGAGCGACCTTGGTCTCGGGGTGCACCGGCTCGCCGGCTGCTCGCGTTCTCTGGATCGTCGCCTCCGGCAGCTTCTCCGCTTCTTCCAGAGATAGCGGCGCACGCCCACCATGGTCGTGATCTGCGGTGTCGTCGTCACCGTAGAAATGCGCCCCAGATCGACCATGAAGGACCAGGGTGCCCGTAGCGGGGTCACCCGACTCCAGCGTGACGCGCTCCTCCTCGTGGTCCACGCCCGGCTTCTTGAACGTGAAGCCAATGGCCAGTATCGAAGCCGAAAAGAGAGCTCTGGTCCACATACGAGAACGGCGCGAACGCCATGTCGACCTTGTGCGTGTCGGCCTGCGCCCTCGCGAGGTCACCAGCGCCAGGGACACCGCCAGGGCGAGAGCGACCTGTCGTGCAGTCATCATTCCTCCTCGCTCACTCAGGAGCACAGACGAAAGAGGATCCTCGAAGGTTGTTCCGGAACCCTACCGATCGCGTTCAACCGCGGCCTCGATTCGCTGAGCCCGCTCGCGACGTAGAGCTGCGACAGCACCCGCAGGTAGCTGTACGCGTACGCGTCGCCCCGAGGCGTGACGTGGAACTCGGTGAGGGCGTACACGCCGGCGGGATCCGGCGGTGCTGAGCGTGTTCCAGAGCACGCGCTCGCCCGTGGTCACGTTCAGGCGAAAGACCTTGGCCGGCATCTCGCCGCGCCGGAACAGCCACAGCCACTGGCCGTCCGCGCTCCAGCCGACGGGCCGGTCGTTCTCGAGTGACCCCATTGATCCGGACCGAGGGCTCGTCCGCTCCCGCCGCCGCGGCGCGGACGCCGATGCCGCCAGTGCCCCGGTGGTGGCGATGCGGCCACCGTCCGGCGGAGACCGTCATCCCCTTGGTGTCCGCCGGCGTCAGCGCGCGCATGGAGTCCGTCGCGCAGGTCGTACACGTACGCGCGCAGGTCCTTGGTGGTCCCGTTCAGCAGCACCCGGCGTCCGTCCGGGTACCAGGACGCGCCCCTCGTAGGTCACCTCGAAGGGGTTGCGCAGGACCCGCGCGGCTCGGCAGCGACGTCCCGCGTCAGCACCTGGAGCCGCGTGCGCGAGCGGTCGGTGACCAGGACGCTGCGGCCGTCGGGCGAGAGCGCGTCGGCATACCCGCTCGCGAGCAGGTGCACCAGCCTGGTGGGGCTGACGATGCGGCGCACGAACAGCCCGCCCCGGTCGGAGAACAGGATCCACTGGCCGTCGCTCGAGATGTCGGCGACTCCCGAGAGGTCGTGGAGCGACAGGTCGCGGGGGATGGTTTCGCCGGCCGGCACGCCGACGATGACCTTGCGATCCTCGTCCTGCGAGAAGAGCACGCGTCCGTCCGGGCCGATGTCCCCACAGCGTGAAGCGAGCCTGGCGCCTGGTAGACCGAGGCGTTCCTGGCGCTTCAGGGTCACGGCCACGCAGGGCGCGGGTGTCCTTGCGCTCGCCGCCCGCGAACCGAGACCTCCCTTTGCCGTCCCGCGACCAGGCCAGATCCCCGCAGGCTCGCCCAGAGCCTTCTCGGTGAGCGGCTCCACGCGACGCGAGGCCAGCTCGAGCACCATCACCCGGCCGCCCAGGCCCAGCCCAGCCCGCGTCCTCGACGAACGCGACCTGGCGGCCGTCCGGTGAGAAGCGCGGATTGCGACCGACCCGCGCGGCGGGTCGTAGAGCTTGTTCTTCCCGCCGTCGCCCTCGAGGCGGCCCTCCGCGCCGTGCGTCACCGGGTACTCGAGCCAGCTCTCCTCCTCCGATGCCGCTCGTGCAGGCCGCAACCATGGCCTCGCCGCTCGGATCCAGGTCGGCGCCCTCCACCTCGACGCCGCTGGGACGGGGGGCACCGCCCCCGACGCCTTGGCCAGCAGGCCCACGAACCGTTCGCCCTTGCCGGGATGGCGGTCGAGCGACAGGGCGTAGGTCTCGCCCCGCACGGCCAGCAGGTCCGCTGACTCGAGCGCTTCCAGCCGGCGCGCCTCCAGGCTTCGGTCCGCTCGACCGTCTCCAGGCCCAGGCTGAAGACGCGCGCCGGCTCTCCACCCCTCCTCAGCTCGCTGTACACGATCTCGCGATCGTTCCGGAAGCGCGCACCGTTGATGCGCCCTGCGGCTGAAGGTCAGTGCGGTCGATCCGCGGCGGGGCCGGCTCGCGCCACGCCGCCACCAGCACCGCCACACACCGGCGGCAAGCGTGCCCAGCGCCAGCGCTGCGAGGAGGAGCCGGCGCACGAGGAGGAGTCCGCGGGGCAGCGGCGGCGGCGGCTCGTCCTGGCGGTCGCGGATCTGCTGCAGGAGTGAACGAGAGGTCGCGCGCGGACTGGAAGCGCTCCTCCCGGCCTTTTTCGAGGCAGCGCCGGATCGCGACGGCCGCCGGGCGCGGGAAGGCGGGCCAGGCCCGGCGAGCCGGCCGGGTTCTCCTTGAGCACGGCGTTCAACGTCTCGACGCGCGACCGGCGGTGGAATGCCTGCACGCCCGTGAACATCTCGTAGAGTGAACGGCGCCCAGCGCGAGAACAGGTCCGTGCGCTCGTCGATCGTGCCGCACAGGACCTGCTCGGGCGACATGTAGGCGGCGGTCCCGCGCAGGCCGGAGCTGGCCTCATCGGCGGTCGAGCCGTCGGGCCCGGCCGGGGCATCCGGCTCACGCAGCTTGGCCAGGCCGAAGTCCAGCAGTTGACCCGGCCTTCGCGGGTGACGAAGGCGTTCTCGGGCTTGACGTCGCGGTGGACGATGCCCTTCGTCGCGCCGCGCTCCAGCGCGTCGGCCATCTGGATCCCGTACCGATGGCCTTGCGGATGGGCAGCGGCCCTCCCGCCAGGCGCTCGCGCAGCGATTCCCTCCAGCAGCTCGGAGACCACGTACGGCACGCCTCTCGGTGCCGACGTCGAAGACGGTGACGATGTTCGGGTGGTTCAGGCTGCCGGCCGCGCGGGCCTCACGGCTGAGCTGCTCGACTCCTCGGGGGTGACGATCTGCGATCCCCGCAGCACCTTGAGCGCGACGTCGCGGGAGAGGCGGGCGTCGTGGGCTCGATAGACCTCGCCCATCCCGCCGCTCCCCGATCTGCGCCAGGATCTGGTACGGGCCGAGCCGGTTGCCGGGGGAGAGCGAAATGACGGCCTCCAGCGTGGGCGACAACGCCCGTGCGGAGCACGCTTTACGTCTTGGCGACGGCTTGTCGGATACCCGAAAGTATACGCGTCCCTTGGGGAGCGCGCGCCGGGATTCGGCCCGCATCGGGCGCGTCAGTCCTCGATGAGTGCCGCCGCCCCAGGATCGGCTTGCCTCCGAGCGACGTGTAGAAGCCGTACACCGCGAGCGCGACCACCGCGCACACCACGGGCAGGCTCTGGAACGTGTACCACGCGGGAGAGGTTCAGGGTGAGCGGCACCTCGGCCAGGGCGAACAGCACGTAGAGCGCCGTCACCAGGGCCAGCAGGCCGCCGCGCACCAGCATCGCCAGCATCAGGAGCGAGCGGCAGATCCCGCCCAGCCAGCCCACGACCGGGTCCTCGCCGGGCAGCGGCGCTGACACCATCACGCACCAGATGGCGGCGGCCAGCCAGGCTTGCGGACCAGCATCCGCAGCAGCGTCAGGACGAACAGGAACACCATGCCGTAGAGGACCGCGCTGAACACGTTCACGAACACGCGGAACACCGCCTGGCGGAACGAGCTCAGCACCGGAGCCGTCGAGCACGAGCCCGGGCGTCATGGGCGGCCGGCCGAGGAGCACCGGCAGGATCACGCTGGCCAGGAAGACGAGGAACATCCCGATGCCGCAGGCGACGCCCAGCAGGAGGTCGCGCCCGACCAGCGGATCGTGCACGTCGCCGCTGATGAGACGCTTCCACGAGACGAGCATGAGCGGCCAGCGCCGCCGCGCGTAGGGCTCCAGCGCGATGTAGAGCAGCCACACCTGCGCCCCCAGAAGCTGGGGTAGGCGAAGATCTTGATCAGGATCCACAGCTCTGGCCGGAGGCTCGCCACGTGGTCCGCGCGCAGCAGCCCGGCGACGCGAATAGGCGGCGAAGACGAACAGCGCGACGCGGAAGGCCCCCTTGCGATCCGCCGCGCCCGAGCCGGAGGTTGCGGCGCGCGAGCAGCGCCCCGCCCAGCGGGAGAGCCAACGCCAGCACCAGCACGCTGACCTGGCCCACCGGCGTGGGAGGCGTCACGGGCACGCGGGACCGGGCCTCCGCGGCCCAGGGCGGGAGCACCGCGAACCAGACGGTCCGGCCGTGGTACGCGGCCGCCTCGATGCGGACCTCGACCGCGGGCTGCCCCGGATAGGCGCCCGCCAGGCGGCCTTGCGATCCGAGTCCACCGGCGACGTCCACTCGGGCGCAACGGGCTTGAACGAAGCGGGATCGACTCCGGCCTCCCTGAAGCAGCGGCCCCCAGTCCGGCTCCGGCCAGGCCTGGGGCGGCTCCATCGGCGGCGGCACCGCGACGAAGCTCATCAGGCGGCCGCGCGGGTCGAGCGCAACCTCGGCCATGCCGGCGAGGTCGAGCGGCGGGTCGTCGCTCCGCACCATACCGTCGCGATGGACGGCGACCAGCTTGCGCGGGCTCCGGCGATAGAAGAACGACAGGGGCAGCGGCGACGACCGGCTGAGCCGCGCCCAGCGGTCGGTTGCGGGGTCGTGCGCGCATCACGTACGCGAAGTGGGCGCGGTCCCACTCGAACGCGAACGCCTCGTCGGCGGAGGACGGGTGTCCCAGGAGGTCCAGGACTTCGCGCGACCGCTCGGCCAGCACCGGCGCCGGCTTGGGCAGGAGGCTGTCGCGATACACCTCGCTTCCTCGAACAGCCTGGCGGCCAGGACGAGGCCCGCCACGACCGCGACAGGCCGGCCCACGCCACGCCCGCCGAGAGATCGCCGACGGCGCGGCCGCGGCCACCGACCTCGGGCGAGGGCGTCTCGCCCGCCGCCACCGCGGCCTCCGAGCGGGTCCGCTCCCGGCAGCAGCGCGAGCAGCGCGCGCGCCGAGGCGGGCCGGCTGTCGGGTTCTCCTCGAGGCAGCTCGCGATGACGCGCTCCAGGCGCGTGTCCGCGACGCGAGCCACGCTGGCCAGCCGGGGCGCCTTCACCTCGCGGTGCTGCGCGCGCAGCTCGTTCATCGTCTTCGCTTCGTAGAAGCGCTGTCCCGGTGAGCGTCTCGTAGGCGATGAGGCCGAACGCGTAGAGGTCGGTCCGCACGGTGACGCGTGCCGCCGGCCAGCTGCTCGGGCGGCATGTAGGCCGGGGTGCCCGCGAACTCGGCCTTGGTCGGGCCGGTCAGGCCGAGCGCCAGGCCGAAGTCCGTGATGCGCGCGCGGCCGCGCCCGTCGATCATCACGTTGCCCGGCTTGAGGTCGCGGTGCAGGATCCCCTTGTCGTGCATGGCGGCCAGGCCGGCGCAGAGGTCGCGCGTGATGTCGAGCGCCTTGTCGGCGGGCAGCCGGCCGATCCGCGCGCAGCAGCGAGGCCAGGTCCTCCCCGTCCACGTACTCCATGGCCAGGAACGTCTGCCCGTCGACCTCCACGATGTCGTAGAGGCGGCAGATGCTCGGGTGCGAGAGCTGCCGGCCGATGGCCACCTCGGCGTACAGGCGCTCGCGCATCTCCGGCGACAGCGCGCCGCGGACGAACTTCAGCGCGACCGGCTGGCCCAGCTTGGTGTCGTCGGCGCGGTACACCTCGCCCATGCCGCCGCGCCCGAGGAGCGCGACCACGCGGTAGCGCTTCGCGAGCATGGTGCCGGGGTGAAACCGGCCTCCCCCGGCCGCGGCGTGTCGTCCTCGACGAAGGACGGCTCCGTCCATTGGGGCAGGGACGCGTCGGCGGTGTCCTGCTTGCGGGGGTCCTGAGCCATGGATTCGCGGGACTCCTCGGGAGACATCCTAGCTACGAATCCGTGATTGTCCCGGGAATATTCCCGTCCGACCAGGGCGGGCGGCTTCCGGCGGTCTCATTCGAACAGGTGTGGGCCCCGGCCGATTGCGTTTCGAAGCAAGCGGGGGTGTGGGGCGGCTTCAGCCCCCACTTCAATCAACGAGATAAACAGCGGCGCGAGCACCAGCGTGATCGTCGAGAGCAGCTTGATCAGCACGTGCAGCGACGGGCCGGCGGTGTCCTTGAAGGGGTCGCCCACGGTGTCGCCCACGACGGCGGCCTTGTGGGGCTCGGACTTCTTGCCCACTACGACGCCGTCGACCTTGAACTCGCCCGACTCGATGTACTTCTTCGCGTTGTCCCAGGCGCCGCCGGCGTTGTTGAGCACGGTCGCCAGCAGGATGCCGGCGATGGTGCCGACCATCAGCAGCGCGGCCACCGCCTCCGCGCCCATCTGGCCCGAGCCCAGGTACTTGAAGACGAAGCCGACCACGACGGGCGTCGCCACGGCCAGGATGCCGGGCAGCACCATCTGGCGCAGCGCGCCCGCGGTCACGATGTCGACGCACGCGCGGTAGTCCGGCTTGGTGGTGCCGGCCATGATGCCGGGGTTCTCGCGGAACTGGCGGCGCACCTCGCCGATCACGACCTGCGCGGCCCGGCCCACCGCCTTGATGGCGAGCGCGCTGAACACGAACACCAGCGTGGCGCCCAGCAGGCCGCCGATGAACACCGGGATCTTGGTGAGGTCGACGCTCATGTGGGTGCCCGTGATCTTGTGCACCTCGTCCAGGTACGCGCTGAAGAGCAGGAACGCCGCCAGCGCGGCCGAGCCGATCGCGTAGCCCTTGGTGAGCGCCTTGGTGGTGTTGCCGACGGAGTCGAGCCGGTCGGTCTTGTGGCGGATGGCCTCGGGCTGCTTGGACATCTCGATGATGCCGCCGGCGTTGTCGGTGATGGGCCCGAAGGTGTCCATGGCCAGGATGTACGCGCAGGGAGCGAGCATGCCCATGGTCGCGATGGCGGTGCCGTAGAGGCCCGCGCCCGGGATGTCCCCGAGCGCCATCTGGCCGCACCAGTAGGAGGAGAGAAGTGCGATCGAGATCACGATCACGGGCATCGCCACGCACTCGAAGCCGACCGCGATGCCGCTGATGATGTTGGTGGCGGGGCCGGTCCGGCTGGCCTCGGCGATCTCGCGCACCGGGCGGTACTTGTACTCGGTGTAGTACTGCGTGATCCAGACGAACGCGTACGCGGTCATGATGCCGATGATGCCCGCGCCCAGCAGGTACATCTGGTTGACCGGCTGGCCGCTGGTCGGCTTCAGCAGCAGGAAGACCGGTGGCCGCGAAGCCCACCATGGCCAGGATGGTCGTGACCAGGTAGCCGCGGTTGAGGCCGTTCATCGGGTCCTCGTCCTCGCGGCACTTGACGGTGTAGACGCCCACGATGGTCGCGACCAGGCCGAAGGCGCGGGCCAGCAGCGGGAACAGGATGCCGCCCATGCCGAACACCGGGTAGAGCGCGATGCCCAGGATCATGGCGCCCACGTTCTCGGCGGCGGTGGACTCGAACAGGTCCGCGCCGCGGCCCGCGCAGTCGCCGACGTTGTCGCCCACCAGGTCCGCGATCACGGCGGGGTTGCGCGGGTCGTCCTCGGGGATGCCGGCCTCCACCTTGCCGACGAGGTCGGCGCCCACGTCCGCCGCCTTCGTGTAGATGCCGCCGCCCAGCTGCGCGAACAGGGCGACGAAGCTGGCCCCGAAGCCGAAGCCCACGATCTGCAGCGGCACGTGCGCGTAGTCCGTCCGGCCGCCGAAGAGGACGAACAGGCCGCCCACGCCCAGCAGGCTCATGGACACCACGGTGAGGCCCGAGACGGCGCCGCCGCGCAGCGCGATCTGCAGCGCCTGGTTGAGCGACGTCATGGCGGCCGCGGCCGTGCGCAGGTTGGCTCGGATCGACACGAACATGCCGATGTAGCCGGCGACGGCGGAGCAGGCGGCGCCGGTCAGGAACGAGAGCGTGACCTTCCAGGCCGTGCCCTCGCCCATCTGGGCGATGTTGGGGACGTGGCGGTTGAGGTAGTAGAAGGCGAAGATCGCGACCGCGGCCACGCCCGAGAGCATGCCGATGGTGCGGTACTGCCGGGACAGGAACGCCTCGGCGCCCTCGCGGATGGCCGCGGCGATCTCCTGCATCTCCGGCTTGCCGGTGTCGGCCGACAGCACCTGCCGGGCCAGCACAAAGGCGACACCCAGCGCCAGCACGCTGATGCCGAGCACCACCATCAATACGGCTTCGACGCCCATCACCCCTCCAGTCTCGTCGTGGTCTCTCGCTTAGGGTTCGGGAGGCCGGGCAATGGCCCGTCCGCGGGGCGCGGTGACGGCTTCATGCGGCGCGACGCCTCAGGACCAGGCGAGCGCCGTCGGCCCCCGAAAAACCGGGCGAGGTTACGCCAAACGCCTCGGTTTCGTCAAACCTGGGGGACCCCGCGCGGTAACCTCGGGCCGTGACGGAGACCCCCTCGCGATCAGGTGCATGCGCCTCTCCACGGATCCAGGCCGGGACGAGACGCGCGGCCTCGGCCACGCCCACGCGGCGCTCGACGCCGGGGTCACGCTCTCGACACGGCCGACGCGTACGCGCTCGACGAGGGCGAGGCGAGGCCACAACGAGCGGCTGATCGCCCGGGCGCTCGCGACCTGGACGGGCGACCGGTCGCGCGTCCGGATCGCGACCAAGGGCGGCCTGACCCGCCCCGACGGCCGCTGGGTCCCCGACGGCCGGGCCCGGCACCTGGCCGGCGCGTGCGAGGCGAGCCTGCGCGCGCTGGGGGTCGAGCGCATCCACCTCTACCAGCTCCACGCTCCGGACCCGCGGGTGCCGCTCGCCACCAGCGTGCGCGCGCTGGCCACCCTGCGTCGCGCGACGGGCTGGTGGAGCGCGTCGGGCTCTGCAACGTGACGGCCGGCCAGCTCCAGGAAGCGCTGCGCATCACCGAGATCGCGTCCGTCCAGGTCGAGCTGGGCCCCTGGCAGGACGAGGCGCTGCGCGGCGGGGTCGCCGAGCGGTGCCAGGCCGGAGGGCCTCCTGCTGCTCGCGCACCGCCCGCTGGGCGGAGTGGCGGGCGCGCGGCGCGTCCAGCGGGACCCGCTCCTGCGGGAGATCGCCGAAGCGCCACGGCGCGACGACCGCCGAGGTCGCGCTCCATTGGCTGCGCGGCCTGGGCCGTTCGTGATCCCGCTGCCCGGCCCCACGCGTCCCGAGCACGCGGCCTCGCTGGAGCGCTTGGGCTCGTTGCGGCTCGACGACGGCGATCGCGAGCGGCTCGACGCGCGCTTCCCCTGCCGCGCGGGTCCTGCGCGCGCCCAGGGCCGCGCGAGGCCCCCGGCCGGACGCGGACGGCGACGTGGTGCTGATCGCCGGCCTGCCCGGCGCGGGCAAGAGCACGCTCGCCCTCGACCTCGTGCGCGACGGGTACGAGCGCCTGAACCGCGACGAGCCGGGAGGCCGCCTGGCCGACCTCGTCCCGCGGCTCCAGGCGCACCTGGCTGCGGGCGGCGCCGCGTCGTGCTCGACAACACGTACGGCTCGCGCGCGGCACGCAACGCCGTGATCGAGGCCGCTTGGGCCCAGGGCGCGCCCGTGCGCTGCGTGTGGCTGCGGACGAGCCTCGAGGACGCGCAGGTGAACGCGGTCGAGCGCATGCTCGCGCGCTACGGCCGGCTGCTGGGCCCGGACGAGATGGCGAGCGCCGCCCGCACCGACCCCGGCGCGTTCAGCGCCGCAGGCGCTCTTCCGCCACCGGCGCGAGCTGGAGCCGCCCGACGTGTCCGAGGGCTTCGCGCGGGTCGACGAGGTCGCGTTCGTCCGGCGTCCGCCGGAGGATCGCGACGCGGCCGCCATCCTCTTCTGGTGCGACGGCGTGCTGCGCGCGCCCGCGCCCGCGTCGCCGGACCGGGTCACGGTGCTCCCCGGCCGGCGCGAGACGCTCGAGCGGTGCCTGCGCGAGGGCTGGACGCTGCTCGCCCTTTCGTGGCACCCCGAGGTCTCGGCGGGACGGCACACCGCGGACGAGGTCGAGGCCGTGTTCGCGCGCACGCAGGAGCTGCTGGGCGTGCCCATCGGCCACGCGTACTGCCCTCACCCCGACGGGCCGCCGGTCTGCTGGTGCCGCAAGCCCCTGCCCGGCCTCGGCCTCGCGCTGATGCGCAGCCACGGCGCCGACCCGGCGCGGTCGCTCTACGTAGGGCGCGACGCGAGCGATCGCACGTTCGCGCGTGCTGGGCCTCGAAGTTCCGCGACGCCGGGGAATTCTTTGCCGGCCCGCCGGTTGCCGCACCACGGCCCCGCCGATAGACTCGCCGGACCCGTTGGCCGCGGAAGGACCCCGCGGGAGGACCCTTGAACCAGGATCGCCAGGACACGGACGGACCGGACGCGTTCGAGCGCGAGCTGACCACGGACCTCAAGGACACGACCCCCGACCCGCCGCAGGGCTGGCCCATGCACACCCGCATCCTGCTGGGCCTCGCGGTGGGCGTGGTGGCCGGCCTGGCGGTCAACGGCATCTGGGGCGGCAACCATCCCGGCGGTGAACTGGGTCGTCTACCACGTCACCGAGCCGGTCGGCACGCTGTTCCTGCGCGCGCTGCTCATGATCGTGATCCCGCTGATCGCGTCCTCGCTGATCGTGGGCGTGGCCGGCATCGGCGACATCCGGCAGCTGGGACGCGTGGGCGCTGCGCTCGTTCGCCTACTGCTTCGTCATCTCCGCCATCTCGGTGCGTCATCGGGCTCACGCTCGCCAACACCATCCGGCCCGGCGAGCGCATCGGCCGGAGACCGCGGAGATGCCTGAAGGCCCGCTACGGCGCGGACGCCGAGAAGCGGTGGCCGCGGCGGCCAGCGACCGCAAGGCCGCGCCGCGAGACTCGCCGCTGATGCAGGTCGTCAAGACCATCGTGCCCGCCAACCCGCTCTACGCGGTCGCGGGCTCCGAGACGCCCCAGATGCTGCAGCTCATGCTCGTCGCGCTGGTGATCGGCGTGGCGCTCACGCTGCTGCCGGAGGCGACGGCGGCCGCTGCTGCTGCGCGTGCTGGATGCCGTCTACGCGGTCTCCGCCAAGATCGTCGACATGATCATGCAGATCGCACCCTTCGCGGTGGCCTGCCTGCTGTTCAACAACCTGGCCCGCTTCGGCCTCGACCTGCTGGCCGCGCTGTCGTGGTTCATGGCGACCGTGCTGCTGGGCCTGGCGCTCCACATGTTCGGCGTGTACTCGCTCTCGGTGGCCCTGCTCTCGCGCATCTCGCCGCTCGAGTTCTTCCGGCGCGTCAAGACCGTGATGCTCACCGCCTTCTCGACCTCGTCCTCGAACGCGACCCTGCCGACCGCGCTGCGGGTGACGCGAGGAGAACCTGGGCGTGCCGCGCGAGATCAACAGCTTCGTGCTGACCGTGGGCGCGACCGCCAACCAGAACGGCACGGCGCTCTACGAGGGCGTGACCGTGCTGTTCCTGGCCCAGCTCGCCGGCGTGCACCTCACGCTGGGCCAGCAGCTCATGGTCGTCTACATGGCCATCCTGGGCGGCATCGGCACCGCGGGCGTGCCCTCGGGCTCGATCCCGTTCATCATCGCTGGTGCTGGCCACGATCAACGTGAACCCGGCACTGATCGCGATCGTGCTCGGGGTCGACCGCATCCTCGACATGTGCCGGACCACCCTCAACGTCGTGGGCGACCTCACCGCCGCGACCTACGTGGCCCGCTCGGAAGGCTACGAGCTCCTCAAGCCGAACCCGTAGCCCGCGTCAACATCAGCCACAAAGACACGAAGATCACAAAGAACGACACAAAGCACAGAGACCTTTGTGCATTTCTTTGTGTCCTTTGTGCCTTTGTGGCGGACGTTGCTGTCGGGTAGCGATCAGGCCGGGGTCTTGCGGGCGTCGAGCTTGGCCTTGAGCCAGGCGATTCCCGCGGGCAGCAGCGAGAGGCCGATCACGACCGCCACCACGATGTGGATGTGCTTCCAGGTCCGGCACGGCCAGGCCCAGGAAGTAGCCGGTGAGGGTCATGCTGAGCACCCACAGCACGCCGCCCGTGATGTTGAAGACGGCGAAGCGCCGGTACGTCATCTCGGCCGCGCCCGCCACCACCGGCGCGAAGGTCCGGAAGATCGGCATGAAGCGGGCGATGATGATGGTCTTGCCGCCGTGCTTCTCGTAGAACGAGTGAGCCGCGATGAGGTGCTCGCGCCTGAAGAGGAACGAGTTGGGCCGGCTGTAGAGGGCCTTGCCCGCGCGGTACCTGATCCAGTAGCCGACCGCGTCTCCCGCGATGGCGGCCGGGATCAGCGCCAGGTTGAGCCAGACGATGTTGAGGTCGCCCTTGGCCGCGAACAGCCCCGCCGTCACCAGCAGCGAGCCGCCGGGCAGGAAGAACCCGATCATGAGCCCGGTCTCGGCGAACACGATCGCGACCAGGCCGATCATGCCGCCCCAGCGGATGAGCTCGGGGACGTTGTAGAGGGTCTTGAAGAAGCTCTGGATCAGGTCGAGCACGGTCGGGCGCCTCCGGCACGCCCCGGCACGGGACGCGCAAACGACCGAGTATAGGCGAGGCGGGCCGCCGGCCGTGAGGCGCCTTCACGACGGGCACGGGGCGCCCGCAGGCCCCGTGCCCGTCCTCCGTCAGGTTGCCGGCGCCTCCCCGCATGCGCGCCAGCACGCTGTGGTGCCGGCTGTAGGCGAAGTAGATGACGAGGCCGATGAGCCAGCCAGACGATCAGAGCCGGTACCAGTTCGCGGTCGGCAGCGAGAACATCAGCATCGACGCAGAAGATGATGCCCAGGACCGGGACGACGGGCACCATCGGGCAGCGGAACGGGCCGCTCCGCCTCCGGGTGCTTCGTTGCGCATGATGAGCACCGCCGTGCAGACGATGGCGAAGGCGAACAGCGTGCCGATGTTCGTCATCTGCAGCAGCGCGTCGATGGGCAGCAGCGCCGCGTGAGGACGGCCACGAAGCAGCCGATCAGGATCGTGCTCTTCCACGGCGTCCGGAACTTCGGGTGCACGCGCGCCGAAGAACTCCTGCGGCACCATGCCGTCGCGCGACATGGCCAGGAACACGCGCGGGCGCTGACAGCATCATGCACCAGCAGCACCGAGGTGATGCCGGCCACGCCGGCGATCGGCGATGATCGACCTCCGCCCAGCTCGAGGCCCACGTCTGGAGAAGGCGCATGGAGACGCCGGCGCCGTGATCGATCTGCGTCGTAGCTGCACCATGCCCGGTCAGCACGGCCACGCACCGCGATGTAGAGGACGGTGCAGATGATCAGCGAGGCGACGATGCCGATGGGCACGTCGCGCTGTCGGGTTGCTTGGCCTCCTCGGCGTGGGTGGAGACCGAGTCGAAGCCGATGTAGGCGAAGAAGATGATCGCGGCTCCGGCGAGCATGCCCACGGGCTTGCCGCCGCATCGTCTCGCCCCACGATCGTGTGGCCGAAGACCGTTGAGGCCGCCCCAGCCGTAGGGAGCGAAGGGATGCCAGTTCGCCGGGTTGATGTAGAAGGCGCCCACGCCGGATCACGAACAGCACCGGCGGCCAGCTTGATGCCGACCATGGTCGCGTTGAAGGCGGCGCTCTCCTGGATGCCCTTCACCAGGATCATCGTCACGATGGCGACCACGATCACGGCGGGCAGGTTGACGATGCCGGCCGGTGGACACGAAGTGCGCCGGTCGTCCGCGTCGTAGCGCGATGGGCGCCTTGCGCAGCGCCGCCGGCAGGCGGACGCCTATCTTGGGCAGGCAGCGATCTGGAAGTAGCTGGACCAGCCGTTGGCGACCGTGGCCGATGCCGACCGCGTACTCCAGCACCAGGTCCCAGCCGATGATCCAGGCGAACAGCTCGCCCAGCGTCGCGTAGGCGTAGGTGTAGGCCGAGCCCGCCACCGGCACCATCGAGGCGAACTCGGCGTAGCACAGCGCCGCGAACGACGCAGGTGATGCCGGCGACGACGTAGGAGAGCATCGAGCGCCGGGCCGGCGATCGTTGCGCGCCGCGGCGCCGGTCGCGACGAAGATGCCGGCGCCGATGATCGCGCCGACGCCGAGCGCTCGTGAGCTGCACCGGGCCGAGGATCGCGCCGCAGCCGGTTCTCCCCTTTCATCTCCTCCAGCAGCAGGCTCAGCGGCTTGCGGGCGAAGAGCTGACTCGCCGCTAGGCCACACTCCCGTGTGAGTGCGGAGCGGACTCCTCGAAGAACGCCCACGATTGGTGCCGGGGCATTTCCGATCGCCGGGGCCCTGTCAAGGCAACCGCGGCCCAGGCCACTGAAACCGAAAAAGGGCGTGCAGGCCGCCGGCGGCCACGCACGCCCTCCCTGCCCCCCTGGACTTCAGTCGGTCGAGCCGCTACGAGCCTCCTTGTCGCGCTCGCCATCGACCTCGAAAGCAGGTTGGGTCCACCTTGAACGCCATGGTGTCGCGGGCGATGTGGCCCAGCATCACGCGGTCCACGTTCGACGGAACGCTGCCGGTCAGCGTCACGCGGCCGCGGTCCACCACACGATGCGCACCGGCGGGTTGGCCCGTGGGTTCGCGAAGTGCGTGAACCGGAGTGCCGCAGATCTGGAAGTAGATCTGCCGGCGCAGCGAGCCGTCGAACGACGAGACGCTCTGCAGCGCGATCTGGCTCGCGCAGCCCGCGCAGGCTCCTCCACCTTCGCCACGCGGTACAGCGAGGTCGTCGCGGGTGTAGCCGCTGGGTACACGGATCCGTTCAGGGACAGCACGCCGTCCTCGACGGTGGCGCCCACGCTGTCGAACACGCCGTAGTGGGGCGAGCGCAGGATGGCGTCGCGCACCGCCTTGACGAGCTGCGTGCAGCGTCCGAGCGGTCCTGCTCGGGGACCACGCGCAGCCGGTTCTCGGCGACCTTGGCCTCCTCGCGAGCGGCCTTCTCCGCCTCGCGCTGGGCGCCACCGTCAGCACCGCGCCGTCCAGCACCGCCCGATCGCCCTGGGCGGTCGCGCGACGTCTCCCTGCGCGAAGATGCCCGCCTTGTCCAGTCGCTTCTCGATCCGCTTCGCCAGGCCCGCGTCGTCGGCCCGCGCCGGCAAGGCAACGGCGAACAGGAGCGCGCCGCTGCCGCTCCGATCCCCCTGATATTCATGAGTGCGTCCTCCCGTGGGGCCCTACCCCTTGGGCGCCCGACACCACTTTACGTAGCAAGCGTGCTGCCAGGAAAATGGACCGCGTCAAAGGAGGTCAAAGCGCCATCGCTCAAGCGCGCTTGGCGGATCGGTCGCGCGCCCGATCACACGGCGTCGATGTCCCTGCGGCGAGGACGCCAGGGGACGCCGCGCCAGCGTCCTTCGGCGCGGCTCCAGCGAAGCTGGAATGCGCACACGGACGCGCCCGACGGCACTGGCGCAGGACTTCCCTGGAGGCCTCGACCGGCCCGCCGGTCAGGTGCTGCACCGAGGACCTTCAGGTATCCGCGCGAGCCCTGGCAGTAGACCTCGTCGAGGCTCGGGAAGCCGGACGCGCGGATCTCGCCCTCGGTGAAGCTCACAGCCGCTCGTACGCGAGGCGTCCGAGAAGGAGTGGAGCTGCGCTGCGCTCGTCCGCCACCCGGGAGAGGAACGCGTGCTGACGTTGACGAAGCCGCGCGTCCCGGCCCAGGCAGCTCGGTCCGGTGCTTCGCGGCGGCGGCGCCCAGCCGTCTCGAAGAGGCCCGGGTCGCCGGGCTCGAAGCGTGCTCGCGATGCAGCGGTCAGGGCGTTCAGGGTGCCGAACGGGATACCAGCCGTCGCGGTCGAGCCCTTCGATGTGCTGTTCGATCGGTCCCGGGCAACGCGCGTTCAGGACGCGGGCCAGCGCTGCTTACTCGTAACCGTGGCGCTCGGTGACGTACTCGACCCGTGCTCTGGAAGAACAGGCCCTTGAGGGATCGGCCGGTGGGTGGACGCGTGCTCGCTCACGCGCTTCGCGGCCCTGGCCTCGAAAGCGGCCAAGCCGTAGCCATTATAGGCTCCCGTCCTTGACCCGGGACCGCGCCTCGCACTACTTTTGGGCCGGCATGGCCCCCTCACCAGAAAGCGGGCGCGGTGACGGGCGGCGGACGGGCATTGGCCGCGCCGTGGCGCGAATTGGCCCGCGCGGGCGCGTCGGTGGCGGTGGCCTCCCGGACGGCCGCCGAGCGGGCGCCGTCGCCTGGCCGGGTCGCTGACTGGGGACGCCGTCCCTCGCCGTGCCCTGCGACGTCTCGCGCGTCGAGGACGTGCGCGAGGCGTTCCGGCGGACGCGCGAGGCCCTGGGCAGGTATCGACATCCTCGATCGACCAGCGCCGGCGTCGCCCCCTCCCGCTCCGCTCGTGAAGACGACCGACGACGACCTGGTCACTCGGCCCTGGCAGGTCAACCTCTCGGGCTCCGGAATTCTACTGCCTCCGCGAGGCGCTGCCGGCGAATGGCCCAGCAGCGGCTGGGGCCGGGCGGTCGGTCGTCGCGTCCATCGCAGGCAGGCCGGCCACGCCGTACATCGCCGCCTACGCCGCCAGCAGAAACACGGCGCTCCTGGGCCTCCTCCAAGGTCGCCGCCCTCGAGATGGCCGGGCAACGGCGTGACCGTGAACGCGGTCTGCCCCGGGCTACGTGGACACGCCCATGACCGACGGCGGGCGTCGCGCGCATCGGCCGCGAAGACCGGCCGGCCGACCCGCCGATGATCCGCCGGCAGCATCGAGCAGCATGACGCCCCCAGAAGCGCCTGGTGACGTCCGGACGGAGTGGTCGCCGCGCTCGTCCTCTATGTCTGTGTGGCGAGGAGCCGCCCGCGGGCAGCCCGCCGGCCAGGCGCCGCAGCGTCGACGGCGGGACGGTGGTCTGATGGCGAAGCTCACGCCCGGTCAACCCGGAATCGCTGCGCGCGGCCCCGCGGGCTTCAGCCACGGGATGAAGGGCCACGGGCGACGTGCTCTTCGTCGCCGGCCAGATCGGCTGGGAACCGCGGAGGGCCGCATGGTCTCGGACGACCTGTGCCGCAGTTCGCGCCAGGCCCTCGACAACGTGCTGGACGTGGTGTGGGCGGCCGGGGCTGCCCGGAAGTCGCTGGCCCGCATGATCGCTCTACGTGACCGACAAGAACGGACTACATCGGCGCGCGCGCAAGACGCATCGGCGCCGCCTGGCGCAAGCGCATGGCGAGCACTACCCCGCGATGGCGCTCGTGCGAGCGTCAAGTCGCTGCCTCGAGGACGACGCCGAAGGTCGAGATCGAGGCGACGGCGGTTGCTGTGAGCCCGCCGATCGTTCCTGATTCGAGCTGAAGGGCGCGGTCGGGCGTCGCCACGCTCACGCTGAACCGGCCGCAGGCTCACTGAACGCGCTCACCTTCGAGGTCTACCGCGAGCTGACGCGACCTTCCGCGCGCTCGAGCCGACGAGCCGGGCGTCGCGCGCGGTCGTCATCACCGGCGCGGGCCGCGGCTTCTGCTCGGGCGGCGACGTGAACGACGATCATCGGCGAGCTGTTCGACGCGCGACCGCGCCGGGGCTGCTCGAGTTCACGCGCATGACCTGCGAGCTGATCGCGCACATGCGCGCGCTGCCGCCAGCCGATCGTCGCCGCGCTGAACGGCACGGTGCGCCGGCGCCGGCGCGGTGATCGCGCTCGCATGCGGACCTGCGGCATCGCCGGCCGACAGGCGCGAATCGCGTTCCTGTTCGTGCAAGGTCGGCCTGCGCCGGCGCCGACATGGGCGCGCGCTGCCTGCTGCCGCGCATCGTCGGCCTGGGCCGCGCGACGGAGCTGCTGATGACGGGCGACGTTCCTGGAGCCCGACGAAGCGCACCGCATCGGGCTGCTACAACCGCGTCGTGCACGCGCGGCTGGCCGAGGAGACGGCCGCGCTGGCGCAGCACCTCGCACGCGGTCCGGCCGCCGGCCTGGTCGCGACCAAGGACGCGCTCAACCGCGAGCTGCACCTGGACCTGGAGGCGGCGCTCGACCACGAGGCCCGGGTCAGGCGGGCTCATGACCCAGCCGGACTTCCACGAGGGCTTCGCGGCCTTCATGGAGAAGCGCCGGCCGCGCTTCAAGGGCGCCCCGGGTGAGATGACCTCGCGCGAGCCCTCTTCGACGAATCGCACCGGGCGCTCGCGCAGCTCGTCCCACGTTCGGGGACAAGTACCTGCGCGCCTCCGGGCCCGACAGAAGCCGATCCCAACGGGCGCACGCGCGAGCTGGTCGGCGGCTGGCCGACGCGAACGTGCTCGAGTGGGCGGTGCCGCGCCGTACGGTGCGATGGACCTGCGCGGGCTGGTGGCGGTGCGCGAGGGGCTCGCCTACTTCTCGTCGCTCGCGGACACCGCGTTCGCCATGCAAGGGCTGGGCTCGATGCCCGCTC
>ERZ1370068.7882-contig-6774_pt1 | contig 42184 bp, 38 predicted proteins | sample MGYA00561227_ERZ1370068 | MGnify/ENA primary metagenome ERZ1370068 (study PRJEB38410, sample SAMEA6850437) | metagenome | study: Metagenomic assessment of the ecological functions of the soil: analysis of the soil microbiota associated with the... | reverse complement strand
GTAGCCACTTCGTTCAGTTACGTATTGCTCTGGCCGGTTCGTGTCCGGTACTCCTACCCGAGCGAGCTCGACCTCATGGCGGTGGCCGCGCGGCTCCGGCTCGAGCATCGCCGGGGCGGCTGGGAACAGGAGCCCTTCACCGGCGCACAGCGCGTGAAGCACGTCTCCGGTCGCGGTACTGCGGCGCCGACCGCGGTGGCGGCCCAGAAGGGATACTGGCACCGTGCCCAGCTTCAGCTGCTCTCCCGTCGCACGCCGATCGCACGTAAACGTGGGCAAGGCCGCTCGTGCACGCTTCTGCCGCTCCGCGCGTGCGTCGGGCGGTGGCGCGCTGACTCGCGACAAGCGCTCCGGTGATCCTCGCCCAGAGCGGCTTGCGCGGTTGCCGGACCACCGGTTCCGCTGCGCCACGGTCGTGGCTGGCGGCATCGCCGTGGAACTTCTGACCGCGAAAGCGCCGCTGCGGTCATGGCGGCGGACCTTTGCGACCTCACCGAGCTCGGGGCTCGAGGTGCAGCTGTGCGGTGGCGCGCGACGCGTTGTAACTTCGGGCTCTGGGCGACACCTGAGCGGCAATCTCGCGCTGATCTCCGCAGACTTCGACGAGACGCTCCCCGGTCCCTTCGAGTGGGCGGGACGTGATGCGGCTGGCTTGCGAGCCGTGGTGGTCGTCGCCCAGGGAGGACGGCCTCCCGCCCGGTGTGGCGGACGATGCCGTTGCGTCGGCGCTCCGGTCGTACCGGTCGAAGAGAGAAGATGCGCCACTTGCGCGAGCGCCTCCCAGATGGAGATCTGGTACGACAGCATCTACGTCAGAGCAGTTAGCTCAGGATACTTCGGCGCGGACCGGCGTGGCTGCGCCCCGAAGCACATCGAGAAGAAGCGCAAGCGTCGCACGAGCGCGCGGGTGCGTTCGAGAAGTTGACCGGAGACGGCCGACGGCCGGCGGCGGATCATCGAGGAGCCACCGGGGCAACACCCACTTCGACGACCCCGCTGGCCGTCGAGATCGTGCGCGAGGTGTACCCAATAACGCCTTCGCCGAGACCCTCCATGACGACCGGCGTGGCACCTGCTGGAGACCTTCACGTTCTGTCGACACCGCACGGCAGGTCGTCGGGGTGGGCAGCGTGGGTACGTGCGCGCCCACCTGCTGCTCCTCGACGGTCCCGGAGGCGGCGAGTCCACTCTTTCTCCAGGTCAAGTGAAGCAGGGCTCCTCGGTCTGGCGTACCCATCTGGGGCCGAGTCGCTACGGCAAATCACGGTCGCGGCGATACGTCAACGGGAGCTCCGAAACTGATCCCAGAGCGCCACCGACATCTTCGTGGGCTGGACGTCGTTCGACGACATGGACTTCTGCGTGCGCCAGTTCCCGCAGACATGAAGGTGATCCCCGACGTCGAGCGGATCGTCGCCTGCGTCCCGGGAGCGCTGCGCGACCGCGCAGCGGCGAGGTGTCGTGCTCCGCGCATCATGCCCGCACGGGCGACCCCGTAGTCCATTGCCTCGCACATCGGGAAGGGCAAGCGCTTCGCCAAGGCGATCGGTGGCTTCGCCCGCGTATGCCGACCAGACCGATCCGCGACCACGCCCAGACTCGCTCGCCGCGATCGCCGACCTGGTTCACCGTCCCTGCCGAGCAGGTCGCGCCGGGTTAGCTTTCGGCGGTCATCTGGTCCATGAACTGCTTCATGTCGAAGCGGTTCGGGGCTATCCCGTTCAAACAAAGGGGTTGGCGGGATCTATGCCTATGTATGTCACCAAATGGTCACCAAGATCGAGCTGGGGCCAGCCGGGCGTCGGATCGTCCGCGGCGTGGGATTGGCCGACGACCGGGGCCGTGGGTGTGTCACGGTGGTCGCAGTTACTTCACGCCCGCCCTGACGGCGGAGGCGTGATCGGATGAGATTACTGGGAGTGGGTATGGCGGACTACGACAGGACGCCGCTGGATGTTTCAGCGTGGGAAGCTGAGCTTTCGCTTTTTGAGCGCCGGTATGAGCTTCCTGCGCGCCTGGTTGAGGCTTTCAGGTCACGACGGTCGGCTGTCGAGGTCGAGTTTCCGTCGCTGGTCGTTCAGTGCTGTCCGTACTTCGACGGCAGGGGCTGGCTTAGGGCGGTTCCTGATGGCCCTCGCACCCTGGGTCGCAGGGCTTGACGACTTCGCCTCTTGGATTCGCCGCGTGATTGACGACTCGGCGGTCAATTGGTTCGCCAATGCACGTTCGAATGCCCAAACTTCCAGGGGACACGCCCGCTCTGGTCGTCAGCGGCGCGCTGCATCTCACGGTTTCGTCGTCGAGGATCACCGGATCGAGTTCCCTGATCCTGCCCGCCACTTTCTGGACTTCTCTTTCGAAATGGTCTGGACGCCGGATGTTTTTGAGTACGGGGAGTACAACTACGACTTCCGGCAGGGGGACGGGGTGCTGGTCTGGCGGTACGACAAGCACCCCGGCCATCCCGATATTGGGGACACGCACGTTCACCTCGGGCCGGACGAGAGGCCGTCGCCATGCGGTAGGTTGACCTCGATGATGTGGTGAGCGAGCGCAAGCACCTTGGATGGACCGAGTGATCTGTTGCTCGACCGGCCAAGGCTTTTCACACCACTAAGGCACAGAGGAAGCAACAGCTCAACTTAGCCGAGAGCCTCCTCTTCTAAACCGTCTTACGACCCGCAGCGCTGGTCGGGGCGACTTCGATATCGAGGAGGCTTTCGAGAAGCGGCAACGGTCCTGACTGTCCGTGTCGTGATGGGCGTAGCGGCGTAGAATCGCCGGGTCGTCCGAGCCGTGCGGCCCCACGTCGTGGAGGATCTTCTCGCCCCGATCGAGCAACAAGGTCGCGTGACCATGCCGGGCGTGGAGGAGGTGACCGGCGGCAGGCCGGTTTCGCCACGAGCTTCCGAAATGCCGTGCTGACGTGGATTGCGCGGCTTGCCGTCGGCGCGGGGAACACGAGGTCCTGGTCGTCGTAGCCGCCGCCCATACTGAGCGTCTCGCCTTGCCGGGCGCGAGGTGATCGCGCAACAAGGCGACGGTCTCGGGGCCGATCTTCACGCGGCGCTTGGACCGTTCGGTTTTCGGCGTGCCGATTTTCACCTTGCCGTCGACGACGACCGCGTTGTTGCGGATGTGGATGATCCCGGCGTCGAGGTCGTCCGCTGACGCCGAGTGCTTCACCTCGACGGAGGCCGATCGCGGCGAGCAGCCGCCACAAGATCCCGTCGTCGGAGTGCGTTGCATCTTCGGGTGCCCGGCCGTGCCGTTGGTTGCTCTGCGAGGCGGTCAGGCGGCACGGCGACCAGCAGAATCACGTCGAACTCGCCGAAGAACTGCGAGAACCGGACCAGACGTGACCACCCCGATGTGTCCGCGACTAAACGGAATGTGTTGGATGCCGTCCAGGTTTGAGAAGTCTTCGGTGCCTTCCTCGAATAGGACGATCGCTCTCTCAAAGGCGGGTCGACCCTGGAAAGTCCGCTTCGTGAATCACGTTTTGCCGTGCGCGGAGGACACCTTCTTCCGCCGTTTCGTCTTCCCCTGTGAGGTTGGATGGCGAAGGAGCATCCCCGAAGTAGCTCATTGAGGATTTCCTTGATCGACCGACGCCGGCCGTGGGCCGGTCTCGTACCGCAATAACCGTGTATGCATGATGGTCACGGAGGTGATCGGATAAATCTCGCCATTGCTCGTCGTGCCCGTGACCAATGAAGATCGTCGGTCGCGGGCTCGTGCGCAGGTTCGGGAAGAAGCGAATCAGACAGGTTCTCCTCGAAAACGTCGAAACAGCGATCGATTGCCTCTCGTGTCGGAGCCGCACAGGTAACGTCGGTTCCTCCGCCGTGAATGAAGAGCCTCACAGCGAGTGTGACTGGAGAAGTCATCGGATTGATGGAACTGTCCTCGAACCGAGCGGTCAGGAAGTTCCTCGGTAGTGGCGAAAGAAGTCTTCGTCCGCGTCGTACGACCACGTTTCATTGTCAACGACCGCGAACGTGATGTCATGGGGATGTCCTGCCCGCTGCGACGGGAAAGGATGTATCAGCTAGTCGCTGCTGAGATCTCCTCGCCGAGGACCTTCTGCGCCTTGATTACATCGGCGCTGAAACGACCTGGGGATGGTGCTGCGTTCCTCGCATCTTCGTCCGCCACGTCGGTATCCGTAGGTGTCGGCGCAGCCTACGCCTCGGCCTCTCGGTCCTTGTCCTCCGCCCGCCGGAGGACCTCGGCGACGGTGAAGCACACTTGCTGCGCTCGTGTCGGCCATCGCGCCTTACCGACTTCGGCGGGCGGGTGATCAAAGACGGTCGGCACGGTTCGAGGGCTAAGTACCGGGTGCCCGGCGCAGGACGCTGATTCTGATACACCGCGGAACCACGAACCGTGGACCGGCGGCCCCCATCTCGGCTAATTAGGAGTTCCGCAGACGGGTGGAGGAGCAGCAAATGTTGAAGCGCCGTCAGCAAAAGGCCATAAACCCGGAAGACCGGGAGTTACTTGACCGCCGCGCCGTCGGTGGCTGACCAGTCGGGCCACAAGTTCGGTGAAGACCACGGAATGGAGTTCGCTGAGCTGTTCGGCCAGATGGTCCTCGATCAGCAGCGAACAAGATGGCCAGCGAGGGGACTCGCAGTGGCTGCTCGCGGCAATGGGCAGACTACGAACTCCGAATTTCAAGGCCATCGCCCTGGCGGTCACCATGCAGCACGATACCGACGGACCGGAGGCAGCCGGGCACGGCGTTCATGGCGGCGGAACTTGCACTGCGTTGGCCCGGTACCTGCTCGCGCTCGGGAAAGCATCCACGGCTAGCCGTTCGCCGCGAGGCTTGACGCCGAGCAAGCTACCGAGGAGCGGCCACCCGCAGCAGCGTCAGCGCCCACTGCAGACGAAGGAGTAATCACCGCCATGATCACATGCACGTACCATGTGCCGGAACTTCCCGACAATGCTGCGTCTGTTCGTCATGCGGACAGCACGTCGAGAACGAGAAGGACCTAAGGGCCCCTAAACGAAATCGACCGTGAATGGCTGATGGAAGTCTTCGCAGTGACGGCTATGAGTGCCAGGAGGCGCAGGAGAACGATCTTGCGTTTAGGGCGGAGCGTGAGGACCGCATGAAAATCTTCGTCACGATAGCCAAATCAATTGGGTTGTTCACCATCGTGTCCTACTACCGAATGAAGCGTTCGCGGCGGGATGGAAACCCGCGTGTGCGAGGCCGTTAACAAGTTCAACGGCCAATCGGTCTTATGGATGGCGTGGGTAGACGACGACAACTTTCTCGGTGTGTCTGCCAGCTTCACGTTCGGCGCAAGAAGCAATTCACCGCAGCGGATTAAGTCCTTCCTCGCAGTTGCGAACCAAGTGTTCTTCGACACGGTGTCGAGGACGGGCCTCGATCAGATCGTCTATTAGCGCGCCTCTTACCCCGACGTAGATCGACGGCGCAGGTCCCGGAGATGCGATTAGACGGTGACCTTCCACACACCCCGGCTATCAATCAATTCAGGGTCCGGGCTTGTACGTCGGCGTCAGGGCTGTGGGGCACCCCATTTGCCACCATTTGGTGGATTGGTGAAGACTGCGCCAGCACCGTTGTGCGCCGTGTAAGTCAGCGGAGGGGAAGCGTGATCATCTTTGGGTGGGGGGCGGCAGGCCGAAGGATTTCGGACCCGCGTTGCTTGGATTGCCCAAACTGCGGCAACTTACGAGGTGTTTCTCCACTACTACACCTCAACGAGAAGTGGTTCAGCTCTCTTCTTCATTCCACTCGTGCCCTACGACCGAAAACTTACCTTCTGCTCTGCCCGATCTGCACGCAAGGCATTCGTCTCACCAGGGCCAGGCCGAAAGGGCGGGGATCTTGCGTCTTCGGTACGTGCGCTTGACTCTGGGCTAATGACGCCAGAGGTATTCGGTCAGCGCGTGTCGAGGCGTTCACGAGCCTCTTGTCACCCGACGAGGTCAGTCCCATCAGCCGCAGCAGAGCAAGTAAACGCGCCTAGGCCCCAGGGAACACCGCATCCTGCCTGGCGCTGCGCCGACCCCTGGGTGGTATGACGATCCCTTCAGTCGCCACGAGCAGCGCTGGAATCGAAAGCATGGACCGAACATGTGCACGACCAGAAGGTGCAGGCACTGATCACTCCACCGCCCGACGTCCGCCAAGATCGGCTCGGCGCGAGGCCACGGCCGCCCCAGCGTGAGGTCCGTGTCACCAATTGTCCGCAAATCCTGCGACATGACTCGAACGCTGCGACATTCGGGGGTCGGCCGAATCCCGCGCGCTTATAAACGTTGACTGCTGCGATCGGTGGGACGCCATCCGGTCATGACCGGACCGCCCGTGATGATAAACCACCACGATCTTTCACACCTCGAAGTTGCCATCACTGCTGGCTTCTCGACTTGCGGTTGGGTATAAAGGTACGTCGTTTGCTCCCGATGAGCTGGCCGAAACCATCGGCGGCAATCGCGCCTGCGGATCGATCCGCATCACTGCCATGCGGATCGAGGAAGGATGGCGTCTTGGTGATCGTGTCTGTTGCCGTGGTGATGGAGTCCATCGGGATGTTGTAGTGAACAGTCGTCGGTGAAAGAACGCGCGCAATCTCGTCCGGCGCTCGACGTTCGACCACGTCAGGCGCAGAACCGGCGGACGGACCTCGATCGGGGTCTCGCTTCTCCCCGGCCGCAGGTCTCCCGTCCTCAGGCGCGGTCGATCGCGACTGCCGACACCGGCGGCAGAGCCGTCGGCGAGCACCGCCACGTGCGTCCGGTCGTCCTCGGAGCTGTAGACGACCCCGTCGGCGCCGCCAGGCACGGCCTGCGAGCCGTCGGTGTCGAGGCACCCCGGCGTCGATCGTCAGTGCGGCTGCCTTCACTCCGGCAGCCCGTCGGTGCAGCTGCGCTCGAGCGGGTCCGCCGTCAGTCAGGACTGCACGGCGGTACACCGCCGCCTCGCTCCGCGAACGGTCCCGCCGAGCGCCCACTGAGCTTTATCAGGTCGCCGGCGCTTCGGGCGCCACCGCCCGGCAGTACGAGGCGTGCAGGCCGTCGGTGAGCGCACCGTCCACGCGTCTCAGCTTGGCGTCGTCGCTCCGGCACAAGCCGATCGCGCCGCCGCCGCCGCGAGCACGAGCTCGGGCCGTTCGGGGTGCGCTGCACCTGATGGACGTCGGCCAGCTTCGACGTCGATGGTCGGCTGCCACGTGGCCCCGCCGTCCGGTCGACCGGGGGATGCCGCCCACGTGCACGTTGCAGCGAGCAGGACGCCGCGTCGGCGGTCGCGCTCAGCAGAGCGGGGCGTAGGGCGCGCGGCTCCCGACCAGGCGCGCCAGTCGTCGCGTCCCGCGACCGTTCTCGAAACCCGGCTATGGGCTCGAACCGCTACTAGCTGAAGAGCGCGCATCAGCGACGAACCCCAGCCGGCGATGGCCTCGTCGGAGCCGGACAGCAGCGCCCCGTGCGGGACGCCGAGCGAGCGTGCCCGGACGACCGCTGACGGTGACAACGTCTGTCGCCAGCTGCCGTTCGTCCGGTACACACGACGGTCTCGCCGTCGAGAGATCGCTCCAGATCGCTCAGCCTCAGCGCCGTGACTGAAATGGCCGGCGACCTCCCGTTCGCAGCGCCGTCCAGCGCGAGCAGCCCGTCCGCCTCCCGTACGCACCCTCATTGCACTCCCCGGTCGCCGTCTGCCAAAGCTCCGGCTCTCCTGCGATGACGGTCAGCAAAGCCGCCGTCATCGCGCCCACCTTGAACCCTCGAGTACCAATTCTCCGTCCAACGAGCCGGGTCGGCGCGGTACGGAGCGTTGAAGCTGATCCGGTCGATGAGATCGCCGTGGCGCGCCAGTACCCGGGAGCGATCTCCTCCGGCCTCCCGCGCACGGTGAGAGGTGTCGACGAGCTCGTCGCCGATAAGGCCGCCCATCTCCTCCCAGCGTGCCTTGCTTGGACAGGCCGGTTGAGCTCGCGGCTGGAGGTCGCCCCAGCCGTGCAGCGTCGAGCACGCGCCGGTAGGCCGGCGTCGAGCCGTAGAACGCGAGCTGGCGGCGAACGGCCCTCGCTCGGCGGCTTCTATCTCGTCGTCGGAATCGCCGGTCACGATCATCAGCTGGGAGCGCGATCTCGAACCTGTCGCGCGTCCGATCCGCCACGGGCGAGCCGCGCTGAGCGCAGGAAGGGTGACTTCGCGCAGGAACCGTTCCGGTGCTGAAGGGATGGACGAGGAACCCGTCGCGCGACCTCGCCGGCGACTTCGGTCATGCGCTGGGCCGACGCCGGCGAGCCACAGGCGCGGGTGGCCCGTACGGGTTCGGGCCCGGAGTGGAAGAACAGGGTCATCAGCGTGTGGCGGTAGAACTCGCCGTCGAAACGCAGCGGTTCGCCGTCGTGCCAGCACGCCCAGATGGCGCGGATCGCGAGCACGAGCTCGCGCATGCGGGCAGCGGGTTTGCGACCACGGCATCGAGAACCGCTTCTCGATGTGCGGACTTGATCTGGCGAGCCGAGACCGAGGATGAAGCGGCCCTTCGAGCACGCTCTGGAGGTCGTACGCCGTCTGCGCCAACGTCATCGGGTTGCGGGCGAACGCCACTGCGATCGCCGTCGCCAGCTCGAGCGTCGCTCGGTGTGCTCGGCGGCGAGGAGCACGGGCAGCGAACGGGTCGTGCGGGCCTTCGAACGTATGTGCGCCGTCGTAGCCGGCGGCCTCGAGCTCGCGCGCCCGGTTTGCGATCCTGCCGAGATTGTCGGTGAGCGACCCGTCGACCTTCATCGTTTCCATCGTCGCCGTCGCAGCTCCGGCTTTGCAGCGGCGGTCGGCAAAGCCGCCGCCGCTGCCGCGATCGTACGTCCGTGGCTGAGCACGAGAGAGCGCCGCGAACGGCGGCAGCACGCTGACCGCATGAGTGAGGACCTGAAGCCGCGCATGTCGCGAGGTCACCGACGGCATGGAACGCGCCGGCGCGGGCGATGCTGCGGGCCGTCGGCATGACCGACGCCGACTGGGGCAAGCCGCAGGTCGGCGTGGCGTCGAGCTGGAACGAGGTCACGCCCTGCAACATGCCGCTCGACCGGCTCGCCAAGCGGGCCAAGGACGGGCGTGCGCGCCGCCGGCGGTTTCCCCATCGAGTTCGTCACGATCGCGGTCAGCGACGGCATCTCGATGGGTCACGAGGGCATGCGCGGCTCGCTCGTGAGCCGCGAGATCATCGCCGACTCGGTCGAGCGCGTGATGCACGCCGAGCGACTCGACGCGCTGGTCACGTTCGCCGGTTGCGACAAGAGCCTGCCCGGCATGCTGATGGCCGCGGCACGTCTCAACCTCCCGTCGGTCTTCCTCTACGGCGGCGCCGATCCTCCCCGGCCACTACAAGGACCAGGCGCTCGACGTCGTCAGCGTGTTCGAGGCCATCGGCGCGCTGCGCGGCCGGCACGCTCACCGAGAACGAGCTCGGCGAGATCGAGCGGCGGGCGTGCCCGACCGAGGGCTCGTGCGCCGGCATGTTCACCGCCAACACGATGGCGTCGGTCGCCGAGGCGCATCGGCATGTGCGCTGCCCGGCAGCTCGTCGCCGCCGGCCGTCGACCGGCGCCGCGACGACTTCGCGTTCGAGTCGGGCGCGCGGTCGTGCGCCTGCTCGAGCCGGGATCCGCCCGCGCCAGATCATGACCAAGGAGGCGTTCGAGAACGCGATCGCGGTCGCGATGGCGCTCGGCGGGTCGACCAACGCCGTGCTGCACCTGCTCGCGCATCGCCCACGAGGCGCAGCGTCGAGCTCGAGCTCGACGACTTCAACCGCATCGGCGCAAGGTGCCGCACATCGCCGACATGAAGCCGCACGGCAAGTACCACATGACCGACCTCGACCGCATCGGCGGCGTGCCGGTCGTGATGCAGAGCTGCTCGACGCGGGCCTGCTCCACGGCGACTGCCTGACGGTCACGGGCCAGACCATGGCCGAGAACCTCGCCGACCTCGACCCGCCGCAGCCCGACGGCGACGGTCGTGCACCCGCTGCGCGAGCCCATCCACACCGAGGGCGGCATCGTCGATGCTCGCGCGGCTCGCTGGCGCCCAACGGCGCGTGGTGAAGGTCGCCGGGCTCGACAGCGACCGCTTCGACGGCGTCGCGCGCGTCTTCGACGGCGAGGACGCGCGCGATGGACGCGATCCTCGCCGGGAGGATCAACCCCGGCGACGTCGTGGTGATCCGCTACGAGGGCCCGAAGGGCGGTCCCGGGATGCGCGAGATGCTCGCGGTCACCGGTGCGATGAAGGGCGCCGGGCGTGGCGGCGACGCCGCGCTCATCACCGACGGCCGGTTCTCGGGCGGCACGCACGGCTTCTGCGTGGGCCACGTCTCGCCCGAGGCCGTCGACGGTGGACCGATCGCGTTCGTGCGAGGACGGCGACCGCATCGTGATCGACGCCGGCCGCCACACGCTCGACCTCCTCGTCGACGCCGCCGAGCTCGCCCGAGCGCAGGTCGGACTGGAAGCTGCCCGAGCCGCGCTACACGAGCGGTGCTCGCCAAGATACGCCAAGCTTGCCCAGGGCGCCGAGCACGGCGCGATCACGACTGCCTGACGCGTTTGCCCGAAGGCGTCGAGGTCGAATACGCCCGCCGGCTGATCGAGGAGCGCGCCTGGGCCGCGAAGATCGCCGGGATCGACGCGCCGGACGCGTGGTACCTCAAAAGCGCGGTCTCACCGCCGCCGCGCTTGCGCCCGCGCTCACCGGCCACCGGCTCAGCACCGCCCGCCGCCGGCAAGCTGCCCTGCTCGACACCGACCGCGCCGGCTCCGACCTCGGCCTGCACCTCGGCATGAGCGGGCGCGCCCTGATCGACGGCCACGCCGCCAGGCGACCCGCTCATCTACGGCAGCAATCTCGAGAACCCGTCCGGCACCGCTTCACGCTGCTCTTCGCCGACGGCGGCTCGCTCGCCATGCGCGACCCGCGCCGCCTCGGGGCGGTCGAGCTCGACCCCGACGAGGATCGCCTCGGTCCCGACGCGTCTCGACGTCACCCAGGCCGAGCTCGACCACGTGCTCACCGCGCAGCCGCGCTCCGGTGAAGGCGGTCCTCAGCGGATCAGTCCCGCGTCGCAGGGCTCGGCAATCTCCTCGTCGACGAGGTCTCCTGGCGGGCCGGCATCGACCCCGCCCGCCCGGCCCGTAGGAGCTCGACCGCAACGAGCGCCGCCGCGTACCGCGCCGTCCGCCGCACGTTGCAGTTGACCGTCGACCGAGGCGGATCGCATACCGGCGACCACATGGCCCAGCGCTTCCCGGTGGCGTGTGCCCGAAGGACGGGACGCCGTTCGAACGACGCACCGTCGCCGGTCGCACCACGTTCTCCTGCCCGACGCACCAGCGCTGAGGTCGCGCGTCTGCGCCACGTGCTCATCGAACTCTCACACGCTGTGTCCCAATCAACCGATGAAGGCGTGGATCGCGCCAGCTCGAGGCTGGCTTCGCGCCACCTCCGGAGGTCGCTGGGTCGCGACCGTGTGCCCGGCTTCCCTGGGTGGCGCTCGCGCCGCAGGCTCAGTGCTTGCGACCGCAGTGGCAACGGGCGTTTTCGTGCCACGAGATCTCGCCCGTCGTCGCCGGGCGGGCTCGTTCGGTTGGTGCGGCGTTGCGTGCCGGGCGTTGGTGGACGCTCGGCACGTCGTTGCCTCACTCGCGACTGGTTCATGGCGACGACGATGCCCGTGTGTCTGTTCTCGCGGTCGCGCTGTACGAGCGACGGGCGGGCACTGCGGGCGTTCTGGGGCCGCCGCCGCCGGGCACGTCACGCCGGAAGCGTGATCGTCGCCGTCGGCGCCGGCGCGGTCGGTTGGAGCGGCCAGCCGATCCTGGTCCGGGCGGCGCAGAACATGGACTACGCGCGTCGATGGCCATCGCGGCTTCGCTCGGCGCGCTCGCATCACGGACCGGCGACCGGCGATTCCGCATCCTCGTGGTCGCGATCGCCGTCCTCGCGCTGCCGCTGCCATCACCAGATGGCGGACTGGGGGCACATCGTGGCCGTCCCCACCGGGCTACCGCCATTGACCGCGTCCGCCGCCTTCGACCGTCGCTCGCGCTCTTCGGCGTTCTTGCCGCGGTGACCGCTGTGCTCACGTCGTTCGGACCCGCGGCCGTGGACGCCACCGCCGACTTACGCGCGCTTCCGGTGACACCGGCGCCAGTGTCCGTCCGCACCGGGTCAGCCTCACGGCACAGTCACGGAGTTCACGTACGAGGCTGCACTCCTCGAGCACCGACCGGAGACGGCGCAGGTCTACCTCCTCGCGCCTGCTTCGGCCGGTCCGCGCCCGTCATCGTCTTCCTGCACGACCTCCCCGGAGACTCGAACGACTGGCTCGCAGGAGCGGCCACGCCGCGATCCGCGAACAATGGCACGGGCGAACGCTGCTCCCGTGGTCCGTGGCCGTGTTCGCGTCGTTCGACGGCTTCGTCGACCCCGCCGCCGCGGTGGTCGGACGTCCCCGGCCAGCGAACGCTGGCGTCCGCCGTTCACGACTCGCCCCGGCGCTGGCTCGCCAGTTTCCTGATCGCGTCGACCCGACCTCGATCGCGGTCGTCGGTGTCGGCTGGGGCGCCGACAGCGCTCCGTTGCCGCGACGACCGATCGCGCGTAGCGACGTCGTCGCCTTCGACCCCACGACGGGTCGAATGGGCAGTCCGGCCATCGTGCCGTGTTGCTGGAACGCACGCTGGCGGGGGCTGGCAGCGCTGGCGATTGGAGCCGCAGGCGCGCTGCAAGTGGCCCGGGAGCCAAGCGGTTCGGCGCGACTCCACACGCCCAGGGACTCGGACGTGACGACCGCCGTCGCCGGTGTCCCCGACCGCCGCCAGCATGTCGTGGCGTGGCGGGCCTCCTCGCTGTCGATCATGGTGCCGACTGCGCTCGGCCTCGTCGCCCGCAACGCTGACGCCCGCCCGTCTCGACGCTGCTCTTCCACTACTCACCGGATCGGTTCATTCACGGGCGGGTGTGGACGCTCGTGCTGTCGGACTAGTGCCGCCCAAGCTCAGCAACCTCGGTCCGAACACGATCATGATGACTCTGATCCTCGTGCCCTACGTGCGCTACGCAGCGCGGACGGGCGGTGGGCCGATTCTCTCGCCGGGCACATCCTCGCAACCCTGGCTGTCGCGGTTGCGGTCCTTCCCGGCGCGATGGTCGGCTGGGGGTTTGCGAGCGACGTCGCGAGGCACCGGACTACGGCGTGTCGGCGGGACTTGCCACGATCGCCGGAGCACTGAGTGCTGCTGATAGTGGCGGCGTCTGGGCCCGGTCGCAGGGATCCTGCTGCTTGTCGGCGTCTTCGGCTTCGCCGCGTCCCGGTTGCTCGTGACCGGCGCTCCTCGCACTACCTGTCCGAGTCCGAGCACGGTGATCGCAGCGGGGGTAGGGATTGTCCTCGAACGCCGCTCCCGGTGAGTTCCGACCTCGGTAGCGACGCCGTACGATGCCACTGTGCGCGCCCTGGTCGTGGAGGACGAAGCCAAGATGGCGACCCCGTACGCAAGGCGTCTCGGAGCTCAGTGCTACTCGGTCGACGTCGCGATGACCGGCACCGACGCGGTGTGGATGGGCACCGAGAACGAGTACGACGCCATCGTCCTCGACGTGATGATCCCCGAGCCCGACGGGCTTCGAGGTGCTGCCGCGCCTGCGCGCCGACGGCCGCTGGGCGCCGATCCTGCTGCTCACGCGCTCCGGGACAGCGTCGGCGATCGCAGTGGATCGGTCTCGATGCAGGCGCCGACGACTACATCCCGAAGCCGTTCTCGTTCGCAGAGCTGTACGCGCGGTTGCGGGCACTCACCCGCCGGGGAAGCACCGGAGTCGTCCGCAGAGTCCTGCGAGTCGTCGCGCGACCTCGAGCTCGACCCGGCTCGAGCACGTGTTACCCGCGCCGGCCAGGGAGGTCGACCTGAGCCCCAAGGGAGTTCGCACTGCTCGACCTGTTCATGCGGCACGCCGACGAGGTGCTCAGCCGCACCACGATCCTCGAGCACGTCTGGGACTTCGCGCACGACGGGACGTCCAACGTCGTCGACGTCTACGTCCGGTACCTGCGCGAGAAGATCGACCGGCCGTCCGACCGCACGACGCTCGAAACCGTCCGCGGCGTCGGCTACAGGCTCCGGCAGACGGGTGAGGTTGCGTCCCCTGAACGCTGCGCGGCCGGCTCACGCTCGTTTTCGCGCTCGTCACGGCCGTGCTGTGCCTGCTTGTCGGGGTCCTCGTCGACTTCCAATATCGCAACGCTGCGTGAGGCGCTCGACGACGGGCTCGTCGCCTCGCTTCCAGAACCTCGAACGCGACTCACCACCAGCGGCGACCAGTCGGTCGAGCCCACGCTGCCGGACTCCGAGGCGTTCGCGCAGATCGTCGACGTGGACGGCCGGGTCGTGAACGCCGCCCCGCGCGCTCCTCGAGAGCGGCGTGTCCTGACGAAGGGCGAGCTCGCCAAGGCCCGCACACGCCGGATCACGATCGAGCGGGGCGCCGCGCCCGGCAACACAACAGTCGCTGCCTGCTGGCGGGGCCAGGCCGGCCAGCGCGGGCTCGAGCTCGTCGTCGGTCGGGACGTCGCTCGACGAGGCGATTGACGCCCAGCACCGTCTCGAGCAGGCGCTCCTGATCGGCCTCCCGTTGCTGGCCGCCATCGTGTCGGTGGGGGCTGGTTCCTCGCCGGTGCTGCGCCCAAGCCGGTGCGCGATCTCGTCGAGGGAGGCCGACGAGATCCCCGCCGTGGCGAAGCGGGGCCAGCGCCGACAGCTGTCGGTCCCCGAGACGGGCGAGGAGCTCGCCGAGCTCGCACGCCATCTCAACGAGCTCATCGCCCGCATCGAAGCTGCGCTCGAGCACGAACGTGCCTTCCTCGACGATGCCAGCCACGACCTTCGCACACCGCATCTCGATCGTCCGAGCGAGTCGAGTCTGAGCGCGCATGCAGACCGAAGCGCGAAGCGAGCTCGCGCGGGCGCTCGACTCCTCGCCTGGAGGAAGTCGACCGGCTCGGACCGGTTGGCGGTGAACCTGCTCGTCCGGCGCTCCCGCTCGGCCGGCCCACACTCGGCCCGAGCGTGGAGGCTCGGCGCGCTGTCCCGGCGCGGCCCAGACGGTGGCGCGGTCACGCTTTGACGGCATGCCGTACCGGTTCGGTGAACGGTCGGCGCACGTGCGGGACGAGGACGCCATCGAGCGGGCGGCCCGGAACTCGTCGAGACCGCTTGCGAGCGCAGTTCGCCGCCGGGCGGGCGTGTCGACGTGGAGGTATCGAGTGAGGGCGACCGCGCAGTCGTTGCGGTGCGCGATGACGGGCCGGGGTTCCCGCCCGAGCTTCCCGGTCGGGCCGCGGACGGTTCGTCCGGAGGGACCGACGGGGGACGGGGCACCGAGAACTGGCGCCGGCCTGGGCCTCGCCATCGCTCGACGCCATCGCCGCCGCGCACGGCGGAGAGCTCGAGATCGAGAGCAGCGCCGAGGGCGGTGCCGACGTGCAAGCTCCGGCTCCCGATCGAGAGTCGGTGACCAGCGCGCGGCGTCACCGTCCTCTCATCGCTTCGCAGCCAGGCTCCGGGTGTCGTAGCGAGGCGGCTGCGGGCGGCGGGCCACGAAAAGCTGGGGAAGCTAGTGCCAAGGACTCCACCCGCGACGGGGACGCGGGTTGCGTCCGTCGTCCGACGCCGGTCCGCCGTCGGTTGCGTCTCTCGGTCTCGCCGTCAGCCGCCGGCGTCGTCAACATCGCATCGGCCCTCACTCCCGAGTTCCGCCTCCGCCTCACATCGTCCGCGACGCCTTCACACCCGAGGTGGCGCACCTCGCGATGGGAGCCACGGCGTTGCTCGGCATCGCGCTCGTCCTGCTCGGCCGCGGGATCGCCCGCCATCGCCGCGTTGCCTACCGGGTCGCCCTCGTGCTGCTCGCGTTCTCGGCGTTGACGCACCTCCTCAAGGGCCTCGACATCGAGGGAGGCCGCCATCTCCCCCTTGGCGTCGCCAGTGCTGCTCGTTCGGTCGGGGCGACTGTTCACCGCTGCCGACGCCCCCGCCCAGTGGCGCACCGCCGCCAAAGTGGTTCTCACGGTGATCCCGGTCGCTTTCGCGCATACGGGGTCCTGGGCTTTCGCCATCCGCCACAAACCGGGTGAAGCCCGAGTTCACAATCCTCGGCGCCGTCGAGGAAACAGCGCGGCGCCTCGTCGGGCTGACCGGCCCGTTCGAAGTCAGCCACGGGTTCGGGCGCTGGTTCCCGGCCTCGATCACCGTGCCTTGGCTTCGGCATCGTGATCGTGATCGCCGCCGCGCTGCTGGCGCCGCGTCACCGAACGCGCCCTGGCGCACCAGGACGAACGCGACAGTGTGCGCCGGCTGGTGAACCGCCGCAACGGCGACACGCTCTGATCCCTTCGCACTCCGGCACGACAAGCGCTACATCCCGTCGAGCGACGCGCGCCGCCGTTGCCTACCGGTACGTGGAACGGTACCGGGCTGGCGTCCGGCGACCCGTCGGGATCGACCTCGCCTCGCGCGACGCTCGACCGGTTTCTCGAGCGGTGCACAGAGCGCGGCTGGCGACCGGCGGTGATCGGCGCCCGCGTGATCAGCTCGCGCCTCTACGAGGCCGTCGGCCTCCGCTCCCGGTACCTCGGAGACGAAGCCGTCATCGACGTCCGTGACTTCCCACCCTCGACGGCCGGCGCATGCGCGGCGTCCGGCAGGCGTTCAACCGCACGACGAACTTCGGCCTGCACCGGCCGAGATCCACCGGCGAAGGCGGAGCTGACCCGACGCTGCGCCGCGCGCCGGTCGGTATCTCCGACCGCCATCTCGCAGGGGCCGCGAGCGCGGCTTCTCCATGGCGCTCGACGGGTTGCTGACGGGTCGCGACGCCGGAGTGCGTGATCGCTGCTGCCGCGACAACCAGCTGAACACCGATCGTACTCCAGCGGTTCGTTCCGGTGCAAGGCCGGTACCGGTCTCTCTCGACACGATGTGACGCGACGCCGTCGGGCCGAACGGCGTCAACGAGCGTCTCATCGTCGAGGTCGTGCGTGGGCGAGGGAGCACGGCATCCGGGAGGTGTCGCTCAACTTCTGCCGCCTTCCGTGGCACTCATCGAGGACGACGCCGACCTCGCCCCTCTGGCAGTCCGGGCAGGCGTGCGATCAAGCGGGCTCAATCCCGTACTTCCAGATCGAGTCGCGGCTGACGTTCAACGCCAAGTTCGATCCGCGGTGGGTACCCCGCTACTCGTCTACCAGTCCATCGGCGACCTCGCGCCGGTCGCGCTCGCCGCGCTCAGCGCCGAGTCGTTCCTGCCCTTCGACCAGGGTCCGCCGCTGCGAATGCGGCGCCGCGAGCCCCGAGTCCCTGCACCACGATGAGCGCGAGGCCGCCGCCACGATCGACGCGTAGCCTCCCGTCGGGCCTCACCGAGGAGGAGCAGGTGGCGACCTCGATCACTGCGCAAGACCGTCAGGACGCTCCTCGTCGAGCGTCTCTTCGGCGCTACGCTCGGAACGCTCGAGCTGCCCGGCGTGTACCCGGCGATCGACTGCGCCGTACGCCGCGCCGCCGGCGGCCGACGCTTCGAACTCCGGACGAGCTCGCCGAACGAGCCGGATCGCTTCGCTACGCGCGAGTGGCTGGAGCAGCAGGCCGTCGCCGGCATCCTCGATGTCGAAGATGCGGAGCGGCAGGTGCGCCGGTACTGGCTCCGGCGGAGCACGCCGAAGTGCTGATCGAGGCGTCGAGAGCCCGAACTACCTCGCGCCGTTCGCCTCGCTGCTCGCCGGCATCGGCGGCGTCCTCCCGGACGTCGTCGACGTGCACCGCAGCGGCGGCGGAGTTCCGTTCAGCGAGTACGGCGCCGATCTTCGCGAGACGGTCAGGCCGCGATGAACCGGCCGGCATTCACGCACGAGATGGCGAGTTGGGTCTCGACTCATGCCTCGACGTCCACGCCCGGCTGCGCTCAGAGCCTGCGGCTCGAGTCGCCGACGTCGGTTGTGGCGTCGGCTGGTCAACGCATCGCGCTCGGCCTGCTCCTATCCGGCCGCGACCGTCGAGGGGATCGACCTCTGACCTGGCCTGCTGGTCGATGACGCCCGGCGCAACGCGCCGGCGAGGCCGGAATGGCCGACGCCGCGACCTTCCGGGTACAGGACGCGCCGCCGACCCGGCGCGGCGAAGGGGCGCCTCACGACCTGGTGTGCATGTTCGAGGCGCTGCACGACACCGCGACCGGCCGAGGTGCCGGCGCGCTGCACCAGATGCTGCGCGATGACGGCTGGTGTTGCTGGCGGACGAGCGCCGCGAGCCGTTCACGGCGCCCGGCGACAGGTCGAGCGGATGATGTACGGTGGAGCATCTCGCATCGCCTGCCGGCCGCGATGGTCGATCAACCTGCCGAGCCCACCGGGCACGGTAGGCTGCGCCGAGCCGACCGGCGTGACCTCGCTGGTCGGGCGGGATTCGGATCGGTGGATGTCCTGCCGATCGAGAACGACTTCTTTCCGCTTCCACCGGCTGCGGAGGTAGCGAACTCCGGGTGACCGGAGACTCACGCCGTGATCTCGCGATCGACGACGACCCGTCGTCGATCGGGCACATCCGCGCGAGCAGCTGGAGCGGCGCTACGACCGTGACTACCAGGATTCTCTGCAGCTCGTCGGCGACGGAAGCCCTCGAGCAGCTGGAGAGGATGCAACAGGCGGGGATCGCGTCGCGCTCAGTTCTCGCCGACCAGTGGATGCCGGAGCTCACCGGGACCGGAGCTGCTCGCTCGCGTCGCCGAACTGCATCCGCAGGCCAGCGGGCGCTTCTGTCGGTGGGGCGTGACAGCGCGACGGAGCCCACTGCGGACGCGCGACGCGCGGCGATGGCGCTCGGTCGAATTGATTACGTACGCGCTTGAAGCCCCAGTCACCCGACGAGTATTTCCACCTGGACCGTGAGCGAGTTCCTCCACGAGGTCGCGCGCCATCTCCTCGGTGCCGCAGGAGATCAACGTCGTCGCCGACGCCTGGTCATCGCGAGCGCACGAGATCCGGAACCTGCGACACGTAACGGGTCCCGCACGTGTTCCACCTGAACAACTCGCCGGACGGCGAAGCGGTCCCGTGGCAAGCCGGCGCAGTGAACGACAAAGCCTCGTCGTCGTGATGCTCGACGGCCGCACCTTCGTCGATCCGTCGAATGCTGAGCTCGCGCGTGGTTACGGGGCGATGACCGAGCCTGAAGGCGGGGAATTCGACGTCGTCATCGTCGGCGTGGTCCGGCGGGCCTGCGCAGGCGGCGTACGCCCCGTCGGAAGGGTTGCAGGCCTGGTCGTCGAGCGCGAGTCGATCGGCGGCCAGGCGGGTCGAGCGCTCGAATCCGCAACTACCTCGGGTTTGCCGGGGCGTGAGCGGCGCCGAGCTCGCTCAGCGTGCGTACCAGGCATGGGTGTTCGGGACCACCCTCTTCCGCTGATGCGCGACGTGACCGGCTTGCAGAGCAATGGCGGCGATCACGTGCTCACCGATCTCCGGACGGCAGCGAGGTCCGCTTCCGCAGCGTGACCCGCGATGGGCGTCACCGCACCGGCGCCTCGACATCCCCTGCCCTCGAACGCCTCAACGGCATCGGTGTGTCTATGGCTCGTCGCCGTCCGAGGCGCAACGGTTCACGGGTGGCCACGGTGTATGTGGTCGGCGGCGGAACTCGGCGGCGGCCAGGCTGCAGTCCACCTGATGCGCTGGTACGCGCGAGCGGGTCACGCTGGTCGTGCAGTCCGCCACGCTCGCGCCGAGCATGTCGCAGCATTCGCGCGACGAGATCGGACGCGGTGTCCCGTGCATCGACGTCCGGGTCTCGACTGAAGTCGTCGACGGCGTGGAGAAGGTCGCCTCGGAGCAACTCACGTTGCGGCTCCGCCGGCGACCGAAGACGCAGTGCCCGCCGATGCGCTCTTCCTTCCTTCATCGGCGCCCGGCCGCACACCGCGTGGCTCCCGTCCGGAGTCGTCCGCGACGGCCCGGGTTACGTCGTCACCGGCCCCTGACGTGGCGAGTGAACACGCTGCACGCGGTGGCTGCGCTCGAGCGCCGACCGATGATGTTCGAGAGACGAGCGTGCCGGGCGTGTTCGCGGTGGGAGACGTGAGCCTCAATCGGTCAAGCGGGTCGCGCCCGCGGTCGGCGAGGGCTCGGTCGTCATCCAGCAGGTCCACCAGTACCTCGAGTGAGACCTGCTGAGTGACCTCCGGCTGTGAACCGGCTTGCGCGCCGGTTCACGATCGTCCAAACTGTTGGCCTGATGGACCACCAGAGCCTCCTCGTAGTTAGTTACCTAGCTGCGCGCAGCTGCCCCATCCGCTTGCAGGCTTCGCCCCTCGCACAGCGGGCTTTTCATGTCCCGAGATTGACGCACACGCAGACCAAGGACCCACGATGAAACTCATACGGAGCGCAGGCCCCTCATCAAGAGCCTCGAGATGGAGGGCACCGAGGTCATGTTCGGCCTGCCCGGCGAGGCGATCCTGCCCGTCTACGACCCGCTGATCGACTCGTCGATCCGCCACATCCTCGTGCGCCACGAGCAGGGCGCCGGCCACATGGCCGAGGGCTACGCCCACGCGACCGGCCGGCCCGGCGTGGCCATGGTCACCAGCGGCCCGGCGGCAACGAACATCGTCACGCCGCTCGTGCGACGCCTACATGGACTCGCATCCCGATCGTGGTGATCACCGGGCCAGGTCGCCCTACGCGGTGATCGGCACCGACGCGTTCCAGGAGTGCCGACACGCGTCGGCATCACGATGCCGGTCACCAAGCACAACTGGCTCGTCACCGACGCCCAGGACATCCCCGCATGCGTCCGCGAGGCGTTCCACGTCGCGACCACCGGTCGGCCCGGCCCGGTGCTCGTCGACGTGCCCGAAGCGACATCGCCAACCAGATCGATGGACTGGTACTGGCCCGAGTCGGTCGACCTGCCCGGCTACAAGCCGAACACCAAGGGCCATCCGAAGCAGATCAAGGACGCGGCCCGGCTCATGGGCGAGGCGCACCGCCCGGTGATCTACGCCGGCGGCGGCATCCTCAAGGCCTGCGCCGCCGAGGCGCTGCGCGAGCTCGCCGAGCTCACCGGCTTCCCGGTGGTCACCACGCTCATGGCGCGGGCGCGTTCCCCGACGACCACGAGCTGTGCCTCGGCATGCCGGGCATGCACGGCAACTACACCGCGGATCACCGCGATGCAGAAGTCCGACCTGCTCATCGCGCTGGGCTCGCGCTTCGACGACCGCGTCACCGGCAAGGTCGACGGCTTCGCACCCGGCGCCAAGATCATCCACGTCGACATCGACCCCGCCGAGCTGGGCAAGGTGCGCCGGCCCGACGTGCCGATCGTCGGCGACTGCCGTCTCGTCATCGAGGAGATGGTGAAGGCGGTGCAGCCGAGAAGCAGAAGCGCGAGTGGCCCGTCGCTCGACGACTGGCACCGCCAGCTGCGCGAGTGGCAGGAGCAGCTACCCGCTCCACTACGAGCAGCTGGAGGACGGTCCGCTCAAGCCGCAGTACTGCATCGACCATGCTGCGCGACAACACGTCCCGACGACACGATCGTCGCGTCGGGCGTCGGCCAGCACCAGATGTGGACGAGCCAGCGCTGGAAGTTCAACCACCCGTACACGTGGGTGAACTCGGGCGGGCTCGGCACGATGGGCTTCGCCGGTGCCGGCGGCGATCGGCGCCAAGGTCGGGCAAGCCCGAGCGCATGGTGTGGGCGGTCGACGGCGACGGCTGCTTCCAGATGACTGCGCAGGAGCTCGTGACTGCGTCAGCGCCGAGCGCATCCCGGTGAAGATCGCGATCCTCAACAACGCGTACCTCGGCATGGTGCGCCAGTGGCAGGAGCTCTTCTACGAGGAGCGCTACAGCGAGGTGTACCTCTCGCCCGACCTGCCCGACTACGTGAAGTGGGCCGAGGCGATGGGGTGCGTCGGCGTTCCGGGTCGACACGCCCGAAGACGTCGAGCCCACGATCGAGAAGGCGAACGAGATCGACGACCGTCCGGTCGTGATCGACTTCCGCACCGACTACCGCGAGAAGGTGTACCCGATGGTCGCCGCCGGCACGCTCGAACGACGACGTCATCCTCGACCCCGCCCACGACCGACCAGGCGGGAGGTGACTGACGATGCGCGAACGGCTGCAAGCACCACATCCTCATCGGTGCTGGTCGAGAACAAGTTCGGCGTGCTCACGCGCGTCGCCGGGCTGTTCGCGCGGCGGGGCTTCAACATCGTCTCGCTCGCGGTCAGCCCGACCGAGGACGAGCGCTTCAGCCGGATGACGATCGTCGTCGACGCCGAGTCGGCGCCGCTCGAGCAGATCACCAAGCAGCTCAACAAGCTGATCCCGGTGATCAAGATCGCCGAGCTGCACGCCGGACGAGGCGGTCGAGCGCGAGCTCATGCTGGTGACGGTGAAGGCCGACGCGCCGAGCTGCGGTCGCAGATCACCGAGCTGGCCGTCGATCTTCGAGGCCAAGATCGACGACGTGGGCTACGACGCCCTCACCATCATGGTGGCGGGCGCGCCCGAGAAGCTCGACGCCATGACCGACCTGCTGCACGCCGTTCGGCATCGTCGAGCTCGCAGCGCACGGGCCGCATCGCCCTGCCCAAGCTGGCCCGCCGGCCCGGCCAAGCTCCGGGCGGTCAAGAACCGCGTCGTCTGACAGCACTCGTTCCGCCGCTGCAGCGACGAGGAGGAGACTTGCTATGCCCGCGACCATCTACTACGACGACGACGCCGACCTCGCGCTGCTCGAAGGGCGCAAGGTCGCGGTGCTCGGCTACGGCTCGCAGGGCCACGCCCACGCGCCTGAACCTGCAGGACTCGGGCGTCGACGTGCGCGTCGGGCTGCGCGAGGGCGTCGTCGTCGTGGGCCAAGGCCGAGGAGGCCGGGCTGCGCGTGCTCACCACCGCGCGAGGCGCTGCAAGGAAGCCGACGTGATCATGGTGCTGCTCCCCGACACCGAGCAGGCCGCGATCTACAAGCGAGGACATCGAGCCGAACCTCGACGACCGCGACTCGCTCGTGCTCGCGCACGGGTTCAACATCCACTTCGGCCAGATCCGCCCGCCCGAAGGGCGTCGACGTGTGGATGATCGCCCGAAGGGCCCGGCCACCTCGTGCGGCGCACCTTCGAGGAGGGCGGCGGCGTGCCCGTCGCTCGTCGCGGTGTCGGCCGACGAGACCGGCAAGGCGAAGCAGACCGCGCTCGCACGCGCGCGCGATCGGCGCCACGCGCGCCGGCGTGCTCGACACCACGTTCGAGGAGGAGACCGAGACCGACCTCTTCGGCGAGCAGGTCGTGCTCTGCGGCGGCCTCGCCGAGCTCATCAAGGCGAGCTACGAGACGCTGGTCGCACGCGGGCTACCAGCCCGAGTCGGCGTACTTCGAGACGCTGCACGAGGTGAAGCTCATCGTCGACCTCATCTACGAGGGCGGCATCGCCAACATGCGCTACTCGATCTCCGACACCGCCGAGTACGGCGACATGACCCGCGGGCCGCGCATCATCACCGACGACGACCGCGCCGAGATGCAGCGCGATCCTCGACGAGATCCAGACCGGCAAGTTCGCCCAGGAGTGGATCCTCGAGAACCAGGCCGGCCGGCCGGTGTTCAACGCGCTGCGCAAGAGTCGGCCGAGCACCCGATCGAAGAGGTCGGGGAGCGTCTGCGGTCGATGATGCCGTGGATCGGCGCCGGCCGGACCTGACGCCCCAGGACGCGCCCGGCGGCTGACGCCTGGCGCGGCGCGGTGTCGAGCAGCGACGGCTTTGCGGCGCCGCCTGTCGGTACTCAGGTGGCTCCTGACTGTCCGCGCAGACGGCGAACAGGATGACGTCGCTCGAGTGGGCCAATTCCGACTCATTTCGGGACGTCAGGGGACCGGAGCGGAGCGCGCGAGTCCGCGGACATCGCGCGAAGGGGCAGATGGGACGCGATGTCGGCGCCGGGCGTGGCTCGGGTCGAATCCGGCGCGCGCCGTTCTACGTCGTCATGGGCGTGGGCGCCGCGTGTGCGTGTAGCGCTCGCGCTGGGGCTGCTCGGTCCGGCTCGCTGGACACGGCGCGTTCCTGATCCTCGGCGTGCGGGCGGTCGCGGCCACCGCTGGTCGGCCTGCGGCGCAATCGGCCCGTCGCACGTTGGCCGTGGATGATCATCGCGGCGCGCTCGTCGGTGTTCCTCGTAGGCGGCGGTGTCCGCGAGGCGTTCAGGCAGCCCTCGGCGATCTCTCCTCCGCATCGTTCGCTCATGCCGGATCTCATCACGTTGGTCGGGTTACGCGATCTCCTCGGCATCGGCGTGCTCGGCCTGGCGCACGCCCGCCGCCGGGGAGTCCGCGACGTCGATGGAATGCTCGACGGCGTCATCGCCGCCCTCGCCGCAATGGCACTCGCCTGGATCTTCCTCATCAGCCCCACGCTGTTCCACAGAACAAGCTCCGCTACCCGTGCGGTTTCTCTCTCGTGCTATCCGCCGCTGTCGGTCTTCATCGTGGCGATGATTGCGCGACTCGCGCTCAACACCGGGGAAGCGCCGCCCGTTGTCGTACGGCCTCCTCCTCGGGGCGGGGACGGCGATGGTCGTCGGGGACGTCGTCTACATGCTCCTCGAGACCCACGTGGTGACGCTGCCCCAGCACGTGTTCGACGTCCCCTATGCGCTCGCTTCTGTTCTGTTCATCGGCGCCGTGCTCCATCCGTCGATGCGCGGGCTTGACGGAGCCCCTCCCTGCGGACGAATTGGCTCCCACGAAGGGAAGGCTCTGCGTTCGTCGCCGTTGCGCTGGCGCTCCCGGCTCTGATCACCGTGTTCCGGGTCGACACCGCGGTCACCGATCGCATTGCGCTCGGGATCGATCATCATGGCGCTGACACTCGCCGCGGCTTGGCGGATGTTCCAGCCTGCGCGTGCGTATGCCCGTTCAGAGGAGGACGCTCACGTCACGCCGCGACGCATGCACGCGCTCACGGGCCTTCCGAACCGTGCTTCGCTTGCAGGACCATCTCAATTCGCTGCTCGGCCGTCCGAGACAGGAGCCGCGGGCTCGTCGCGCTCCTCTTCCTCGACATCGACCGCTTCAAGCTCATCAACGACAGTTACGGCCACAGTTCTGGGCGACGAGCTGCTTGCTCGCCGTCGCCCGGCGGCCTCCGCACGACGACACGGCCCGGCGACCTGGTCGCACGATCGGCGGCGACGAGTTCGTGATCCTCCTCGGCCAATCTCGCCGACGACGAGCAAGGCGCTCGAGGTGGCCGAGCGGACGCGTCTCGGCCTGCAGCTCCCTTTCAACGTCCGCGGCGTCGAGGTCGTCGCGTCCTGCCGCCAGTATCGGCGTGTCCTTGAGCGACGGTAACCGATCCTCGCTCGACGCCGAAGCGCTCATCCGTGGACGCCGACACGGCGATGTACCGGGCCAAGGAGACGGTCGTGACGCGGTGTGCGTGTTCGACTCCGTCGATGCGCGACTCTGCCACGCAGCGCGCCGAGCTCGGAGCGCGACCTGCGCCACGCGATGGAGTCGGACGAGCTGTACCTGCTCTACCAGCCGCTCGTGCACCTTCCCGATGGGCACGATCGAGTGGACGTCGAGGCATTGCTGCGCTGGTCGCACCACCCGGGGCCAGCTCCTGCCGGCAACGTTCGTTCCGGCTCGCCGAGGACACCGGGCCCATCGTGCCGATCGGGGCGTGGTGATCGAGGAGGCGTGCCGCCAGCTGGTCTGGTGGCGCAAGGAGATCCCGAACGGCGAGGACCTCTACGTCGCAGTGAATCTCCTCGGTGCGTCAACTGCGCTGATCCCACAGCTGATGCCGTGCGTGCGAAACGCGCTGAAAGGCGAGAAGCTTGCCCCCTTAACGGCTCGCTGATGCCTCGAGCCTGACATCGGGCTGAGCGCTGCTCATGGACAACCCGGCGGCGGTCTGCGGAGCTCTTCGACCAGCTTCCCGATCGGCGGGCGTCGGCCTCTCGATCGACGAGACTTCGGCACCGGGTATCTCAGTTTCGCTGCCGTCCCAGGCGGCGTCTTGCCTGTCGACCGCGTGAAGATCGACCAGTCCTTCATCGGAGGGTCTCGGCCGTGATACCTCGGACGAGAGGCCCGGTTGCCGCCATCGTGCAAAGCATGGCGGCAGCCGATGGCGTGCGACGACCGTCGCCGAGGGGGTCGAGACGTTCGCGCAGGGCCGGCGCCTCCACGAGCTCGGCTGCACAACGTCGCCCAGGGGAACTTCTATCTCGCGCCCGATCCCGACGGCGGCCGTCCTCTGCCGTCGCCGATCAGTTCGGCGTCGCCCTCGCCGTTCAAGCACTCAAGATCGTGCCGGATGCCACCAAGCTCGCCTGAGCGCCCGGTCAGATGTTCACGCAGTGTGCGCGGGTCGTCGGCTCAGCCGAGTCATAGAGACCTGGCGTCCACCTCGAGCGGCCGCACGCCCCGCCGCTCTCCAGGCCCCGTCCGCGTCGAACAGGATCCTCGTGACATCGACCGGTATCCTCGCAGTCTCGAGCCGCTGGGCACGCGCCGGAGGTCGCAGCACACGCCGGCAAGCTCAGGCGGGCGAACCGAGGTACGGCAGAGGCCTCGAGACCGGCGAAGCGCTCGAACGGGATCGGCCATCGCCCCCGCAGGAGGTAAAATTCAGCACCGGGCTGATGGTCACGAGAACCGTCACGACCCACTTTGACGGGGCACTCGCAGGGGCGCGAGCTGCGCCACGCTCTGCGCTGCAGGCCGAGTGCGCTCGCTGAGCGCCATCCGTCGCCCGACCTCGGTACTCGGAGTCGTGACGGCGAGGGTGGCAACGTCCCACGCGCCGTTGTCGCAATCTTTCGAGACGGGAGACTCATACGCGCGTGGCTATCATCGTCGACGCGCTGACCCCAACGGGCTCGACGTCGCCGAGGCTCTTTCAGGCCGGCGGCTGAGGGGAGCACGAGCGCCGGATCACACCGCCGGCAGCCGCCGTCGATGATCCATCATGCACAACGAAGAGACGCTCGAGGCCTCGTACGGGCCGTACCCGCCTCGATGGTAGCCCGGGCTGTTGTTGAAGCACTCCGCAGAACACCTCCCGCTCGACGCGCGCCGGGCGAGCTTCGATTCGCGCGCGAGCTGCGAACGACGCATATCGCCTGAATGGCTCTGACGGCCGCCCCCTGCCGCCGCGATTACAACCCGACCGCCGAGCTCCTGAGCCCTCCCGCGGTCGAGCGCGACCGACGCCGCGGTCACGATCAAAACTCCTTTCGCGACGACCTGACCGCGCCGAGGTCGTCGCGTGAATCCCCGTCGCCGCGGAACGGCATCGAAACTGCGTTTCGCACGTATAGATGTCGACGCTGTAAAGAAACAACATCGGGGTTCCTCCGCGCAGTATAGCCAGCCGGGCGCCGGAGTTCTCCCCGCCGCAGTGGATCTCAACCGGCCCAGCCAGTGCGTGTCCGAAAGGGGTGCGCGGCCGGCTCCGCATCAGCCGGTTGCCGCTGCCACACACCGAGGAGAGACCGGACAGATAGCTCGTGATGCGCTCGTCCGGGGTGATCCGCTCGCGACGATCGTTCCTCCACGACCAGACGCTGTCGCGGGGACTCATCGAGCTCAAGTCCCGCCACTTGGGAGCTCCCGCGGTGATCACCTTCACACGATCCGCCACACGACGCTGAAGAATCGCCACGTGCGCGCCGGCACTCCCGGATGTACACGCGCGCGTTCAGTATGGGTAGTATCCTGATTCTTCTGTCCAGCCGTGTGGCCAGAGTTGTCAGCATAGATGGAGCCGAGACATCGGGCACGATTCTTCTCCGACCCGGCGATGAACGCAGGTTGTGGACAGTCCTTCGCGGCTCGGGAGAGGTCCCGCGCGTAATCTCGACTCGCTGTGCAAGACGTCCTCCCTCACCGCGCTTCAGGCGGTCGGCTCACCCTGGGACGATCCCGTCGGCCGGGGTCGTCGCCCGGCCTCGCAACCCGCGGGGGAGATCAACCTCCAGGCGAAGCCGGGAGCGGCAATCCCGGCGCGATCAACGCGATCAAGATGCTCGGCGTAAGCTGGGGCTCGTCGCGCTGGCGGCCGACATCGCGAAGTGGCTCTTCGGCGGCGGGTCTGCTCTCGCCTCCTCATCGCCGGCGACCCGGGCATGCAGCCGCCACTGCCGCACCGTGGGCACATCTTCCTGGTGTGGAGCGGCTTTCGTGGCGGCAAGGGTGTAGCGACGTCGGTCGGCGCGCCCCGCCGTGTTCCCGGCGTACTTCCCGGGATCGACATGGTCGTGGCGGGCGCGAGTTTTCGAAAGTCCCGTCGTGCGGAACTGGCACCCAGGTGGCGTGTGCTCCAATCTGACTGCGCCGTCCGCGATCTGGTGGCGGCTGATCTCCTGAATCCTGTGGGGCCTGATCCTCGATCGGGCTGTTCTCTTCGCGCCGATCGGCCTTCGACGATGATCCTGCATGTTCCCGCCGCGGCGCAATTTGCCGCGGCGAAAGAGGTCGCGTGATCGGCCTGTCACCGACTCCAACCGCAGCTGCCGACGACCTGCGCGAGCGCTACCAGGTCGCGGTGGTGCCGCTCACGGTCGTCGTCGACGACCAGCCGTACCAGGAAGGTGTCGACATCACGTGACGGGCGAGTTCTACGAGCGACTGCCGCGGGCGCGCCGGTCGACGGCGGCGTTGCCGCCCGGGCGCGGTGGTCACCGAGTACGATGCTGGCGGCGCCGGCGCGACCGAGATCCTGCTTTGTCCAATGGTTCGAACACGTCGGCGACGGTCAACGCCGCGAGCGTGGCGGCCGGCTCTGAGCCTGGTGCCGGTGGAGATCGCCGCACACGGGAACGGCGGCCGTTCGCGGTGGCGTGCTGCGTCTGGGCGGCGGGCGAGGCGTTGGCCGCCGGGGGGGCGACCTCACCCACGCCGTTGACGTCGCCCGCCGCGTGCGGCGGATCGAGGTGCGGCGGAACGTGTCCCAATCGCCGGGGCGTCTCGACCTCGCCCCGGCGCGGCGGCCGCCCCGACCGCCGGACGCGACGGGCGGGCGAGGGCCTGCCCGTCCTCGCCCCTCGCCGACAGGCCAGATGCAAGCCGTCGGCCGCGCCCACGACGTCGAGACCGGCCGTCGACGCCACGATCACGACTCATCTTCTCGCCGAGGCCGCCGGACGGCTACTCCCGCAGCGGGTCGGGGTCGGCGATGCCGCCCTCACGCCCGACCTGGCCGGCGAGCACGCACGCCCGCCTCGCCGCCCGGCCCGAGGTGGCCGGGAGCTGGTGCGCTACGACATCGGCCCCGCTCGGTCGGCGCCCATACCGGCGCTGGCACTGTGGGGGCGTGCTTCTTCCCGGTCACGTCCTTGACCTGAACGGCCCGTGGCCGAGCCGAGGTGGCGATGAGCCCGCGCCGCCGTCCATATGCATGGCGACCACGTCGCCTACAAGAAGGGAGGCCCCCATGCGAGAGCCTGTCCCGGCCTTCGTCACGCCTGACGGTAACATGCAGGCGCCGGGGTGGGCCTGATGAGGATCCCACCGGCGGATTAAGCGCAGGGCGGCTGGGCCGCCAACCACTGACGACGATGTACGGCGCACGTCTGAAAGGTTTCGCCTCGCCCTCGGCCTGCTGCTCGGGCGCAAGACTCCACGAGACCTCGCGGCGCACCGGGCTTTCCTACCGTTTATGAGGGGCAAAGTGATGAGCAGTGACGGCCAGCGGCGTCGACGATCCCGCGGCCAAGGCGCTGAACTCGGCGAAAAATACGTCGCCTCACGAACCCTCGACACCGCGTGACCTGGAACAACTCGGTCCTGCTCCATGCGATGTCGCCGACGCGGTGTAATAACGTCAAGGCCGAGGATGGCCCCGACATCATCGTCCAGAAGCAGCGATCTCCTCCAGACGTTGCTCGGCCACGATCTCGTCGACGAGTTCCGGATCTGGACGTTCCTGGTCGTCGTCGGCCCCGGCAAGCGGCTCTTCGAGCGGCACGACGCCCGGCGGCATGCGGTCGTCGTGACTCGAAGACCTCGGGCACGGGTGGTGATGGCCACCTACCGGCGTTGGCGCTGCCGATCGCGGCTCGTTCGAGTTCGACGCCGACCGACGAGGAACGCGAACGTCGCGGCACGACTGGTGCCGCCGAGGGCTGAACCACGCCGCGAACGGCGGTGTCCGCCTGTGGATAACTCTCGTCGCAAAACCTACCACTTCCCGTCCGGATGCCGTCAAGATGAATGGGCGGCAAACCAAGGAGGGCCCGATGGCAGCAACGTTGACGGCGAGCCAGCGGCGGACGGGGACGCGATCTCCCGAATTTCGCAGGCCGCGGCCTGGTGTACCTGGCGGCCGGGGTTCTGTCGGTCCTGCCCGCGCAGTGGTGCTCTCCTGGTCCTCGACTGCGGGCTCTCACACGGTGGCTCCCTTCGTAGGGATCTTCCCGATCGCCTGGGCGTGCTCCATGTTCGCCGTTGCTCGATCAACCTGCCCACTGGGTGGCATCGTCATCGGTGGAGCGCTGTCGGTTCCTCGCCGGCGCCCTCGCGATCGCCTGGCCCGACGTCACGCTGTTCATCCTGGTGGAGATCATTACTCGGATGGTCCCTGATCGTGTGGGATCCTCGACCTCCCCGTCCGCTTTCGCCAGCTACGGCATGCGGCACTGCGGCTGTACCTGATCCGCGGTTTCGCCTCGATCGCTGGGATTCCCGGCCCTGGCGCAGAACGTCACGCCTACTTTGCGTCGTCACCCTGCTCGCCGCCTTCGTGATCATCTGGGGGCTCGGCGACATCTCCATCGCGCGTGCTCATGCTCCACGGGTGAAGGCCAAGTGGGGAGCGTGAGCAGCGGGCGAATCCGCGTCAGCCGTCGAACGCCGTGGGAGCCGGCCCGCCAATAGGGCTGGCTCCGGGCCCGCAAGACGGCACCGCGCAAGACGACCGCACGGGCGACGACGAAGCGGCGGTAGCCTGGCCGGGGCGGCGCCCGTCAGCGGAGGTAGCGCCGTTCGGCCTCGCCGGGCTCGACGCCGATGGCGCCGACGGCCCGCGCCGGTGACAGGACAGCCATCTCGGCGCGCCGTCACGCACGGCCGCTGCTTGGCAAGTCGAGGACGACGGCCTCGGTGACGATGCGCCGCCCGTCCTCCTCGCTGACCACGCGCATTTCGAGCCGGTAGGGGCGGTCGACGCGCACAGGCCAGTCGAAGCTGGTGCTGGTCTCCTTCGTGAACGCAACTTCGCTCAGCGCTTATCGTGGCCCAGCCCATGCCCTCGTCCATGAGCGCGAGCGTCGCCGCCGTGCATAAGGGGTCGGCGCACCCGAGTACTCGGCGCCCAGTGAAGTCGGCGACCACGACGCTGCGGTCGGTGTCGTAAAGAGAACGGGATTCGCATCCTATGGGCGTTCGTCGGCTCACAGACGAAGCAGTTGGAACTGAAGCCCCAGCGCGAAGTTCGTCGTTCGACCGGCATGAGCCGCGCAGGTTACGCCTCACTTGCGCTTGACGAGCCAGCAGCTTCTCGGCCTCTCGAACGCGCGTCTCCGGCGAGCCGCCCGATCGACGCCGCAGGTCGGGTACACGTGCATGAACTGCGACAGCTCGCCGAGCCACGCCCTCCCCTCGATCGCGCAGGGCGAACTGCGGGATCATCTCGCCCGCGGCGGGGGCGAGGATGTGCGCCGACGATCTCTCTTCTTGTCGGTGATGATCATGATCGCTTCCTCGGACGCTTTCGTCCGCCCGGGCCCGGTCGCCGCCTGAGGTCCTGGTGCCACACTCGATGTTGTCGCCGTGCTGCGCGCTCGGCCCCGGTCAGGCCGGTGCGCGAGCTCGGGACCGTGAACGTGCACCACGGCACGGCCGCCACGACCTTGCCCTTTGCCCGGGAAGAACATGTCGCGCACGGCCCGCACACCTCTCGTACGCAGCCGAGTGCGTGAACAGGAACTGTCCGGCCACGTCGCCGCACGTAGATGGCGGTGTCGACGCTCGTGCGCCTGCGGTTGTCGACGACGATCGCCTTGCGCGCACTCCGATCCCGAGGTCCTCCAGGCCGAGACTCCTCCTTGTTCCGGCACACGCCCGACTGCGACGCCAGCAGCTCGTCGGCTGACCACGTCGCCGGCTTGCCGTCCCGGTGCCGTGCACGATCTTCTCCTGCCGTTCTCGACCCTGACCTTCCTCGGTCTCGACCTTTAGCGCAGATCGAGCGCCTTGCGCAGCTTGTCGACCAGCCATCGACGAGCGCGCGGGCTCGTCCCGGGGCAGGATGCGTGGCCCCTTCCGCAGCAGCGTCACCGATCCCGAGCCGGGCAGAAGCCCTGCACCATCTCGACCGCGATCGGCCCCCGCCGATGTTCACGAAGCTGGCTGGCGGTCCTCGAGCTCGAAGAGGCTCTCCTGGCTCGTGATGAACCCGGTGTCCTCGAGACCGTTTACGGGCGGGACTGCCGGGCGGCTGCCCAGGCACAGCAGCACGTAGCGGGTCTGAGTCCGCTGGTCGCCGACTCGCACCGTGTTCTTTTCCTGTGAGCTGGCCGACCCGCACACGATGTCGATGCCCATGTCGACGAAGCGCTGCGGGTTGTCGTCGGTCGACGCGATCTCCCGCTGCACGGCGTTGATGCGCTTCCAGACGCTGCCCCGGTCGATCCGGGCTCCCACGGGCTCGATGCCGGTCGTCGGCGGTGCGCACGTGGTGGGCGACCTGCCCGCCGCCAGGAGCGCCTCTTGCTCGGGACGCAGCCCGATCCACAGGCAGTCACCGCTGACCCGCCCCGCTCGGCGACGGCCACCTTGAGGTCGAGCTGCGGCGGCGAACTCGGCCGCCACCACTGCAGCAGCATTCCCGATCGACGCGATGAGCGCGATGGTCGTACCGGTCTGCCACAGCTATCCTCCTGGCCGCGCGGCGGAGCCTAAGACCCGTTCGTTCGCCCTCGAAGCGGTGGATGATCCGGCGGGCCACGAGGCGTCCGCCCTCGACCCAACCAGCGTGATCCGCGCGAGACGGGTTGTGACGAAGTACGGCAACGTGGGAGCAGGAGCGCGACCGGAGCAGCGTTTCGGACGGCAGGCGGGCAGAGACGTCCGTCCCAGCCAGTGGGAGCGCATCGGATGACCGGCTGGTCAGCCGGCGAGAGGAAGGCGCTCAGCGAGATCTATGACCAGTTCGCATCGTTCGTCTACGGGCTCGCGCTGCGGGTCCTCTCGGCGAGCGCCCGCCGCCAAAGGAGGACGTCTCCGCAGGACGTGTTCGTCGCCACCTGCGGTGGCGCTGGCGCGTCCGGTGTCCCGACCGGGGATCGCGCCGCGCACACCAGCCTCGGCGCACCCTCGCCCACCGCCGGGCCGTCGATCACGTCCGCTCGCCGGAGGCGCGCCGCCGTAGCCATCAAGGACGCCGCTCGGCCCGCGGGCACGACCCCTGACGTCGAGGAGATGGCGCGTCGCGCGCCGGTCACCGCCGAGCGGGTCCGCTCGGCGCTCGGCGACGCTTCCCGACGACCGACAGCGCGCCATCCACCTCGCGTACTTCGGCAGGCACGACCGCCAGGTGGCGGAGGTGCTCGGCATCCCCGAGGGGACGGCGAAGCCCCGGCTGCGCCTGGGCCTGCGCCGCATCGCCGGCGTGCTCGAGACCGAGTACCGTGGGAGGAGCGAGTGCAGCCGATGAGCACCGGACGATCAGATGCTCGACGGTAGCCGCTCGGCGCGGCGTACGCTCGGCGCCGTGGGCGCCGACGAGGCCGTCGCAGTCGAGGCGCATACCTCGAGCGGGCGCCGGACGCCGCCTCGCGAGGTCGCGCGGATCTCCGGGCAACGCCGCCAGTGCGTGGATCGGCGCTACCGAGGCGCTCACGCCCCCGCCCGGGCTGCACGACACGGTGCTGGGCGCGGCGCGGGCGCGTCGATCGGCGCAGCACCGCGGAGACGCTCCGAGCCCGACGCCTTTCTCTCTGCCGTCTACCTGACGCGAGACTGCGCCGCCTCGACGTAAGTGCTCGACGACGACTGCCTGACAGACGCCCCTTGGCTGGCGCACCTTCAACGGGCCTGCCGTGCGCGAGCTCGTGGTCCACCTGGCGGCGATGGAGAGCACGGTCGCGGCCACGGTCGGCCGTGCCGTGCCCGAGCCGAGCGACCGGGGCTCGCACGTCGAGCGCCGCACGGCGGAATCGTTCGTCGAGCGCTACCGCGACGTCCCCCCGCAGGACGCCCGGGCACGGTCTGGCGGCCAGGCGCGTCCACGGCAGTGCGTGCGTCCGGGCGGATGCCTCCCGCCATACGCGTGATGCCGGAGTCCAGTGCTCGCGCCCATTTCACCGTCGCGGCTCGCCGCTCGTTGGCACGGCCGTTCGAGACCTGGACGCACACCAGCTGACGACTTCGCCGGGTGCTCCGGGCGGCCACCTCGGCACCGCCGCCCGCCGGCTCGCCGCGGCGCATGGCCGACCGCAGCCGGTCACGCGCGATGCCCGCCGCCCTCGAGGTCGCCGAGCGCGCCCGTCTGGGCATAGCGGCCCGGGTCGTGCTCACCGGCGACGGCGGCGGCGACTGGCTGATCCCCTTCGGGTTCGCGAGGTGGGGAGACCCCCCGACGTCGTGTTCACCGCCGACGTCGTCGACTGGTGCCGCTGCGTCTCAGGCGGTTGGCGCCGGGCCTGCCCGTGGACGGTGAGGGCGACCCGGCCCTCGCCGACGACCTCGCCGCCGCCTCGTCGGCCTTCGCCACGCTGTAGCCGCTCTACCTGGCGGCAGAATGAGCAGAGGTGACCCAGCTGACACCGCCTGAGGCTGCCCCCGATCGGCCAGGCGCCAGGGGCTGCGCCGTCGACGGCTTCCATCCGGCCGTGGCCGGAGTGGTTCCGGCGGCGGTTCCCCGACGGGCCCACCGACCGGCGCAGGCCAGGGCTGGCCGCACATCGCGCGCCGGCGCCGACACGCTGATCGCGGCGCCGACCGGCTCCGGCAAGACGCTCGCCGGGTTCCTCGTCGTGCATCGACCGGCTCTACCGCGACCACGACGCGGCGCGAGCCGTGATCGACGGCACGCCGCGTCGTCTACGTCTCGCCGCTGAAGGCGCTCGCGGTCGACATCGCGCGAGAACCTCGAGCAGCCGCTCGCCGAGATCGCCGACGTCGCCGCCGAGCTCGGGCTCGACGCGCCCGAGATCCGCGTCGCGGTGCGCACCGGCGACACGCACGAGCTCGCAGCGCGCCGCGATGGCTGCGCCAGCCCGCCGAGCTTCGTGGTCACCACACCCGAGTCGCTCTACCTCCTCGTCACGAGCGCGGCGGCGCGAGGCTGCTGCGCACCACCGAGACGGTGATCGTCGACGAGATCCACGCCGTCGCGCGCGACAAGCGTGGCTCGCACCTCGCGCTCACGCTCGAACGGCTCGAGGCGCTCTGCGACCGCGCGGCCGGCGCGCATCGGTCTCTCGGCGACGCAGCGTCCCATCGAGACGGTGGCGCGCCTGCTCGTCGGCGAGCGCCGACTGCCGGCAGATCGTCGACGTCGGCCACCAGCGCGACCTCGACCTCGCGCTCGAGCTGCCCGAGGGCGAGCTCGAAGCGGTCACGTCGGCCGAGCAGATGGCCGACGTGCATCGACCAGCATCGCCGAGCACGTCACGCGAGCACCAGACGACGCTCGTGTTCGTCAACACGCGCCGGCTGGCCGAGCGGCTCGCGCACCAGCTCGGCGAGCGACTCGGGCGACGACGTCGTCGCCGCGCACCACGGCAGCCTCTCGAAGGACCGCCGGTGCCGGGTCGAGACGCGCCTGCGCGCCGGCGACGCTCAAGGCGCTCGTCGCCACCGCGTCGCTCGAGCTCGGCATCGACATCGGTCCCGTCGAGCTCGTGTGCCAGATCGGGTCGCCCCGCAGCATCGCCACGTTCCTGCAACGGGTCGGCCGCTCGAACCACACGCGCACCGGCACGCCGAAGGGTCGGCTCTACCCTCTGACGCGCGACGAGCTCGTCGAGTGCACGGCGCTGCTCGCCGCGGTGCGCGCCGGTCGCCTCGACGCCATCAGTGCCCGCACGCATGCCGCTCGACATCGCCGCCCAGCAGATCATCGCCGAGGTCGGCGGCGCAGGAGTGGCGCACCGACGACCTGTACGAGCTCGTGCGCCGGGCCGCGCCCGTACGCCGAGCTGATCCGCGCCGAGTTCGACGAGGTGCGTCGAGCTCGTCTCCGGCGGGATCGAGACCGGGCGGGGCCAGCGTGGCGCTACGTGCACCACGACGCCGTCAACGGCGAGCTGCGCGGCCGCAAGGGCGCCGCATCGCCGCCGCTCACGTCGGGCGGCGCGATCCCCGAGACCGGCGACTACCGCGTGGTGGCCGAGCCCGACGACACGTTCATCGGCACCGTCAACGAGGACTGGGCCGTCGAGTCGATGGCGGGCGACATCTTCCTGCTCGGCACGCACTCGTGGCAGATCCGCCGGATCGAGCCCGGCGTCGTGCGAGTGCGCGACGCCGGCGGCGCCGCCGACCGTCCCGTTCTGGCTGGGTGAGGCGCCGGCCCGCACCGGCGGAGCTCTCGACCGAGGTCTCCGAGCTGCGCCGCCACGTCGACGAGTGCCTGGTCGCGGCCGGCGATCCCGACGGCGCCGCGCAGTGGCTGATCGACACCGCCGGGATCGACGCCCGAGGCCGCCGACGATGATCGTCGACTACCTCGCCGTCGGGCGCGCCGCGCTCGGCGCCATGCCCACGCAGCGAGCAGCTCGTGCTCGAGCGGTTCTTCGACGACACCGGCGGCATGCAGCTGGTCGTGCACTCGCCGTACGGCGGGCGCATCAACCGGGCGCTCGGGCCTCGCGCTGCGCAAAAGTTCTGCCGCACGTTCAACTTCGAGCTGCAGGCCGCCGCCACCGACGACGCGATCGTGCTCTCGCTCGGGCCCGCACCACAGCTTCCCGCTCGAGGAGGTGCCGCGCTACGTCAGCGAGCGGCACCGTCGAGGACACGCTCGAGCACGCCGATCCTCGACTCGCCGATGTTCCAGGCCCGCTGGCGCTGGAACCTCAACCGGGCGCTGATGGTGCTGCGCTTCCGCAACGGCCGGCGCAACCCGCCGCCGATCCAGCGCATGGAGGCCGACGACCTGCTGGCCGCGGTGTTCCCGCAGGCAGCGGCGTGCCAGGACAACGTGACCGGGCCGATCGAGATCCCCGACCACGTGCTCGTGCGCCAGACGGTCGGCGACACGCTGCACGAGGCGCTTGACGTCGACGGCCTGCGCGCGCTGCTCGAGCGCATCGAGGCGCGGCGACGTCACGGTGCACTGCGTCGACACCGACCGAGCCGTCGGTGCTCGTCGCACGAGATCATCACCGCCCGGCCGTACGCGCTCCTCGACGACGAGGAGTTCCAGAACCGCCGCACCGAACGCGGTCACGCTGCGGCGCGGGCTGACGGTCGATCTCACGCGCGATCGGGCTCGCCGATACCGACGCCATCGAGCAGTGGATCCGAGAGTCGCGCCCGAGACCTGCCACGGCCGACGACCTGCATCGATCTCGCTGGCGTCGCTCAGTGCCGTCGGCGCGCCGCGACGACTGGCAGCCGTCGTTCGACGAGCTCGCGGCTCGCGGTCGCGGCTGCAGGTCGACCACGACGGCGTCCGGCTCTGGTGCACGACCGAAGCTCGCGACGACGCCGCGGGCGCGCTCGGCGGCGACGAGAGCCGCCGGGTTACTGCGGGCGATTCGCGCGGCCACCCTCGAGATCTCGGGCATCGCCGACCGCCGACGAGCTGGCGGCCACGCACGACCGCTCGCGTGCGCGGTGCCGTCGCGCCGGCGCTGGCGGCGTTGCGGCACGAGGGCTTCATGCATGTGGCACGGTACGCCCGGCGCGGACGACGACGGAGTGGGTAGCCCGCCGGCTCGCTCGCCCGGATGCACTCCTACTGCGGCGTGCATCCGGCGTGAGTGGCGTCTGAGCCTGTCACCGCCCAGTGACTTCCTGCGGCTTCCTGCTGCGCTGGCAGCACGTCGCGCCGGATCCAGCCCGGCCGGCGAGGCCGGACTGGTCTCGGTGCGCCGAGCAGCTGCAGGGGTTCGAGGCTGCGGCGGTCGCGCGGGGAGCCGGAGCCCTCGCCCGCCGGCTGCGCCACTACGAGCCCGCGGTGGCCTGACCGGCTGTGCCACGACGGCGAGGCCGCGCCGGCTGCGGCTCACGCCCGGCGCGCCGCAGGCCGACGCTCCCAGCGCCGGTCGCGCCGCCCGCAGGCCACCCCGATCGCGGTCGTGTTCCGCGTCCGAGCACGCCGTGGCCGCTCGACGCCGCCCGTGCCGGCACCGAGCCGGCCGGAGCCGACGGTCGAAGCGCGCACCGGCGGAGATCCGCGAGGTCCTGCGGGACACGTCGGCGCAGCTTCGCCACCGGACCTCGCAGACGCCCACCCGCCGCCTCCCCGACGATCGTCTGAACGCGTCCTGGGACGGCGTGGCGCGGACTCGTCATGACCGCGACGGCTTCGGCGCCATGCCGGGCTCGCACTCAGCGGCGTCCGTAGCGTCGCCGGACGGCGTCTCGCAGTCGCTGCGACGAGCGCCCGCGGGAGACCGCGACCGCCGGGGCGGTGGTCGGTCGTGCCCGCGCGGCAGTGACTGACGTGGATCGACGCACGATCGCCGGAGGCCGTCGCCGAGCAGCTCATCAGCCGCTGGGGTGTGATGTTCCGGGATCTCGCCGTGCACGACTCGCTGCGCATGCCGTGCGCGCGACATCCAGTGGGCTCCACGCCGCCTGGAGGATCGCGGTCTCGTGCGGGCAGCCGGTTCGTCAGCGGCTTCAGCGGCGAAGCAGTACCGCTCCCGCCGCACGCGGATCGAGCTGGCGCAGCTTCAGGACTGCGCAGTCCGGGCGAGTCGTGTCGTGAACGCGACCGACCCCTGCTGAACCTCGTGGGTCTGATCGTGCCCGGCGCGACCGTCTCGGCGGTGCGGACGAAGCGGGTCGTCTGCGTCGGCGGCAGTCCCCGAAAGTGCGGACGCACGGTTCACGCCGGCGCTCAGACGGCTGAGCTATAGCGCCGGGAGGCCACAGCCAGGCGGCGCCAAGGGCCTCGCGTTGCCGCTGCGCCTCGGCAGCGGCCGCCCGGGCCTCCCCGACGACTCGTCCCGAATCGGGCCGCTCGTCAAACGAGCGTAGCGACCGCTCAGCGTTTTGGCAGCGAGGTCGAGGATCTCGTCCGCCCAGTGACGTCGGGGCGGGGCGGCGGCGCGATGCCGCGAACTCGTCGGGGACGTCGATCTCCAGTGCGCACGAGGCGCCGCCGAGCGTCTTGCCGAGAGCTGTCGGAGCGCAGGCGAGCGCGGGCCGCCGCCGCCCAACGTGCAGCGCAGCACGAAGTTCAGCGCCAGCACGTTGCGGAGCCTCGTAGCGCGCGACGGCCCCGCGCACCATCGCCCGAAGTGTTGCTTCACCGCATCGCTGGCCGTGACCTGCGCGACGATGAGGTCGTAGGCTCTCCTCGTCGTCGGCGAAGATCGCCACGTCGGCGATGTCGCCCTTGTCGCCGGCCCGGTAGCCGCACAGCTCCCGCAGCTGGAGCCAGGCCGTCGCGATGACTCTCCTCGATCGTCACTCGCACGCTCCCGTCGACGAGCTTCCGGTCGACGAGCGTCAGGCCAGAGTGCCGAGCAGCCTCGTTCCGGCACGGCCACCGCCTGCCGGCCCATGCCGGTGAGCCGGCGGGCGGCGCGGACAGCGTCAGCGCGGATGACTCGCGTCGACGACGGGCCGCCGTGCGTTCGTCGGCGCATGCGCCACGCGCGCCCGGATCGCGACCTCGGGCGGGTCGCGATGCGGCGGCAGCTGGTCGGTCCGCCGAGCGTTCCACGCCCCAGTACTCGAAGCGCCATTCGTCGGACGGCGAGCCCGGCCATCTCGACCCGTTTCGCGCAGTCGCGGCCGTGGCCTTCGCCTTCTCGTAGCGCGCCGGGCCACGAGAACGCGGCGCGCGCCTCGCCGGACCAACCGGCGTGGTAGCGCGAGCAGCGCCTTGTACGTCGGCGGTCGCGCCGCGCCGCTACGTCCGCTCGACGCGCACGCTGGTCGCTCACCGAGGTCGGTGAACGTGCGCTGACGTGAAGTCGGCGACGACGTCGGGCGAGAGGTAGCAGCCGGTGTCGTGCACCCCGTACAACAGCTGGTGACGAACCGTGTCGAAGTCTGACGTGCCCGCCCGAATCCGTCGGCTTCGTGATCACGGCGCTGCCGTCGGCGCTCGACCTCCGCGATCGGGTACGGCAGATCCCACGGATGCGGGATCGTCCACCATTCGCCGCGTGTAGTTGCCGCCCACGCGACCTGGCCCGAGCACTCGAGCAGGTGGCCAATCAACGATGCCGGCCGCCAGGCGGTCCCAGTCGTCCCACTGCCACCCGTGCGCGGGCGGCGGCGCAGGAGGAACAAGGCTGCGCCGGCCACTCCGACCGGTGATCACGACGCCGGCAGCCCCCTTGCTGAGGGCCTGAGCTGATCGGGCGTCTGCGGTACGCAGCGACGCGGCACGACAACTGGCTCGCCGGGAAGTCGTCGAACGCCGCGCCCCAGCGCCGAATGATTGCCGGAGCGACGTGCCTGCCGCCGCAACTCCGCCCAGTACGCGTCTTGCGGTCGTCGCCGAGCACGGTCGCGGCCGGACACGGCACGCCGACTGCGTTTCTCGGTGCCTGATCTGCCGCCCGCTTTCGCCGCCGATCCGGATTGATCCCACCTGCCCGTGATGAGCTGTGCTGTCCGCACTGCGGCCAGCCAGCGCGCAGGCAGACTGCTACTGGCCCGGTACAGCGGCCAGCGTCGCCGGTGTAGCCGAGTCGCCCTCGTCGCTGTGCAGGTCAACCGAGGATCGCGAGCGCCAGCTCTGGCCGGGCGCCTCAGGCACGATGGTCGACGCCGTCCCTGGGCAGGCCGCCGACGGCGGCGGGAGTGGCGTGTCAACGTAGGCTCTGCCCGCCGCCGATCTCGTGGTCAGTCATCCGCTTTCGCCGCCGTCAGGCGCGCGCGGCGGTTGCCGACCACGGACTGCCGCACCGTACCGAGCAGACGTGCCGCGACCCGAGGAGCAGTGTCCCGCGGCCGGTAGGCGGCGACGTGCTGCCGGTGACCGATCGGCAGGCCCGCGCGCTGTTCCAGTACCAGCGGCCCGGCGAGATCCCCCGGGCTGGCTGATTGATTGGCGTGAACTGCACCGTGAACGGCACGATAACTCGGCAGGATCGGCGCGGACGCGTAGCACAGCGTGGCTTGTCGGGCGTCCGGTCGAGTGCGCCGCAGTGCGGCGGCAGCGTCGCCCAGCGTCGGCGTGTGGTGGCAGATCGAAAGCCGCAGGCCCACCACCCGGCGCTGGTTCGGCCGGTCTCCATCACCGCACCGCTTCAGGAACTGCGCGCCTGTCACCGCGCCCCGACTCGGCGAGCGCCCATGAGCGGCCTGACGCTCGGTCCCGGTGGGATCCGGGCTTGCCGACCAGGTGGCGAAGGCCGCTCATGTAAAGTGCAGTGTCGGTCGTCCAGATGGCCTGAACGGAACGAGCACCGTGGGGTCGCCATGGCTGCCACGGGCGTCCGGGCTCGACGGGTGGCCGAGCGCTGACCGAGAGACGCCTGGTGTCCTGGCGGCGGCGACGCGGTGTCGCAGTGCACCCCGCCGGTGCTGAGTGCTCGTGAGGATGCTGATGCGCAGTTGTTCAGGTCGGCGCTGACCTCGTCGGCACCGGCGTTGGCGCGTGATGACCGTGTCGCCCGGGAACGGAGCGAGAGGTGCCGGAGCGCGCTGGCGACGTCGCACTGAACGCGCCAGCACCCCAGCTCGTAGTTCAGGATCGAGGTCAGCTTTCGACTTCGGGGAACGCGGGGCCCCAGCGACGTGCGCGCCTGCGCGACGGCTTGAGGCCGACGAGCGCCGTTGCAGCTCATAGGATGCGGATCGAGCTGCCGCCGTCGTTGCCGTGGCCAATGGGCACCAGCGCGCCGGTCGCGACTGCGGATGGCTGCGAGCCGCCTGAGCTGCCCGGCAGCAATACGTAACCAAACGAAGCATCA
>ERZ1370068.10613-contig-9296_pt1 | contig 42186 bp, 79 predicted proteins | sample MGYA00561227_ERZ1370068 | MGnify/ENA primary metagenome ERZ1370068 (study PRJEB38410, sample SAMEA6850437) | metagenome | study: Metagenomic assessment of the ecological functions of the soil: analysis of the soil microbiota associated with the... | reverse complement strand
GTTGTGCTTCGTTCAGTTGCGTATTGCGCATCGAAGCGCTGGCTCGCGTGGCGCATCGACACGGCGTGCCGCTGGTCGTCGACAACACGGTCGCCACGCCGATCTGCTGCGTCCGATCGACTACGGCGCCGACATCGTGGTGCATTCGCTGACGAAGTTCATGGGCGGGCACGGCACGACGCTCGGCAGGCGCGATCGTCGACAGCGGCAGGTTTCCTGGAAGAAGCACGCCGCAACGCTTCCCGATGTTCAGCGAGCCGGACCTGTCGTACCACGGCATGGTCTACGCCGACCACTACAAGGAGCGCAGGCGTATCGGACGCTGCCGGCGCGTCTATCAGCGGACGACCGGAGCGGTGCTGTCGCCGCTCAGTGCGTTCCTGCTGCTGCTGCAGGCATCGAGACCGTCGCGCTGCGCGTCGATCGCCGCATGCCGGAAATGGCAGACGGGTGGCGGAATTTCTCCGCGACGGATCCGCGAGGGATGGGTCAACTACGCCGGCTTCGCGCGAGAACGCGCCTGCTACGCTGGCGCGGAAGTATCTCTGCGGCCGCGGCCTGCTCGCTCGACGCTGACCTTCGGCGTCACGCGGAGGATTCGAGGCGCGGGCAAAGGTTCTACGGCTGCGCTCACGCATCGTCACAGCGGCTCGTCAACCTGGGCGAAGGCGCCAAGTCACTCGGCCTGCCATCCCGCGTCCACGACCGCACCGCCGATGATGTCGCCGACGACGCGAGCGAACAAGGCACGCGCGTGACACCGGAAACGATCCGGCTCAGCGTCGGCATCGAGCACATCGACGACATCATCGACGATCTCGATCAGGCGCTCGACGCGATCGAATCCGGCTACAGCCGAGGAGCGGATTCGCATGATCACCCACGCGCTCAGCAATCCGCGGGCTGCTCGGGACGCTGCGGCAGCAGCGCGCCAGCGCTTCCGAGGACGTGCGGCAACGACCCGAATGCTCGAATCGAAGCCGGACGTGCATCGACATCGGGCTCGTCAACAACATGCCCGACGCGGCGCTCGACGCGACCGTGCGTCAGTTTCGAGCGCTGCTCGGTGCGGCGGCGGGCGACATGGCTGTACGCCTGACGCTCTATACGCTGCCGGAGGTTCCTCGGACCGATTCTCGGCCGGCAGCAGGTGCGCGGCTACTGCCGACATCGGCGAGCCTGTGGGACAGCCATCTCGACGGTCTCATCGTGACCGGCGCCGAACCGCGAGGCGGCAGACCTCGAGGACGAGCCATTACTGGGAAAGCCTGACGCGGGTGCTGGAGTGGGCCGAGCGCCACACCTACTCGACGATCCTGTCGTGTCTGGCTGCGCACGCGGGCATTCTCCACCTCGATGGCATCGCCCGGCGGCCGCTCGGCGACAAGCGCTTCGGCGTCTACGAATGCGTGCGCGTCTCGGATCACCCGTTGACGCGCCGCCGCGCCGGGCCGTCTGCAGATGCCGCACTCCCGGTGGAACGAGATACCCGAGGAAGCCCTGCTGGCGTGCGGCTATCGCGTGCGCTGACGCGATCGGACGACGCGGGGTCGACGCCTTCGTGAAACAGCGAAAGAGCCTGTTCGTGTTCTTCCAGGGCCATCCGGAATATGACGCCGTCACGCTGCTGCTCGAATATCGCCGGGATATCGGCCGCTTCCTGCGCCGGGAGCGCGACACTCTACCCGCCGATGCCGCACGGCTACTTCGATCAGGAGACGGTCGCGGCGTTGACCGGCCTCCGGCGAGCGAGCCTTGTCGTCGACCGGCGCGAGGGAACTGCTCGCATCGAGTTCCCGACCGCGATGGCGGCTGGCAAGGCTAGTCGAACACCTGGCGTCTCGACTGCAGAGGGCCTCTACCGCAATTGGTTGACGTATATCTCGCCGGAGAGAAGATGCAACAGCGGCTGCGCGGGATAGACCTGGAAAGGCGACTGCGCCAATGCAGGCGAGAGTGCTGGTGACACGGGGGCTGTCGACCTTGCACGATGACTTAAGGCGCTCCTCGCGGCCTGTTCCGGTCCTCGGCGCAGGCCCCCGGCGCCACCTGGAGTCCAAAGGCAGCAGCCGCGATGCTCGATCGACGAGCCGGGTGGTGGATGGGATGGCAGCGAGCGGCGCGTGATCGCGGGACGTTCTGCGTCTCGTGTCATGCGGCGGCGCACCCCCGCATGCGCCCTCGCGCGCGGCATCTCCGTGAGGCATTGGCTGGGCCGACGCGCTGGCCGACACCAACGAACGCAGGCTTCTTCGACAATCGTCACGAAGCGTGTCCGCCTGTCCGGGAACGAGGTCGGACCGCATCTTCACAGCGATCAGGCTGATAAAGCCGCCGAGTCTCGCGGAACCGAAGCCGTCCTCAATGCCCTGATTCATGCGAACCGCGAAGAACGCTCCAGAACGGGCGGTCGGCTCGAAGTACACGCGAACCGCCTTGGACAACATGTGGGCGCTGCGGCGGGTCGACGGGCGATCAGGCGGGTGCGTGGTCCTGGCTTCGGTTCGGCATGAGCCCCCTGAGGGAAGGGAGAGACTCTCAGCACTGGCGGGAGCCGCACTTGCCGCGCTCGCGGTGGGCACCGCTCCCGACCAGTATCGATTTCGACCGTCGCGATACGCGACCACCCGAGTCTCGTTGCGCGCCTATCTGGACCGCGGAATACCGGGGCAGCGCCGTTGTCCAATCGTGTGGTCCTTCTGTGGAGGCGTCGACGACAACTCGCCAGGGCTCCTCGACGCGAATTGCACACAGCTCTCGTCGACGAGATTATCGGCGCGGCAACGGCGAGACGGAGGCTGGAGCCCTCTCGTCACTCGCCGAGTCTTCGCGGACCTCGAATGTGCGCTCGTCTGTTCGGGCGTGTTGGTTACGAAGCGAGCAGACGCTCGTGACCGCGCAAGAGTGACGGGCATGCGACGGGTCCTGGTCATGGCCTGCGCTGGTAGCTTTGCAGGCTGAGGCGCCTCGGCGAGAATGTCCATCTTCGGAAGGGTCTCGCCTGGTTGACGCGGAACCAGAACCACGCCGAAGGCTTCTGGCCCGGCCGATTCTCTGTAGACATGCGGCGCGATCCTTCGTCCTCCGATATCGGCCGATTCGCGAGCGACGCTGCGACGGGCTGTGCCGTGCTCGCGCTCACCGGAAGCCGGCGTCTCAGCTCCAGGTCAGGTAGGACGCGGCTTCTCCGGACAGGAAACCGGCATCACTGTCGAGCATCTGCACGTGCAGCTTCCGTCCTCCCAGGACCTTGCGCGTCGCCGAACACGCTCGAGCGCCGAGCGCTCGCGCAGCCGAAAGCCGGCGCGCGAAAGCGCTTCTGCCGCAGCGCGGTCGACGCCCACGCCGATACTTCGCAGACACCCTGTTCACGAGCGGCCAGCACCGCCGCCGTCCGAAAGCCGCCGCACCAGTCCTCGACGTTTCGTGGATGGCAACCAGAGATCGGCGATGCGGGCCACGTGCGGGGCGAACGCGAGACGAAATGCCTGACCAGCTCGCCGCGCTCTCCAGGCCGAAACAGCGCGTGCCGGGCCGAAGGAGAAGTCCACGAGATACGCGGTAGAACGCCTGCGTCCCGCGCAGTTACCGCCGTCGTCGGTGAAGGCTGGGAGCCACAACCCGGGCGGAAGGTCTTCCGGAGCCAGCGCCGGCGCCGACCATCCGCGCGGAAGCGATAAGCGGCGGCGACAGGCGCCAGAAGGCATTGCGCACCAGTCGCGCCGGGAGTCTCCAGTTCTCTGTCGGTGGTCGTGAACGCCTGTCCCAGCGGTCGCACCGGGCGGGCAAACCAGCACAAGCTCAGCCATGTTGACGGAAACCGATGACCGGAAGGACGCGTCGCGTGATCGCGCTGCCGCCGGTGGCGATCATCAGGGGAACCCTGGCCGCCGATCTGCCGCAGGAGGCCACATGCCGGCGCCTGGATATTGCCGGATCCGCCGCCCAGTCGATCAGGTGCGCCGCGGGGACAACGCGACCGGGAACGCACACGCGCACCGGCCAGGCCGCGGCGTGCGCCACGATGGCGCCGTCACGCCGAGCGGTGAAGCTGCGCGAACCGGCCCAGTCCGGGCGAGCCGACCAATAGCTTCCATCCGCATGTGCTGCTCGGCCAGCACCGAAGCCGCTCGCGCGCAGCTGAAACGTCTTGCCCAGAAAGTCTGAGAGCGCTCCGGCATCGCACGGATCGGTCGGCCGAAATCGATGGCCATCGACGGACGCTAGAGACTGAGGACGCAGCCGTTGACGGCGTCGCGCGCCACGCTGACCAACCGGTCGATCTCCGCCTCGGTGACGACGAGCGGGGGCGCGAAGAACAGGACGTCGCCCGGCGCGGGATGGGCGCCGACCGCGGGCCGCGTCCGCGTGATCACGCCGCGCTTCATCATCTCGGCCTTGAGGCTCGCGGCGAACTTCAGGTCGCTCGCGAAGTTCTTCTTGGTCGCCCGATCCTCCACGAACTCCACCGCCGCGAGCAACCCCTTCCCGCTCCGGATGTCGCCCGTGTTCGGGTGATCGCCGAACGCCGCCGTGAGACCGGCCTGGAGCCGCTCGCCCATCTTCGCCGCGTTCTCCCAGAGCCGCTCGCGCTGCATGATCTCGATGTTCTTCAGCGCGACCGCGCAGCAGGTCGGATGGCCCGAGTTCGTGTACGCGTGCATCCAGCGGTCGTCGGGCTTGACCGGAGTCCATGACCTCCTTGATCGCGCTGGTCACCATGATCCCGCCGAGCGGCAGATAGCCGGACGTGACGCCTTTGGCGAAGGACAGGATGTCCGGCGTCACGTTCCAGTGCGACAGGCCGAACCACCGGCCGGTGCGGCAGAACCCGGTGATGATCTCGTCGTCGATCAGCAGCACGTCATGGCGCGTGCAGACGTCGCGCACGCGCGGCCAGTAGTCGTCGGTCGGGTAGAACACGCCGCCGGCGCCGTGGATCGGCTCGCCGACGAAGGCGGCAACCGTGTCGGGCCCCTCGCGGAGGATCGCCTCCTCCAGCTCCCTCGCCGCGGCCTGGCCGACGCTCTCGCCGGGCCTCGCTCCCTGGTATCGATACGGATAACACGTCTGGATGTGAACGAACCCGGGCACGCGCGGCTCGAACATCTTCCAGTACGCCGGGCCCATCCCGGTGGCGCTCATCGTCTGGAGCGTGAGCCCGTGGTAGCGCCTGATCGCGGGCGATGATCTTCACCTTGTCGGCCTTGCCGCGCGCTTTCCAGTAAAAGCGCGCGGTCTTGAATGCCGACTCGTTCGCCTCGGCGCCGCCCGACGTCAGAAAGACCGCCTGCATGGTGTGGTCGGTGAGTCTCGAGGAGGCGGTCCGCCAGCGTGATCGACGGGATGTTCGACGAGCCGACGAAGCCGGAGCAGTAGGCGAGCTCCTTCATCTGCGCCGCGGCCGCCTCCGCCAGCTCGGCGCGACCGTGGCCCACGTTGACGTTCCAGAGGCCCGACAGCCCGTCGATGTACTCGTGCCCGTCGATGTCCTGAACGGTGACGCCGCGCCCACGGACGTAGATGACCGTGTTCGCGTTGTCGACAGGATGGTGCAGCGGGTGGATCAGGTGCTCCTGATCGGCCCTGACGAGCTCTGCGGCGGTCGGCGACATTCCTCCTGCTCTGCGAACCAGTCGAGCGAGCACGGACGTCGCGGATCACGAGCTATTGTGGCAGATCGTGCAGGAGCTTGCAGATGTCCGAAAAGACGCCCATCGCGGTCACATCCGCGCCGGCGCCCGGGCCCTGCACGATCGAGCGGCGTGCTGGCGTAGCGGTTGCGTCGTGAACGCGATGATGTTGTCGCTCCCTTTCGTCGTGGCGAAGGGATGATCGCGAGGGAACTCCGCGATTTCCGCGCGTGCGCGGCCGCGCTCGAGCGTCCCGACGTATCGCAGGACGGCGCCCCGCGCCTGCGCGCGCCTGCAGGCGCTGCTCCATCGCGGCGTCATGCGCCGCGTAGGCTCGAGAAGAACTGCTGGCGAGAACGGGCCATCGGTCAGATCTCGCGGGACCAGACTGTCGACCGACACGTCGTCGAGCTCCATCTTCAACCCGGTTTGGCGCGCCAGGATCAGCAGCTTGCGGGCCACGTCCCGGCCAGTCAGATCCTCGCGAGGATCGGGCTCTGTGTACCCCATCCGGTGAGCGTCGCGAACCAGCGCGCTGAACGGAGCCGTCGCCATCGAACGTGTTGAACAGATAGCTGAGGGTTCCCGAGAGACATGCCCTCCACCTTCGTGATCACGTCGCCGCTGGCGATCAGATCGCTGCAGCGTCGACATGATGGGCAGTCCTGCGCCGACGTTGGTTTCATACAGAAACTGCTTCTGGCGCGTCGGCCAGCAGCTCCCTCAAGGCGGCGTAGCGCCGCCACGGCAGAACGTTCGCGAGCTTGTTCGGCGTGATGATGTGCAGGTTCGCCTTGATGAACGCCGGGATAGGCGTCGACGATCGGACGATTGCCGCGGTGCAGTCGACGAGCGCCGCGTTCGCGAGCTCCAGGCCGGCGATCTCGTGCGCCAGCGTGCGCGGATCCATGCGCCGGTTGGAGGCGTCGAGCTCTTCGCGCCAGCGGTCGAGGTTGATGCCGTCGCGCACTGATCGACGAACCGCTTGCTGTCGGCGACCGCGATCACGCTGAGCGTCGAATCCCTGCTCGAGCAGATACGGCCGCCGCTCGCCACAGCTGTCGCAGCAGCGCGCCGCCGATGTTGCCGACGCCGACGACGACCAGCGCAAGCGACTTGCGCGCCTCGAAGAATCCCTGATGGATCACGTTGAGCGCGCGCGACTGCTGCGACGCGTCGACGACGCAGGAGATGTTGCGCTCCGACGCGCCTTGAGCGATGGCGCTGATGCTGATGTTGTGCCGCCCGAGCGCGCCGAACACTTTCCCGGCGACGTCAGGCCGTCCTTTCATCCCCTCGCCAACCACCGCGACGATCGCCTGATCGGGTTTCTGATCGAGCGTGGCCAGGCCGTGGCGGAGCTCGAAGCCGGAATTCCTCGCGCGATCGCCCGCGCGGCCGTCGGCGGCTTCGCTCTTGCGCACCGCACAGGCAAATCGTGTGCTCGGAGGAGGCTTGAGAAATGAGGATGACGTTCACGCCCTGCGACGCCAGCGCCCGGAACAGCCGTTCGGCGGTCCCACGGACGCCGGTGCGTGCCGCGTCCCCGCAGCGTGAGCAGGGTCACGTCGCCCACCGAGCTGATGCCCTTGGCCAGCCGATAGCCGTTGGTCGGCTTGCGCGAGATGAGCGTGCCGGGCGCCGCGGGATTGAAGCTGTTCTTGATCACGATCGGGATCGATTTGGCGACGGCCGGCCCGATCGTGCCCGCGTGCAGCACCTTCGCGCCGAAGCACGACATCTCCAGCGCCTCTTCGTACGTCATCTGCGGCAGCACGAACGCCGACGAGACGGCTTTGGGATCCGCGCTCAGCACGCCGTCGACGTCGGTCCAGATCTCGATCATCGACGCGCCAAGCGCCGCGCCGATGATGGCGGCCGTGTAGTCGGATCCATTCCTGCCGATCGTCGTCGTCCGGCCGTCTTCGGTGCTGCCGATGAATCCGGTGACGACCGGGATGCGTCGCCGGCGATTCGTCGCCAGAACGACGAAAGTACTCGCGCGCCGCGCGATTGGTCTTCGGGAAGATCACGTTGGCGTGGGTGAATTGCGTCGTCGGTCGTCAGGAACTGCCGGGCATCGACGAATCGCGTGCGGCGGAACCGGTTCAGATACGCGGACACGATGAGCGCCGACAGACGCTCGCCGAAGCTGGCCGCGACGTCGAGCGCGGCCGGCGGACAGTGGCCGAGCAGGCGGATGCCGTGCAGCGCGTCGCGCAGCTCGCCGAGCTGCTCGTCGACGAGCGCGCGGATCTGAGCGTCCCTGGTGGCAGCCGAAGAGACTGTCGATCGCGGAACGATGGCGCGCGGCGATCCGGTCGTAAGCCTGTTCGTACTCGGGATCGCGCCGTTCCGCGAGCGCGTGCGCAGTCGAGGAGCTGATTGGTCACGCCCTGAAATGCCGAGACGACGACGATCGCGGGGTGCCGTTCACCGTGTTCAGCGACGATGCGCCCGACGTCCCTGATGCGGTCGGGTGTGGCGAGAGACGATCCGCCGAGCTTGAGCACTCTCGTGCCGCGGAACGCGTGCAAGCTCGGCAGCTCGCTCGACCGTGGTGCGCCGTCGAAGCCGGCTCTCACCCTGGCATTCATGACCGATAGTCGACGAGAGTGACGCGCCCGTGTAGCAACCCGACACAGTTCTTCCTTCGCGATGATTCCCGTGCATTCAGGGCTGGTCCGGCCCACGAAGGAGGAACCTGCGGACCACGGACGAACCTTTGGGTCCGACAACCAGCACCGATATTAGGATGCCGGCAGCGCATCGGAAATCACCCGGAGGTGACCAGCATGTGTAGCACGTGGTCCCGCTCGTCCTGCGGCCGATGACCACCGACAAGCCGGGCGGGTCCGAAAAGGCAACACCCCCCTGTGCGGTGCGCCTGCAAACGTTTTCCCGGCAGCGACCAGAAACGCGACCGCCAGATGGCGTTTGCAGGCGATGACGAGGCTTGGGGAGGGCGGCCGACTGCTTACACGCGCGATCGAAGAGCGACTCCAGAAGCGGACACATGGGGCGAAGCGAAAGCCCCGACCGTGGCGTTCGGTCTCGCCCACGGTGAAGCGTCCTTCGGGCCTCCGTATCGCCGGGCTTCCATCATCCGTGTGATCCGTTACGTTCCCGTCACCGTGATATGGACGTCGAGCCCGTCGCGCGCCCGCTCAGCTCGCGTCCCCGACTCGAGCCGGGAGAGCGCCCAGAACACTCTTGCCGCGTCCGCGTTCGAGTTCACTCTCGGGACGATGCTGAAAGATCGAAGTCGGCTTTCTGGTAGGCACGGGGCGTGGTTCAGCTTTATACGGCAGACCCGGGCCAAGGAGAGCCGCAAGCGCCCAGTGGGTGGGTAATGGGTGGACGGTGCGATCACAGGAGGAGCAGGGCGGCGCTTTCGGGGGCCGAAGCTCTATGCACCATGCGGCGCCTCGTTTTCTCAGCGTCCACGGGTTTCCTGCCGGTCTCTGGCATTTCCTGCGCCACCTACTCGATTGGGTCCCGCCGCTCCCCACGCAGTGTGCGGTCGTGCCGTCGGGTCGAGACTCGGACTTGTCGATCCCGACAGGCGGCGCGCCTCCGTCCAGCAAAGCGAGAAGTAGCACCGCCCACTCAGCCCGCTGCGTGCTCCACGGGCGGGGCTGCACCACGCAGACTTCCGGGAGCCGATTCCCGGAGACGGGCGTAACCGTCGACTACACCATTGGCATCGCGACGTTGCCACGTACTGCGGGGCCCTCGGTGGTCGATTCTTGTTCGTCGCCAGCGCAGAACTTTCCAGCGTGACGCGCGCCGGTGGCAGCCGGCCGCGCTTTACGCCGCTTCATTCCACGCGCAGAGAACGCGTCGTCGGCAGCCGGTGGCCACATGCCGCCTGACTCCGGGTGGCACGATTCAGCCGACCGACCATGCCTGCTCCTTGCTGGCGGTGAGTTGCGCCACTGGCACCTTGAGCGTGATCCCACCTCCGGTATCGATCCAGATCGACAGGATCTTGGTGACGATCGCCTTGTTGCTTCCCATTTCGGCCTTGCGGAACCTCCGCCTGCTGACATCGACTTGAAGTTCATCGCCTTCCCGGCCCGAGCCGCCATCGAGCCCCTCTTTACGCGTTCGCAGTGCCATGTCAGTTCAAACTAACGTGTCATATCCCTATCGATAAATGTTCTACAACTAACGAGCCGTTGGCGTCAGAGTGCGGTCAATCGCCCCGAAGTGCGTCTGAATCACCGCGAATGACCACGGGCAGCGGCCAAAGAGGTGACCCGTAACGCCGCTGCTGACTGGATGCCTTCCTCAGGCTGGAAGGAGGCACGCATGCCACGAACGTCGACGCATTTCGAGCGATCCCCGCCGAGGGTGGTCAGAAGATTGCCATCCGACAGAGCGACAAGACCGAAGGTTGGCAGTCGTCCCGTCGATTCGTCGACCCGCGTCGCAAAGCCGAACGCGATCCCTCAGGCGTCGCGCGCGCGCCCATGGCAGGCGGTTATCTGCATCGACTGGCCACGAACCCACACCGAGTGGAGACACTTTGAACATGTTTGAGAACCGAGATCAGGGCGCGCGGGGCTCGACCAGCGCCCGTCGCTGGCCCCAAGACCGCGGATCCTGGTCGTCGACCCGGACGACGGCGCGCGATCGCTCTACCGCGTGAGTGGTTCCGGGATCTGCGGCTGCGACGTCGTTGAAGCGACCGATGGGCGCGAGGCGCTGCTTGGAGCGCGCTAGCGCGACCGCCAGTTCCGACCGGTTGTCACAGAGATGCGATTGCCATTCATCGATGGCCGCGCGCTCTGCGATATCTTGCGCCGCGACCACTTCGGCGAAGGCCGTCGCCGATCCTCGTGGTCAGCCAGCGCGCACGCGCGAGCCAGCTCACCCGCCCAAGGCGCTCGGGGCAACGGCCGCCGAAGCCGGCCACACCCGAGCAGACCTCGCGCTGAATGCAACGGCCTGCTGGTTGACGGCACCCGTCGGATGGCGGGAGGACGCTCGTGGCCGGGTCAGCCCAGCGGCGACAGCCGCCCGCCGGCGCCTCGTTATCGACGGTTGTCGAAATCGCTGGTTCCGAGGTCGCCACGACCACCCCTCCATGCGCCGCCACGCCGCCATCTGTCAAATTGCGATCGCGCTGGCCTGCAACAGAGTCGATCTCGGCGGCGTCAGCGAACGCGAGCACTTCGAGCAGTGGGATTCGTATACGTGCGCCGGATCCACGGCGTATTCGAGTATCGCCATCGAACGCGCCTCCCGTCAGCTCGTCGGAGGATGACGACCTCGGTTGAGACCGCCGACGTTGTCGAACGGTCTGCTTGCGCCTGCCAGCGTCTTTGCACATGCGATCGGACGCTGGCCGTGGTTCATTGCGACTGAGGTCGCTCGCACGCCTCCGCCGCCGCAGCGCCGGCGCGCTCGGCAGCGCAGCCGAGCGGTGGAAGAACCGCCGTGAGCGACCGCATGGGACGGCGTTCGCCCTGCCACACCGTGTTGACGGTCGCGTCGACGCATCGCTGCGGCAAATAATCCTCAGCGTCCCTGACGGCTCCCGCGATTCGCGCCGAGCGTGTCTACTCAGTGCTGGTCGCGTCGCGGATTCAGATCGAGACCACGGCATCGACGGAACGACTCTATTGTCCCGACTGCGGTAATCGTTGGGAGCGTCAATATCCGCCGCGGGTATGCAGTCGCTATTCAGTGAGGTCATCGATCAACTCAGGCCTTGAGTAGCCGCGGCCGGTTGCCACACGTCTGCGGAAGAGGTGTGGATCACGAAGTTACTACGCAGGTTGGAGCACCCAGGAACTTCGGAGCACTGTGGGGCCACTCAGGCGGAACATCCGCAAAGGCTGATGAAGGACACCGGTACGAGACGAACACCGATGTTAATCTGACTCAGCCGTGGCCACTGCGGCTGCACGCCACCTGCAAGAGAGCGACGCACGGAACACGGGACACCGCCTTTGCTCAACACCTGCCTGTACCTTCACGTGTTTTCAGTTCGAGCTTTCGAGAGGGTTGAGAGATATGCACCATGTGAAGAAACTGATGTATACCGTTCGGGTTGACAATCCTGATCCGGCGTTCGGCAACATGTTGCTCGAGCAGTTCGGCGGCGCGAACGGCGAGCTCGCCGCCGCGATGCAGTACTCCATCCAGGGACTGAATTGCGACGATATGGAGCGCAAGGACTCTGCTGATGGACATCGGGACCGAGGAGCTGAGCCACCTCGAGATCGTCGGCGCGCTCGCGCGGCTGCATCTGAAACCGATGAAGTTCGATCGCGACGCGGCGGAAGCCGATCCGCTCATCGCCATCGCCGGCGGCGGCGGCGTCAGCCTGTACAACTCGATGGGCAACGCCTGGACGGCCGACTACCTCGAAGATCACGGGCGAGCTCGACGTCGACCTCCGCAGCAACATCGCGGCGGAGGCGCGCGCGAAGATCGTCTACGAGCGGCTGATCAACTTCACCGACGACGCCGGCACGAAGGACGCTCTGCAGTTCCTGATGACCCGCGAGATCACGCACATGAAGGCGTTCACCGCGGCGCTCGAGAGCCATCGGAAAGCCGCAGTTCTCGATCGGGCAGGATTCCGCCCACCGCCGATCCTCGTCGATCAGTTCTTCAACGACTCGACCGGGACCGGCGAGGACGGCGAGATCGACGCGCGCGGCCCCTGGAACCAGGGCGAGGATCTGAGGAGATGGTGCAGTCCCCGCCTTCAGGATTGCCGGGCGGATCGCGGCGTCGACAGCCGGTTATCGACGACCGCAGACGTCCACGGCAGAGCCACGGACATGGTGCAGGGAGCTCCTCGTCGAGCGCAACTGCAGGATCTCCTGCATGCCGAAGGGCAACTGCTCAAAGCCTTGCCGAAGATGATTGGCGGCCCAACGCGCCGGTGCTCACCTTCGCGTTCGAAAAACATCTGGCCGAAACTGAAGATCAAGTCCGGACGCTTGAACGAGGTGTTCTCGTTGCTCGGTGAGGATGCGAAGCCGAAGCCGTGCAAGGGAATGGGCAGGACTGCTCGCCGAGGGTGACGAGGTGCTGGAGGACGGCACCGAGAAGGACGACATTGCCGCCGATCTCGCGCTGATTGCCGCCGCGCAAAGTCGAGCACTACGAGATCTCTGCCTACGGGACAGCCGGGTTCATGGCGGGTCAAATCGGTGAACCGGGGATCGCTGAATTACTCAGCAAGTCTCTGGCGGAAGAAGAACTGGCCGACAGGCGTTGCTGACGCAAATCGCACGTGAGTTGATGGGCGCGTCGCGACGGCCTGCCGAAGGGCCCGAACCAGCAGCGGTCAGCGTATCGTCGAGTCAGTCGGGCTCGGGCGGCTCAGGCCGCAAGAGCGAAGTAGGTCGGATGCGCGCGCGACACCGCTGCGCCGCGCACGCATTCCTCGTCAGGCGTTCATGCGAGGCTGCCTCGGGTTGGCAGCACCGCCATTGGCGGGGCTCGTTCTATCCGGCCGATCTTCCTCAGAGGCACTGGTTCGCCTACTACGCAGCGAGATTCGACACCGTAGAAATAAACAACACCTTCTATCGCTGGCCCGAACAAGCGACCTTCAAGGCCTGGAAGTCGAAGGCACCCCGCGGCTTTCTCTACGCCGGTCGCAGGCCCGCCGGTTTCTCACCCACATGAAGCGATTGAACAATCCCGACGAGCCGATCGCGCGATTGTTCTCTTACGCTCGCGTTCTGGGACAGACTCAATCTTCTTGCCAAGCCTTCCACCGCGACGTCGCCATGCGATTGAATTCCGCGATTGGAGTTGGTATACGGGGGAGGTTTTCCGATCTGCTTGCACGCTACGGTGTGACCTACTGCCTGCACGATATGGCGGGCTCGGCAACGGGGCCGCTCGTCGTCGGACCCTTTGTGTACCTGCGTCTACCTGGACCAGCCAGGTAGCGGCCGCTATACCAGACCGCTCGCTGACCACCTGGGCGTCCTGGCTGGCAGAGCCAGCGTCGTTCAGGTCGCCTGGTCTTCGCGTAAGCTTCAACAATGACGCGAGCGGCGCACGCACCATACGATGCGGTCCGCCTGCGTAACTTCGTCAAGCGTGAACTTCGAGGTGCCGCCGCCGCAGGCTACCGGTGATAGCAGCCGACATGGCGACAACCGAGGTCAGCGCCGTCAAAGATACTGTTGCTGACCTTCGAGCAGCTTCAACAAGCCGTTGGGGAACTGTCGAGCGGAGGAGAGATTTGCGTTGTGGCAGTCCTGCCCCCCGCTGCACCCGCGCGAGAGTCTGCTGGCAATGGAATCGAGCTTGACCTCGGGTGGGCTCAGGTATTGCCCGGAAATGCTTGGTCGCGTTTACCAAGGACGATCGAGGCCCTGAACGCCCGGGCCAGGCGCCAGGAACGCTGAAAGGTGCGAGTCTCTCCGACTATCGTAAATGTAGTGCCGGCGCTGGTGCCCGCCGGCCGAGTGGCTAACCGCTGCACGTGGGTTAGGGGAGGACTATCGATGGATGCGATAGCGGTACGTCGCTGTGCTCTGGTTTTGTGCTTTGGCTGTAGTGCTCGTTGCGGCAAGCGGCCTGTCTGCGGTCGCTGGAATATTCAAAGCCGGCCTGTGGGTAGGTGTGATCTTGGCTGTATTGGTCATCGGCGGCAGGCTGTTCGTGGTCAGCAGGTTCCGCTGACCCAGGATCCCCGTCGCGCCTCTGCGGTTCCATGCGGCACCGTAGCATCGGCTCGATGAAGCGCGCCGCGACTTTCGCGTGCATCAGGCGAGTTCAGCGCCCCGCAGGCAGCCAAATTGCACAGAGCAGCGCGGAGGTCCTCCGACGGCAAAAAGCAGGAACGGTCGAAAAAGGACGGACGGAAACGAGCTTCAACGCGCGAGCTCAATCGACACCGGGACGGACAAGCGGTTCGTCCGACGGGGCGGCGCCGGGAAAGTTCGAAAAATCCGACGACGTCGGAAAGTCGCTGAAGTGCCGACCGCCGCAAGAAGGCAAAAACGAAGGTACGGCGGGCAGGGCGACAAAGGCGACCGGTAAAGTGTTCTTCTTTTCTCGAACCGGTTTGGCTGCTTCGGCTCAATCGTTATTAGCATCGCAGTAGTCTGCGATATTGATTTTTCTCGTCAGGAGTTGCAGCTCCGGCACGGCTTCTGAGCGCCGAACCACGACGACGGTCGAGGCGCTCCCAGATTCTCCAGCGCGGTCGTGCTCCGGATCAAGTGACCTGCCTCTGGAAATGATGATGCCACTGTGCCCGTGACGACGACGAGAACTCGACCTGCAGATGCCGTGCTTCTCGCGATACAACGCGTCGAGGTTTGCATTGGCGAAATCGACCGGACACAGCCCCCTGACGTGATCCGTCGTCGCCGAGAAGCTGGAAACGATCTTGTCGAGACTCGCCGATGTGCCGGTTGCCATTTCGATTGCCAATGACGCGCGCCAGATATGTGGAAGCGAATGCGGCGGCGACACTATTGACCGGACATTTACCGCGTGCCGAGTTGTTACGGCTCTCGGTTCTGGAGTCTCACTCCGGAAGGAAACCGGACTCGAGGGCATAGAGCGTGGGACGGGTTTCTGCGTGAAGGTAAACACAGCGGTACCTATCAGATCCGGCGTAAGGATGGCACTCTTGTTCGAACCACCTATGTCGCCACCGCACACGTCCTGCCGGGCCTCCATTTGTCCGCGCTGGCAAGCCAGTGAGCTCGTCCGGCGCATGTCAAGGCCCTTAGCCCAGCTAGTGACCTGATCTCGCCGCCAGTAGCGTTCACATTTCGATTCATTCAACAACCGGATCCGCAGATGCGAGTCCATTGCGTCGATCACGGGGTGGCGACGACATCAGCTCCGACGAGTCTGTCCATGTCCGGCGGTTTGACCAGGTGATGATCGAAGCCGGCCCGTGTGGACTGTTGTATATCTTCCTACGGCCCCATCCCGTCAAGGCGATCAACATCGCGTCCGCGGCGGACGAGCGGTTCGGATTACGGCGCGCCACTTCGTAGCCATCCATGCCGGGCATACCGATATCGAGCAGGATCACATCGGGTTTGAAGCTGTCGATGACGTTCAGCGCCTGGTCCCGCTATGCACGGTACCGGACGGCTGCACCTAACGCACTCAGGTGTAGCAGGGCTCCGAGCGTTTCTGTCGCATCGTGATTGTCATCGACGACGAGCACTCGCCGGGCAGGAAGTTCCTTCAGATCAGGCAACGGGTCGTCATCGACCGCGTTGAACGGAAGTGAGCAGCGGCAGACGGACTTCGAAAGAGCTCCCATGGCCCACCCCTCGCTCATCGCAGTCACCGAACCGCCATGGATCGCCGCAGGGCTCCGGGCCAAGCGTCAGTCCGATGCCGAGACCACCTTGGGCGCGCCGAGCGGACCGGTTCACCTGCGTAAACATGATCGAAGACTGACGCCAGATGTTCGCGGGCGATCCTAATGCCATCGTCGCGGACTGTCACGACCGCCTCATTCGCGTTCGATGTGCCGCAATCAGATGTGGCCCCGATCTCGCTGTATTTGGTCGCGTTGTTGATCAGATTCGCAAACACCTGTGTCATCGTGCCGAACCGTTCTCTGCCTTCGCCGAAGCCGCGGACACCCACCAACGTGGGTGGAACAAGCACCCACGTGGCTCATCTCGCGCGATTTTCAATAAGTTAGGGGCTGAAATATATGGCGAGGAAAGACGCATTGCCCGGAAAGAACCCACTCCTCCAGCTAAACGATTGGAAACAAGGATGGAGTATTGGCGGAGAGGGTGGGATTCGGATTGCCATCCACCATCAACATGCCGAATCCATTGAGCATTTGATCGCGAATAGATCGGCAGATCCAGCGAAAATGTGTGGGACCTGGGACACAGCTGGAACACAAATTTTGACGCGCGTCGTGCTACGATTTCGACGTGCCTGCCGGGAGTCTTACCCTCTACGAAAGACGTCACGCTCGCACCTGTCCTCACAAGCCAAAGGGCCGCGCTATTCCCGTGCAATTGTGGAATCTGGGTCCAAGGCTTTCTCTCGGCATTCCGATGGTCAGAACGCGCTCAACACTCGTGACTGGAAAAAGCGGCGTCGACGATTCACGGATGAAACATCGGGCGAAATCGGCGTCATCCGCGTAGAAAGCGACGATCACTAAGGCCGTCGAAGTATTTCGAGTTGCAACCGCGCGGCACCTCGCCGCCAGCGCGATCCGGAAACGTCGAGCTGCTCGAGGGCAAGCTCCTTCGATTCTGCAAGGGCCAGGGGCTCGATCTTCTGAAACAGCTCGACGTTCCCATGCTGCGGTCGTTCAGAAACGGCTGGAAGTACTCTGCTCTCTCGGCGGTGAAGCGCCTGGAGTATCTGCGGAGCTTTCTGCGCTTCTGCCAATGGGACTCTGGAAGTGGGTCGAGTCCAACCCGGCGATGGTAGCTGAAGCCACCAAAGGTGACCCACCGACCGACGCTTCCCCTTCGAAGGACTCGGACATCGAAGCAAGGATTCTGAAGGCCACCGACACGCTGGCGGAGATGGGGCACGTTCGGCCCAAGGCGCGCTGGCCGATGGTCCTGCTGCGCCAGATGCTCGGGCACTGCAGATACAGGATCGCGGCGTGCCTCCCGAGCGGCGCCGGCTGAAGGATGGCAAGCTGTTTCTGCTCCTCAAAGACCGAGTACTCGATATGCAGTCCGCTGCCCCGCCGGCCGTCGCGACTGCGCCGGAACGGTGTCGAGAACGCGCATCCCGCGTATCTTCTTTGCCAGGACCGCCGCAGTGAAGGCGCGGAACGACGGTCAAGAGGCTGGAATCGCGCGTGTTCCGAAGGATCTTCGCGACTACCGATCCGAAGATCCACGGCGGGCATCTGCATCGCTTTCGCGACACGTTTGCCAGAAGTCGTTGTTGCTCAACGGCGTCGAGCTCTACGCACGTGTCCATTCTTCTTGGTCTAAACGCGTCGATCAAGATTGCCGAGCGTCACACTACGCTCCTTGGGTGAAGGCGCGCCAGAAGCAGCTCGAAGACGACGTCCGTAAGACCTGGGGATCGCTGGACCTTGCTCCAGAACGAGCCAGCGCGCGGCGGTGCAGGCTAGCTCTGCAACCGGCCTGCGGCACCCTGATCACGCTGTAGCGGCGTCTTCCAGGCTGCTGCCTTACCCACTCGGTTACGCCGGGTTCTCCCCTCACGATTTGGCGAACGAACTCCGTCGAGAACTTCCACAACTCAGCCGAGTTCCGCAATCGTGTAGTGCCGCTCTTCGAATGGGTTCGGGTTGTCTGAACCTCTCATGCTGCTCTCTCCGTCAGCTTGGGCAAACAGTTTGGTCGCTTCGAGCATCGTCGGGCCTTGCACCGACCCAGTGTCCTTCGGTTCCGCCCTACCGGTGACCCGGACGCCGCCACGTTGGCGGCGTCCGGGGCCAGTCTCGATCCTGCTACGAAGCGGCCTCGCTGGCCGTCTCGTTCCTCGATAGCTCGGCATGCGCCTGCAGCACGAGCGCTCGCGCACGCGTCCTGCGCCGTCGGTGTCAACGATGGGACGCAGCAGCGCGAAGCTGCGACGCTCACCGTTGACGGCGCTGCTGGCGTGCCGGGAACGTGACGTTGCGGCCACCGCCGCCACGGCGTTCCCAGATGGCTGAAGCCGATCAGCTTCAAGCCGTCGAGTTCGCCGTCGGTGAAATGCAGCTCGGCATCCGCGAGTTTGCCGGGAGGGTTGCCTTTGTCGTTCGGCGTGATTTTGACGACGATGACTCATAACGTGACCTCCTGAAAAGCTCGCCGGTATGGCGAGCGGTGAACGCCGACGTGTGATTGCTGCGGTACGTCATGCCTGCACCTCGTCTGGCGCTGGACGCCTGCAGCCGGGACCAGAGCCAGTGCTGCAGCGTCTTGAGGCTGACGAGCACGGGATCTGCGGGCAGCGAAGACGCAGTGCTCTGCGCGGTACCTGGCGCGGTGCCACGCGAAGTTCCTCGCGTCTCGATGAGCACCAGCCGCGCAGTCATGCGGCCGCGTGCGGTGTCGTGCGCGATGGGATCAGCCGTGAAACCGGCGAGGTCCGAGAACGTCGACGCGTACAGCGTCAGCGTCGAGGGACCGTCGAGTTCAGGGCCCGCGTTGGTGACGAAGGCGTGATAGACGCGGAGTTGTCCGCCGATCGTCACGGCGATACTCGGCATCGGTGAGAGTTCCTGCATGGCTACCTTCCTTTCTGAGGCGTCAGTCGATGCCGGCCATCACGTAAGTGCCGTCCCCGGGCTCGACCGAGCGCCCGGTCAAGGCCGTGAGCCCCGCTTGTCGGGGTCGGAGCGGAGCGGAGAGCCTTGACGGGACCGAGGCGAGCCGGAGAATCAGCGACGTGATGGCCGCGTCCGTTGCAGTGGACTGGCTGGTGAAGCGGTCTTCGTCGTCAGCGTGATGCCGGAGGCGTCTGGCGATCCGCGTCAGGCCGTCCTGCCGCCAGCTGTGGCGAAGCACGAGCGGCGATCGCGACGGCCTGCGGAACGCTGCGACGGCGTGAGGCGATCGAGCGTGCCGACGATGTTCGCGAAGAGATCGTCGGGATGCAGTTCCTCGACGAGCAGCCGACACGAGCGCGCGCGACCACGCGAGTGTCCTCGCGCGTGCGGCAATGAGCCGCATCGCACGAGGACGGAGCTCGCGCCGCCAGCGCTCGGCATCGGTGTGCTGTTTGGCCCGTGCGGCCTCTTCGAGCTGCCGAGTCGATGTCGAGTAGACAACTGGCGCGGATCTCGCGCATGGATGCACCTCCAGCGAAGACGGCCAGCGCGAACTGGCGCGTGGCAGGTAGGGGCGAGGCCTAGGGCCGCGCCGCGTGACTGCGGGTGGGTGTCGAGGACGCCATGCGGGGATGTGCCCGCACGGCGAGCGACCAGGGTCAGTGGACCGTGGTGAGGAGGCGACTGGCGGCGCGATCGAGCGCGAACCGTCCGTCCTGCCAGGGCGTGCGCTGACTGAGTCGCGTCAGCCCCTGCACGTAGCCCCAGACCGAACGGGGATTCGTCTCGTGCTGCTCCGCCAAGCGTGTGCCTCCGCGGCCTGCTTCTGCGACAGCATCCAGTCGCCGCACGGCCGTGTCGATCACCGCGTCACGCGTCGCTCCGAGCTCCTGGGTCGTGGCCCGCAGGAGCAGGGTGCGGTCATTCGCGGTGTCGGCGTCGAGAGCGGCGCGGACGCCGTCAAGCGACGTCGTCCACGCCGTCCTGAATCGACGCACCCACGTGGCGGCGCCGGAAGCCGGCCACGTGCTGAAAACCCCAGATGATGTGATTCCCGCACACCATGCGGAACAGGAACACATCGAGGGTCAGGGCGGCGGCACCCACATCACTGTTCCGGAGAATGAATCCGCGGAACAGACCGGCGTGGAGTGCGGTCCGTGGGGTCGTCGAGATCGCGGTTGCCGTCCACGAGGAACAGAAACATGTCTCGGTCTCCCAGGTAGGCGCCGGACGGAACCCGTTCGGCGCCGAACTCGCCGTCCTTGTATCCGAGCGGCAAGTGCCAGGCCGGGTGCTGGGCCATGAGGTCGAGCACCCGGCCGGCCAGCTCGTCGTGGTGGACGCGTGCATACCGCGGTGATGTGATCGCGTGCACGGTCCAGGGTGCGGTCCGTTCGATGAACAGCTGATGCTGGTCTCGAGCGGACCGCTGCAGCCCGTAGTTGATGGCCTCTGGAGGCGATCGGCGCGGGCAGCGTCCGAAGGTAGCTTGGCGGCGCGCTGGCGATGGTCGCGAGCTGGCCGAAGCTCCAGTGCGTCAATGCGGCGGTCCGACCCGACGTGTTGCGAATCGCGAGATCGTCGGTGTCGAGCGCCTCGGTCCTGAGATCGACCGGTCTCGATGGCGCGCTCTTCGATGCGCGGGCGTGACGTGCGAGGCCGCCTCGTAGAGGGCGTGAACGCTGGCGTATCGCTCATCGGGTGGGCGCGATGCCCATTCGCGATGAGCCGTGTACGCCGTGACTGCGGACACACTTCTGCCGGTCATACGGTTGCTCCTTTCTGCGTGGCCCATGGGGCGACTAGGTGGAACAGCTCCTCGTCGGGCGACGAAGAGGGGTAGCCAGGACGGCTACAGCGGAATGTCTACACGTTAGATCTTTTCTTCATTCGCGGTGTCAACATCAGCCATTCGCTGACGCGACCTCGCGATGAAACCTCCTTGCCCAGGCGATCGGATTATCAGAACGGAAGGCCTGATTCGCCACGCGCCGCGCGCGTTGCGGGTCGATCTTGCCAATGACGTTGACGATTTGATCGTAGTTCGCGACATGACACGCCGCGCGGTGGCCATCGGATCCGTCGCGCGACACGCCGCCAGTGCGACGCTCCTCGCCACGTGTGGGTGACTCCTCTTCACGAGGTCTTCCACACGTCGCGAAACTTCTCGACGAGCGTGCGCGCCGTCTTCAGCGGCTCAGCGCCTAAACTCGCGATGCCGGCCAACGTGCGGGCAATCGTCGGTTCGAGGCCTCGCGTCGTCAACTGTCGGACGACGGCGTGGTAGTCGTGCACGAACTGGCGCGCCGCGCGAACGGGATCGGGCGCGATGAATGCGGCCCTGGCGACGGTCCGCGCAAACGCCACGTCACGCTTGAAACTCATGGACGAGCGCGTCGAACCGACTGAGGATGCGCAGTGCGTTCGGCAGGGGATGTCGACTGCGGAATGCCGCTCCGGCCAGCGTGCGCGCAATGCGAGGATTCTTGGCGACGAGGCGGCTCACCGATTCCGTGAACGCGCGGGCATACCGGCGAGCCATCTCGCGCGGATCGCGCGCCATCCAACGCGGCTTCCGCGAGGGTTCGACGCGTAGCTTCGCGTCAACTCGCTGCATCTCGTTGAACAGACGCTCCATGTCATCGGCCGACAGCTTTGGCAGGCCGACACGGATCAACCGGTCTGTCAGTCGAAGTCCCTGTTGCAAGGCGTTCCACGTCCTGCCGCACCAACGACCCGATCGCCGACCACACGCGCGCATCTCCCAGCTGCGACGGCGCGCGCTTCAGCACCAGCTGAAACGCGATGCGTGCGGCAAGCCGGTCTGGCACACCGCGAGCCTCCATCGCGCCTCTCGATGTGGGCCTTGAGCGAGGCGCCGGCGTTCTGCCAGTCGGCCGCCTGTCCTCATGGGCGTCCGACGGACGTTCTCCAGGAGCGTCTGGGCTCGCGCGACCGCCGGAGCGTGGTGCCGGTCCATACCTTCCTACTGCAGGCACCCGCAAATTCCCGACGCAGCACGAGTGGGCCGACGTTCCGGACCACCAGCAGTCCGTGCAGCGTGAGGCGTCGGCGCCTCCGGGTGACGCCGCCACGTCAGTCGGTGCGTCCGAAGGGTCACCGTCGCGTCCGCAAGGATGGCGCGAGCCTCTTGTGCGCGCGCCCATTGATCCGCGGTGGCTTCCGCAGCGTCCTCGTCTGTGACCGCCAGGTCCAACGGCGTCACCACCGCGTCGGTGGTACTGCGGATACTGCCTCAAGCGTGCCTGCAGCGTGGCGGCGCCGTCTCGCACGCTAGGCGGCCACTCGCGGAACGCTGCAAACGCGTCATCGCCGATCCCCTCGATGGCCTCGGCCATCGGTAACATGCCCGCGGCCTGCCGCGCTTGCTGTTCGGGTGTCCCCTTCGTCGCCATCCACTCGGCGATGAACTGCTTCTTCGCTTCGTGCAAGGCGAGCCTTCTGGCGCGCTCTTGCGTGTTGCGTTCGCGGCGTGCCCGTTCGTCGGCGCGGAACCGGCGATGCGCTTCGGCCGGCACGTCACGGGCCGCACCTTCGTCCCGATCCGCGTCGAACAACAGCCGCCCTTGCGCCGTGGCGATGTAGCACCGCTTTGGCGATGGGGGTGGATGGAGGAGCGCGCGCTGATCGGGATCGGTGAGGAACGTCTGCGCGACCTGGCGCGCACATCGTGTTGGGCGTCGCGCCGGCGGGCTCTCGTGCTGCGCTGCGCGAAGTAGGCGCGCTCCAACTCATGGTTCTTCGCGGCCGCCATGAACAGCTCGTCGATCGTTGGCGGCTGGTCGTAAATCGGCGCGGCGTCGATCTGCACGCACGTGACCATCCGGCTTGACCTCGTACGCGTGGGCGGAGCTTGGAGACGGGCGAGGCCTTCCGCGTCAACGGTGACGAGGTGCAGCCGATTGGCTGGCACATCCACCGTGAGCTGTTGCACCGCGCGGCCATTGCCGCCGTTGAGCAGCGATGCCTTCCGGCCGTTCTCTGACAGCGTGTAGAGGGCCTCAAGCGGTCAGTTGACGGGCACCATCCGCCTTGAGCGGCGAGGCTTCGAGACCAGTTCGGGGCGGCGAGGCGCAGAAAGCTGTAGCGGTATCCATAGCGTTGTCCCTTCACTCACGACAACTGACGGGCGCCAGACGGCACGGGCACCATAAGAACCTCATTGCTTGGTGAGCACGACGCGTCCTGTGAATCTGGCGCTACAGTCCACGCCCGTAAAGTCCGCGTCGATTCGCGTCGCCTCCGCCGTTCCGGAGCTGCCGAACGTGCCTCGGCAGCCACGTGGAGAGTTGTAATCGCCTTGGGTGCTGATATGCGTGGGCGGTGTATTCGTCGGGACGAGCGCGGTCGAGGCGACCGTGGTGATCGGCAGCCACAGATGGGTTGACTGGACCGTCGCCCGAAATGTCTGCAGATTCGTTTGCGGCACGATCTCAAACGTCCAGCGTGGTCGCCGCCGTTGTGGCGGGGAGTCCACCCGCTTCGCCGGGATTCACCGTCAATCGTGACGGTCCCTTGCCAGGTCCCGGCGAGAAACGACGGCGCGGCCGGACGGTTCCGCCGGACTCCGATCCGCAGGCTGCGGCGCACAGCACGGCGAGCACCACACCGGTGACCATGCACGACGAGTCATACCTCGACTCCTTCACACCGGCGTCCGGTGGATGTCATCCTGCCCGGACGTCGAAGCGATCGGTGCGCGCATCGTACCCGCGCACTTCGACCACGCTCGTGACGCGACGGTGGCTCTCCGCCCGGGCGAGGTGGACGACGAGATGAATGGCGAGGGCGATGGCTTCGCGGATGCTGCGATGCGGAAGCCCGACGTTGGCGGTCAGGACACAGTGCGCCAGCCGCGTCAGCGCCTGCTCGGCGGAATTCGCGTGAATCGTGCTGAGACTTCCCAGATGGCCCGGTGTTGAGCGCCTGGAGCAGATCGAACGCCTCGGCGCCACGGACCTCCCCGACGAGGATGCGATCCGGCCGGTGACGAAGCGTCGCGCGGACCAGATCCGCAATGGTCACCGGCGGCAACGGCTGTTCTTGGCCGAGCGGGATTTGCGCGCGCCGTGCCTCGAAGCGGAGCAGGTTCGGCTTGTCGAGATGAATCTCGGCCGTTTCCTCGATGACGATGATGCGATCGCGGTCAGGAATGCGCGCCGCCAGCGCATTGAGGAGGGTCGTCTTGCCCGTGCCGGTGCCGCCAGAGATCAGGATGTTCTGTTGCGCTGCGACGGCGTCCGTCAGCTGCGCCGCCAGCGCCGGCGTGAGGGCGCCCACGTCGACGAGGTCGTCCAGGCTGTAGCGGCGCGTAAACTTCCGGATCGTCAAGCGCCGGTCCGGCCACGGCGCACGGCGGGAACATCGCGGCGACGCGGGAGCCGTCCTCGAGCCGGGCATCCAGGATCGGCTGGACGTCGGAGATTTCGTCCCCGCAGGCGCGCGCGATGTTCTTGATCGCGACGGTCAGGTTTCGCGGTTCGAGCGTGCGGCCAGGCACGCATTCGAGCCGCACCGTCACGCTCGACGAACACCCGTCCGCCGCCCGCGTTGACCATGACCTCCGTGACGCTCGGATCCCGGAGCAGATCCTCGATCGGTTTCAGAAACGGCAGGATGCGATCCAGGCTGCTCATAAGCGCCCCTCGCGCGACGTGATCGAAGTAACTGGTCTGCACGTCGAGGTAGTGCGGTTTCAGGTAGCAGCATTGCGGCGGCAGCGGATTCAGTCCGTCGTACGGCACCGCGACCGCCTGCGCGTGCTGAAGCTCGGTGAAGACGCGCGGCTGAAACAGGTAGTCCGATTCCAACATGTACGTCTTGCTGGCGCTCAGACTGTGCTTCGATGCCGTGGCGCGTCCGGTGAGGAACGAGATGTGCGCGTCTCTGCCCGCCTTCGGCCAGGGTGTAGCGCGCCTTCAGCCTGTCCGCGCGACCGCACAGTTCCGCCGCAATGCGCGCGGTGAATTCGTCGCTCGTCGCGAGGAAGACCTTCGTGCGGAAGCACTGCAGCAGCGTGCGCCAGGCTTCGTCGCTTCCGCAGCGCGGATCGCAGCGACGAAATGCTCTGCGTCGCGACGATCGGGATCAGCCGCGCCTGACGCGAGAGCGCGAACGCGCGTTCGTCGCCGGTCGGGTCGGTTTCGCCGACGGTCGCAAAGGCGTGGTACTCGTCGGCCGACGAACAAGATGTCGCGCCAGACGCCCGTTGGGATTGGCAGCAATCTTCGGAATCCGCTGCAGTACCGCGCGCTGGAAATCCAGCTTGAGCATCACGCCGAGACCGCGGGCCAGCGCCGGATTCGTGGCGACGGGAAAATTCAGGCCCAGCACGTGTCCGGTTTCGAGCAGATCTTCGAGCGGCGGCAGCGGCCGCGGCTCGCCCGGTTTCGGCGGGTGAATGTAGGCGTCGCGCGGCGGGCAAAACGCGCGGTAGACGGCGGGGTTTTCGTCAAAGAGCGACAGGAACACGACGACGCCTTCCACGATGGAGGCCTTGACCTTCAGATCGAGCCGCGTCCAGGTGTTGTAGAACCACCGTTGAATCGCCTCGAGGCGGTGACGACGGTCCGCGCAAATGGCGGCCGATGCCCGTGCGAACCTCGAACGGGATGTCATGCCCGGCGAGTACGCTTCGAGCTCCGCATCGTACGGATGTGCCCACGTGCGTCTCGCCGAGCGGCACCCACAGCGTCCACGGCGCTTGCCGCATCTGCCCCTGGTACTCTTCGCGGCTGATCGCGAGGACGTCCGGCGGGTTGTCGAACTGCGCTTTCAGCGATCGGATGTTCTTCCCGATGAGCTCGTCTTCGATGATGTAGCGGTACACCTCCGCGAGCGTGGTGTAGCCGTCGGTAATCCGTCGCAACGAGATGACGAACTTGAGGAGATCCGTGTACGCCTGCTGCCAGAACGGCTCTTTCGATTTGCCGAACAAGTTGTTCAGCAGACTGCCAATCGCGTACGCGACCGCGTACGGATCGAGATCGTTGTGCAGCGGGTTGTAGCAGACCCCGGTGTCGAGGCCGATCTCGAGGTAGTCCGCCTCCCGATTCGCGCGCGCGCACGATCTGCCGCACCTGGCGGCAGAAGTCGCCCTTCACTTCCAGGACGAGGCCCGCCGACTTTCTGCGCGGGATCCTGCGCGCGCCAGCGCAACAGCTGATCGACGTACGGATACATGCAGGCGGACGTTTTGCCGGTGCCGACCGCCCCGAGAATCATCACGCCCGTGTAGAGCCCGCGTTGCGGAATCGTGAGCCACGTGGGGTCGGGGCGGGGCCCAGCGCGCGCGCAAAATGCCGCTCGCCGAGCACGAGCGTCGGCGTCGGCCGCGACGCCGGCTCGGGATACGGCGGCAACGGGCGCAGCCGCGCCGTCCCGGGGTAGCGAAATGCGACGATCGCGAAGACCGATGTCACGAGCGATGCCGCGAGGAATGCGGTCGTGAACCACAGCGTGGCGTACCCGTACGTGAGGACGTGAAAGACCACCGGCTTCTTGAGCGCAATCAGCGCCAGGAAGACGTTGTCCGTCTGGACCGGGATACGCGTGCAGTCCCCACGTGCCGGTCGCCAGGCGCGATCAGCATCGCGATCAGCCCTCGCGCACCGAGCATGGCTTGCACCATTGGTCGTCCCCTTTCCTCGGAATCTACGCACCGGCCGGCGATGAGACCGGCGTGTCGAGATGACGTGCTGTGGTGCGCGCGATCCACGGCCGAATGGGACCGTTTCATGCGCGTCGATTGACTCGCGGGCGGCGGGACGATACGACTCCGAATGTTCCGCGCGCCACGCCAGGAATTCCTTGTCCTTGGCGAGCACCGACTCAATGAGCTGATTGAGGACTTACTCGGTGGGCTCGCCCAGGAAGTGTGCGTGCGCATACAACGTCTCGTTGTTCTCACGATCGAGACGCGTGATGTGCCGCACGAGCTGCTTGCCGCGCGTGCGTGGTTTGATCACAGACATGGGCGACTCCTCTCCGTCAGAATGACGCGTCGTTCGGTCTCACGAATCCGCGCGGATCACGCGACAACAGGCGGCGTGACTCGAACGGACATCCCCGGACCAGTCCGGCGGCAACGGCGAACCGAATCGAGGCCACAACGAAGACTGGCTGCAGCCGGGACGTGAGCGACCCCTGGGTCGCGGCTGGGAACAGCCGCGGGGCCGGGGATGGGGTCGCTCACGTCCCGGCTGCTGTACCGTTCGCCGATTTCCGGGCGGCAAAGAACGCCGCCCGATCAACGCGCCGCCCGCGCCGCGCGACGCGTGTAACTGCCACGCGCCGTGCCGGTTAGCGCGTCACCCGTCGCGCGTCTGATCCCGCCGCCAACGGCGCCGCCCATACAGGCGCCGCTGCGGCCATTGAGCGGAAGAACCCGCCCTGGGTCTTCTTCCCCCTTCTTCCGCGACTGCGGCCGATCAGGCCGTGCCGACGAGGGGAAACAGGTGCACGTAGCGATGAGGTAGAACATGACACTCCAACTTGCCCGTCTCGCGAGTCACGGCGTCGGCTAACGTCGGTGACAACGTGCGCGTCCAACACCGGCTCGCCGCCTTCGAGCCAGGCCCGATACAACGCCTGAAACCGGGGCGCGCCGAAGGCCCGCACCGCCTGATCGAAGCGCTCATGCGGGCCTCGTGGCGGCGTTCGACGCGCGTGAAGATACCAGCGCAGATCCTCCAGGACGGCCGGGCGCAGCGGTGAGCGCGACCTGCTCGCGAAAGGCCGCCTGATAGATCGGGATGGCGTCGGCCTTGTGGCACGGCACGAGCAGGCGCACGATCCACGCCGGCAGAGCCCGAAGCACTTCGGCGTGCCGCTCGAGAAAGCCTCGAAAATCAATCGGCACATCCTGCGTCAGCAGGGTACAGAAAGATGTGGGTCCGGCCGTCTGGGTCGAGCCCAATCGGCAGCTTCTCCGGAAGTACCGGACCGTCTCGGCATCCGCCGCGCGGAACGTCAGCGACGGGAGATCCTGCCGTGGGACGCGATGCGTGAGCGTGAAATAGGCGAGCTTGTCGCTGCTCGGTCGCGAGCCACGTCCGCTCGCGATCCGCGAGCACCGCGTCGAGCAGCATCAACCGTTCAATCGCCCGCGGCAGCGCCGTCGGTCGCCGATGACGATTGTTCGGCTCGCCAATGGCGCGATACAGCGGTTTGTAGTGGATGTGATACAGGCGCGCTTTGTGATGGCCGCACGCGTCGCGCCGTCGCGTACCCGCGAGCCAGCAACGCCTGAAAGAAGTCGTGCATCTTCCGGCCATAGGCCAGTCCGGCGAACGTGCAATAGTGCCGGCCGAGACAGACCCCCGCATGGAGCATCACCGTCACCAGGAAGGCGGATTGGCGGTCCGGTGAAACCGTGCAGCCGCACCTTGGCCACGCGCTCGTCCCATGTCATCCGAGGAACTCCTCCGCAACGCGCGGATCGACAGCGGTGGCTCGGCCGCTCGCCCCTGAGCCGCCGACGCGGGCGGACGATCCTGCGGAATCGCGTGAAGCCCGCCTGCACTTTGCCGGCGGCGTGGGCGCCGCGGTAATGGAGCGTGGTCACCTCGACATCCTCGACGTCGCGGCGGCCGTCCGGGCGCTCGTACTCGATGCGGAAATCCGGGAACTGCACGCGATCATTGGTCATCGGGAGTTCGTGATCGCGCGCCCACTCCCGAACCTCTTCGCGCGATCGCGATCGGCCGGCCGTCGCTGTCGGATCGGTCGCGATTCCGCTCCTGGAGAAACCGTTGGTAGTCGCGCTTGAGCTCGTAGTCCAGGACGACCCGCTGGATACGCGCGCCCTCGCCATGCAGCCGTTCAGCCGCCCGTAGATAGGCGCGGTAGAGCTGCGCGTCGTGCGACAGCTCCCGGCTCTTCACCGACCCCGCGTAGAACGATTGCGATGCGCCGTCCGCGCGGGTCCGATGACTCTCCAGCACCTCGCGGCCTCGCTCCGTCAAGGTGACGAGGACGGTCCGGCCGTCACGTTCGAAGGGCGCGACCGTGCCGGATCAGGCCCGCATGCCGCAGCCGCTCCAGATCCCCATGTCGCACGTCTCCGCCCCGGCCCACGTCGTCGCGCAGATCGTCCGCCGGCACCACGCGAAACGCGCCGATCGTGAGCGAGCGTGCGCACCTCGGACCCGCGTAGCTGATAGTCGCGATCGTGTGCGTGGACGCGCTCTCGTTCGAGCCCGCGGGGCAGGGCGAGATCCCTGGGTGAACACGTCGCGCGGTTCGATCGCGTTCGGCGTCACGCGGGTCGGACGCGTCCCGCTCGCGACCGTCGGCATCTCGCGGATCGAGGCCATCCCACATAGATCACCCTCGTGTGGACCAGAGGTGCGGCGGCAGGTCTTCATGGACGCCTTCCGACGCGATGAGCTGCCGGTCGACGTGCGTCAGTTTGCGTCCCGTGTCGCGGAGGAAGAGCCACCGCGCGAGCGCGTAGTAGAAGGCGCTCAAATTGACAAAGACCAGGACGACCGCACCGACAATGACCGTGCCGTACAGGTGGAAGAGGGCAGCCCGATACGGCGCCAGGAACCGCAGCTCGCCGGCCAGCCACCCGACCAGCAGGAACACGGTGAGCACCGCCAGAAATGCGGTGTTGGCGATCATCGTCGTGGCTCCTCGAAGGCTTGATCGACGCGGAAGTACGAGACCTGGAGCCCGAGGGGATTGACACGGACGAACTCGTTCGGCACATGCGTCGCGCATGCACAAAATCCACCTGCGCGACGTAGGGACTGACGCGCCCGCTCCGTGCGAGTGCCAGGCGTGTAGAGCACCTTCTGAAAGCTGATGGACGCCTTGTATGGCGGCGTCGTCAACTCGCTCAGGCTGCACGTTCTGAATCGCGATGTCCACCTCGTCGGCGGAGGCATCCGTCAGGAACGTTTCCAGCGTGCGGCTCTGCTCGTTCTGGGCGATGGTGGCGTCAGCCAGCGCGGGTCGAGGAAGAACAGCGAGTCGGCGATACTCCCGCTGGACGGTGGCTCGCAGGCGGCTGAAGTGTTTGACGACGAACTGCGTCAGGAAGCTACCGCAGCTCCGGGGCCTGCGCGTCGATAGTACTGGCGTCGTATTGCACCGCCTCAGCCCGGCCGACGTCATCAATCCGGACGACCAGCGGCTTGACGTTGGCGCATGTCGCCTGCGTGCGGAAGTTCAGGGCCAGCAGACCCAAGGCGAGCACGCGACACGAGCAGCAGGGCCAGCTTCAGATACGTGTTCATCACGAGTGCGGAGCCGTACAGCTCGACGAACTGACGCTTGGCGCTCTCGAGGGTTTTCGGGTTGCAGATCGGCGACCGTGGCAGACATGGCGCGCTCCTACCACAACGGATGGAAGTGCAGCAGGCCGGCGATCGTCCAGATCGACGCCGATCGCCGAGACCGATCAGGCGGCAGCAATCACATAGACGGCGATCAGGCAATCGCGCGAATCTTCGGACCGCCGATGCTTCGTCCAGTTCGCGTTCGTAACGCGAGATGGGCATTGGCGCTCCTCCATCCTCATAGATGCGGCTCGGGCAAGACGCTCTCGCCGCCGCGTCCCGGAGAAGATCGAACTCGTCAGCGAGGGCACGAGCAGGATTCCGACCATGAACACCCCGATGATCACGAACGCCTGCAGGCCGTAAATCATGTACAGGTCCTCCGTGATTCCCGGCGGCAACGTCGTCAGAAACTGGAAGACAAAGCGCTCGAACACCATCAGGAATGCGAACGCGATCACCGGGATGAACGAGTACTGAATGAACGCCTTGAACCACGACCAGAACAGGAAATCGAGCTTCGGGCACGATGAAGAACGGCACGAAGATCGGTCCGACCAGCGCACACACCGCGCTGGCGATCAGCCCGAACGCGACGACGGCCAGCGACACGACCTTCGCCAGCGTGACGACAATCAGCAAGAGCCAATACAGCAGGTTCGCGAGGATCGACCAGGCATCCGGCTGGACGAAGCGCTGCCACAAGCTCGTCGAGATGATCGAACGTCAGTTCCAGCGATCGCGCGTCCAGAATGTTCGCGAAGCTGTGCGCCTGATCGGTGATCAGGTTGCTGAACGACACGCCGATGCCGGGAATCGGCGACTCATAGAACGCGATCAGGGCGTAGCCGAACGAGATGAACAGCAGCAGCTTCGCAAAGTTGAAGAAATGATCGCCCATGCGAGTCCTGGTTGAGCATCATGCGGATGCCCTGCCACGCCAGCAGGATCGTCGCGAACGACACGAAGAGCGAGAACCCCACGCGGAGGAATTCCGGTTCGTAGCTCGTCAGCAGCGTCGTGATCGCTTGCTGCACCGTCGCGATCATGGCGAGTCGCGGTTGAGGAGGCATGGTGGAATCCTTCTACGGCTGCTTCCAGCTGACGGAGGTCGTCGCCTGCGCCGGCGAGAAGACCAAGGCCAGCTCGTTCGCCCATCGCGCAAGCGGCCGAGCTGCATGTTCATCGCCGCCGCCTCCGCGTCTCGGGCGCGCTTGTTGTCGACCAAGAGCTGCTCCACGATGGCCGTGAGAAACTCCATGCGCGCTTGTCGATTCCGCGTCTCCGAGGAGCACCGCGGCACTGATCTTGTCCGGCCACGGCCGTGGCACTTTGCGCGGACGACGGATCGACGACGTCGCGTTCGAGCGCATCGACGGCCCGCATTTCGAGCTTGCCTCCGCCCGCAGGCGGCCGTTCTGATCCGTGCCCGTGATCATCGTGCTGTCGGCCACGTCCAGCGTCGCCAGGGCTGCGGCGATCGACGCCTCCGCGGCAGGGCTATCCTCCCGAACGCCGCCAGCGCCGTCCCCACAGCGGAACGCGCACGGGCGATCTCCTCGTAGGCCGACACCGTCGGCGTCCCCGAAATTCAGGGCCTCCACGTAAGGATTGGCGGCACACATTCAGGTCTTGATAGCGATAGCTTCGCCACCGTGTCGGAGCGGGGACCGGCATTTCGCAAGATCGGTGAACACACTCAGGCGTCGCGCCATGCGGCGAATCTGGCGCGCCTGCTCGGTGAGCGTGTCGATGATGTGGCTCTTGAGCGCGGCCGTGACGATGTTCTTGATCGTGATCGCCGGATCCGTGACGACGATTTGCGCGTCAGCGACACGGAGGCCCATCCCAAGCAGCGCGAACACGATGACGATCCCGATGAGTCGATGCATGGCGGACTCCCGATGGTTATGGCTGACGCCAGGTGCGCAGGTCATCAGCCGCCCCACGCACGAGACTGGCGCCCGCCGCGCGCCCGTACTGCAGACCCCCGAGGCGCATGTTCATGAGCGCCGCCTCACTGTCCCGCAGGCGTTTGTTGCGCGCGAGCAGCTGCTCGAGCGCGTGGGACAGGAGCTGATTCGTCGCAATGTCCTGTCGCCGCCCGAGGAGCTCACCGGCGGCGACCTTGTCCAGGATGGCGGTCAGTTCGTGATACGACGAGCGAGTCGCCAGCACGTCACTCTCCAGCGCCTGCACGGCCTGCTGAAGCGGCCCTGTATACCCGCGCACGAGGGCCACTTGATGGCCCGCGATCGTCGCGCATCGCATCGGTGATCTCAATCGTGGCATACGCGTTTTCAACGGCCTCGCCGTGCCGGAGCGGGCAGTTGATCGAGAAGTGCGCCAGGTTGATCCAACGGTCGCGTCGACGCGACGATACAGGACTCCGCGGTTGTCTCCGCTGTTGAGTCCTGAGCCAGGCTGCCCCATACGGCCAGCGGGACGGATCGTGGCGGCTGATGGCGATGGGCGGCGTGCGGTAGCGGTTCATGTTCCCGAGCTTCTGCGTCATGCGCAGGATCGTCTGATATTGCGCCCAGAGCGTGTCGTATTCGCGGAGCGTCCGCTCGGCGATCAGGACGGTTTGCACCAGGTTGCCCGGGTCGACGACGACAAGCTGTGCGCTGGCGCGACCACCGCGCTGACGAGAACCACGACGACCATGACGCGCTTCATGACCAGCACTCCTTTCACCGCGTCCGCGCGAGCAGCGGTCGGTTGCCGCCTGCGGCGCCTCATACGCCGGCAGCTCCAGATCGCTCGTGAGATAGACCTTCACCCGGTGCCCTCGCGAATCGTGACGGTGGGCAATCGGTTGAGCCACCGGTTCATGCTCTGCGCCGTCGCCTGCGACGTCGCATCGCCGACGTTACCCGCAACAATGACCGTTCGATCGCCGCCGCCTCGACCGAACCCGGCGGTGCCGAGCCATTGCGCGAATCCGGAGATGAGGCCCACGGCGGCCGACGCCCCGAACGTCGACAGGTAATGCTGGTTCACCTGGTCGCGGAGACCTGCGTCGCCGATCTCGTTCAGCCCCCGGAACTGATCGAGGCGGTAGGTTCGACCATCGGGCAGCACCACGCGATTGAAGGCCACGGCGAGCCGCGTCTCGCCCAAGCTTTGGACGGGCTTCGTTTCCCCAGCACGCGAGAGCCCGCCGGAATCACACACGTACTGTCCGTCGTGCGAGTAGACGGCATTGGTGACGAGACAATTGACCGGCGCGGCCACATGGCCGTCCAGGCGGTTCGTCAGCACCGTGTCCACGAGCGTGCCCTCCAGCGAGGCGATGCATCGGGCCCGTGGACGTGATGGGTCCCGTAGACGCCGGGGTCACCTTGGCACCCGCCGCGTTCACGATGCCCGGCGTCGAACTGGCACCGCCTGGAGCCACGGCCGCCGGTGCGGTCGTCGTGGACGCCAGCGTGCCTGGCGCGTACCGACTCGTCGCCCGCACGACCGCGTTCGCGACATCGTCGATGTTGGGCGGGTTGGCCGCGCCATCGCCGGTCGGAGCTGCCGCGCGATGCCGGTGACGCGGGGCCGGCCGCCGTGGCGAGCTGGTGTCCGTCGGGCCGGCGGCTCATCACCACGTTGCTCGCGAACAGGCTTTCGTACTCCCGCCGTCTGCGCTCGCCCATGAGCGGATCGGTCGTGCCAGCCGCGCCCGGTGTCTCCTCGGACACAGGCCGGGAGATCGCGGTCGGGCCAGAGTCATTCACACTCAGCGCCTGCTGACGTGCCCGCTCGTCCATGATGCGCAGCCGGTCTTGATAGTCCCGCAGACGCTCGGGATTCGGCGCGAGTGGCGTGCTGGCGACGGGCCCGGTCGGCCGGCCCGCCGGCTCGGGATGACCGGTGATCACGATGATGCCGAGGATGCCGACGGCCACGCCGACCATGAGCCAGGTCTGCGTGCGACGGGGCAGCACGCCCCGCGGCGCGATGCGATGGTCGGTGACCGACGCGGCGACGGAGTTCAGCGTCTGCCATACCCTACCGTCCTTGTTGGAACGAAAAGCGGTCCTTGCCGAGCGCGAGATACCCACGCTCGAGCACCTTCGGCACGACGTACGTGCCGCTTCTGCACCTGGAAATTGACGAGCGAGGGCTGACCGTCCTTCACTTCGTACAAGCGCCGGAAGCTCCTGGGCGTCTGACTTGATATAGGTGAACTGCCCGTCGTGCCAGATGGAACGGACCAGGAACGGCTTCTCGCATTTGGGCGTGCCGAACGCGAACTGCAACGCGGCCGGATATTGGCGCTTGAAGCTCGCCACGGCTTCCTCGTGTTCATGCCGCACGCTTTGGATCGCGGCGCGCGCGTCGTTCAACTCGCTCTGAAGCGCGGTCAGTTGCGTGGCCGACACGCATTTCGGCCTGTCCCGCGGCGTCGTCGCGTCGGCCTGCACATAGATCTTCGAGATCCGGCTGCCCGCTCTTGTTTTCCGTCAGCAGGAAGGAATAGACCGCGCCACTGGCCGTCACCAGATTCAGATTCGTCGCCGCGCCCTCCTTGGCCGGTTTGACGTGCGCGATGTTCTGCGTGGCGGAGATCACCCAGAAGTCTTTGTCGCCGCACACCACGTCGAGGATCTCCTCCTCGTCGGGCAGCAGGATCATCGTCGTGTACCGAAGCTTCGCGTGCAGCGGAATGAGACTCCGCTCGGACGCGGTGACCTCGCGAATGCCCGTCTCTGCGCGGCCGGTGAGACGACGACCACAGGGACGAGCGCGAGTGTGGTGACGAGGGTGTGAGACGCATGACGTAACCTCCATCAAGCCGAGGCGGCCAGGCGGTCGAGGCCCTCCTCGAAACCGTATTCCCGAAACATCGCGGTCACACGTTCGTTGTCCACCGGCGTGTTGGTATAGAGCCAGCATGACCGAGGATCCACATTCAGGCTGAGCACCTTGGCGACATCCGGACGTTTGAGCAGCAGTCTGCCGTCGGGCGATCAGGTCCGTGAGCAGGTCGAGCTCCACGTCGTTGAGCCGAAAGAGTTCGGCATAGTGCGTCCGGTCGAGCGCCGGGTTCGCCAGCAGGAGTTTGGTCGGGCAGCTCTCGACGACCGTGCGCAGGAGATCCGCCGACGCGAAGTCAGTCGATCGTCTGCGTGGCCAGCAGCATGGCACGCGTTCCGCTTCCGCCAGGTCTTCAGCGCCTCTTCCACGTAGGCGCGCAGGCGATCGTGCTGGATGAAGCGCCACGCCTCGTCCATCACACAGAGCTTCAAGCGGCCGTCGATCGGCGGGATCGTCCAGGCGCGCCGTCACCCGGTGCAGGACGTAGAACAGCAAGCGGCTCCAGCAGCGCCGGGTACGCGCGCATCGCCTCGAAGTCGAACACCTGAAACCGCTGGACGCTCAAGCGTGTCGTCGAGATGGTCAAAGAGGTCGGCGTACCGGCCGCCTTCGACCCATTTGCTCAATCGGCCGGCCAGCGCGCGCGGCAGCAGGTTCGCGAGCGTGAAGAGCCGACGCTGGCTGGCGCTCGAGCACATACAGGTTCTCGATGGCCTCGTAGAGTTCGCGATCTTCGACGTCGGACAGCCGATAGGCGTCCGCGCCTTCGAGGAGCACCCGGACGAACGCATGCAGGAAGTGCAGGTGCTCGGGCGTCGGGTCGAGCGCGAAGGGATTGATCGTGACGTCGCGCTGCCGGAGGCCCAGCTCCAGATAACTGCCCTCCAAGAGCGTGGCGAGCTTGCGGTAGCTGTGACCCAGATCGAAGATGACGGTCAGCGGCTCGTACTTCTGCGCGTGCGTGATCAGGAAGTTGAGCAGGAAGCTCTTGCCGCTGCCGGTCGCGCCGAGCACGAGCGTGTGGCCCACGTCCTCGCACGTGCAGATTGAAGAGCGTACGGCGTCTGATGCCGCGTCTCGAACACGGTCAGCGCCTCGCGCCCGAGATGCGGCGCTCGTCGGACATCCCGCGATCGAGCGTGAACAGGAAGCTCAGGTCCGCGTAGTTCGTCTCGAGCAGCGCGAGCCGCCGGAGGTTGTGCGCGCTGTTGCCCGGCACGATGCTCAGCCAGGCGTTCAGCAGGTTGTACGTTCTCTCGATCAAGCGTGCCGTCATGGGCCGCCATGACCTTGATCGCTTCGGCGGCCGCCCGCTCCACCGTACGCGGCTCTTCGTCGTAGAGGACGAGCGTGAGCGAGCACTCGCCGAAGAAGTGGCCGTTCACCTCCAGTTCGGTCAGCGCATCGCCGAGCTGCTTCACCGTGGCGCTGGCGCTTTCATCGACGAGCATTTCCTCGGGCCGCGTGTCGGGCGCGACGTAGTTCACGAGCGACACGCGCTTGTTGAAGAAGTGCCGCCGCCGGCGTCTGCAGGTCGCGGCGCATCCGATCGTTCGGGATGCGCTGCCACTCGAGGCAGGCGATGCACTCGCCTGGCACGGTGTACAGGTCCTCCAGCAGATGCGCGAACGTCGCGGCCGGCGGCTCTTTCATCGTCAGGACCTTGACGCCGCACGTCGCCGACGTCCAGATGGGTGCGGTGGCATTCCACCGCGGAGTCCGCCGACGAAGTAGTCCACGTGCGTGTCGTACTGGAGTGCCGCGCCCTCGGCGTGCAGCCGGCGCGTAGTTCACCAGACGCCGGAAGAATCGAAAGGCGTCGGCCTTCGGAGTCTGTGCCGGCCGGACGTGGTCGGCGAGCTGCACCTCGAACGCCGCTGCCTTGTGATACAGCTGCGCCACCGCCCGATCGAGATCGCGCTTCGAGCACCGTGAAGCACGGCGCTCGACGACAGCCAGTCTCGCAGCGCCTCGCCGCGGGTCGCGCAAGAGTCCACGGAGCTGCGTGCTCGTGGCGTGATGTGGCGTCGGAGTCCCTCGTAGACGAGGACCAGGTACAGGTCGATCTCGTACAGCTCGCCGCGACGCGTCGTTCAGGTATTCCGCGCGCCGTTGGACGGCTTCGTGGACGAGGCGCTGGCTGCACGGCGCGGCCTCGATCGGCGCCGATGCGGCGCTTACAGAGTACTGATAGACGCGACAGGACTCATCGAGGAGCCGAAGCGCCGCCTCGAATCGATGGACGATGTCGCGGCGCTGGATCGAATCGAGACATCTCGTAGTCGCTGCCCGCGCACGCGATACACCAGCCCGACATGTCCGGCCTTCGTCAAAAACGCGTGCTCGTCGACGAAGCCCCACGACCGCCAACAGGCTGTTGACGCTGCCGGCGTCCCGGTAATCCCGGAGGATGCGGCGCATGCTCACCATGCGCGCGACCTCCATGTCGAATCGGGCATGTTTCGGCAGCGTCGTAGCGGGCTCTGAAGCGCGAGGAGGACAGCAGGATGCGAAGCATCTGCGGATCCCGCTTCGTCGACCACAGAGGCGAAGCCATAGAGGCCGCCGGCGACAAGCACACCGGCCAGGAAGGAGTAGAAGAGGTTGAACGTCGCCGCGCCCATCAACGACGCGCGAGGAAGAACAATCGGCGATCAACCCCGCAGACGGTCAGCGGACGATGAAGGGCCTTGTAGACGGGTCGAGCATGTCGGGCGGTCGTGCATGGACCCGACCTCCAAAACGAACTGTTCCGATCCGAGCCGACTCAGAACAACCAGGTGAGGAACTGGCCCGCGAACAGCGCGAGTCCGCCGCCGAACACGATGCCAGAGATCTGGCGCTTCGCCCCCTCCTCGCCGTACATAAACATAAGTCCACCGATGACGATGGCGACGAGCGCAAGCGCCCGGGCCAGTGGTCCGGTGAACGTGAGGGCGAGGTTGTTCGCCGCGCGCTCCCACGGAGACTGCGCGAACGCGATCGTGGGGAAGGAGGAGCGTCGCGAGCGTGAACATGCCCGCGCGCCGAATCGACGAGACAATAGCAATTGGCGCGCATTGCGTAGCCTCCTTCGCATGATGATAAACTTGCGGTAGCGGTGAACGTTTTGCAAGTATACGTATCGTTGGCAAAAGCAAGAATAGGTCCATCGTCCGTTACCGCTGAACCGAGACCTTGCGCGTGCCCTCGGCGTCCGGCGGAGCGCACGCTTGCGGGCCGTGATGTCTCACGGGCCTTCCGCCGGAAGTCCTGATGGATCTCGCCATCGAACTGCTTGATATTGCCAGCCGAAAGCTCTCCGTCACTCAATCAGCGCGGACCGCCGTGGGCTCGGGCGCCGCTCGTTGGCGGAATGTCGAGCGCGAACGAGCGGAGCAAGATTCTGCGACGAGCCGCGCAAGCACGATGGGCCAAATATAGACGCCAGTCACAATGGGCCGGTGATGTTCTGAAACGTCACTAAATCTCTGATGCTGATTGACGATGCAAGCGTGTGCACAGTCAATCTAGCGAGGCTTGAAGTACGAATGTACAAGTATCTGGCGGCCGATCAGAGTCATTTGCGACGACCTGCAGCGACCGGTCGGGAGGCTAAAGGCTGGCCGCGTGCACCCGCAGTGAGAACGCGAGAAACCGTGTGGGGTTCCGTCAGCGGTTTTCAGTACTTCCCATTGACATCGAGGAAGGAACTACACGTCATCCATTGATACAGTAGCGGTCGCGAGTTATTAAGGCTTATTAAGTTACGATGGATGCCATCGATCGAAGTTAATTGGGAGTTGCGAATTGGACACTTTCGTCCGCGTAAAAGCGGCTGGCAGTGTCGTCTTTCTCAGCAATGCCTTGGTAGGTGGCGCGTCCAGATCAGACGACAGAACTTCTTGCAGCGAAGCCACAGAGATCGTCAGGTGCAGCGCCTCGACGATCGGCCTCCGACGCTGAGCGATGCTGCCGTGCTCGGCTGCGTCCAGGGGCTCCGCTGTGCTCCGCCCCCGCTGCGCGGGCGCCACGGACGCCCTGGACCCAGCCTCGCGCGGCAGCCGATCTGGCACTTACCGGTCGGAGAGGCCGGTCCGTGGTCGTCGAGCGGCCACCGGGCACTGGCCGCGGCCGAGACAGTGCGCGATGCACGCGGCGCCGATCGCCCTGCTCGTCCAAGCCTTGCTCGAACGCGGTGCGCAAAGCGAGATCACTAGATGCTGCCGCTGCAAACTAGCGCCGGGCGCGCTTGCCTGAGGGTCATCCAACACGGTCTCAACCAGGCGTTCTGGTCGGCCGCCATTCGTGGGCGACGAAGGCTAGCTGCCCCGCGCGGCGCGCATAGCAGTCGACAAGCTTACCGAAAAATCTCTTCGAGGACTTTCCGCCGAGTTCGTCTGGCGAGGCGCAGAGTGCCTTCGCGAATGACTAGGGACCGGTTCGCCTTTGGCCAGCCGCTGCGTTGAAGCGCCGCCGTGATGCGGTCAGGCGGTCTCCGCCTGTTCGTCGAACAGGCTCACGGCGACGATTACTCCGGTAACGACGCGCCGACGCTTTCGACCCCTCGGCGCTCGGACCCATTTGGGAAAACCGTCCAGGATAGTGCACAGTCGCGATCCATGCGCCGTCGCGACGGCTGACAGCAGTACAAGCCCAAGTGGAACAATTATTTAGGTAAGAGCTCTAGCGGGTGAGAGGCAAATTCACGGGTAGACGCTACCTGTAGCGTTCAAATGGGTAGTTACTACCCAGCAATCCGTTGTCGAGCGACATCACGGTCGTCTCCGGGCACAGCGGAACGACGGCCCTGGCGCAATCGTTCTGTTTTCGATTGCCCGCGCCCTGACACGTGTCCGTCACTTCTGAGAGTCCCCGCCGAATGCGGCGTGGCCTGATGAGGTCACACGTCGTCCAGTCGCTGGTATCGACGCCCCAGCAAGGACAGGACGATCGCCGCGAACAGGACCGCGCCAATTGTCAGAACCGACGCAGGCGCTTCGATATGCACCACGTTGGCAGTCAGCATCTTCGTCGCCGTGAATCCGAATGATCGCGCGGCCGTATCGAAGGAACAGCACACGTGAGAGTGGCGTCGCGACGATGACGAAATACAACGACCTGAGGCCCAGCATCGCCATCACATTGGAGCTATAGACGACGAGGGGGTTTCGGGTCATCGAGAGCACCGCCGGAACCGAGTCGAGCGAAAACACCAGGTCGTTGGTCTCGATGACAACGAGCGCCACGAACAGCGGCGTCGCAACGATCTCGATTCCTCGCGTCGCCAGAAGCGCTGGCCGGACAGCACTGGGCTGACGCGAACTGCCACCGGCGATCCAGGACGAGCACACATTGCACGCCTGGACAACCCGTCGCTCACGCTCCTGCGCGAACGCCAGCCGCTGGCCGCGAACAGGATCAGGGCCGCGAACGGGGATAGGTTACCCAACTGGAACTGCCACGATCAGTCCGATGCTGACGATGTGGGGTCCGCCGCCCTGAAGACGATGCGCGCCAAGGATACCGGAAGTGGAGCACGCGACGTTGATACTGCCGGGAATGAAGCTCGGAAAACACCAAGGCAAAGACGAAGATGTTGTCAACAGAGAGGGGACTCCCTCGAGGAAATACGCCGCATAGTATTCCCGGTCGCGGCGTTGCCGCCCTGCGTCGCGGCAAACCACACACCGGGCGCAAGTCCCAACGCAACCCACCCGAATGCGCGAAGCCGGTTGTCCAGAGAACCATGCGAAAACAGACGCTCCACATAGGATCCATCAGACGAAGGTATCGACGACACTCTTTTGGTATCGGTCCTCAGCGGAGCTGCCACGCGAGAGGGAGCAACAGGTCGGTGCAGTGGTTCTTACAGAATGATCTCGTGGGCGACCGCACGCTACGCCGGGCGACCCGCACGTCATGAGATGGCAGTTTCGGTTTTTCGTATCGACCAGGCGCTCGGCCTCTCGATCAAAAGTGTTGGCGGCGGCGCGAGAAACCGTGGAATTCTCGACGTATGCAAGCTGGAGCCGATGGCCTCGCGCGCGGCCAGCAGCGCCTGGTCGCGAGGCACGCGTGGGCGGCGCACAACCCGGCGATCGAGAAGACGGTCGAGCCCAGCACCGCCGGGGTCAGGCGGAGGATCGTCCTCGACCGACAAGCGCAGGCGCCAGGACATCCGCGAGCGATTGTATGGCTTAGACTCGCCGCATGGGACTCTTGACCTTCAGCATCAACGTCACCCTGGACGGCTGCGTCGACCACCAGGAGGGAATCGCCGACGACGAGACACACGCCTTCTTCACCCGCCTCATGGACGAGGGCGGGGCGATGCTGTGGGGCCGCGTCACCTACGAGATGATGGAGAGCTACTGGCCGGCGGTCGCCCGCGGCGACGAGGAGGCGCCGCCGGCGATGCGCGAGTGGGCGGTCAAGCTGGAGGCCAAGCCGAAGTACGTGGTGTCGTCGACGCGAAAGGACTTCCCGTGGACCAACAGCCACCACATCGCCGGCGACCTGCGCACGGGCGTGCAGAAGCTCAAGGACGCGACCCCGGCCGGCGTGCTCCTCGGTAGCGGCAAGCTCGCGACCGAGCTGGACCGGCTGGATCTGATCGACGAGTACAAGTTCCTCGTCCACCCCAGGATCGCCGGCCACGGCCCGACCCTGTACCAGAGCGGGCTGCCCAGCACGCGACGGCTCGAGCTGGTCTCGGCGAAGCCGCTCCGCAGCGGCGCGGTCGCCATGCACTACCGGCGCGCGCGCTGACTCAGAGCAGCCCCATCGCGCCCAGTTCGCGCCAGCGCGTCGTCGGGATTTTTCGCCGCGCAACGCGGCGCACTCCGCTGCACGAACCCCGTCTTGAGCATGACCGGCTGATCGGTGCAGGGTGCAGATGTTGGATGCAGCTACGTGGAAGAAGTAGCTGGCGGCCTGGCGTTCGAGCGGAGAGTGGCCAGCGCCCGCCAGCACATGGTGCAGTTCCTGAAGCGCGCGCGAACAATCTCAGCTCGTGCGCTTTGGGATAAGCGGTTCACTACTTCGATACTCCCTGCTAGTGTCTGGAGAATGCTGCCGAGGGAGTTGGGTCCGAGCTCTCGTTTCGCCTTCCTTGAGATCCATGCGCTGATTTGTGAAACCTTCACCGCCAGTATAGATCGTGCTACACCTCGCTATCAGAAAGGACATAGCAATACGTAACTGAACGAAGCATATC
>ERZ1370068.1194-contig-1109_pt1 | contig 42199 bp, 43 predicted proteins | sample MGYA00561227_ERZ1370068 | MGnify/ENA primary metagenome ERZ1370068 (study PRJEB38410, sample SAMEA6850437) | metagenome | study: Metagenomic assessment of the ecological functions of the soil: analysis of the soil microbiota associated with the... | reverse complement strand
GTAAGTACTTCGTTCAGTTACGTATTGCTAAATCGAGCGCCGGCTTGTGCGGCAACGAAATCATCGCCGGAGTATCCCACAGCCCCCATCGCGCGATCGTCACTCGCCCGATACCCATGCCATTCGGGAAGCCCCTTGCCGTTGGGCTCTCCGGTTGCCGCGAAATTGACCCAGTGGCTGGAGATCTGCTCGGCGAGCTTTGCGATCGACGTCGGTCAGGCCACCGCGGTGCTGTGCTTCCCGTTCGGCCAGTTGAACGCGCGTAGGGGATCTCGGCGCCGTGCTGCGCGCCGAGCCGCGCCAGGCGTGGGCGAGCGGCGGGACACGACTGAAGTGAACACAGATACACCCTCCGATCTGTCCCGTCTGCGTCTGCAGTCGCGCCCACTGCTGCGCATCTCCCATCAAACGTCCGGTCGCGCATGCTGGCGGCCTGCGCGGCGCGAGCCTCCTTGATCGGTCGCGAACGGATACAGTTTCGAGGCCAGGCGTCGGCGTCCGCGCCGTATGGCCGTCTGGCTTTGTGTCGGTGAACAGACTCGCCGGTCGACCGACTCCGCTGCGTGAAGATGCTGCCCTTCGTTCGCATTCGATCCGATGATCACCGGCACGTCGTTCTGCTTGCCGGCGCTTTGAAGACGTCGCCATCACGTCTCTGCGGCAGGACCCAACCGTCGACCGTCGGTAGGCGGTCTGGAAGTCACGTTCGCGTCTGTTGACCGCCGACGGCTGCCGGCAGGCGCCCTGCAGCGCCGCTCAATGACGTCGCGCCGGCGCTTGGCCTGGGCGAACCGCGGCACCAGCCTTGCTCCGCCGTCGGCCAGCGATCGCGCGTGACCGTGAACTGTCGCGCCGCTCTCGCCGATCGCGCGATGGAACAGGCCCTTTGGCCAGCGGCGTGGCGACCAGCGATGTTCACGCTCCACGATCCGGCCGACTCGCCGAAAATCGTGAACGCTCGTCGGGTCGCCGCCGAACGCCGCGATGTTCTTCTGCACCCACTTGAGCGCAGCAATCTGATCGAGGATCGCGTAGTTGCCTGATGCGTGATTGCGCCGACTCCTTCGGTCAGCTCGGGATGAGCCAGGAACGCCGAACGACGCCGAGCCGAGTAGTTCAGTGGCGGTGACGACGACGCCTTTCTCTGCGCGAGCGTCCTCCCCCTGTAGATCGGCGTCGAGCACCGCTCGTCCAGGCACCGCCGTGGATCCACACCATCACGGGCCGCTTCGCCGGCCGCGTCTGCCGGCTGTCGTGTAGACGTTCAGATAGAGACAGTCCTCGCTCATCTCTGTCGCTGAGCGGTCGCCGCCATGCGGCGGAAACGCGGCGCCGCCGGCCCACGCTGCTGCATGCAGTTGCGCCGAGAACGTGTCGGCCGATCCCGCTGCCGCTTCCACGCCGTCGACCGGCTGCGGCGGCTTCCATCGAAGCTCGCCAACCGGCGGCGCGGCGAACAGGGATGCGCAAAGAAGACGCGCACCTCAGGCAGGCGCCGGCGCACGCCGGTGACGAGACCTGCCGGCAACCTCGGTGCGAACCGGCTCCGGAGATCGCCGCGAAGACCGGCCGCGCGGCAACGACAGCGCCGCCGAAGTACCCCAGGCGCCGGGTGAGCGATTTCGTCATGGGCAGATGATATAGGGACTGGGGGGCTGGGATCGGGGCTAGGGCTGGAGGCTGGAGCTGGGGGGCTGGAGGCCAGGGCCATCCAGGAGTCGACCTTCGAGCGTGTCGCTGTCGAGGGTGGATCATCTCGTAGGTGAAGAAACCGACGATGCCGGGTCGGGCTGGTCTAGTCCCTAGTCGAGTCCCTGATCGATCCCTGATCCCTGATCTCTAGCCCTGCTCTGTCTCCCCCATCCGCTATGAATCTTCTGCCAGCGGCGTCTCCGCTTCAGATCCTGTCGAACCCGGTCGAAGACGCCCTTGAGGGTCCGCGGCGTAGGGCAGCATTTCCGCGTAGATCGCATCGGCCGTGATAGAGGTTCAGGCCGCGACCGGCGAGAGTGCACTGCAGCCGCAGGTTGCGATCGCGGTTGATCTGCGCGTCCTGCATCCACGGCTTGCATGTCGTCGGCCGACCCGGCATAGGTCGCGAACAGATCGACGGCCGAGTGCATGCCGATCTCGCCAGCGACTTCGCGCACCGGGTCGCATACTCCGGGCGCACTGAGGCGCGCTTCCATCTCGTCGAGATTGATCGTCGTGCCGTCGACCTGACCCGAGCAGCACCAGGTCGTAGCCGGCGCCGTTGTAGGTGTTGGCGAAGATCATCCCCTTCGGGAAACGCCTCGAAGAACGTCGCGACCTCGCTCTTCACCGCCTCGGTGTTGCTCTCGTACAGCTGCACGAACAGCGTGACGACGCCGCCCGGATTGAGGCGCGACTTGGCGAGCTCGAAGAACTCGCGCGTGTAGAGCATCGCCGCGCCCTTTGACCCACGGGTCGAGCGGATCCGACGTGATCGCGTCGAACTTCTCGTTCGTCGTCAACAGGAAATGCCGCGCATCGTCGATGTGGACGCGTGACCTTCGGGATTCGCGACGACGTCGAAGTTGTGCTCGGCGAAGTAGTGCGAGACGACGCGCGGCACGAGCGGCTCGATTTCCGCGATCGTCTCGTGCTTGACGGCTGGATCGATCGAGACCGCGCCGGCGGTGACGCCGGCGCCGCAGCCGATCACGACGACCGTGTCGCGCTTCTTCGGAACGAGCGTCGTCAGGTGGCCGAGCATCCGCTGCAGGCGCATGTCCTGCGGCTCGCTCGACGCCTGCACCTTGCCGGCGTTGTGGTAGTTGCGGACGCCGTTCGACGCGCTCGAGACCGCGACCGACGCGTTCCAGCCCTTCGCCGACGTAGATCACGTCGGCCTGTCCGAGCTGCGTGGCGGTGTAGCGGCCGTAGGCGACGAAGATGCCCGGGATCGGCGTGCACGCGTGAGCGGCCATGACGCCGGCCATCGCCGCCGGCGATGCGCAAGCGCGACGGTCGGCAGCTTCGGCTTCCGGCGAGCAGCATCAGAGCCCGGACAGCGCGGCCACCAGGATCAGCACCTGCTGCGAGCGCTGCGCTGCCGAGCCAGCACGATCGAGGACGCAGGCTGGCGGTCAGCGATCCGACGATCGCGCCCAGCGTGTTCGCGGCGTAGACGCCGCCGACCAGCCGCGCCGGATCCTCGTCCTTCGACGCGACCGACGCCAGCGCCAGCGGAAAGCTCGCGCCCCAGAGAATCGCGCCGGCAGCACCGGCGAACAGGCAGCGCACGAGATCGAGCTGAAACTGAAACCACGGCATCGGGCGAGATCGACGGATTGACCGGCCAGTACGGCAGCGACTGCGTGAGCACCCAGCGCCGTCCACGCCATCGCGGCGCAGAGCAGCCGATCTGACACCAGCCGAGCGCGATCCGCGGACGCGTCAGGCTGCGCGCCAGCGAGCCGAGCCGACGCTGCTGCCGATGCCGAGGCCGAGCGAGAAAGACCGCGAGGATCAGCGAGAACGTGTAGACGTCGTCGCGCCGAAGCAGCAGCGACAGCATGCGCGTCCAGATCACTTCGCAGGCCGAGCGCCGTCAGCCCGACAGCGCGATCGACGACGTAGACGACCGCGCTGCCGCGCGCGGACGCGCGCTGCGCGGCGCGTCGTCAGCGACCGGCGCCGTGTGCGGCGTCGACGTCGCGATCACCATGCGCCAGCGGCGCCACGACGACGTTCAGTGCCGACCGCCACGTAGGTCGCAATCGGAGACGTCGTAGAACGACAGCAGATAGAAGCCGGCGAGCAGGCTGCCGAGCACCGCGCCGGCGGTGTTGCCGCCGTAGAAGAAGCCGAGCCAGGCGACGCCGTCGGGCGTCGCTTCGACCCAGCGCGCGATCGCCGGCAGCGTCGCGCCCATCAGCAGCGTCGGCGGCAGCAGGCAGATCGCGGCGGCGACGCCGCGCAAGAGGATGCCGATGACGCCGCCGCCGGCCCACGCGGTGTAGACGCCGCCGACGAGCGGCATGCCGAACAGGATCAGCAGACCCGATGACGCCGATGCCGAGCTCGAGCCAGGCGTAGACCCGCAGCGGATGCGCATCGCGGCGAGATGACTCGCGCGGCAGGAACAGGCTGCCGAGGCACATGCCGCCCATGAACGTGCCGAGCAGAACGCCCATCGACACGGCCGACGAACCGATCACGAGTTCGAGCAGCTGAAACCAGACGATTTCGTAGATGAGTGCGGCGCAGCCGCTGCCGACAAACAAGCAGCAGGAGCGCAGGCAAGCAGGCGCCGCGAGTCTCAATGAGCCCTCCTGAGGGATTCAGTGCAGGTTGCAGCCGAGTCACTACGATCGCACGGTCTCGGGACAGCGGCCGGGTCGCATTCTACCCTTTCTTCAGCTGCGGAATGGCGTCGAGACGCCGGCGTGCGACCGGCGGGACGGGAGTGCGCGCGGTGTTGAGCACCATCGCCAGCAGCGTGTAGTAGCCAGAGATGCCGACGATATCGATGACGCCCTTCTCGCCGAACGCGGCAACGGCACGCGCGTAGGTCGCATCGCTGATGCTCTGATTCCGCGTGCAGTTCGTCGCAGAAGGTGTAGAGCACCTCCTCGTCGGCCGCCATCTTGCCGGGCCGTCGTCCTGGTCGGCAATCGCCTTGATGATGATCCGCCGACAATCCGCCTTGCAGCGCAAGCTGATTGTGCAGCATCCCACTCGTAATTCTGCGTCCACTTGCGCGCGGTGATCAGAATCGCGAATTCGCTCAGGCGCGGCGGCAGCACGCTGTTGAAGCGCAGGTAATCGCCCATCGCGCGGGCGCGGTTCATCACTTCCCGGACTGCGCAGCATCGGCACGAACGGGCCGGAGATTCCGTCGTCTTTCGCGCGCGCGTTCGAATTCCGCGATGGCTTTTTTCTGCGCCTCGCTCTGCTGGCTCTCGGGAATCGGCGGCAGGCGATCCTGCGCGTGAGCGGTCATCGTCCACACCGGTGAGGCAGAGCGCCAGAGCAATCAGACGGCGCGTCATGATGATCATCCTTGGCGGATCGTGAGGTGCTTCAGCCGGACCCTCACAAAACGAAAAGGCGACGGTCCACACGACCGTCGCCCAGTCGAGATCGTCGCGGTCGAAAACGCGGCGTGCTATTTCAGGTGCTTGCTCACCAGCTTCGTCATCGCGAACATGTTGACCGGACGCCTTGCCGCCGAACACGGCCTTCAGCTTGTCGTCGGCGTTGATCATCCGCTTGTTCTTCTTGTCCTGCAGGCCGTTCTTCTTGATGTAGGCCCACAGCTTCTTGGTGACCTCGGTGCGCGGCATCGGCTTCGCGCCGACGACCTCGGCCAGCGTCGTCGCTCGGGGTCACCGGCTTCATGAAGGCCGCATTCGGTTTGCGGCCGTCTTCGTTCTTCACGTCTTCTTTGCCATGCCGTCTCCTATGAAGACGCACAATGCGTCGAGGGAGATACACGAAAGTGCGATTTTCCTCTGGAAATCACCGCGAATCAAGTTTTCTCTCTGTACGGGCGCCTTTCCCTCTGAGCAAGGCGGCTTTCCCTTCTGGGCGGCGCCACTTTCTGAGCAAGGCCGATTTCCCCTCTGAGCGGGGCGGCTTCCCCTCGGGCGCCGGGGTGTTCTCGTCGCCCGGAGGCCATGTTCTCTCGAGGGCAACGCGCACCGCCGCCGCGCCGTTTCCTCTCGGGCGCGCGCTTCAACGGCGAGAGGAGACCCTCGAAACCACGTTCTTCAGAGGAGAAACTGCCGGCAGCGACGCTGGTCGTGCGTCGCGGTGACGATCGACCCACCATGCCCAGCCCACCCGTCCAGCTGGTCGCTCCGGCCATGGCCGCGACGACGATGGCGTTGACGCTCGGCGGCGCACCGCCAGCCAGGCTGGCGGCATAGGCAAGCATCAACACGGCGACCAGTCCGGCGGAAGCCCCCAGCGGCCAAACGCCGTCTCTCCCGTCCCCGCGTGTAGATCAACAGGCCCGCGCGGCGAACATCAGCGCCTCGAGCAGAATCGTCGCCGTCGCAGTTCCCGTCCGAGCCCGTAAGCTCGGTCCGCCCGGATAGAGCGGCATGTCGGGCCCGGTGCGTCCACGTCGAGCAGCCCGTGGCTGACGACCGGCGCGCTCAGCACCCACACCGTGCGCCGCCCGCCAGCGATGCCACTCGATGAGCGCCGCCGACGAGGAACCCCCAGACGACGAGCGCGGCAGTGAGGTGCGGTAAAGGGATAACTGGCGAACTGGAGCGGCGTGAACGCGGTATCGCCAGGGGCAATGCGCACTTCCTCGATACCGAGGGCGAGAAACGTGGCCAAGAGCGTATCAGCCCACTGCGAGGCGAGCTTAGCATTGCCAGCGAGACGCGCGGCGTCACGCGTTTCGCCGCAAACGGCGCCGGCCGATGAACATGGGCGCCGATCTTACAGCGCTTCAGGCGACGGCCGCGGCGGCTCGGCTGTCCATGTAATTCGGCCGATGGTAGGCGGCGCGAATCCGGCGCGGCATGTTGTGGTGCGACGGATTCGGATGGTCGAGGCGGTCGCTTCATAGTCGGTGACGAACCATTATAGCCGAGCGCGGCGGCGTCGCCTGCATCCGCCGCGCGGAAACAGCGCTCTGGGCGCCGCGGTTTCTCGCGCCTCCGCGCCAGCGTCATCGCGATGCCGGCCGGCGACCTCACGCCGCATCGCGTCGCGACCGGCTGCAGCCCGTCCCAGGCGAGGAAGTAGTGATGATCAGGGCAGCCGACGGTGGCCTCGAGCCAGGGCGACAGGAACGCGGCAGCATCCAGGATCCTGCGCAGGCGACCATCGCGAAGGCCGCGGCGACCGGACCGATCTGCTCTGACGCGCAGGGTCGTGTCAGATATCGTCCGGCTCGCGCGCAGGCGAGGCCTTCGCCCGTGATCCCGCACGTCGGAATGCTCGGCGTTAAGCCACTCGTGCACGGCCCCGGTGACGATCGGCAGCGCCAGCGCTGGATCGCGAAGTTGCGGACGCCGGCGTCGCGAAAGATGGTGGTCGCCTGAATGCGCGCAATTCGGCGGCGCGTTCATGCGAAGACCGAGCGCCCGGTTGAAGAGCGGGATGTCGACGCGCGGCGCGACCAGCAGGGTGCGGCGTCGAACGCGATAGTGCGGAAGCCGATCGACGGCGCCGCACGGAACCTGGATCAGAGAACCGCTGCGCCTCGGTCAGTTCGACCAGGCGCGCCACGACAAACTCGAAGTGCGGCGGCGCTCCTCGTCATCGCGTGCCGCCGATCCGCTACGTAATGGCCGATCGCCCCATCGCCGCCGAGCGCGATGATCTGGGCAGGATGACCACGGCGCCGGCAGTGGCCATGCCTGCCGAGCGCACCTGCACTTCGCCGGCCAGCGCCGTACGCTCGCGCTGGGCGGCGTCCATCGCTCGCGATGATCGCCGCCGCCCTTTGGCGCTGCCCAACGACAGCGCCACCGATGATGAGGGCAATGCCCGGCCAGGGCGCCGGTGCCGTAGACCCGGCCGGACATGCTGCTGCGCTGATCACCGGGCTGAAAGCCATCGGTGAACGCCGGGCTGGTAAACCAGTCGCTTGGTGACGCCGCCGAGCGACGCCGTATGCGCCGGCACGCCGCGGCGATTGAGGCGCGCCATGATATGGCCGCCGGCGGGGCCAGCCTGGGCGATCCGCCGGCACGTAACATCACACCGAGATGAAGACCGTCGAGCGATCCGAATGGCGGCCAGCAGCACGTGGTACGCGAATCGAAGACAACACGGTCATCGGATACCTGCTCTGTTAAGGTGGAGTGGCGATGATATCAGGAGCAAACGCCGAAGCCAAGGGCCGACTCGAAGCGTTCAGCGACGGCGTCATCGCCATCATCATCACGATCATGGTGCTCGAGCTGAAGGTGCCGCACGGCGCCGACCGCGCAGCCGCTCGCGCCCGCTGCTGCCGGTGTTCCTCAGCTACGTGCTGAGCTTCGTCTACATCGGCATCTACTGGAACAATCACCACACCACATGCTGCACGCGACGCGGCGTGTGACCGGCGCGCATCCTGTGGGCGAACCTGCACCTGCTGTTCTGGCTGTGCTGCGCCGTTCGTCACGGGGTGGATGGGGAGAACCACGAAGCGCCCCTTCCGACCGCCGTGTCGGCGTCGTGCTGCTCGCGCGGCGATTGCGTACCAATCACCGAGGAGCAGACGATCCTGCACGCGCAAGGCCCGCACTCGCGCCTGTCACCGGAGATGCTCGGCAAGGATCTCAAGGCAAGCTCTCGCCGCTTTGCTATGTGCTGGCGATCGGACTCGCGTTCGTCAATACCTGGCTCGCCGACGCGGTCTATGTCGCCGTCGCGCTCGCGGCTGGTACCGGACAGGCGGATTGAAAAGGCGCGCGAATCACTAGGCTTTCGGCTTTCGGCCTATGTTCGAGCGCCGTCGCGAAGCTCCACATGAAGTCTTTGACCAGTGGTCGAAGCGTCCGGCCTCTGTGCTCCGGACGCGCAGGCCGTAACGAGCGAGGCGATGCGCATCACTGCGCGGTGCCCCGAGGCCGAGCGCTTTCGCCGGCCTGCAGATCGCAAATGTGCGCGGCGACCATCAATCACCTCGCTCGGGCGGCAGATGCCGAAGAGCTCGCCGGGCATCAGATACGGTTTCCTTGTCAGGCTTGTAGTGCCGCACAGCTCCGTCGAGAGGGATCGCGTCCCACGGCAGGCCCGGCGAACTTCGCCATGTTCGTCAGGAGCGAGCACGGTTGCCGTTCGACAGCGGCGAGATGACGTATGCGCTTCAGTCGCGTGAGACCGGCGACCGAATCCGGCCAGGCTTCGAAGCCGGTGCCAGACACGATTGAAGTGACCTTCTCTGCGTCGGCGACCCGTCGATCTTGAACGCTCGCACGAGCAGCTCGTCGAGCGTCGCGGCGATGCAGGACATCGAGTTTCGTCCACGGCAGGCATCTGCCCGTCGCGGACACGCTCATCGACGGCCCGTAGCCGCCGCGCCAGGCGTCGGCGAACGCCGCCCAGTCCACGTTCAGGCCTTCTTGCCTTGCCGAGCTTCTCCTTCGGCAGTCACCGACGACCGCCAGTCGACGACGGTGCCGAAGGTGTCGAAGACGAGCACCCTGCACCGCGGTCTTGTCGGTCGCGGTCCCGGCTTGAGCAGCCGATGCGACGCCATTCGGCCCCACCGCCAGGAGCGCCGAGACTGCCGGCCACAAAGGTTCTGCGATTCATGCTGATCTCCTCAAATCAAAGGCACATCGCCCGGTTACGATTTGCCTTTGTCTACCGCCGCTCGTCGCCCGGCGCGGGCGGAATGGAGATCACTTCCCACACCGGCGTCGCCATTCGCCGGCATCTTCGTAAAAGCGGACCGCGCCCGGCGGCACGGTCTGCTTCGCCATGATGACAATCTGCCCGAGATGGGTCGAGAAGTGCTCGGTGACGTGGAAGACCGCTTCGAGCACGGTCATGCGACGGCCCTGAATCTCCGCGCGCTGACAGCCGGGCATCGCCTGATGCCGCTCAGTACCTCGTCGCGACCTCGTCAGTACCCGCTCGAGGCGGCGAGAGGCAAACGCCGCCGCGCCGTCTCGCGCCGCGAATTCTTCGGCGCGATGGCGTTCGCGGGCGACGCCGACCCGTGCAGGATCCATTGACTGAGGTTGCCGGTGAGGTGCACGACCAGGTTCCCGACGCTTCGACGTCTCGTTCGGCCGCCACCAGACCCGATCCGCCGGCAACGACCGCACGGCGTGCGCAGAAGCCTGTTGACACCGACGACGCGCGGGTCACGCCGGCGCACCGCCTGAACGACGGCAAGGACTTCGTGCCGACCAACCGCTGGGTGGTGTTCGGCCACCACTTCGCGGCGATCGCCGGGCCCGGGCCGCTGGTGGGCCCGATCCTCGCCGCGCAGTTCGGCTACCTGCCCGGCGTCGCTCTACATCCTGATCGGGGTGGTGCTCGGCGGCGCGGTGCAGGACTTCACGATCCTGGTCGGCTCGCTGCGCCGCGAACGGCAAGAGCCTCGGCCAGATGGTGCGCGAGGAGATCGGCCCGGTCGGCGGCGCGGCCGCGCTCGTCGGGCGTGCTCGCGATCATGGTGATCCTGATCGGCGTGCTCGGGCTCGTGGTGGTGAACGCCATGTTCGGCAGCCCGTGGTCGGCGTTCGACGGTCGGCGCGACGATCCCGATCGCGCTCGGCATGGGCGTGTACATGGTGCGGGTGCGGCCCGGGCCGCGTGCTCGAGGCGTCGCTGATCGGCGTCGCGCTGGTGCTGCTGCGCGGTGGTCGGCGGGCGCTGGGTCGAACGAGCAGCCCGACGCTGCGCGCGTTGGTTCGACTCTCGACAAGCGCTCGCTCGCGCTCGCGCTGATCGGCTACGGGTTCATCGCGAGCGTGCTGCCGGTGTGGCTCTTGCTCGCGCCGCGCGACTACCTGTCGGCGTTCATCAAGATCGGCACGGTCGCGCTGCTCGCGCTGGGGCTGCTCTGCGGTGCGACCCGACGTGCACCTGCCCGCGCTGACGAGGTTCATCGACGGCAGCGGGCCCGGTGTTCGCGGGCAAGGTGTTCCCGTTCTGCTTCATCACGATCGCCTGCGGCGCGATGTCGGGCTTCCACGCGCTGATCTCGAGCGGCACCACGCCGAAGCTGCTCGACCGCGAGTCGCGACGCGCGCTTCATCGGCTACGGCGCGATGCTGATGGAGAGCTTCGTCGCGATCATGGCGCTGCTCTCGGCCGCGGTGATGGACCCGGGCGTCTACTTCGCGATCAACTCGGCGCGCGGCGCTGATCGGCAGCGACGACTCGCGCAGCGCGGCCGAGGCGATCTCGGGCTGGGGCTTCGCGCTCGACCCGGTCGCGCTCGAGCGCGCTGACACGCGCAGGTCGGCGAGACGACGCTGCTCTCGCGCACCGGCGGCGCGCCGAGCCTCGCGGTCGGCATGGCGGAGATCTTCTCGCAGGCGCTCGGCGGCGAGACGACGAAGGCGCTCTGGTACCACTTCGCGATCATGTTCGAGGCGCTGTTCATCCTGACGACGCTCGACGCCGGCACGCGCGTCGGCCGCTTCATGATCCAGGACCTGCTCGGCAACCTGTGGGCGCCGCTCGGCCGGACGTCGTCGCTGCCCGCGAACGCTGCTCGCGTCGCGCGCTGATCGTCGCGGGCTGGGGCTACTTCCTGTACCAGGGCGTGGTCGATCCGCTCGGCGGGATCAACTCGCTGTGGCCGCTGTTCGGGATCGCGAACCAGCTGCTCGCCGCGACCGCGCTCGCGCTCGCGACCACGCTGTTCGTGAAGTCGCGCGCGGCCCGCGTTCGCGTTCGCGACCGCGACGCCGCTCGCCTGGCTGCTCACGGTGACGATGACCGCCGGCTGGCAGAAGATCTTCTCCGCCGATCCGCGCATCGGCTTCCTCGCGCAGGCCGACGCCTCGTCGGCGACAGCTCGCGGCAGGGCTGGTGCCGCCGGAGAAGCTGCTCGAGACGCACACGGTGATCTTCAACGCGCCGGCTCGACGCGGCGCGTCACGGCGCTGTTCATGACGCTCGTCGCGATCGTCGTGCTCGACGCGGCGCGCGTGTGGTGGCGGACGCTCTCCGGCCCGACGGCCGGCGCCCGTCGCACGAGGTCGCCGAGGCATGACCGCGCTGCGACACGCCCTCGCGAACCTGTGCGCGTTCTTCGCGCGGCTTCGTCGGCGCGACCGAGCTCGGCCCGACCCGCGCCGCCGCGCTCTGCGAGCACGGGCAGCGCCGGGGCGCTGCTGCTGAGCCGACGGACGCGGTGCTCCTGCGGTTCGTCATCGTAGCGTCGCGACGAAGACTCGCAGGAGTTTGCTGGCTATGTTCGTCGCTGCGGCGTGGATACGCCGATCACGACGCCGCGCCTGCCAAGGAGCTCGGGAGCGGCTCTTGGAGATCCGTGACCTGGTTCGACAAGCACCTTCCCAAACCACCCTCGACTCAGGGTCTCGCGGCGTTCGCACCTGGAAGAACAAAGCGATTTCGTGGATTCGAGAGCGACGCGCGGCACATATCGCGAGCGCGCGAGATGGCCGGGATCATCGCGGCGCACGGATTCGCAGTTCGAGAGATCCGGACGTCCCGCCCTGGCTACGTCGTCTCACGAAGATCCGGTTCCAGGTCGTTGCGGAGCCCTTCGCCGACACCGAGCGTTAGCCCCGCTGCCACCTCTCGTAGAGATCAGCGACCAGGTCGTCGATCGGCGCGCGGTGGGTCTCGACGTCGAGGATCTGCGGTCTGCGCCGCGGCCTGCTCGAGCAGGTCCGAGAGGCGGACCTTGCGTCGCGTCGTACACGTACTCGTGTCGGCCGTTCTCGCCGCCCGTGCGCTCGGCGCCGGCGAGCGCGGGCGGACTCGCCGCGGGCGCCGTCTCGAGCCAGAGCACGCGGCGGTCGCTCGAGGCGCGGCGCAGCGCGGCGAAGTCGCCGTCGAAGGCGATCGCGCCGCGGTGGAGCATGACGATCCGCGAGGAGAGCTGCTCGAGCTCGTCCATGTCGTGGCTGGTCACGACGACGGTCACCTGCCGCTCGCGGTTGATCTCGCGCACGAAGCCGAGGATGCGCCGGCGCGCGAGCACGTCGAGCCCGAGGGTCGGCTCGTCGAGGAACAGCACCTCGGGCTCGTGCAGGAGCGCCATCGCGAGATCCGCGCGCATGCGCTGGCCGAGCGACAGCTCGCGCGCCGAGCGTGTTCATGAGCTCGTCCAGGCCGAGCAGCTCGCGGACGAGGCCGAGCATCCGCTCGTAGCGCTCGCGCGGGATGTCCCACACCACGCGCTTCCAGTCGAAGCTCGCGGACAGCGGGTGATCCCACCAGAGCTCCGTGCGCTGGCCGAACACGACGCCGATCCGGCCGACGTAGCGCACGCGCTCGCGCACCGGGGTCCATGCCGAGCACGCGCACCGCGCCGCGTCGGGCGCGAGCAGGCTCGCGAGCAGCTTGATGGTGGTGCTCTTGCCCGCGCCGTTCGGGCCCGCGTAGGCGACGATCTCGCCGCGCCGCACGTCGAGGTCGACTCCCTTCAGCGCGTCGACCCGCACCACCGTCGGGTGCAGCAGGTTCTGGAACAGCGTCGCGCAGCCGCGCCGAGCGCTGCGCGCTGCCGGTAGGTCTTCCAGACCCCGCGCGAGACTAACGACGGTGTCCATGACTCAGGTACCGCGCGGAGCCGGTGCGCGCTAGCGGCGCAGGCCCCGCCGAGAAGATCCAGGTGGCGAGCGCCGCGAAGCCGAGCGCGGCGAGCGGCGTCCACAGCCACGCGCCCGGGCGCGTCTCCAGACCGAGCAGCACGCGCGCGGGCAGCCAGGCGAGGAAGCCGGCGGGCACGAAGCTGAGCAGCCCGACGCCGAGCAGCCGCGCCCACGCCGTCGAGCGGGAACGGCTTGAGCTGCTCGAGCAAGCGCATGGAGCTGGAGTTGATCTCCTCGGCGCCGCGCGGCGCGATGAAGGCGAGGCTCCCCCAGATGTAGGCGAACGACGAGGACGATCACGGCGGCCGAGGCGCACGTGAACCGCCGCGCAGCGCGAGCCAGGCCGCGTCGATCGGGCAGCGCCAGCGCGTGGATCGCGTAGGCCGAGCACGGCCGCGCCCGCGAAGATCTGGCCCGAGCCCGAGAACGGCGTGAACCCGTCGCTCGCGATCGTCTGCCAGAGCGGCTGCGGCATGAGCAGCATGTGGTCGAGCTGGCCGCGGCCGATGCGCCGGCTCGGGTACGAGACGTTCATGTTGAAGCGCCACGTCGACGACGCCGCGCACGAGCAGCGCGAACCCGAGCAGGAACGCGATCTGCCTGCGGCTCCACGGGCCGATCCCGTCGAAGCGCTCGGCGAGCAGGAACGCCCACACCGCGCCGGACAGGCCGAGCAGCATGTCCGCGAAGTACCACGCCACGCCGGTGCGCACGCTGCGCGACAGGAACAGGAGGTCCATGCGCCCCGCCAGTCTCCAGAGCCGCAGCTGCTTCGCGAGACGCGAGCCAGCGCTAGCCGCCATAGCCGACCACCTTCTCGCGGTTCGCGCGTCCACAGCCAGCCCGCGAGCGGCCAGAGCGCGGCCGCCCAGAAGACCTGCAGCGCGATCAGCCGCACCGGCTCGGCCATGCCGGTGTAGATCGCGAGCGGGGCCCAGGCGACCGACGCGAACGGCAGCCACTCGAGCGCACCGCCGAGCCCCCACGGGCAGGAGCGCGAGCGGCACGACCGCGCCCGAGAGCACCACCGAGATCGCCTGGCGCACCCAGAACACCGAGCCAGACCGGCTGCTCGAGCGCGACGGTGAGCGCGGCCGTGATGAAGTCGAACGCCAGGCCCACCACGACCGCGAGAAACAGGCTCAGCCCGAAGAACGCGCGCCGCCGTCGCGCTGGCCGGGCGCGGGTCGACACCGAACAGTGGCGCGGCCAGCAGGAGCGGCAGCGAGAAGAAGACCAGGTTCACGAGCCAGCCGCCCAGCATCTCGGCCGCGAACTGCGGAGACCAGCGCCATCGGGCGCAGGAAGTGCTGCGCGATCGTCCCCTGCCAGAACGCGTCGGAGAGCGCGGTCTGGACGTGGAGCTGCTCCGCGAACACCTCGGCGAGCAGCGCGGTAGCAGGAGCACCGCGGCGACGGGCGACCGGCGACGCCACGCCCTGCCCAGCACGATCCGCCACAGAGCGACAGCAGCACCGCGACGCGCAGCGCGCGCAGGAGATAGTCGAGCAGAAAGGCGGGGCTGTCGGTGACTGCCGCCGAGCCGGCGAGCCAGGCCGTCGCGAGCCACTTCTTCACGGTGCGCCGCCTCCGACCGGGCGCCGCGGTCGGGCGGCGCAGGGGCGGCGATCTTACCTCAGTGGCGGCCCTGGAACCCGCGCTCCCGCTGCTGCTGCTGTGGCGCGGCGCGTCGGAGCTCGGGTCCGCCTGCTGCGGCTGCTCGCGGCGCTGCCGCGGCTCGAGCTGGGAGCGAGCGCGGGGCTGCTCACCGCGGTGCTGCTCCACCTGGGCGAGGCTCCCGCTCGGGCGCCCGCTGCGGGCGCTGGAACACGCGGTTCGCGGGCTCGCCCGGGAGCTCGCGCGGCGACGCCTGCGGCGCCGGCCGCGACCGCTCGGACCTGGCGGGTTCAGGCGCCGGACGCGTGGTCGCCGGCCGCGCGGACGCGGGGTCGAGCTGCTCGAATCCGCGCGGCTGCGCGCGCGAGCTCCGGCGGCGGCGCGGGCGACGCCGGCACCGCTTCGGGCTGATCGCGGCGCTCCTCCGGTCGCGCGCCGAAGCGCGGCGGCTCGGGCGGCGCGCGCGCGCAGCGTCGAGCTCTGGCCGAACGGCGGGCGGTTCTGGCACGCGACGGCGCCGCCCGCTTCCGCGGCGAGGGCACGATGGGCGGAAGCCTCGGCCGGCGCCGGGCGCGCCGAGCCGGCTGCTGCTCCCGATGGCCGCGGCCGAGCCGCCGGTCTCCCGCGCCGGCGCCCGCGCCGGGCTGGCGGCTCGGGGCCTGACTCTTGTCCGTGCCGAAGCCGCGCTCGCGCGTGGGCTCACCGGGTCGCAACGACGCGGCGGTCGAGGTCCTCTCTGCGGCGGGCGGAGGCTGCGCTGCCGCGAGGGCGCGAAGCTCGCGCTCGTCGGGGTCTGCGTCGAGCTCGCCGCGAACCGGGCCGGAACTTCGCGACCTTGTCCGGGGTCGAAGTGCTGCGTCTGGATGCGGCCGCGCCCGAACTGGTCGCGCGACACCCCGACCACCGCGCCCTTGTGTCCGGCGTTCGACCAGCTGATTGACCTGGTTCACGTTCACGATCGTGGTGTTGTTGATCACGACGTTGTTCACGACGCGCGGGCCGCCCCAGCCCGCCCAGTGCGCGTGGCCGCGCCAGTGCGCTCGGGCCCCACCACGGAACGCACGGCTCGCCCCAGCCCAGCGCCACCCAGCTCGTCGGCCGGCGTGGCCGAAGCTGATCGCCGAACGTGACGCGACGGCACGTCGAAGAACGCGACGAGCGCGGGCGCGTAGTACGGGCGCGCGACCAGCGGGCCCGGCGCCCAGCCCCAGTAGCCGCCGACCTGGACCCAGCGGCCGTAGTGGAACGGCGCCCAGCCCCACGGCGCGGCGTCGACCCAGGTCCAGCCGTAGTACGAGGTCCGCACCCACGCGCCGGTGCTGTACGGCGCCCAGCCCGGCGGCCACGCGCGGCACCCAGACCGAGCCGTAGGTCGGCACCACGCGCCAGTCGCCGTAGTGGTCGAGGTCGTCGACGCCGTACACGCCCGTACGGCACGTAGCGCCGAGCTCACGCGCGTCGCAGCTGCTGGTCGGTCCGCGTGTAGTTCCAGCGGTCCCAGTCGTCGAGCTCGGGCGCCGCGTAGGTCGCGAGCTGCGGCCGGCTCGTCGCCCGAGACGACCACGCTGCTCGCTCGACGCGACCGCGGCCGAGCTCGCCGTTGGCCGGGGTCACGGACGCCCGGCCGCCGCGCCGGCTCGTGAAGCTCGGTGTTCTGGTCGCTGACCTCGATCCGGTAGTAGCCCGCGTTCATCGACCGTGAACGCGGCCTGCGGCGTGTCGAGCTCGATCGTCGTGCCGGTCTTCGACGGTGCGCAGGTCGAGCGACACGTGGCCGCTCGACGATGCGGAGCTGCAGGAAGTCGGGATCGAGATTGGAGATACCGAGCTGAGTGTCCTCGCCGCCGCGCACGAAGCGCGCGCGGCCGATCTGGATCTCGAGGTTCGCCTTGCTGCCCGCGTAGAGCTGATCGCCCTCGCCGAGCGGCGTGTTCACCTGCGCAGGGCTCCAGTCCTCCGGCGCCCGCGCGCCAGAACGACACCTCGCCGTCGACGAAGCTCAGAGCGCGGCGGCGTCCGGCCGCAGATCCTCGGTGTCTTCTGAGTCTCTGCGCCGCGCCGGCTCTGGTCACTGCGACGAGCGCGACCAGAGCGATCAGCGAGACACTCTTCAGAATCGTCACGACTTACTCCTCGGGACTTCTGCAGCGCGAGCCTCGACTGCTGCACGGGCTGCGACGCGACCAGCGCTTCCGCGCACCCGGCCGACCCTTCGCGCGACCCGCGCGAGCCGGCCTGCGAGGCCGCGGTGGCCGCGCGCAGCTCGTGCCGCCAACCGATAGCCGCGACCTGAGCGAAATCGCTCTCGAATCTGATGCGGGCGATAGCGGCCGCTCATCGCAGGTGGAACCGTCCGGGCCGGGCTGTTGCGAGGCCCCGCGGAGGCCCGCCCTCCTACGCAGGGCGTCTCAGGTCGTACCAATTCTCGCTCTCGGTGGTTCAAATCTTCCGCAGTGCGCTGGATTCGTGTGAGTTGCACACCGCACCAGGTGTGGACCGGCCATCTTGATCTCAGAGTGACTCACTTTTCTCTTCGAACGGCTATACTGCGCACAAGAGGGGAAGGGAAGTGAGAGAAATCTCGCTCAGCGTCGCCGTGTTCCAACCGGACGCGGCGTCGACGGTGCAGATCGCGATCGCGGCCGGAACGAGCGGGCATCGACGCCGTCTGGCTCCCGGCCGTACCGATGGCGTTCGATCCGCTCACGCTCCTGGGGACGATCGCCGCGCGCACTGATCGCATCGCTATCGGCACCGGGATCGTGCCGACCTATCCGCGGCACCCGGCGCTGCTCGTCTCGCAGATCCTCGTCGGTCGCGCCGTTCGCGCGCGATCGCCTGCGCATCGGGGTCGGGAGCAGCCATCCCTTCATCATCGAAGGGATGCTGGGAATTCCCTTCCATCCGCCGATCGCGCACCTGCGCGAGTACCTCGGCGGTCGCGCGCGGCCTGCTCGAGCACGGCAAGGTCGAGTTCAGCGGCCGCTACTTCAACGTGCGCGCGCAGCTGGCGGCGCCGCCCCGCCCGGTCCCGCTCGCGATCTCCGCGCTGCGCGCGCGCATGTTCCGGCTGGCGGGCGAGATCGCGGACGGCGCGCTCTCCGCCTGGTGCCCGATCCCTACCTGCTCGGGACCGCGCTGCCCGAGATGGCGCGCGGCGCGCGCCGCGGGTCGGCCGCCGGCCGCCGCTCGTCGCGAACATCCCCGTCGTGTGGAGCACCGACGGTGCGGCGGTGCGCGAGGCCGCGCGGGCCGCGCTCGGCATGTACCTGATGGCGCCGGCCTACGTGGAGATGTTCCAGCGCCGCGGGCTTCGAGATCCCGCCCGACCGCGTGCCGCCCGACGCGCTGATCGACGCGCTGTTCGTGTGGGGAACGCCGCAGCAGATCGCCGACCGCCTGCGCGCCGTGCGCCGGGCCGGAGTCGACGAGCTGATGATCACCCTGTATCCGGCGCGCGAGCCGGAGAAGGAGATGGCCGAGGCGCTCGGCGCGCTCGGCAGCCTGAACTCCGACCTGCGGAGCTGCCGCTCCGCTTGAAAGGAGAGTCCCGCCATGAGATTCGGTGCGATGGTCCAGCCCAACATCGGCGACCCCGATCTGCCCGCGCGAGATCGAACGGCTCGGCTTCGACTCGCTCTGGATCCCCGACTCGCACATGATCGCGTCGGACTGCTACGCGGTGATGGCGCTCGCCGCGATGAACACCTCGCGGATCCGGATCGGCACCGGCGTGTCGATCGCCGGAACGCGGATCGCGCCCGTCACCGCGCACTCGATCGCCACGATCAACCGGATCGCACCCGGCCGCGTGTTCCTGGGCCTGGGCACCGGCCACACGGCGATGCGCACCATGGGCTACGACCCGGTGCCGCCGCGCGAGTTCCGCGAGTACGTCCGAGTCACTTGCGAGCTGCTGCGCACCGGCGAGTCCGACTTCACCTGGCGCGGCAAGACACGCCACGTCCAGTTCATGCACCGGCAGCTCGGGCTCATCGACCTCGAGACCCCGATCCCGGTTCTCGATCGCCGCCGAACGGACCCGAGGCGCTGAAGATCGCCGGGCGAGTACGGCGACGGCCGGGTCTCGGCCGACAACGAGCCGGCCGAGCTCATGCCGGCGAGCCAGGCGGCGATTCGCGAGGCTGCGCGCGCGGTTGGGCGCACGCTGCCGACGCGACTACCACGCCGCCACGCCTGGCCTTCGCCTGCGTGATGCGGCCCGGCGAGACGCTGCGCTCCGAGCGGGTGATCGAGCAGGCCGGGCCGATGTCGGTCGCGTACCTGCGCTACTGGTACGAGTGGTACAAGAAGGCGGCACGCGACGCGCTGATCCCGGCCGAGATCCGCAGCGAGTGGGTCGAGTTTCTCGAGCACGTGAACAAGCTCCAGACGCCCGGCGGACCAGCCGCTATCTCGAGCTGCACGACGGTCACTGCACGTATCAGGTCCCGTCCGAGCGGCGCTTCGTCACGCCGAACGTGATCCGCGCCGCGCGCGGCTACGTGGGCGAGCCGGACGAGATCATCGCCATGCTGCCGCGAGCGCGAGCGCGCGGGCCTGCACGAGATCGCGATCCTGCCGCCGATCCACTGCGCGCGAGAGTCTTCCGCGACTTCGCCGAACAGGTCATCGCCGCTACTAGCATGGGGAACGTCGCCGCTGCGGTGATCGAGCTGCTCGAGGCGCTCGGCGTGCGCCGCGCGTACGGGCTGACGGGCGGACCGATCGCGCCGTTCTGCGACCAGCTCGGCCGCTCCGGCATCGAGGCGATGCACTGCCGGCACGAGTCCGGCGCGGCGTTCGCCGCGCTCGAGGACTCGCTCGCGTCCGGCCTCCCGCCGGCGGTCTTCGTGACGACCGGCCCGGGCGTCACCAACGCCCTCACCGGCATGTGCGCCGCGCGCTGGGAAGGCGGGCGCGTGCTCTTGATCTCGGCCTGCACGCCCGCGCGCGAGATGGGCCGGCGCGCGTTCCAGGAGACCAGCGACGCGACCCTGCCGCCGCCGGCCTGTTCCAGCGCGGGCCGATCTTCGACGACGCCTGGCGGGTCGGCGACCCCGCCGAGCTCCCGGCGATGCGCCGCGGCGATCGCGCGCGGGCTCGCGCGCCCGCAGGGCTGGGTCGGCCACCTGTCGCTGCCGCTCGCGGTGCAGACCCAGCCGTGCCCGCCGCTCGACCTGCCGCCCGTTCGAGCCCGGCGAGGCCCTGAGCCCGCGCCGCGTCGACGACTGCGCCGCGCTGCTGCGCGGGCGCGACTTCGCGATCTGGGCCGGCTTCGGCGCGCGCGCGCGCCGCGCGCCGAGATCGCGGCGGTCGCCGAGCGCACGGGCGCCGCGGTGATGTGCTCGCCGCGCGGCAGGGGCGTGTTCCCGAGGACCACCCGCAGTTCGTCGGCGTGACGGGCTTCGGCAGCCACGCGGGCGTGAAGGAGTACGTCTCGAGCGCGCGCCCCGAGCGGATCCTCGTGCTCGGCTCGCGGCTGCGGCGAGTTCACCTCGTTCTGGGATCCGGAGCTGGTGCCGCGCGCTCGGCTTCATCCACGTCGACCTCGACCCCGCCGTGCCCGGCGCCGCCTTCCCCGGCGCGACCGCGCTCGCCGTGCAGGCGGAGATCGGCGCCTTCCTGCGCGCGCTGCTCGGCCGGCTCGACACGCGCGCGGTGCGGCCCGCGTTCGCTTCGCCGCGCGTGACTGCGCGCACCGCCGCGCGCGGACGGCCTGATCCGTCCCGCCGGCGCTGCTCGACGCCGTGCAGCGCTGCGTGGTCGAGCAGAGCGACGCGATCGTCTTCACCGAGGCGGGCAACGCGCTTCGCGTGGGGCAGCGCGGGCCTGCGCTTCCGCACGCCCGGCCGCTACCGCACCAGCACCGGCTGGGGCTCGATGGGCCACGCGACCTGCGGCGTGATCGGCGCGGCGAAGGGCCGCGGCGGCCCGGCGGTCGCACTGGCCGGCGACGGCGCGATGCTGATGCAGACGCGAGGTCAGCACGGCGGTGCGCTACGGGATCCCCGCGGCCTGGATCGTGCTCAACGACTCGTGGCTACGGGATGATCGAGCAGGGCATGCAGCGCGCTCGGCCTGCGCCCGCTCGAGACCGCGCTGCCCGAGACCGACTTCGCCGCGTGGGCGCGCGCGATGGGCGCCGACGGCGTGCGCGTCGAGCGCGAGACGAACCTCGACGCAGCGCTCGCGCCGATCCGCACGCCTGCGCCGGCCGCTCGTCGTCGACGTGCGCATCGACGGCTCGGAGCCCGCGCCGTTCCTGCGCCGCATCGAGAGTCTGCTCAGTCAATCTGCCAAACCCCGACAGGAGGTCCCGTCATGAGCGCTTCCGTAGGCATGCGATCGCTGGCCATCTCCTTCCCCGCACGATCCGCAAGAACGACTTCTGGCGCGAGCGCTACCCGAGCCTGGTCGCAGGAAGGAGGAGCGAAGACGCTCGCGCGCCTGTGGAAGGCGAACGAGCGCGCCGCTCCGGTCGATCCGTTCGAGCTCGCGATGGCGCCCTACCTCAGGGATCCGTTCCGCGGCGCGCGCGGCGGCGCGTGCTCGATCCAGGTCAGTCCGCCGCGTCGCTCGAGCTCGACTGCGCGCGCCGCGCGCTCGACGCCGCGGGCCTGCGCGCCGACCAGAGTGGGCCTGCTGGTCGCGTCGTCGTTCCTGCCCGACCAGGTCGGGCGTCGGCAACGCGACCCCGCTCGCCAAGGCGCTCCGGCCACAGGGGCGCCGCCTGGAACGTCGAGACGACCTGCTCGGGGCGCTCGTCGCGCTGCAGAACGCCTGCGCGCTGATCCGCGGCGGCGAGTTCGAGACGGCGCTCGTGATCGTCTCGTGCACCTACTCGCGCGTCGCCGACGAGGACGACACGCTTGTGCTGGTTCCTCGGCGACGGCGCCGGCGCGTTCGTGGTCGGCAAGACGCCGCCGGGCGCGAGCTACCTCGGCGCGAAGACGGTCAACACCAGCGACACCTGCAACACCTTCTTCTACGAGGTCGTCGCCGACGCGCGCGGTCCGCGCATCCGCATGGACTGCACGCCCGAGACCGGGCGCGTGCTCGCCGAGACGAGCCAGCCCTACCTGCGCGCGTCGTGCGAGGGCGCGGCGCAGGCGGCCGGCGTGAAGCTCTCCGAGATCGACTTCTTCGTGTTCAACACGCCCACCGCCTGGTACGGCGAGTTCTGCCGCCGCGCGCTCGGCGTTCCCGAAGAGCGCTCCGTCGACACGTATCCGGAGTACGCGAACGTCGGGCCGGCGCTCCTGCCGGTGAACCTGTACCGCGCGCGGCGAGCGGGCGGCTCAAGCCCGGCGACCTCGTGCTGCTCTACACGATCGGCAGCGTGTCGAGCGCGGGCGCGCTGGTCATGCGCTGGGGCGACGTGGCGCTGGGAGGTCTCGGCGAGGTCGGCGGCAAGGGCTAGCGGCGCGGTCAGCCGCCGAAGTACGCGCAGAGCGCGCTGCGCAGCTGCGCGCGATCGACAGGCTTGGTCATGAAGCGGTCGCAGCCCGCGCGCCAGGCACGCGTCGCGCGAGCCCTCCATCGCGTGCGCGGTGAGCGCGATGATCGGCGCCCGGAAGCCGCGCGCTCGCAGCGTGCGCGCGGCCTCGTAGCCGTCCACCTCGGGCATCTGCATGTCCATCGAGACACGAGCTCCGACCGGCGTCGCCGCGCGCCTCGCAGCTGGCGACCCGCTCCAGCGCCTCGCGCGCCGTTCTCGGCGATCTCGACCTCGAGCCCCCAGCGCTCGAGCAGATGCGCGAGCGAGGCGCCGGTTGTCCGCGCCGTCCTCCGCGATCAGCACGCGCGCCGCGCAGCACGCTCGCCGAGCGCGCACCGCGAGCGTCGGGACCTCGGACGAGCGCTCGGTGATCGGCTCGGCGCGGACGCGCAGCGTGAAGACGCTGCCCGCGCCGACCGTGGCTCTCGACCTGGAGCTCACCGCCGAGCGCGCGGGCCAGGCGGCTCGAGATCGCGAGCCCCAGCCCGGTCCCGCCGTGGCGGCGCGACATCGACGCGTCCACCTGGGTGAACGGCCGGAAGATCTCGCCGAGCTTCTCCGGCGGGATCCCTGGGCCGGTGTCCTCGACGTCGAAGCGCAGCGTGCGGTCGGAGTCGCGCGCGCACCGCCAGCCGCACGCTGCCCGACTCGGTGAACTTCACCGCGTTCGCGGCCAGGTTGATCAGCACCTGGCGCAGCGCGCGTCGCGTCCGAGCGGATCACGCCCTTGCGCTCGCGGCGACGTCGATCCGCAGCTCGAGCCCGCGCTCGGCGGCGCGCGGCTCCATCAGCGCCGCGCACCTCGCGCAAGATCTCGTCGGGCCAGGTCGGGCCCATCTCGAGCTCGAGCCGGCCCGCCTCGACCCGCGACAGGTCGAGGATGTCGTGCTGATGACCGCGATCAGGTGCTCGCCGTTGCGCCGGATCGTGGCCAGGTGGTCGAGCTGCTCGGGGCTGAGCTTGTCCTCCTCGAGCATCTCCGCGAAGCCCAGGATCGCCGTCATCGGGGTGCGGATCTCGTGGCTCATGTGCGCCAGGAACTCGCTCTTGGCCTGGCTCGCGCGCTTGAGCTCGACGATGGTCGAGTGGTTGATCGACTCGTAGATCCAGGCCAGGACGAAGATGGTCAGCGCGACCGAGACGATCGAGGCGCCCCAGATCGTGTCCTTGGCGCCCTGGGCCAGCACGTCGTGGGTCGGGAAGCCGATCTGGTCGGCGGCCGCGAGCAGCGCCAGCTGGCCCAGCACCAACGCGTTCCACAGCCATGCCATGCGGATCCCGCCCAGGCCCAGGCCCAGCACGGGCAGCAGCACCGCCAGACCAGCAGCGGCGAGCGGAAGCCGCCGGTCATCGAGCAGACCATCAGCGTGAGGCCCACCAGCGAGACGCCGAGCAGGGCGACGCAGGCCTTCACGCGCGCGCCCAGCCGGATCAAGAGCGGCGCCGACGCCGCTAGCGCCGTGCCGACGGCCAGGCCCTCGAGCGCGATGCGCGCATACGGCGGCAGGAAGCTCCACGGGTAGAAGAGCGCGTACAGCGGGCTCCAGGCCAGGCAGGTCAGCGTGAAGCCGACGACCACGCGGCAGGTGCGCTGCTCGTCCGGGGACGCGTGTCGCGGACGAACCAGCCGAGCACGCTGTCGATACAGCGCGGCAGCGCGACCCGTAGTGTGGAGCTAACGGAGCATTCAAGATCGGATCCCGTGGCGGCAGAATCCCCGCGACCCTTCGCGCAGTTATCGGCACGCAGACCGCACGCGTTTAGCCGGCCGCCCACCGGCATTCGATTCGACCCAAGCCGGACTTCTGTGCTACTAGACCGCCGCCTGCTTCACCCAGGAGAGGGAGTCCGACGCCATGCCCTAGCCGTTTTCCGCCGCTCGCTCTGGATCGCCGCCGCCGCCCTGGCCGCCGCGTTCTTTGGTGCCGATCTGGCCGCCGCCAGCGAAGCGTCGCTCAAGCTGCCAGCTTCACGCGAGCCGGTCTTCTTCGGCGGGACGACGACGCGAGCGCCGGCATCCTGATCTGGGGACTGGTGGTATCCGCCCTCGGCATGGGCTTCGGGCTGCTGCAGTACACGCAGCTCCGGAACCTGCCGGTCCACAAGTCGATGCTCGAGATCTCCGAGCTGATCTACGCGACCTGCCAGCAGTACCTGATCACGCAGGGCAAGTTCATCGTGGTCCTCTGGCTGTTCATCGGCTCGGTCATCGCCGCTGTACTTCGGCTACCTGGTCGACGATCCCGACATGACGCCGTTCCGGGTCGTGCGTCATCCTGGCGTTCAGCCTGGTCGGCATCGCCGGCAGCTACGGCGTGGCCTGGTTCGGCATCCGGGTGAACACCTTCGCGAACTCGCGCACCGCGTTCGCGAGCCTGCGCGGCAAGCCGTTCCCGACCTACGCGATCCCCTCCAGGCCGGCATGTCGCATCGGCATGGTGCTGATCTCGGTCGAGCTCCTGATCATGCTCGCCATCCTGCTGTTCGTGCCCGGCAGACTTCGCGGGCCCGTGCTTCATCGGCTTCGCCATCGGCGAGTCGCTCGGCGCCGCGGCGCTGCGCATCGCCGGCGGCATCTTCACCAAGATCGCCGACATCGGCTCCGACCTGATGAAGATCGTCTTCAAGATCAAGGAAGACGACGCGCGCAACCCGGGCGTCATCGCGGACTGCACCGGCGACAACGCCGGCGACTCGGTCGGCCCGTCGGCCGACGGCTTCGAGACCTACGGCGTGACCGGCGTCGCGCTGATCACCTTCATCCTGCTGGCCGTCGCACGACCCGATGATGCAGGTGCAGCTCCTGGTCTGGATCTTCGCGATGCGCATCATGATGGTGATCGCGAGCTCGGGCGCGTACCTGATCAACGACGTCGATCGCCAAGGCCGCTACGCTGAACGCCGACCACATGAACTACGAGCACCCGCTCACGTTCCTGCGTGTGGCTGACCTCGATCGTCTCGGTCGGCCTGACCTACGTCGTCTCGTATCGAGCTGATCGGCGGGCTCGGGCGACGGCACGCTCTGGTGGAAGCTCTCGACGATCATCACCTGCGGCACGCTGGCGGGCGCGATCATCCCCGAGGTCGTGAAGGTCTTCACCTCGGTGAACTCGCGCCACGTGCGCGAGGTCGTGACGAGCTCGCGCGAGGGCGGCCCGTCGCTGAACATCATCTCGGGCCTGGTCGCGGGCAACTTCAGCGCCTACTGGATGGGCATCGTGATCGTCGCGCTGATGGGCATCGCGCTGGCGCGGTCTCGACGCCCGGCCTACGAGGTGCTCTTCCCGATCGCGGGCTCGACGGTCGACGCCTCGCCGGTGTTCGCGTTCGGCCTGGTCGCGTTCGGCTTCCTCGGCATGGGCCCGGTCACGATCGCGGTCGACACGCTACGGCCCGGTGACGGACAACGCGCAGTCGGTGTACGAGCTGTCGCTGATCGAGAGCGTTCCCGAACGTCCGCGCCGAGCTCAAGCGCGACTTCGGCTTCGAGCCCGCCTTCGACAAGGCCAAGGCGTTCCTCGAGGAGAACGACGGCGCGGGCAACACGTTCAAGGCGACGGCGAAGCCGGTGCTGATCGGCACCGCGGTCGTCGGCGCCACGACCATGGTCTTCTCGATCATCTTGCCTGCTCACCAACGGCATGACGCAGGACCTCGAGAAGCTGTCGCTGATCCACGCGCCGTTCCTGCTCGGGCTGATCACCGGCGGCGCGATGATCTACTGGTTCACGGGCGCGTCGATGCAGGCGGTGTCGACCGGCGCGTACCGCGCGGTCGAGTTCATCAAGGCGAACATCAAGCTCGAGGGCGTCGACGAAGGCGTCGGTCGAGGACAGCAAGCAGCGTGGTCGAGATCTGCACGATCTACGCGCAGCGCGGCATGTTCAACATCTTCCTGGCGATCTTCTTCGCCACGCTCGTCGTTCGCCTGCGCCGAGCCGTTCTTCTTCATCGGCTACCTGATCTCGATCGCGCATCTTCGGCCTGTACCAGGCGATCTTCATGGCGAACGCCGGCGGCGCGCTGGGACAACGCCAAGAAGGTCGTCGAGACCGAGCTCAAGATGAAGGGCACGCCGCTGCACGACGCCACGGTCGTCGGCGACACGGTCGGCGATCCGTTCAAGGACACCGTCGTCGGTCGCGATGAACCCGGTGATCAAGTTCACCACGCTGTTCGGCGCTGCTCGCGGTCGAGGCCGCGGTCGAGCTCTGCACGAAGAACCCGCAGCTCACCGAGATGCTCGCGATCGGCTTCTTCGTGGCCTCGGCATTCTTCGTCCTACCGCTCGTTCTACCAACATGCGGATCGAGGGCGCGAGAGGTCTAGTGGCGAGCGAAGTGGCGCGGGGGGCGAGGCCGCGGCGAGCGCCGCGCGCGGCCGCGAACGGTCAGAGTGAAATCAGTTCGAGGCGGACTTGTACTTGACCGAGCAGCCGCAGGGACTGCGGTCTCGGCCGGGCTTCGGAGTCGAGCTGGCCGAGCAGCGACGTGGACCGCCGGAGTCGACGTAGTTCTTCGGGCGGCTCTGCTTGCCGTTCGGGTCGTCGTCGATGGCGCCGCGGTAGCGGAGGACGCCGGCGGCGTCGATCACGAACATGTGCGGCGTCGTCTTGGCGCCGTACATGTGGCCGAGGTTGCCGTCGGCGATCCTGCAGGGTGGCGTAGCTGAAGCCCTGCTCGGCCTTCCACTCCTTGGTGTCGTCCGGCGTGTTCGTGTACGTGGAGTTCACCGCCAGCCAGACGACGTCCTTCGGCGCCGAGCGCCGAGGCGAGCTTCTTCAGCTGGCGCCGGACTCGTAGTGGCGCTCGACGAACGGGCACTCCGAGTTGGTCCACTCGAGCGACGACCGCGGTGGCCCTTGTAGGCGGCGAGCGAGTGCTCGACGCCGTTCTCGTCCATCGGCGGTGAAGTCCGGCGCCTTGTCGCCGACCTTGAGCGGGCGACTGCGCCCAGCAGGGCGGCTGCGACGACGGCGATTCCGAATGCGGTGCGCTTCATGTCCGGTTCTCCTTGGTCGTCGGCGCCGCACGGTGCAGCGCGTTCAGGAACAGCTCGCACGGTCAACAGCTCCGGCAAGACGATCGGCTTGTCGGCCGCGCCAGCGTCCGTACACGAGATACAACGGGTACGCCGGCCCTTCCGAAGCGCGCCAGCTCCTTGCGCGGATCTCGTCGTCGCGGCGGGTCCAGTCGCCCTTGAAGGTCGCGAAGCCGCCGGCGGCGAGCTGCTCGCGCACGCGCGCGTCGTCGAGCACCGACGTGCTCGTTCACCTTGCAGGTGAGGCACCACTCGGCGGTGAAGTAGACGAACACCGGGCGCGCCGCGCGCGCGCGGCGGCGGCGCCGGCCGCGCTGAAGCGCTGGCCGAGCTCGTCGGCTCGCACCGTCGTTTCCGCGCGCCGCCGCCGGCGACTCCGCCGTCCGCGAGCGGGAGCACGCGCAGCCCGGCGAGCGCCAGAACTGCGACACACCGCCAGCGCGATGCGCGCGCCGCGCCGGTGCGCTCGGCCTTCTGCAGCGCGCCGAACACGACCAGCCCCGCCGCGAGCGCGCACAGGTAGGCGAGCACCGCCGTCTGCGCGTCCGCTCCGGCGGCGCGGCCCAGGATCCAGAGCAGCCACACGGCGCTGCCCAGCACCGCGAAGCCGAGCGCCGTGCGCAGCTGATCCATCCAGGGCCGCTGCGCGGCACGAGCCGCGCCCAGCCCGGCACGGCGCAGATCAGCGCGAAGGGCAGCGCGAGGCCCAGCCCGACCGCGAGGAAGATCGCGACGATCGTGCGGCGTCGGGCTCGCGAACGCGAAGCCGATCGCCGGTGCCGAGGAACGGCGCCGAGCACGGCGTCGCCAGCACCACCGCGAGCAGGCCCTCGAAGAAGCTGCGCCGCGCGCCGGTCGCGTGCGAGCTGGCCTCGGCCAGGCGCGGTCGCGTCGACGGCTGAACTCGAACACGCCGAAGAGCGACAGCGCGAAGACGACCAGCACCGCGGCGATCGCCGCCGACGAACAGCGGCTCCTGGAACTGGAAGCCCCAGCCGACCGAGGTGCCCGCCGCGCGCAGCCCCGCCACGCACCAGCGCCAGCGCGCGAGCATGCTCGCGAGCACGCCCGGCGGTGTAGCGCGATTCCGTGTCGGGCCACCTCGCCGCGCGCCGCGCTGGCGCGAGCTCGGCCAGGCCGAACGACCTTGATCGCCAGCACCGGCAGCACGCACGGCATCAGGTTCAGGACGAGGCCGCCCAGCGAGCGCCAGCAGCACCGCCTGCCAGAACGGCACGCCGGGCACGCGCTGGCCTCGGCCGGGTCGGGCTCGACGCCACGGATTCTCGAGCGCGAGCGCCGGCGCGCCCGCGGCGCGCGCGGCGGCAGCGGCACGTCGACCTCCACGTACTCCGGTCGCGCCGTTGCGCCGCACCGCGAGCGCGCCGCGCAGCCGCGCTGCCGCCGTTCGGCGGATCCGCGCTCGCGGTGCCGTCCATCGTGTCACCAGGAAGCCGCCGCTGCAGGAACGACGGCCGGCGTCCCGCCGTCGACCAGGAGCTCGATCCCGTCGACGCGATCCGGCACGAAGCTGTCGCTGGATCCGACCGGTGGCGGGCTCGAGCTCGGCGCACGTTCTGCGCGCTCGCCGCCGCCGTCCGCGCACGAGTGCACCGCGAGCGCGGCGCGGAACGCGTCGCCGGGCCGGATCGCCGAGAGCGAGTACACCGCCTCCGATCTCGACGCTGCTGCTCTCGCCGCGGCGCGCGGCACGCGCGCCGGCGAACTGCGGCGAACACCGCGCGCTCGTCGTCAGCCGCGGGCTCGCTCGCGGTCGCCGACCGAGATCGTCCGCGCCAGCGCAGCTCCCGGGATGCACTGGACCTCGCAGATCAGCGACGTCCGGCCTCGAGCTCGAGCTTCCAGCTCGCCCGAGCTGCCGGCCTTGAACAGCCGCCGGGCTCGCCAGCAACACCTCGCCGGTGTAGCCGTAGGTCGTGATGAAGCCGTCCGCCTCGCGGAACACCTCGGGAACGGCCAGGCGATCGGCTGGACCTCGAGGCCCCTCGCCGCGCCAGACGAGCCGCGGCGGCGCGCCCGATTGGCCGGAGTTGCGCCAGTACACGTGCCAGTGCGGGTCCATCTCGAGCAGGACCCCGACCTGGAACGGCTCGCCCGCGCGGCACCGCGCGGTGGTCCACGAGGAGCCGTCCCTGCGAGCCGCGGCTGGCCCGCCCTGCGGCGCGGTCTCGCCGCGCGCGCCGTCCGGGAACCGCGGCACGGCGCGCGCCTGCGCACCGGCGGCGAGCAGAAGGGCGATCCAGGTTCGATCACGGCAGCGGCTCACCGGAACGCCGCCACGGGCCTGAACCCCGATCTGGGGTAGTCTGCGCCCAGCCATGGCAAAACCCGCGTTCGACAACCGCGTGACCCGACTGCTCGGCGTCGAGATCCCGGTGGTGCAGGCGCCGATGGGCTGGATCGCGCGCGCGCAGCTCGCCTCCGCGGTCTCGCAACGCCGGCGGCGCTCGGCATCATCGAGACCTCGTCGGGCGAGCTCGACGCGATCCGCGACGAGATGCAAGCAAGATGCGCTCGCTCACGGACAAGCCGTTCGGGGTGAACATCGCGCAGGCGTTCGTGCGCGATCCGGACATCGTGCGCTTCGTGATCGACCAGGGCGTGAAGTTCGTCACCACTTCGGCCGGCAGCCCCGAGCGCTACACCGGCCAGCTCGAAGCAGGCCGGGCTCACCGTCTTCCACGTCGTGCCGAGCCTGAAGGCCGCGCTGAAGGCCGTGGAGGCCGGCGTCGACGGCCTGGTCGTCGAGGGCGGCGAGGGCGGCGGCTTCAAGAACCCGCGCGAGGTGGCCGTCGATGGTGCTGCTGCCGCTGGTTCGCTCGAAGGTGAGCGTGCCGATCATCGCGGCGGGCGGCTTCGTGGACGGCGCGACGATGGCGGCGGCGCTTCGCGCTCGGCGCCGAAGGCGTGCAGCTCGGCACGCGCATGGTGTCGTCGGCCGAGTCGCCCGTGCATCAGAACTGGAAGGACGCGATCGTGCGCGCGGAGGAGACCGACACGGTGTTCCTCAACCGCTTCCACTCGCCGGCGCTGCGCGCGCTGCGCACCGAGCGCAGCGCGCGCCTGAGAAGGAGCAGGAGAAGAACGCGTTCCGCGAGTTCGGCTCCGCGCAGGATCTCTACTTCGGCGGCGACATGGAGGCGGCGATCGCGCTGACGGGCCAGGCGTGCGGCCGCATCGACAGCGTGAAGCCGGTACGCCAGATCCTCGCGGAGATCCAGAGCGAGTTCTCTCGCGACGCTCGAGGCGCTCCAGCGCAGCTACGGCCGCCTCTTGACACCGCCCGCCGGGCGCAGATCGTCTGGGGCATGAAGCGCGTACTTCCTGTTCGTCGTCACCGAACCTCGCGATCCTGCTGGTCTCCTCGATCGTCGCCCACATCGTCGGAGTCGACGCGGGGCTCGACGGCTCGCAGCGCATGCAGGGCCTGCTCGCCTTTGCGGCGGTCTGGGGCTTCGGCGGCGCCTTCATCTCGCCGCTGATCTCGAAGTGGTCCGCCAAGCAGCTGATGGGCGTCCGCGTGATCGCGGAGCCGCAGAACGACGCCGAGCGCTGGCTCGGTCAACACCGTCCAGAACCTGGCGCGCGCGGCGAACATCGGCATGCCGGAGGTCGCCATATTCGACTCTCCGCAGCCCAACGCATTCGCCACCGGCGCGCGCGCGAACAGCGCCCTGGTCGCCGTCTCGACCGGGCTCCTGCGCAGCATGAAGCCGGACGAGGTCGAGGGCGTGCTCGGCCACGAGATCACCCACGTGTCCAACGGCGACATGGTGACCATGACCCTGATCCAGGGCGTGCTGAACACCTTCGTGATCTTCCTGTCGCGCGTGCTCGGCGGGGTCGTGGACCGCGCCGTGTTCGGCCAGCACGAGCGCGGCAACGGCATCGGCTACTTCGTGACCGTGATGGTGCTCCAGGGTCGTCTTCGGAATCGTCGCGAGCTTCATCGTGTGCGCGTTCTCGCGCGCGCGCGAGTTCCGCGCCGACGCGGGCGGCGCGCACCTGGCGGGCCGCGAGAAGATGATCGGCGCGCTCGAGCGCCTGAAGGCCGCGCACCCCGAGCCCGCTGCCCCAGCAGATGCGCGCGTTCGGGATCGCCGGCGACGCTGCGCGCGGCTTCGCCGCGCTCTGCGCACGCGCACCCGCCGCTCGAGGACCGATCGCGGTGCTGCGCGCGATGACGAGCTGAAGCAGCGCTAGGGGCCGAGCGGCTGGCGCTCGGCGACCTTGAGCACGAGGCTGGCCCTCGAGCGTGGTGCCGCGCGCGGTCGTTGTAGATCGCCAGGAGCCCGGCGGGCCCAGACGTCGTACTGGTCGCGATCGTGTCGAGCGTCTCGCCGTCTGGGTGACGGTGTGCAGCGCGATCCGCGGCACAGCGGCAGCTCGTCGAGCGCACTGGCGGGAGTGACTCGATGCGCTTCTCCAGCGCGGCGAGCGCGGGCTCCCACTCGTCGCGCTTGCGCGGAGGGAACTCCGACTCGACCCGGTAGATTCCCCGCCCGCGTCGATCCACTCGCGGTGATGCAGGTCTTGCCGTGCCGACGTTTTCGCTCACCACGACCTTTGGTCTGACTGGGCTGCCGCCAATCTGACGCGCAGCCAGGAGCCCGCTGACTGGGTCGCGCAGCTGCGCCAGCGGCTGCGAAAGCTGACCGCAGCTTCGAAAGGGCACCGCCGACGATCCGCACGTCGATCCTGGGCAGGATCGTCGCCGTCCGCATCGGCATATAGCTGCCGTCGTCGGCATCGAGCCGCAGCCCGACGAGTCGCGCATCGTACGCGTGACTGCAGCCCGACGCCGGGGTCTGGCCCGCGTTCTCGATCAGCCGCGCGTACCGCCTTCGCCCGTGGGACGTGAGTCAAATATCCCGCCGCTCTCCGGCAGCTTCATGAGCTGTATGTCGAAGGCGCGCAGCATGTGCGCGCCGCACGCCGGGTCGAGCCCGGGCGTCGCGGACCATTTGCGCCGCCAGAGGTCGTCCGCTTCGCGCTCGTCGGCGCGAGAAGCTCGGCGTGATGAGCCCCGGGCATCGCGTTGGCGAGCGTCTGGGTCGGATCGAGGAGCGGCGCGGTGACGATCGAGGTGACGTAGCCGCCGATCAGCCTCGGCCTTGCTCGCGGCGCGAGCGCACGTGCCGCGCCTCTGACGTGACTGATCTCGTGAGCCAGGACCCAGGCGAGCTCGTCGTCGGAGCTCGCCAGCGCGAGCAACCCGCGGGCGTAACGTAGACTCGCCCGCCGGGCAGGCTGAAGATGAGCAGCGGCGACGGCGAGCGATGATCTTTGAAGGTAGGCGCGCTCGGGGCTCCGCCGAGTGCGCGGCCACCCGCCGCCGGAGCTCGGCCAGGTACCGCGAGCGTGACGGTGACCAGCGCCTGGCCGGTCGATCGCTGCCGCTACCCGACCGAGGTACCGCTCGAGCTGGTCCCTGCGAGACCATCGCCACGTCCAGTCGCCGGTCGGTGCGCTCGCGCAGCTGGCGAGCCAGGCCGCGGCGAACGCGAGCGCTGCGCGGTTACGAGTCCGGCTGGCAGCACGCCGTGCGCCCTGCCGAGAAGCCTTCGTGGCGGTAGCCAGCGTGTCCAGCGCCGACCTCGTCGTCCGCGGAGCGCCGGCGTAAGGCCGAGCGCTTCCTGCGGCGCGCGGGAATCAGGCACCGCGGGCCGTCGCCGATCAGGTCCGCGCGATCGGCCTGCTCGAGCGCCTCGCGCACCGTGAAGTAGTTCTCGGGCGCGAAGAACTGCAGCAGCGCGCGCTGCACCTTGCGGTCGCGCAGCTTCTGCGCGGTCGTCGACGGGCTTCAGCGAGTGCGGGTTCAGGCCCGTCCAGTACATGCAGGTCGCCACGTCCATCGGCGCCGGGATGAAGTCCTGCACCTGGCGCGGGCGGTAGCCGCGCTGCTTCAGGAACACGGCGAGCTCGATCATGTCCGCCACCGTCGAGCCCGGGTGGCTCGCGATGAAGTACGGCACCAGGTACTGCTCCTTGCCCGCGCGCTTCGACGCCGCGCTCGAAGCGCTCGGCGAACTCCTCGAAGGTGTGCTGCGCGGGCTTCTTCATCAGCGACGAGCACCGCGGTCGGAGACGTGCTCGGGCGCCACCTTCAGGTGCCCGCCGACGTGGTGGCGCCGCGAGCTCCTCGAGGTACTCGGGCGACTCGCGCGCGAGATCCATGCGGATGCCGGAGGCGACGTGCACCTTCTTCACGCCGGGCACCGCGCGCGCCGCGCGCAGCAGCTCGATCGTGGGCCCGTGGTCGGTGCCGAGCAGCTTGCACACCGTCGGGTGGATGCAGGAGAGCCGCCGGCACACCGCCTCGACGTCGGGCTTCGTGCAGCGCATCCGGTACATGTTCGCCGTCGGCCCGCCGAGGTCGGAGACGTGGCCCGGAGAAGCCCGGCGTCGCGGCGAGCGCGCGCACCTCGCCGAGGATCGACTCGGGCGCAGCGCGACTGGATCGCGCGCCCCTGGTGCATGGTGATCGAGCAGAACGTGCAGCCGCCGAAGCAGCCGCGCATGATCTGCACCGAGTCCTGGATCGTCTGCCAGGCGGGGATCTCTCGCGTCGTAGCGCGGGTGCGGCCGGCGCGTGTACGGCAGGTCGTAGAGCGCGTCCATCTGCGCTTCCGAGAGCGGCAGCGTCGGCGGGTTCACCACCAGCGTCCGGTCGCCGTGCGCCTGCGGTGAGCCGGCGCGCGTTCAGCGGGTTGGTCTCGCGGTGCAGGTCGCGGGTCATCACGCGCGAACGGCGGTCTTGTCGGCGACCACCGTCCTCGAAGCTCGGCAGCGCCACGTCCTCGTTCGGCGCAGCTCGCGTCGTCCCAGCGGTGCGCGGGCACCGACTCGCTCTTGCCCAGCAGGTAGGCGACGCCGCGCAGGTCGCGCAGCCGCTCGACTCCGCCGCCCTGCGTCGAGCCGGCGCGCGATCTCGAGGATCGGCGCCTCGCCCATGCCGTACACCGAGCAGGTGCGCCTTGCGAGGTGACCAGGATGCTCGGCCGGACTTTGTCGGACCAGTAGTCGTAGTGCGCGATGCGCCGCAGCGACGCCTCGACGCCGCCCGCGATCACCGGCACGCCCGGGAACGCCTCGCGACACGCGCTGCGCGTAGACCGCGGTCGGCGCGGTCGGGGCGCAGGCCGATCTGGCCGCCCGGCGAGTAGGCGTCGTCGTTGCGGCGCTTCTTGTTCGCCGTGTAGTGGTTGATCGAGCGAGTCCATGTTGCCGGCCGAGACGCCGTAGAAGAGCCGCGGCCGGCCGAGCGCGCGCCACGGGCTCGACGCTCTTCCAGTCGGGCTGCGCGAGGATCGCGACCGCGGAAGCCGTTCGCCTCGAGCCAGCGGCCCGGGATCGCGGCCGCGAACGACGGGTGGTCGATGTACGCGTCGCCCGGAGACCAGCACCACGTCGGGCGCGTCCCAGCCACGCGCGCGGATTTCGGCCGCCGTGGTGGGAAGGAAGCGCGTCGGCCGGGGGCGTGGCGGCGAGCGGCGCATCAGCGAAACGCAGTAGCAGCCCGCCCCCGTGCGCCCCATCCCTCCCTGCTCTCACCGCCCGCCCTGCCCCGGCTGCCCGCGCTACGGCGAGGCCGGGAGTCGAGGCGTCCGCGCGGTCGAGCGGCTCGCGGCGCTGGCGGCCCGCGCGGGCATCGAGCCGCCGCGCGCCGCGGTCGGGGTCGGCGCTCGGCTTTCTGCACGCCGCGCGCGCGGCTGGCCGTGTGAGGGCCGCGCGCGTCCGCCCAAGGTCGGGATCTTCCAGACCGGGCCACCGCACAAGATCGCCGACATCCCCCGCTGCGGATCCACCACCATCTGCGCGTGAACGAGGTCGCGGCTGCGCATGGCGACGCGCGCCGACCGCGCGCGCTCGGCCGAGCTCTACGCCGACCGGCCGCACACCGCGGCGTGTTGCGCTACCTGCAGGTCGCCGTCGAGCGCGCGAGCGTCGCGCACCAGGTCGTGCTGGTCGGAAACTGCGAGACGCCCCGAGCCGCTCGCGCCGGTCGTTCGCGGCGCTCGAGCGCGCGCTCGGCGAGCGGCTCCAGGGCCTGCTCTGGAACGGCAACACCGAGCGCCGGCAACGCCATCCTGCGGCCGCGCTGGGAGCGGATCGCGGGCGAAGAGGCGCTGCGCGAGACGGTCAGGCGGGGTCGACGGTTCCATCCGCCGGGCGCCTTCGGCCAGAGCCACCCTCGAGCTTTCGAGTCACCCGCGCGGCACGCCAGCGCGGCGCGTTCGACGGCGCACGGTCGCTCGAGCCTTGCCGCGCGGCGCCGGCGCGATCGGCCTGGGCCTGCCTCGCGCGCGCCGCCTCGGTCGAGCTGAACGAGCTCGTCCAGCGTGCGCCGTGGCTGCGCGGCTCGAGCTTGCATCGCGGCGCGGCCGGAGCGCCGAGCGGAGAGCGCGCGCGTCGATCGCGCTCCTGGCGACGCCGCATGGAGTACGCGGAGTCGGATCGCGGCGACGCCGACGCCGTGATCGCCGATCCGCCGCGCCGCGGTCTCGACCGCGCTGTGCGCGAGGCACCGGTCGCCGCGCCGCCCGCCGTCCGTCTACGTCAGCTGCGGGCCTGACTCGTTTCGGCCGATGTCTGCGGCGCTGCTCGACTCGGGCTCGCTTCGCGCTGCGCGTCGCTCGAGACCTACTACGCGCTCTTCCCTGGTACACGCCGCACGTCGAGACCGCCGTGTGTTCGCGGGCGCCCGTTAGGCTAGCTCTGCGCGATGAAGCCTGAGCGCGGCCACCAGCCCGCGCGGGCTGCTCGCCCCGCACGCGTGTGCAACTGCGGCGTTCTCGATCCGGGCGCAGCGCGCGCCCGGGATCCGCTCCGCGAGCTCGCGCCCTCGGCCTCGCTGACCATTGCCGTCGCTCTCGCAAAGCTCCGCGCCACCACCAGCGTGCGGACAGCGGAGCCGTTCCGCCGCGGGGCCGAGTTTCGTCGCGAGCGCTCGCTGGAAGCGGTCGACCGTCCCCCTGGCAGGAAGCGGCGATCGTACTTCCTGAGGTGAGGCGAGCCGTCCGGCCGCGGCCGCAGGTTGTGCACCAGGCTGCGCCGCAGGAGGGCCGGGTGGCGGCGCGGCACCGAACGCCAGCGCGCGCTCGAGAACGCGGCGTCGAGCGGAGTCTGAGGCCCGTCGCCGCGCCGCGCGTGAAGTCGCGGATGCGGGCGAGCGCCGGGGTTCGACGGACCGACACGGCAGGGGAGCTGCGTCGACCAGACGACCCCCGCGAGGCGTCCGCCGCGTCCTGCGCGCATAGAGTAAAAGCGCGCTGTTCAGCGCGCCCATCGACACTGGGTCGCCCGCAATCACCAGGACGGGACGCCGCAGCGCCAGATGCCCGATCCCAGCTCGAGTCGATGCCGCCGAGGTGCGCCGCGGGCCGGTAGTCGACCCGGCGACCACTCGCTGTCGCCGTGACCGCGCTTGGTCGAGCGCGAGACAGGCGCCGCCCGCCGCGCAGATCCAGGCAGACCAGATCCCCAGGTGTGCGCGTGAGACAGCCGCCGTGCAGGAACAAGAGCGGCGGTGGTCGGCCAGCCACGCCCCAGTCCAGATAGTGTGGAGCCGCATCCGGCCGGCGACACTGCCGGAGCCGGCGCAACAACACGATCTCGGCCGGGGGACATCCCCGCCAGCTTGCTGGCCTGCTCCAGGTGCTCCAGTGCTTCCACGCCCGCCTCCGCTGCACCCTTCGCCTGCTACTAGTTACGCGGCTACGTCGTAAACTAGTGGGCCAGTGGCAGCTTGCCGAAGCCGCGGACGGCGACGCTGCCGCCGCCGCAATCCCGACGAGGCGCGGCGCGCGATCCTCGCCGTCGCGGAGCGCCAGCTCGCCGCGGGGGCCCGGGCCGCCCTCGATCCGGCTGCAGGCGATCGCGGACGAGCTCGGGGTCACCCACCCCGCCATCCTGCGGCACTTCCGCACCCGCGAGGAGCTGCGTGCTCTACGCGCTGCTCCGCCGCGCCGGCGTTACGCCGGCGGTGCCGAGGCCCTGGCCGCCTCGGTCGAGCGCGGCGTTGCGAAAGCCCGCTGGACGCCGAGAGCTTCTTCGCCGCGCTCGACCGGATCTTTACCGCGACGAGGGCGCTGCCCTTCGGCTCTCGGCCCGGCTCGTGCTCGACGGCTTCAAGCCCCGCGAGTCCGGAATGTTCCGGCGCTGCGGCGGCGCAGATGCACCGCCGTGCCGGACGCGCGGCGCGGAGCCGCGGCCCGGCGCTCGACGACACCTCTGTTCGCGCTGGTGCTGCGTTGAACCTCGTCGCCTGGGGCGAGGCGCTGGTCGGCAACGCGTTCCGTCGAGCGGTGGATCTGCCCGGCAGATGCAGAGACGGCGCGGCGCTTCCGCAGCTGGGTCGTGGCGCTCTGGTCGTGCCCCGCCGAGTAGGCGGGCTGATGCTTGGCGCCGAGCGGGTCGGCGCTCCGAGCAACCCGAAGGTGATCGTGTCGTCGACGGGAGGAGTCGGCGCTGCAGCCGAACAGCGCCGCCTGCAACCGGTCCACGTCGTCGAAACCGCCTCCGACCATGGATGACGCGGCGCGATGCTCGGCAGCTCTACCGAACCCTTCTGACCCATCAGCTTGAACACGGCTGTTCCCGCGGTGGGCGCGCCTTCAGCCAGCACGACCTCTTCAGCGCGACCCGTCTGGGCTCTTCTGGCCGGTGCCCTTGAGCACCACGGTCGAGGTATCTCCGCTCGACTTGTACTTCCCCTTCGCGACGTAGGACGCGATCGCGTGATCGCGCCGATCCTGGGCGGCGCGCACGCGCCGGTGACCGTGCGCCCGAGGATCGTTCGGCAGGTCGAGCTCGAGCGCGAACGGCTGGCGCAGGAAGGCGACTCCTGAGTCGCGAGCGGCAGCTTCCGCAGCCGAGCTTCTGGCCGAGCTCGAACGCGCAGACCTTCGCCTTGCCGCTGCAGTCGAGCAGGCCCGGCGCGCTGCCCAGCGCACTTCAGCTTGCCCTTGCCGCCCTGAGCCTCCATCCGTCCGCATCGCCCTCGGCGATGAACACGAGCACGAGCTTCGGCTTGGCTGTGGTTCCCGAGACGCGTCCGGGTCGAGCTCGATGATCGGACGGTCGATCGCACGGCTCTCGATCAACACCGACCCGTTGCCCGAGACGAGCCTCTCCCGTTAGCGTCGAGACCTCGGTCGAGACACACCGACTCTGTTCGCAGACCTCGCCGCGCCGGTCGGGACGATCAGGCCGCTCGCCGTTGATCGCGATCGTGCAAGCCCTGACGGCTCTGCCCGCCGGCGGCGCGGCGATGAGCGACAGACCCAGCGCGCACAGGACGGCCAGCCCGAGCTTCATGAACCCCCTCCGAGATCCTGCGCGCGTATTCTCGGTTGGGGTTCGGTTGTAGTCAACGCATGGCTGAGGCCATGATCGCGCCGTGCTCCCTCTCGAAGGCATCGCGCGTGCTCGAGATCGGCGGCGGCGTGCCCGCCGCGTTCGCGACGCGCTGGCTCGGCGGGCTTCGGCGCCGACGTGGTGCGCAGCGAAGGCCCGGCGGGGCGCGCTCGACGCGCGACGAGGAGGCGTTCCTGCTGTCCGGCAAGCGGCGCATCGCCGCGAGCGACGCGCGGCTCGCGCGCGCTCGCGCTCGCCGCCGGACGTGCGTGGTCGAGGACGGCGCGCCGGGCGCGCTCGCCGCGCGCGGGCTCGACCCGCTGGCGCTGCGCGCGCGCGAAGCCGGCGCTGGTCGTCACCTCGCTCACCGCCGTTCGGGCAGACCGGCCCGCGGCCGGGCTGGCGCGCGTCGAACCTGGTCGCGCACGCCGCCGGCGGCATCCTGTCACTGACCGGCGTCGTCTGCGCGGCCGCCGCTCGCAGAACGGCGCGAACCAGGCGTGGATGCTGCTCGGCCTGAACGGCTTCTCCGCGACGTCTGGCGCCGCGTACTTCGGCGCGCATCGTCCACGGCGAGGGCGACTGGCTCGACCTCTCGGCGCAGGAGTGCGCCGCCGGCATGCTCGAGCTACCACGGCCCGCGCGCGCGCGTTCGACAACCTGCCCGCGCCGCGGCTCGGCAACCGCGCGCACCGCGATCTGGGGGATCTTCCGCTGCGCCGACGGCTTCGCCGGCGTCTGCGCGCTGCAGCGCCAGGCGCCCGCGTTCCTGAACGGGACCGGCGACCCGACCTGCTCGCAGACCCGCAGTTCCTCGATCCCGGTGCGGCGCCTCGACCGCGGTCGACGCCGAGCTCGGCGCGCGCGGTCGCGCGCTGGTTCTCCGACAAGACGAAGCGCGAGCTGCTCGAGCTGGGCGAGCAGCCACAAGGTGCCGATGGGCGCGGTGATGACCCCGCTCGACCTGCTCGGCAGCGCGGCCTCGCGGAGCGCGGCTTCTTCGACGAGGTCGCGACGCCGGACGGTGTCGCCCGCGTCCCGGGCCGCCCGTTCCTCGGCCTCGACTTGGCGCGCCGGCGAGCTCCACGCGCCCGCCGCCGACACCGCCGCCGTGCTGCGCGACTGGCTGGGAGCCGCGCGCGTGAAGCGCCTCCCGCTCGAAGGCGTGCGCATCGCCGACCTCTCGCATGATGTGGGCCGGCCCGTACGCGACACGGCTGCTCGGCCGAGATGGGCGCGGAGGTGATCAAGGATCGAGTCGCCGCGCGCGTGGGACAACGTGCGCACGCTGTCTGCCGCAGCCCGGCGCGCCGAGCCGTGGAACAGCTCGTTCTACTTCAACGACTACAACCGCGACAAGAAGTCGCTGACGCTCGACCTCGCGCAGCCGCGCGGGCGCGACGCTGCTCCTCGAGCTCGTCGCGAAGTCCGACGCGGTGATCGAGAACTACCGCGCCGACGTGCTCGACAAGCTCGGCATCGGCTGGGACGTCGCTGCAGCAGGCGACGCCCCGACATCGTGCTCGTCAGCATGGCCGGCTTCGGCAAGACCGGCGCCGAGCAGCGCGTTCGTCGGCTTCGGGCCGATCATCGAGCAGATGGCCGGGCTGGCCTCGACCACCGGCTACGGCGACGACGGCGTGCCGTACAAGACGGGCATCTCGTACGGCGACCCGATCGGCGGCATCGCGGCCGCGGGCGCGGTCGTGCTCGCGCTGATCGCAGCGCCGCCGCACGGGCCGCGGCGCGTGGATCGACCTCGCGCAGCGCGAGACGATGGCGCAGATGCTCGGCCCCGCGTTCGTCGCGCGCGTCGCTGCGCGGCGAGGCGCCGGTGCACCGCGGCAACCGGCATCCGCGCTTCGCGCCGCAGGGCGTGTACGCCAGCGGGACAGGACCAGTGGGTCGCGATCTCGGCGCGCGACGACGCCGAGTGGCGCGCGCTCGCGCGCGCGATCGGCGCGCCTGAGCTCGAGGCGCTGTCCGCTCGCGGAGCGACGCGCGCGCCACGACGAGCTCGACGGCACGCATCGACGCCTGGTCGCGCGCGCGTCCTGCCGCCGCGCAGGCGGCCGAGGCGCTGCAGCGCGCCGGGGTCTGCGCGCCGCGCGTCGTCGACTGCAGCGCCGATCCACCGCGACCCGCAGCTCCTGCGCGCGGCGCCTGGGTCGAGCTGCCGCACCCGAAGACGCAAGACCTGGAAGCAGCCGGCCTCGGCCTGGCGGGCTGGTCGAGGCGAACCCGCGCCCGCGCCGGCCACGCGCCGCTCTTCGGCGAGCACAACCGCGAGATCCTGTGCGGCCTGCTCGGCCGTCGCCGAGAGCGAGCTCGCCGAGCTCGAGCCGCCGCAGCGTGCATCGGCGACGCGCCGATCGGCGCGAGCGCGGGCTGATGGCTGGTAGGATCCGAGTCCCGGAAGGAGAACGATCATGCGTGTCGATGCAGGGCTGATGGGCGGGCTGGGCGAGGTGCCGGCGCGGATTCGCGAGCTGGAGGCGGCGGGCTACGACGGCGCGATCACCGCGGAGACGGCGCACGATCCGTTCTTCCCGCTGCTCCTCGCCGCCGAGCACAGCCAGAAGATCGAGCTCATCACCGTCGATCGCGGTCGCCTTCGCGCGCAGCCCGATGACGCTCGCGAACCTAGGCGCACGACCTGAACGCCGTACTCGAAGGGGCGCTTCATCCTCGGGCTCGGCTCGCAGATCCAGCCGCACATCACCAAGCGCTTCAGCATGCCGTGGTCGCACCCCGGCCGCGCGCATGCGCGAGCTGATCCGGCGCATGCGCGCGATCTGGGGACACCTGGCACGACGGGCAAGAAGCCTCGAGTTCCGCGGCGAGTTCTACACGCACACCTTGATGACGCCGATGTTCACGCCGACCGACACGAGCTACGGCCCGCCCAAGGTGTTCTCGCCGCGGTCGGCCCGCTCATGACCGAGGTCGCCGGGCGAGGTCGCCGACGGCGTGATCGTGCCACGCGTTCACCACCCGAGAAGTACCTGCGCGAAGTCACGCTGCCGGCGATCGAGCGCGGGCTCGCGAAGGCGGGCGCAAGCGCGCGAACTTCCAGATCATCGTATCCCGGCTACGTGGTGACGCGGCGCGACCGAGAAGGCCTGGAGCCGACTCGCGCCGCGGCGTCTGCAAGCAGATCGCTTCTCACGGCTCCGACCCCGGCGTACCGGCCGGTGCTCGAGATGCACGGCTGGGGCGAGCTGCAGACGCGAGCTGAACGCGCTGTCGAAGCAGGGCCAGTGGGACAAGATGGGCGAGCTCGTCAATCGACGACATCCTCGGAGCAGTCGCCGTGGGTCGGCACCCCCGACGAGGTCGTGCCGAAGTTCAAGGCGCGCTTCGGCGGCGCGTGGTGGACCGCACCACGCTCGGCGTCGAGCAATACGTAACTAAAGAACGAAGTATTACC
>ERZ1370068.9697-contig-8456_pt1 | contig 42208 bp, 68 predicted proteins | sample MGYA00561227_ERZ1370068 | MGnify/ENA primary metagenome ERZ1370068 (study PRJEB38410, sample SAMEA6850437) | metagenome | study: Metagenomic assessment of the ecological functions of the soil: analysis of the soil microbiota associated with the... | reverse complement strand
TTGTACTTCGTTCAGTTACGTATTGCTAAAGGCAACTTGTGGATAAGGGCATCGATCATTCCGACTTGTTGTAGAGGCGTTTGTGCCGAACGCCTCGTAGTTTGATTCTGACGCTCGCCGCGGCGAGCGCCGCTACAACGCTTTAAGCTTGCATAACGGCATGGAAAGCCTGGCCTCGCCAACTAACGTTGGCTACGTTGCAGCTTCGACTTCGCTCGGAGTGACACTCCCATGATTTTCACCAACGCGCGCATCATTTTCCCAGATGCGATCCGCGAGGATTTGGCGGTCACGGTGCGTGCGGGAAAAATTGTGGAGATCGGCCCGTCAGTAGCCGGGGCGAATGGTGCCGTCGATTTGCACGGAAATTTTCTCGCGCCGGGTTTTATCGATCTGCATGTGCATGGCGGCAACGGCCATGACGCGATGGAGGCAAAGGCGGAGGCATTTCACGCTATTTGCGACTACCACGCCAGCGGCGGGACCACTTCGCTGTTACTAACGACGGCAACAGCACCGTTCCATGATATCCTTCTTGCTCTGACGCAAATCGGGAACCTTCGGGGACGAATTCCTGAAATCGCGGGCGCACATGTGGAAGGGCCGTTTATCATCGCCGGGATCGCGCCGGGGCGCAGAACCTCGAGTTCATTTGCGAAGCGAACGCGGAATTGATTGGCTGCCTGCTCGAACATCGCGACGTGATCAAGCGGGTCACCATCGCGCCGGAAATAAAAGGAGCGATGACCGCGATGAAAGACCTTTCCGGCGCCGGGATCGTCGTTAGCGGCGGCCATTCCAATGCCTGGGAGGAAGAAGCGCGCGCTGCGTTGGAGAACGGAATGCGGAGTGTAACGCATACTTTTAACTGCATGTCGTCGGCACGGCGACGCGCGGAACAAAACGGATTGCCGGTTTGCTCGAGGTCGCTTTGAGTGAGCCGAAAATTTGCTGTGAGTTGATCGCGGAAGAACACCACGTTTCACCCGCGCTGATGAAACTGCTCTTACTGCGCGAAGGGAGCCGGCGGAATTTGTCTCGTCACTGATGCGACTGCCGGTGCCGGCTTGGCCGATGGGAGCGTGTTCCAGCTCGGTGGAAGAAACTGCGTTGTAAATGACGGCGTCTGTTTTCTCGCCGACGCACCTGTTCTTGCCGGGAAGCACGTCGCGTCTAATCGATCTGGTGCGAACGATGATGCGCCGAAGCCGCGGTTCCTTTGCCTGAGGTGATCGCGATGGCGTCACTGAATCCTGCGCGCGAGGCGGGTCTCGGCGACAAAGGTGAAATCGCAGTTGGGAAGGATGCGGATTTGGTTGTGCTTTCGCCGGAGTTGGAAGTGCTGCAAACCTACGTTGCGGGTAATCTGTCATTCCGAGTGGAGCCGAGGAATCCCGCTGCGGAAGCCTAAAGGTAACCCGGCGGGATCCCTCCACTTCGCTGCGCTCCGGTCGGGATGACCGCCAATTAAAGGTTTAACAAAAATTTCGCGATCTCGAGGGAAGCGGCCGGCCGGCTGATTTTGGCGATGTTTGCCGACCATTCGCGTAGCAGGCTTCCATCATTGGCGAAGGCGCGCGTAAGAGTCGCGATCACCTCATCGTTGGTCAGAGCAACGGCACCGGAATTGGTTTGCGTAATCAGTTGTGCGTTTCCCTCTTCCTGACCGGGCACGATCTGATTGATAATGATCGGACACGCCGCCGCGATTGTCTCTCCTGGACCGTCGCCCCACCAGCTTTGCTAACGAGAATATGATGCGAAGCGAGCAGCTGCGGCAATTCCGTGGTCCAGCCGATGATGGTAAATTTTTGTGCCGAAGCATCGCGAATCAATTCGACCTTGCGCTGCAACTTTTCGTCGCGGCCGACTGTGACGGTGAGCTGAGTGTTCGGAATCCTGACCAACCAGGGCGTGAGGCCGACAGCCAAACCCTGGCCTGCGTTTATCATCTGCAGAATTCGCCATGGCGGGCCGGAAGAGCAGGACTGGCAGCTCGGCAAAACGTGGACTGACCGGAAAGCCAAAGACGCGGAGCAAAGCGCGATCGACGCCGGCGTTGGCAACGACATCCGCAGTTTGCTCGTTCGCAAGAAGGAAATAATCGCTCGAACAACGATACCAGATCGAATTGATTGTGATCGAATCGGTGACGCAGACGATGCGTCTGGGATTGGAGCCATTCGCCGGCCCCATACAGCTCATCGATAAAATGTGCATACGGCATAAAGACCGAAACGATTATGTCGGGGCGATCGTGCTCGACAATTTGCGCAGGCGGGCGCGGGCGCGGGAAAACCAGCGGAGCCCACGGTGAAAATCCGGGTATTGATCAATCCAGGAATAAATGTCAGACCAAATGTGCGCGCGCGATTGATTCCGAAAACGTAAGCGCGACGCACGATCTCATTATTCATTACGCCGGAACGCTTCCGCGAAAAGATCACGGCATTCGACCGACGACTCCGGCGAGATTTGGGTGAGAGCGTCGCGGATTCCGCGAGCGGCGCTGTTATGGCCCTCACCGAATCCGGCGGTAAGAATGAGGATTTTTTCACGGCGGAAGACGGCGCGGGAGTTTAATGGATAATTGCGGAGGGCAAACGACACTTGCGACGCCATGAAGATGCTGCGGCTGGATTGGACGCACGGCGCGACGGATGGTTTGGGGAGACGGCAATGGACAACACCACCGGCCTGGCTGCGCAAATGGCTTATCAACTTCTTTTCACTCTCTCGCGCCCGGCCTTCTCTTTCTCTGGCACTTGCTCGGATTATTCGGAACCGATCCGGCCAAACTCCATCGCATATTTGTCGTTCTGAAAGAATTTCTGCCACCCGATCCCAAGGTGCAGGACATTCTCGATTCCGCACTGGCCCAGCGTGGTTGTCACGGGATCGAGCGGGTGGATCGCAAACGCTGGAATCATCGCCGGAATTTACCTCGGCACCATGTTTATCAGCACCGTGTGCGCGCTCTCAGTCACACCCATGGTGTGGTGGAGGACCGGCATTGGTGGTCGAAATATATCATTTCGTTTTTCCTCCTGTTCTGGTTCGGGATCACGATTCTTGTTTGCTTCAACGCCGTTGTTTTCGGCGAAACGCTGGCCGGAATCGCGGAAGTAAATCTGCAGTTGAAGGATTCCGCTTCAGGAATGGGTCGCGGCGCTCAATCTCCCCCTTACTGCCATCGCCCTTATTATTCTGGCCCTCGGTCTTTATCTCCTGACGCCGGAAAATTACCTCAACCATTCGGCAGGCGCTGCCCGGTGCCATTTTGTTTGCGGGCGGGTGGCTTGCGGTAACGAAATTGTTTCCAGCTCTATGTCGCAAAATATGATCGCTACAACCCGACCTATCACGCCCTCGCCTCCATTATCATTCTGCTGACCTGGATGTATCTGACCTGTCTGTTGCTGTTGCTGGGGGAAAACTGAACGCGATTCTGCGCCGCGAACACGAGCGCACTGCAAAATTCTGCTCCGGCGCCTCGAGCCCGTCTGAGATTCCTTTTTTTGTGACGTGCGCGGTTGCTCGCTTTTGTTTGTGGCTGCTAATGGCGAGCGTTCTCGCCGGCACGCCCGCTTCCGCGCAGGTTTCATCTGAGGAGAAGCCGGAAGCCGTCGCAAAACCTTCACCGAGTCCAAGCGAATCGCCCAGCCCAGGAAAATCGCCGAGTCCGAAGCCAAAAGCGTCGCCCAAGAAAAAGAAGCCAACACCAAAGAAAACGCCAACCCCGGCAAAGAAAAGAAGGCAAAGGCATCGTCAGGCAAAAGAAATCGAAAGCATCACCGGCTCCGTCACCGAAGAAGTCGCCGCACGCCGATGCCAGCTTCACCGTCGGAGCCACCAATACTATCACCGTCGCCGACACCACTGGCCACGTTAATGCCGGGTCCAACCGTTCGGCCGGCAACTTTCACCCGGCTCCGTTCCGCAGGTCGAGGTCGAGAAGTCTGGATTTCTCGGCGATCAGGGTTACGAACCGCCGCCCGAGCCCGACGCCGCGTCGTGGTTGGTGGTTCTGGTCGCGGCCGGAAGTTACTTACCGGTACGCTTTCGCGGTCTGTGCGAAATGAAATCGATCGGGCGCCGGTTATGCGGCGCCGCTGGCAATTCATTGTCGTGCACAACAGTGGCACTAGGCAGGGCAACGCCCGCATTTTCGATTATTACCACCGGCATGTTCGCCGGATGAAGAACGGGCTCGCCCTATCATTTCGTTATCGGTAATGGCACTTCCACGGGCGACGGCCAAATCGAAGTGGGCGATGCGCTGGCGGCGGCGGATCAATGGCGGGCACAGTGCACAGCGACTATTTGAGATCAACATCGCGCTCGGCATTTGTCTGGTAGGCGATTTCTAATCGCGGTCAGCCGACGCGGCGTCAGTTGGAGGCGTGCGAAGAGTTGATCAATTATTTGCGGAAACGCTGCGGGAAAATCGATGCGCATTACGCCGTCGTCCGGCCGCATCGTGAGGTGAATCCACCGCAGTGGGCGACCGATTGCCCCGGCGACGCTTTCCCGTATTCCTGGTTCCGTAGATTTCAGGAATAACGAACGAAAAAAGAGAAAGACAGGATTTACAGGATTATACGTGGATCAAAGAGTAAGCTGGTGCGAGGCCGCAGACTGTATTTCCTTATTTCAACCCTGCCGGCCAATCGCGCGGGTAACACCCTACCGCTCATATGCAGCGCCGGACTGTTTCCGCATTCGATCCTGGTAATCCTGTCTAGAACGTCGGGCTGCGAAACACCGGCTGGGAAGCCGATGCCACGATGATACTTTTGATTGTCATCACGGCCCGGGAACCGGCATTTTGTCGGTATGGGAGAGGAAACCGAAGATCAAGATTGAATCCGTCACCCAGCTCGCGGTGTTCCTGAGCAATCGGCCCGGTGCGCCTGGCGCGGGTGTGCGAAGAACTGGCGGGCGCGAAAATTAATATCCACGCGCTTTCCATTCTCCGACTACGGCCGATCATTCGGTCGTGCGAATGGTAGTGAGCGACCCCACCAAAGCGCTCATGCTCCTGGGAGAACGAGGAGTGCTGGCGTTGGAAACGGAAGTATTAATGATCGAGACCGGAAAACCATCCGGGCGCGCTTGGCCGAATTGCGGGCGTACTCGCGGAGGCCGAGGTAAATATCGAATACGCCTACATGGCTGCGACGTTGAATTCGCCTAACGGCCTGATGATTTTGCGCCCGGACGACGTTGAAAAAGCGCACAAGGTCGTGGGTAACCTGTAACCGTCGCTAAGGCATCTTGAGTAAACGTTTAGCCGGAATTCCCTCACCTCAGTCCTCCCAGTGGGAGAGGAGGTTGGCGCACACTTCTGTATCGCTCGACGGGTTCACTAATGTCCTTCTCCCGCGGGGAGGAAGGTGTGATGAGGGTTTTTGAACAGTCTGCTCGCAGCTTTCTACCGCCGGCATTGCCATGCCGATGACTCTTCTTAAACCGCTCAGCGACGCACGTGAAATCGCGATCGCCTGAACGCGACGATTAATTAACGGCCCGCCCACGCTGCCGCCGCCACCGTAGAAGCCGTGATGACCATAACCGAAGCCTCCACCACCCACCGAAAGCCCGCCCACCGGTTGGTCGTACACTCCCTGCAATAGCACACCGTTTGCCCCGAGGGCGGCAGCTTGGCTGCGCAGTTCCGCGAACGCTTCATTGAGCGAGTCGTGATTGGGAAAAATCCAGGTGGTGCCGGCAGAGGAATTGATGATTGCGATTTGTTCGAAGTGCCGTGGCGGGACTTGGTAGATTCGAACCGCCGCCGGACTAATAGCGGGGCGCGCCGGGCCCGAGCATGGTAACGTTAGTGCCGCAGCTCGCGAGCAAACATGCAGCGAGAATGGCGGCTGATAAGCGCAAAAGAGATTTCATCCTTATAATATATAATCGGATTTGGCGCTTCACTTGCGTCTGGCGTCACATGTTGCAATCGCCGGCGCGATAGCTGATCGGAACATAGACTTTACAGTCTGTGCGCCCAACGGGTTTGAAACTCGCGCTGAAACAAAACGGCCGGACAAACGAGAGACAGCGGAGAGCATCTCCGCTGGGGGCACAGGGCAGAGCCCTAGTGTTCCGGCCCGCGGGCGGATTCGGACCCGCGGATGTCTGACGACCACTGCCTGCGCTATTTTAATTCAACGGACGTTGCGCATCTTCGTCGTGTAGTGGATAGGAAGCGTTCGCCGTTATTATGACGCCAATCAAGACCTGGCTCGGCTATCCTTATCCACTCGGCGCGACCTGGCTCGGTAATGGGGGTAAATTTCGCCCTTTTCTCCGAGCACGCCACCGCAGTCGATCTCTGTCTGTTCGACAACATGGAGGCGCGCGAGGAAAATGTCCGTATCCCGGTAACGGAACACACCGACCAGGTGTGGCACATCTTTTGCCGGAAGTGCGCCCGGGACAGATTTACGGCTATCGCGTTTCCGGGCCATATGAGCCGGAGGTCGGGATGCGCTTCAACAGTTCCAAGCTGCTTCTTGATCCCTACGCCAAGGCCATCGCGGGCCGGGTCGAGTGGGGCGACGAAATGTTTGGCTACGTCGTCGGTGGTAAGGCAGAAGATTTGACGCGCGATTTTCGCGATGACGCCTGGGGAATGCCGAAAGCGGTGGTGATTGACAACGCCTTTAACTGGCGTGGCGACCGGCAGAATCGGGCGACCGCTGGCGGAGTCAGTCATCTACGAAGTGCACGTGAAAGGATTTACAAAATTGTGCCCGGGCGTTCCGCCGGAATTGCGCGGCACTTACGCCGGACTCGGGAGCACCTGGGCGATCGATTATTTTAAGCACCTCGGTGTAACCGCAGTCGAATTGCTGCCCAGTGCATGCGCACATCGACGACAAAGCGCTGGTCGATCGCAAACTGACGAATTACTGGGGTTACAACAGCATCGGTTTCTTTGCCCCGGAAGCGAACTACTCCAGCAGCGGTGATCTCGGCGGCCAGGTGACCGAGTTCAAAACCATGGTGCGCAATCTGCACGCCGCCGGCATCGAAGTGATTCTCGACGTGGTTTACAATCATACCGCCGAAGGCAGCCATCTCGGCCTCGACCCTGGCCTTCCGCGGGATTGATAATCATCGCCTACTATCGCTTGCGGACGGAAAAGCCGCGGTTCTATCTCGATTTTACCGGCACCGGCAACACTTTCAATCTGCTGCACCCCCGCACGCTCCAACTCGTGATGGACAGCCTTCGCTATTGGGTGCTCGAAATGCACGTTGACGGGTTCCGTTTCGATCTCGCCAGCACCCTCGCCCGTGACGCTAATGGCGTGAACAAGCTCCACGCCTTTTTCGAGATCATTCACCAGGATCCGGTGTTGTCGCAGGTGAAATTAATCGCGGAACCGTGGGACGTCGGTGAAGGCGGATATCAGGTCGGGAATTTTCCGGTGTTGTGGGCGGAATGGAATGGGAAATATCGCGATGCCATTCGCAGTTTTTGGAAGGGTGACGAGGGCAGGATCGGGGAAGTGGCCTATCGACTGTTGGGTAGCCCGGACCTTTACCAGCACGACGGCAAACGACCGTACGCCAGTATCAATTTTGTCACCTCACACGACGGATTCACGCTCACAGACCTCGTTAGCTATAACGAGAAACACAACGATGCCAATGGCGAGAAGAACCACGACGGGGATAATAATAATCTGTCGTGGAATCACGGGGTGGAAGGGCCGACCGATGATCCAAAAATCAATGCCTTGCGCGAACGACAGCGGCGGAATTTTGTAACCACGCTTTTTGTTTCACAGGGGTGCCGATGCTGCCTCGGCGGCGATGAGTTCGGGCGCACCCAGAATGGCAATAACAATGCCTATTGTCAGGACAATGAGCTTAGCTGGCTCAATTGGGAAAAACGGGACGAAAAGCAAAACGCGCTCTTCGAATTCACCCGGCGCCTCATCCAGCTCCGACACCAACATCCGGTTTTTCGGCGTCCGAAATTTTTCCAAGGGCGGCGCATTCGCGGGAGCGAGATCAAAGATGTGATGTGGTTCAACCCGGGCGGTAACGAGATGAGCGAGGAAGATTGGCGTTTACCTTTCGCGCGTTCGCTCGGAATGATGCTGAGCGGCGATACGATTGACGTTCTCAATTTTCGAGGGTGAACCGATTCGCGACGATACCTTTTGTTTGTGATCAACGCTCATTACGAAACGATTTCGTTTCTTCTCCCAGGCGAGGAACATATTGAAAGTGGCAACTGCTCATCGACACTGCGACGGAGTCCGGCTTTCTGGTCGAGCCCAAAAGGCTTTGCCTCCGGTGATGAACTGCCGGTGATCGATCGCGGTGCTTGCCTGCTCAGGTTAAGCGCTGGGACACAGGCGCAAGCGCGTCAGGAATGTTTCCGGAAACGCCTGTTCGATTTCCCGCAGGGTGGAGCTGCCCCAGAGGAATTGGAAAAAAAGAATAACCGTGATAAATGTTTGAGAAACGAACTAGGATTGCGGGGAAGTCGCGTCCGCGCATTGTGATGGCATGACACCGACCTCGCTCATTATCGTGGCCGACCGGGGAAGCTTGAAAGCTTACCGGGTCAACGAAACCCCAACGCGAGGACCAAGTTTAAAGCTGATTCAGGCGTTCAACGTCACCGATGCGCATGGGAAAATGGTCGATAAAGTGACGGACTTGGCGGGCGCTACGCCCCCAACGACGGTTGCCGGGATGCATCAGGCATCGATCGCTGAGACCAAATTGGAAACGGAGACTGAACGTCGAATTAACAAAACAGCTGGCCGACCAAATCACCAAGATTGCCAAGTCCAATGGGATTGAAGGCTGGTCTTTCGCCGCGCCTCCTTCTTGCCATAACGCTATCGTCGAGTTGATTGCGGCAGACGTTCGTAATCGCATCGTCGAATTTGTGAAGTCCGATCTGGTTAAGGTAGAGCCGGCCAAATTTGGTTCTCATTTCCGGTCCTTGCGGCCAATCTAGGAGCCTTTGAAAGATGCCTCACCTCAATCCTCTCCCCAGGGAGAGGAGGTTCGCGCTCTACCTCGACGTATCGCTCTCGGAAGGCAGTCCCTTCTCCCGAGGGGAGAAGGTTAGGATGAGGGTATTTCAACAATTCGCAAAGAATTGGACGGTAACCGAAATAGGCACGAGAGAGCTTGGCGTGACGGAGCCTGCCTGCATTACAATAGAACCGCTATGCAATTGCCAGGTAAAGATCACGTATCGTGGCCTGAAAAAATCCCTCGGCATCGAACAGATGGTGTTGGAGAAGGCCGAGCGGCTGGACAAATTCTGCGATCACATCAGCCGGTGCGACGTCGCCATTGAGCAACCCAATCACGCCCATAAAAAAGGAAACCAATACCGGGTGCGAATCGACGTCACCGTTCCGCCCGGTCACGAGTTGGTGGCCGAAGAAAAACAGATCGATAACGGCACACACGATCCGCTGGCAAAAGTGGTGCACGACGCCTTCAAGATTATGGAGCGCGAGTTGCGCCGCGTCGTAGACAAACAACGGCGCAACGTCAAAACCCACGCCGATTCCCGTTCCCAAAATAAGCAGCGCGTGGTGCCAGGTAGGGGCGATTGACCCGAATCGCCCGCTAGGCACTTTGGCATGAGCAGCCACCGATCGAACTGTTGCCCCCGTGAGCAAGAATCGCTGATTCAGGTTCGCCCGAGTTCGACGCCAGCTCGATCACTTCAACCCATCATGACGCTCGCGTATTGGCGCTACCTCTTTCGTCACGATTTGCTGCGAAAGACGCGTCGCCAATCAGCTTTGTCGAAAGGCTGTCGCGCAGGTGTTGTTCGAAACCGCCCGGCGCTATCACGATGCCTGCTAAAATTGTGCATCATAAAAGTCTTGCTCCTGATGCCTGACCATCTGCACATGCTGGTTGGCATTCCAGGTTACGCAAATCTTTCAAGTCTGGTGCGCGATTTCAAACGGATCACCACCATGAAAATTGCGAGGATCCAATGGCAACGAAACTTTTTGATCACCGTTTGCGGCATGAAGGAAGCGAAGCCGAAAAATCTGAGCACATCCGCCAAAATCCGGTGCGGGCAGGTTTAGCTACTGTGGCCCGTGAATGGCCCTATGTTTTTGTCGGCGAAACGGCAGCCGGTTTGTCGGGACGGGCGATTGAGGTCAATCGCCCCTACCTATCACCAGTCGTTTTTGACGGCTCTATCGAATCGTCACTCATTCTTTTTGCCCCATTTGGCAAGGATTTCACTAACCATCTGTTTCGGGTCGCGACCATGCAGCATCGGGTCATCCTTAAAACATTCAGCCCAGTAGAGAACGTCACGGTAATCAGTTTGCGCCGCTTTCATGTAGTCACGGACTTTCCCGAGGCCACCTTCGCTCAGCGTCCAAAATATCCCATCTCACGCGATCGCTCTCCGGTCCGACGTAGCTCTCGAGTAATTGAACCACGCAGCATGCTCGATCCGAATCTTGAAACTCCTGACTGACACGCCTTCGAGTATCCGCTGCTCCATTACTTCATCTGCAGCCGGGATCGGCGATCCCGGCCAATTTCTCTACACCTTTCGCAAGACTGCGACCGATTGACCCAGATTACCCAACGATTTCATTGCGGTTCCGTTTTCCCACTCAACCTCTTCCGGAATCGGAAAGTGACCTTTGTCGCCGTCGAAAAATGATTCCACCCCCAGTCCGCTATGGCTTGCCCACGCCGTGATCGCATCGCGATCGACAAACTGCGTCTAGCGGTCCAGCCGGGTTTTGCTTTCAGCGACATTCCTAAACGGTTTCCCAGTGACACGGGATTCGAAACCCAGGAACGATATGACGGCCCGCCCGCCCGCTTTCAGGCAGCGCGCTGCCTCCCGGAGATATAGAAAACTCTCCTCGTGGGTGATGTGGGTGAGAACAGAGAAGAACGTGACGAAATCGGCCACATTGTCCGGACACGGGATCCGGATGCCTTCAACCAGACGGAATTCTCAATCATTCCGCTCCTGCGAGCAGTCCTGGCCGCCTCAAGCAATCGCGGAACGACATCAGTTCCAACGTAGCGAATGCTCGTGTCGCCCGCCAGCTGCTGCGCCAATCGCCCGCTGCCGCAACCGACATCGATGACAAGATGTCCGCTGCTTAATCCGAGCGAGCGCAGCAGGTAATACTCCAGTTTACCGACTGCATCGAATTCGCCGCCGACCGCAAGCCGCATCGCTTCGTCTTTGCATTCGATGCGTTGTTCCAGTCTCCGAACGTGATCGATATAGGCTTGGTTGCGAGAGTTCTCGGCATCGCAGTAGCGTTGCGAGAACAATGTGACCCAAGACCAGCATTGTGCCAGTCCGGTTCGTATGCTCGATGTCAAATATTTCGCGGCTTCGTCGTCAAACATTAGCATCGAGGTCCGGAGCCGGACTGGCATTTCGAGTGCTCGATCCACCTTTAGCATCGCAAGGTATTTATGAGAGACCATACTAGATTCCGCATGCTCCTCTGTTGAGTCGACGCCAGCATGGAAGAAACCGACGCCAGCGCTATTACTCACCATCCCGTGCCTGCGCAATGGGCGCGCAGCTTTTTCATCGCGCTGCTCCCGGTCTTTGCGGTTTTTCTTGGCGGTGCGACCAGCAAGTGGGCCGAAGGCATCGTTGTCGCCTTATTGGGTCTTCTTCCTGATCTTCCAACCGCCACGCCGCTCGTTGGGTTGGAAGATTAACACCGTCTTCGTTGCCTTCGCGCTCTGCGGCTTGGTTAGTTTTCTACCGCAGGCCTGGTTTTTCACGCCTGATTGGCGGACTGCACTACAAAACGACTTCGGGATAAAATTGCCCACTACCGTTACTCCTCAGCCGTGGGTTACCCTTGGTTGCTTCGCCAGTCTTCGTCGCCGGTTTGTGCTGGCTTTACCGCGTCTCGGCCCAGGAACTCGAATTGCGCGTTGCGCGCTTCCAGCTGCGACTCTTCGCCGCCGGGATCGTCGCGATCGCTGCGCTTAGCATCCTGGATAATTCTCACGCATCAATCCATCCCGTTCTGGAGAAACGAGCGCAATTTCGGCCCGTTTCTGAATCGCAACCAAACTGCCGATCTCTTCGGCTCTCACTTCCGTTCTCATCCTCGCCTCGGGTCAGGATGACATTCGACACGGCCGGACACGCTGGGTCTTCTGGGTCATCGCCCTTGCTATCGTAATTGCCGCGATCTGCCTCAATTTTTCCCGGGCCGGAATTCTCATTCTCGTTAGCTTCGAGCGCAATCTGGATCGCGACCGTAGCGTTGCGTCTCGGCGCCCCAGCCCGCGCCGGCGCTGCCTGCCGCATCTCGTTAGCGGTTTCGTTTCTCCTGATTCTCGTTAGCGTGCTCCTGTTTGTCGGCGGACCGACTTTGGAGCGTTTTCATTTGCAAAAATTCGCGGGCAGCGATTTTCCGGCCGATTTTCGGATGGTTGATTTTCCAGGACGCCTGGCAGTTGATTCGCTGCTCACCGTGGGTCGGCCTCGGGCTGGGTAATTTCGAATCTGTTTTTGCCATCTTTCGTGATGCTTCGCACGGCACTACCCGTTCGCTTCATCCCGAGAGCGACTGGTTTTGGATTTGGTCGGAGATGGGATGGCTGGCGATCCCTCTTATTATTATCGGTGCGGTATTGGTGATCCAGCGCGTTGCTCCCCTGAGGTCGGGACTAACCAGCGCTTCCGTCTCGCCGCCTTGATCGGCGCGCTGATGTTTGCCTTGCACGGCCTGGTTGATGCTTTCGGGACATCGCGTGGGCACGGCCTATTCCGCATTGTTCTTACTCGGACTTTCTCTGCACCGGCCAACGAAGCTGCTGTGTTCAAAAATTACGGAATGGACTTTCCGGGTTCTGGGACTTGCCCTTTTCGCAACTGGTCTTTCCTGGCCTGTTGCGTGGCGCTCAATGGCGATGTTGCCGGGCTCGGTCGGTGCCAACAATGCCAAGCAACCTCGCCGTCGTCGCGAATCGTGGCCATAATTTTGCCGAATCGATCAACCTGACGACGCGCGCGTTGAACTGGGCGCCGCTCGATTGGGAACTATATTATTTGCGCGGTGCTGCCGAGGTTGCGCAACGTGAGCCGGAACAGAAGGCGCTCGATGATTTTCGCCGGGCGCGATTTCTGGAGCCGAATTCCGAATCGGTGCCATTGCAGGAAGGTTTCGTTTGGCTCCGCAGCAGGCCGGACCTGGCGGAAATGGCGTGGCGCGAAGCGCTGCGCCGCGCCGGCACACAACGCAAGGATGTATTCCGCGACATTATGTTTACCGCCGACCTGGCGCGATCCGACTGCACTCCCGATTATTCGCCGGCTCGCTTTCAGTGAACACGACCTGGCGCTCGCCTACTTCGAACAATTGAACGCGCAGGAATTTCGGCCTGCTTTCAGCAAATTTTTCGATGCCGATCCGGATCTGACGGCGATGACGCCGGGGAAAAACGCGAGTTTTTCCAGCTTTGGGACAGTCGGGGCGACATCAACGCGCTCGTCGCGGTGGTGAACAAACATCCTGAGTGGCTGCAATACACGCTGGCGTGCGGTTGCCAAACATCGCGCCAGCTCGGGTGATTTCCGTGGTGCCTGTGAATTGATGGAGAAATATGATAGCAAAACTGTTTTGCCGCCGGAAGAAACCGGCCAGTCACTCGAGCGTCTGCGCGACCGGGCGTATCGCGGCACCAACGATTTTTCCGCTGCCTACACTCTCTATCGCCAGCAAATCAATCACGGCTCGATTGACGACGCGCTTGCCACCATTCGGCACTTTACCTTTAACCGGAATCCACCGGTTTATTTCCATTTGTTGGAAGCCCAGGCGTGGGCGGCGAAAAACAACTGGGAAAAATCCTGGAACGCGTGGAGCAAGTTCGAGGAAGTGAAGCAGAAATAGAGACAGGATTTACAGGATTACGGAACCAGGGACCGATGCTCACAATTCCTTCCGAGGGATACGCTTTCCGCGCGTCCGGGACTTTCTCCCTCTCTCCCCGCTGGAAGAGACGCATCCGGTGGTTGCCGGAACAGTGAGGGCACAGTGGAATATGAGTCGCGAGATGGCTTCATCGTCCGACGGTCGGCAGAAACCGACATTGAGTAGGTGATGAAACCGCAGATTACGGTCATTACCACCATGGCGACGATGAAAATGCCGTCGGCTGCGCGCTCAATTCGGTGCCTCCGCTGAAAACTGCGAACTCGCAAGGCGGTATAGGAAAGCAGACACGAGGTCAGAAACAGGAGCGCGTCACTGGCAAGAAGGTCATCGGCCAAAGTATCGGCTTTGCCGAGGGTAATGACGACGCGAATCAGTCCGATCACGGTCAGGCAAACGCCCACCATCGCCGATGAGACGGTGAAGATGGAATGCAAATGTCTTCTTCGAGCTTTTTTCGTTGTTGTCCGAGGCCATTTCGAGCTTGGACAGCTGAGTTCGCTTCGCGTTAGCCGGAAAATTAATGCGCTAACCGTCTATTTCGCCAATGCGGCTTGCGCGGCAGCGAGACGCGCAATCGGGACGCGAAAGGGACTGCAGCTGACATAGTCGAGACCAATCCGGTGGCAGAATTTCACGGAATCGGGATCACCGCCGTGCTCGCCGCAGATGCCGAGCTTGATTTTCGGGCCGCGTCTTGCGGCCTTTCTCGATCGTGATTTGCATCAGCTGGCCGACACCATTTTGATCGATCGTGGCAAAGGGATTCTTCTTCAACGATTTCCAGCTCGGCGTAGTGCGGCAAAAACGAGCCGCTGTCGTCGCGACTCATCCCGAGCGCAGTCTGAGTGGAGATCATTCGTGCCGAAGCTAAAAAACTCCGCTGTTTGGGCGATCTCATCCGCGGTCAACGCGCCGCGCGGCACTTCGATCATGGTGCCAACCAAATAAGTCAGTTTCACTTTTTCTCGGCTTCGAACTTCCTGTGCGACGCGATGCACGATTTCGACCTGCAAGTCGAGTTCTCGTTTAAAGCCGACCAGCGGAATCATTACTTCCGGATTTCACTTTGATCCCGCTCTTCTGCACTTCCGCCGCCGCTTCGAAAATCGCGCGGGCCTGCATCTCTGTTACTCCGGGATACGAAATCCCAAGCCGGCAGCCACGATGGCCGAGCATCGGGTTCTGTTCGTGCAGTTCGTGCACGCGCCGCGCGATCTCGTCCGTGCTCACGCCGATTTTGTCGGCCAGCGCGGCTTTGGGCGGCGTGATCCTGCGGCAGGAATTCGTGCAACGGCGGATCGAGCAGACGAATCGTGGCCGGTCTTCCTTTGAGCGCTTTGAAAATGCCGAGCGAAATCGCCCTTTGATACGGCAACAATTTGGCCAGCGCCTTTTGCCGATCGTCACGCTTTGCGCGCCAGGATCATTTGGCGCATGGCGTCGATGCGATTGCCCTCGAAAAACATGTGTTCGGTCCGGCAAAGACCAATGCCGCTGGCGCCAAATGCCACCGCATTTTCCACCTGCTCCGGCGTTATCGGCGTTGGTCCGCACACTCATGCGCGTGACTTTCGAACACCAATCCATCAGCTGATTGAAGTTGCGATAGGTCTCGGCCTTCTGCGCGGCCTTATCGCCATGGAGTAATCCCTGAATGATTTCCGATGGGGCGGTTGCGCAATCGATCGGCATAGACCGTCCCGCTCGTCCCGTCGATCGAAAGGTAATCGTCGCCTTCGCTGAAAGCACAGTGCCGTTTACCGACATCGTTTTCGCGCGGTAATCGATGTTCAGCGCCGAGGCGCCGCAAATACATACCTTGCCCATTTGCCGCGCGACCAAGGCCGCGTGCGAACTAACACCGCCGCGCGCGGTCAGGAATTCCTTCGGCCGCGATCATGCCGCGCAAATCTTCCGGTGAACGTCTCGACCCGCACGAGCAGCACCTTCTCGCCCTTGTGCGCGGCGGCGGCGGCGCGATCGGCGTTGAAATAAATCTTTGCCCGTGGCCGCGCCAGGGCCGGCCGGAAGTCCGCTCGGCGATCGCCTTCGCGCTCTTGAGGGCATTGCGATCGAAGACCGGCGCCAGCACCTGATCGAGCTGATCAGCCGGCACCCGCATGATCGCGGTCTTCCAGTCGATCAGCTTCTCCCGCACCATGTCGCAGGCGAATTTGACCGCCGCCACGCCGGTGCGTTTGCCGTTGCGGGTCTGGCAGCATGAAAAGCTTTGCCATCCTGGATGGTGAACTCGAAATCCTGCACATCCTTGAAATGCGTCTCGAGGACGTGTGCGGATCCGCTCGCAGCTCCGACGCAGCGCTTTCGGCAATCGTTTCTTCAAGTCGAGCGACCGGTTCCGGCGTGCGCACGCCGGCGACGACATCTTCACCCTGCGCGTTGATCAGAAACTCGCCGTAGAACACTTTCTCGCCCGTTGGCAGGATCGCGGGTGAACGCGACGCCCGAACCGGAGTTCGCGCCGGTGTTGCCGAACACCATCGCCTGCACGTTCACCGCCGTGCCCCATTCCTGGGGATGTTGTATTTTCGACGATAAACGATGGCGCGATCGTTCATCCACGAACCGAACACGGCGCCGATCGACGCCGTCAGAGCTGATCCCACGGATCGCTCGGGAATTGTTTGCCGGTCCGCTCCTTCACCAGCTTCTTGAAACGCGCGACCAACTCCTTCGAGTCGACCGACGCTCAGCTTTGGTATCGTCGATGTCCTCGTGATGGCGCTCGTGTTTGAGCTCGTGGATCACCGTCTCGAACGGCTCGTGATCTTCGTCGGCGACGCTTTTGCACGCCCATGACCACGTCGCCATACATCTGGATAAAGCGCCGATAGCAATCCCACGCGAAACGCTCGTTTTTTGTCACCGTCGCCGACCGCCACCACGGTCTTGTCGTTCAGGCCGAGATTGAGAATCGTGTCCATCATTCCCGGCATCGAATCGCGTGCCCCTGATCGCACTGCCACCAGCAACGGCATCGCTTTGGTGTCGCCAAACTTCGTGCCCATGATCCGTCTCCATGCCGGCGAATTCCTTCTTCCACCTGTGACCTGCATCGCAGCGGGTAGCGTGCGCGTGATGCGCGTAGAAATAAGTGCAGACTTCCGTCGAAATCGTGAACCCCGGCGGTACGGGCAAACCTATTCGCGTCATTTCGGCCAGGTTCGCGCCTTTGCCGCCGAGCAACCCTTTCATTTTTCCGTTTCCGTCGGCTTTGCCTTCTCCGAAGTAATAAACGGACTTCGCGGCCTTGCCTTCGCCTCGGCGAGTGCTGTCCGGATGGAGGACTTTGGCCGCGGGTTTTTGCTTTGTGCGACGAGCAGAAACCGGCCGGGCAGCGGCGCGGCGGGAAGCGGAAGATTTTCGAGCCATGAAACGGAGAGATTGTGACCGGAGCGCGGCAAAATAGTTCCGCGACTCGACGTGTCAACGCGCTCTCGGCACGATGTTTCGGTTCGAATCGTGCGGAATCTTATGCCGGTGCCTGCTCGGTAGCGGCAAGCACGTCCTCGATGGCGGCAGTGAACTCGTGTGTCCTGCGGCATCGGGACGATGATGGTATTTCGCCGGCCATGGGCTTCCTCGGTAATGCGAAGGAATCTTCCCCGATCGTTTTCACGGAATCTCCACTATAGAAGTGCTTCCGTTCGATCTGGACCTCCTTCGCTTCGATAATATTGTCCATGTAGGGCGGGAGTGTGGCAGGCCGAGAACCATTGTGGAAGCAAAAATTTACCTAAATTTCACGGCCCAAAAGGTTAATATTTGGCCGCCGGCTTCATCACCGGCGGCGTTTGCGCGGGTTGCCGATCCGGCCCGGGTCTTAGGTCGGCGATCGCAAAATCAATTTGCCGTTTGAACTGATCTACCCGGGCGACATGCACGCGCAACTTATCGCCCACCGCGAACCGGCGGCGGCGTTGCCGTCCGACAAAACGGCGCTGGCTGGGCGAGAACACATAGAAATCATCCGCCAGGGTCGGGACATGGATCAAGCCGGTCAGCAAAATCTCCGGCAGCTCGACCAAAATGCCGTAGTTACGGACATCGATTACGACCGCGTCGAATACCTGCGGATCGCGGGCCTGCAATTGCAACTCGAAAATTCCAACTTTTTCATTTTCACGGCGTCGATTTCGGCTTCGGCGGCGTTGCGTTCCGTGTCTGAAATGCGATCGGCGATGGCCGAGAGCTGCGAACTTGCCCGAGAACTTCGGCGCGAGATGTCGCGATCGGCTAACGCACGATGGACCTCAAGGTCAGCGTAGCGCCGGATCGGGCTGGTGAAATGGGCGTAGTTGACTTTGGCCAGACCATAATGACCCAGCGGCGTCGTGGCGTAACGTGCACGCTTCAAACTTTTGAGCAGCGCAATCTTGAGCGGATGCTCTTCCGCGGTTCCTCGGATCGCTGCGAGTAGTTTTTGCACCTCGCCGCGGTGCGTCAGATCACCGACCCGAATTCCGTGGGCCAGCACAAACTCGCGAAGTTCGCCCAGCCGCTCCGCCTCGGGATTTTCGTGCACACGGTAGATCGTCGGGATCCCGCGGCTTTTCAGTTCCCGCGCTACGGCTTCGTTTGCCGCCAGCATGAATTCCTCGATCAATTGATGTGACTCATCATTCTCGACTCGCTCAAATCGAATCGGCTTCCCCTTTTTATCGACGACCACCTTTACCTCCGGCATGTCCAGATCGAGGGAACCGTGTTCGAAGCGTTTTCCGCGCAACAACGCGGCCAGCTTCCAGGCCGTGTGCAACCGTTCGCTCAGTTCGTCGCGCGCCGAACTCTTTTAGAATTGCGAATGCCTGTTTCGTAAGTCAGCCGATGCGCGCTGCGGATGACGGTCCGCGCAAAACGGGTCTGACGCACCCGGCCGTTGCGGTCGAATTGGAGGAAAACGGAATGGGTCAGGCGATCGACATGCGGATTCAAGCTGCAAACACCGTTGCTCAACCGCTCGGGCAACATCGGAATCACACGGTCGGGCAAATAAACACTGTTGCCACGGCGCTGCGCTTCCCTGATCGAGCGCACTGCCGGGTCGGACATACGCGCTCACGTCAGCGATGTGAACGCCAAGCTGCCAGCCGCCTTTAATTTCTTCGACCTGAATGGCGTCGTCGAAATCGCGGGCGTCATCGGGATCGATCGTCACGATGAATTGTTGGCGTAGATCCTCGCGACCGTCGATCAGAGTGACGGTTTCCGAAATCGCGGATGCTTCCTCGAGAATCGCCTTTGGAAATTCGAGCGGCAGATGGTATTTCCGGATAATCGAGAGGATGTCGACGCCGGGCGCAGTGCGTGGTCCGAGACATTCAATGATTTTTCCTTCCGGATTGACGTGCCGCGATTCCCACGCCTCGAGCCTGACCACGACCTTGTCGTCGCGACGCGGTTCGTGATGATTAACTCGTGATGGCTGGACATAAATGTTGTGAACCAGTCGCGGGTCATCGGCACGACGTAGAAGAAATTGCGGGTTTGTTGCAAAGTGCCGACGATCGTTTCGTTCGCGCGCGTCAGAATCCGGATGACCCGACCTTCTGCTCGAGGTGTGCGTGCCCGGAAAATTCGGCGCCCCGAATAATCCGCGCGACCACATGATCGCCATGCATGGCCGTGCCGGTGTTCTCAGGCGCGATGAAAAGATCGGCCTGGCCCTTTTTTCATTGGTGAGAAAAGCGTAGCCGGCCTCATGCACACTCAACGTTCCGGTCACGAGATCCGCTGTATCCGGCTGGACGTATCGATTTTTCCGAATTCGAGCGATCTCACCCTCTTTTTCCAGATCGCGCAGCGTGCGGCGCACCTCATTTCGTTGTGCTGCGTCGTAACCGAGCGCGTTTTGCGATTTCGATTTTGTCGAGCGGCCGATATTTAGGGTCACGAATGAGCCGGAGGATTTCCGCTCGTAGATCGGTTTTCTGTTTCCCAGCCATGGAGAAGTAAGGTTGCGTTGTTCCCGGTTTCACTCCAGCGGAAGTTAGGCTCCCAGCCATTCGCCGGTCCGGCTCGGACCTCGGCCGACATGCTTCCAGCATGTCGTCTGGTGCTGAGGTATCGACAGGCAAGATGCCCGTCGGCCGGATAGGCAACGTGCCTGTCTTCCATCCGGATGTCGCGCCTGACGTGGCTGTCGGAGACACGTTTCTGCGTGTCCGGGCGCGCAGAAGCGTCTTCCACGCGCTTGACCCCGGCATGCTGCGGCCAAAGTTTGCTCAATGAAACCGATCTCGTTGGCCCTCGCGATTTTCGTTGGAACAATTCTCAATATGAATGCCGCTTCCTCCATTTCGGTCACCACTCCTGCGTTCCAGGCGGGTGGCGACGTCGCCGCAAAATTCACCTGCAATGGAGCGAACGTGAATCCGGAACTAAAGATCAACGGCGCATACCCAACGAGGCAAAGTCGCTTGTCTTGATCGTCGATGATCCGGATGCGCCGCGCGGTTTGTTTACGCATTGGATCGTCTGGAACATCGATCCGAAAGCGACCGATATCGGCGAGAACAGCGCGCCGGCCGGAGGCATCCAGGGCACGGAACGATTTCGGGAAACGCAATTACGGTGGTCCATGTCCGCCCTCCGGAACCCATCGCTATTTTTCAAAATTTACGCGCTCGATACGAAACCAGATTTAAAACCGAGCGCGCGGCGCGCGGAATTAGATGCGGCGATGCGCGGCCACACTCTTGCGCAAGGCGAATTGATGGCACGCTACTCACACAGAGTAGCACCGGCACTTCTTCCTCTTAATTTACTCTCCTCTCCAAGACATTGGGTCAAAGTGAGAGGAAGAGTTTTTTCAGTGGCTAACGAAGTCGTCAAGTCGGCTTCGCGCTGCTACGACACATAGATCACTGTCGCCGCCTCGAATAATTCGCCACGCGTGGTAGTCTCACTTATATGCGGTGTGACGAAATGGAAAATCGCGGGCGAGGTTTTCGATTTGTCTGCCACCGGCTGGATCATGGGCGTCCTGAACGTCACCCCGACTCGTTTTCCGACGGCGAGAGATTTTTTCAGACACCACAGGCGCTCGCCCAGGCGAGAAAAATGATGGCGGCGGGCGCCGACATCATCGATATCGGCGGCGAATCGACCCGTCCGGGGGCCGAACCCGTCGACGCCCGTGGAGGAAAAACGTCGCGTCATTCCTGTTATTAAGGAGCTCGCCGGCGAAGCATTAATTTCAATCGATACCTCGAAGGCGGACGTGGCCGCCGCGGCTTTGGATGCCGGGGCGAAAATCGTCAACGATGTCACGGGCGGGCGCGGTGACGAAGCAATGTGGCCGCTACTTGCCGAACGGGGCGCGGGTTTCATCATCATGCATATGCAAGGCACGCCACGAACAATGCAACGCGCGCCTTCCTACCGTGATGTCGTTGCCGAAGTGGCCGATTTTTCGACAACAATATGCCTGCGCCCTAAAGTTCGGTGTTGATCCAATGACGCTCGCGTTCGATCCGGGAATCGGGTTCGGAAAAACGCTCGCGCACAATCTCTCGTTGTTGAAAAATCTGCCGCGCCTGCACGTTCACGGTCGCCCACTTGTTATTGAGTGTCGCGCAAGTCTTTTCTCGGCAAAATTTCCGGGCACAACGGCTCGATCCACCATCGGCTGTTGCCCACGGTCGCGTTTACCTCCTTGCTGCGAATGAACGGCGCCGATGTTTTGCGTGTGCATGATGTAGAAGAAAATGTGGAAGCGCTGCGCGTCGCCGACGCGCTTCTGCGAGTGCGCCATGATCAATCGCATCATTCATCTTATTGCTCTCGGCTGGCGCAGTGCCTTCGAGATCGTGCTGCTGACGGTGGTAATCTATTATGGTTATCTCTATTTCCGCGGGACCCGTGGCGCGAAAGTGCTTACCGGTCTTGCGATTGTCTTTCTCGCACTGACCCTGATCTCGACGCTCCTGAAACTCGCCGTCATCGGCTGGATCATTCGCAGCTTCTCCGTCTTTCTTGCCATCGCCCTGGTTGTCATTTTCCAGCCGGAACTTCGGCGCGCTCTGGCGGAACTGGGCGGGCATCCCATTTTTTCCCTCAGCGGCGAGAAGCGGGAAATGGTTCACGACCTTGCCGAAGCAGTGACACAGCTTTCCAGCAAACAATTCGGCGCCCTGCTCGCGATTGAACGAGACACGTCCATCCGCGTTTACGAGGAAACAGGCGTTCAACTCGAAGCCGATTTCTCCGTCGAGTTGTTACTCACCATTTTTCATCCGAAGACTGCTCTGCACGACGGTGGTGTAATTATCCGGAATGGCCGGATTGCAGCGGCGGCATGCATTTTCCCGGTCAGCCAGCGCGAAACGCTCGATCGCAGTCTCGGTTTGCGGCATCGCGCCGGTTTGGGGTTAACCGAGGAATCCGATGCCATTGCCATCGTGATCTCGGAGGAGACCGGCGGAATTTCGATTTGTCATCGCCGCCGAATCGAGCGTGATTTCACCCCAGAAACGTTCCGGAAACGAATCGGCGAAATTTTGCTGCAGAGCTCTTATGATGAAGAAACTGATTCTGAAAACTGGCAGGCGAAAATCATCTCGCTCCTGCTCGCGAGCACACTTTGGTATCTGATCAAAAAGAACGTGGCAACGACCCCATCGCCGTCTGAGGAAACGGCACACTCCCGCGGAGCAAACGCGCTAGCTTCGCGGCCGCATTCGCTGCGCCTGGTTGAGGGACGTCGTCTGCCACGCCATAGCCAGCGAGCGGGTAGTGTCCCAGTTCAGACGCCGCCCCATCGAGTAACCGACTGCTGGATCCAACCTAAATGGATCATTTCGCGATTTGGCGAATAGATGTTTGGGCGCCGACGAAGCGGCGCCCTCCAATCTGTTTGGGTTGCTGTTCGAGCTAGGCGTGGCTCCACAGAACCAATGAGCCCACTCCGCATCGTGCGGACACGATGGGTTTGCGGCGCTACTGCAAAAGCGCGCGCAGATTTTCGTCTTCCCAGCGCCGAGCGCGCTTGTAAAAACGAAATTCGCGTTCGCGCCGATTGAATTCGTCGGTATGAACACAGCGCCGGCCATTGCCCTGCGGTTTGTCCGGCACGACGGCGTGCAACATTTCGTGATAGAGAATGTATTCGAGGAACCAGAGCGGAACGAATTTTTGATCGAGCCACGGATTGATCCGGATCACGCGATCTTCTTCCTGATCGTGCCGAAGATAAAATATTCTTTCGGACGTTCGCGACGTTTCCGGCCCCAAACCACTTTGTAACCGCGCAGACGATTGCTGAAGTGACGCGCGTTTATTTTGTCGAAGACACTGCGCAAATCGAAATAGCGTCCTTCAGTTTCCAGACCTAAATGCCGTTGCAGTGGCAGTCGCGATCTTGCGATTTTTCGTTTTGCCCGTTTGGCCATATTCCCTTTAAGAGTCCCCGATTGGCTATGCGGGACAACCTATTGTACGCAACTGCGAATCTGGAAACAACTGGGCTGAAATTATTTTTCTAGATGCGCAAACATCGTTCGATCAGCAATTTACGAGTCGCCATCAAACATGCGAAATTATCATAATTGCGAAAAACAAGCGCTTTAAGCGTGTTATTTCGCGCAAGTTTCAGTGCCTCAAAATCTTTCGCCGAAAACGCACCTCTCAGCCGGAATTGGTAGTTCCGGCGCCGACATTGAAGTTAGGCTTCCAGCCATTTACCAGTCCGGCTCGGACCTCGGCCGGCGAGCATCCTGCCCGACGATTTTCGAGGCCACCATGCCGCCCCTTCCATTCAGCGCTTCCGGAGCCGGTGGGTTTACCTCCTGCTTCTCCTATATATATTCCACACGCGGGCGGATCGAAGCGACTCCATTTCTCAGAAAAATTCTCGGGCTTAACTGGCTGCTCATGGCCGTCATGCTTGCTCTTGCCATTTTTGGCGTAATCGCGATCTACAGCGCCACCTACATGCGGGAAGATCCGGTTGCCGCCGAGTTTTGGCGCAAGCAGGCGAACTGGGTCGCCGTCGGATTTTTCGCCTTCATTATTGTGAGTTTGATTGACTACCGCTGGGTCCGTTGGGGTGCGCTTCCGATGTATCTCGCCGGGCTGGATTTCTAATTCTGACGCGGTTTATGGGTCACAAAGTCTATGGCGCACGCAGCTGGCTGAGCATTGCCGGAGTCAACTTTCAACCGGCCCAGCTCGCCGTCATCGCCGGCATCATGGTGCTCTCGCTATTTCTCAGTCAGTTCCGGCAAATGCATCCCATGCTGCGCCTGACTCTTTGCGGCGCCGTCGTTGGCGCTCCGTGTTTGCTGATTCTTGATGCAACCGGACCTCGGCGAATGCCTCATTTGGGGCCCGGTCCTGGTGGCGCTTGCTTTTCGTCGGTGGAATCCCTGTGCGTTATCTGATTTGCATCTTTCTGATCGTGATCGCGTTTATCCCCATTGCGATCAATCTCGGACTCAAGCCATACCAACAGGAACGAATTACTGCGTTCATTAATCCCGACATCGATCGCCAGGGTTCAGCGTGGGCGATTAATCAATCGCTTATCGCCATCGGCTCGGGCGGGTGGTCCGGAAAAGGATTCAAAGCGCCCAATACGCAGATCGAGCTGGGTTTTCTACCGGCTACCGCGGTGCACAACGATTACATTTTCTCCGCTATCGGCGAGCAATGGGGATTTGTCGGAGGAATATTGTTGCTCGGCGGCTTCGGCTTACTCTTACTTATCTGTCTGTTTGTTGCCTTTTGCGCCGGTGATCAATTTGGACTCTTATTGGTCGTCGGTATCACCACTCTCATTTTTACCCACATTTTTCAGAACATCGGAATGACGATCTCCGTTTTGCCGATTACCGGTGTTCCGCTTCCTCTCATCAGTTACAGCGGATCGTTTGTCCTGATGATCATGTTCGGCCTCGGCATCGTGAACAGTGTTTGGGTTCACCGCCGGGGCGACTTGCGCTAAAGTGAGTGGCGTTGTCTGCTCGCCAATGACTACGGACTACAAGGTCAAACTCGAAATCTTCGAGGGCCCACTCGATCTGCTGCTGTATCTGATCAAGCGCGACGAGCTCGACATTTACGACATCTCGATCGAACGCATCACCCGGCAATATCTCGAGTATCTTGAAGCGTTCAAAGAATTGAACATCGAGGTGGCCGGCGAATTCATCGTCATGGCTTCGAACCTCCTTTACATCAAAAGCCGGAGTCTGCTCCCGCTCGATCAACAGCCGCCCGAAGAAGCAGCGGAAGAGGACGACCCGCGCTGGGAATTGATCCGGCAGTTGATCGAATACAAGAAGTTCAAGGACGCGGCCGCACAGCTGCACGATCGCGCCCGCGAACAGGAAAATACTTTCGTGCGCGGCGGACCCTCGGATTTGCCGACGGTGCGGCCGTTACTGTTGGGCGAGGTCGGAATTTTTCAATTGATCAACGCCTTCCAAAACGTCATCAAACGGATCGAAGCCCGCGCCGAGTTGCAGGAGATTCTCGGCGAGAACTATACCGTCTCCGACAAAATCGAAACCATTCTTGCCCGGGTCAGCGAAGGGGCGTCACTCAAGTTCTCCGACCTATTCGCAGACATGGCCTCTCGCGTAGAAATCGTCGTAACCTTTCTTGCACTCCTCGAGTTGATCCGCCTGAAACAGGTGCGCGCCATCCAGCCGGGGCAATTCGGCGAGATCGAGATTGCCGCGGCTGCTTGAAATGCCGCATGTCCTTATCGCCGGCTTCGGTTACGTTGGAGTGTCGCGGCAAAATTATTTGCCGACTCAGGCTGGGGTGTGACCGGCTGGGTCCGGACTAATCAAGTGGCTGGCCCAGTAAGGGAGGGCGAGATCTCGCTGAAGGCCGTTGACATCACGAATTTGGACGCGGTTCGTAGCAACGCATTTGCTGCCAACGTGGTCGTGCATTGCGCCAGTTCCGGTGCCGATTCCTACCGCCACGTCTATCGTGACGGTGTCGACAATCTCTCTGCCTGCTTTCCGGGCGCGCGCCTTATTTTTACCAGCAGCACCAGCGTTTATCCGCAGCGAGACCGCAGTCTGGTTACCGAAGAAAGCCCGGCCAAGCCCGATTCCGACGACGCGAGAACTCTGCGTGCGGCCGAGGAAATCGTCCTCGAAAACGGCGGCATTGTCTTACGGGTCGCGGGAATCTATGGCCCGGGTCGATCATTCCTGCTCCGAAGCGCGTTGGACGGAACGGCGGTCGCGACCGATCGCATTGTTAACCAGGTCCATCGTGATGATGTCGCGTCGGCAATCTTTCTTATTGGGCAATGCCAAACAATCAATCCACCGCGGATTTTCAATGTCGTTGACGACACTCCTGCCCCGCGGGCCGAGATTCTTGCCTGGTTATCGGAGCGCCTGAACCTCCCGCTGCCGCCTTCACTTGCCCTGCCGGAGCAAAAACGCGGGCGTTCCAATAAGCGGGTCAGCAACGCCAAATTACGCGCCCTCGGCTGGGCCCCGGCGCATCCCAGTTACCGCGAAGGCTTCGATCAATCAGTCCTCCCAGCCCTCAAAAATTGCGGCGCGTAAGGTGTTTCAACGGGAAAGACCCAGGAGCGGCTGTTTCCAGCGCCAGTCCGGCTCGGACCTGCTCATCGGGCGATGCCGAAGACAACTGTGGCGGCTTCAGCCGCACATTTTACTCCACAAATTACGCCCGAGCCTCCCGCGCTTATCTCCGAAAAACGGGCATATTTGCTGCTAAAAGCATCATATGCGGGATATCAGTTGCCAGGGCGCGAAGCGGCAGTGGTCCGTGCGATTGGTTTTGCCGAATCGATGCTGGGCGTGGAGATTTTGGACTCAACACGGATGGAGCCTGAAGACGTGGGCGATACCCTCAACGGTTTGATTGCGGCCGGCTTCGTCGAGACGATTCCCTATGCGGAACAAGTCGATCTGGCCGAAATGCCTACGACCGCATTCGAAGTAAATCCAGCTTACGTCCACGAACTGCGCGTCGCCATCGCCCGGCGCTAAACGTTGCCGCGGGCGATGTTCCTTCCATTGGGCGTTGAACGTTTCGGCGTTGGGCGTTGGGTGTTGAACCTTCGATGTTCGACGTTTGTTTCTCTACCTGGCCAGAGAAGCTATCGCCGGCTCGCTTGTTCGGCGTTCTATGTTTCGGAAGTTAGGCTTCTAGCCTGACCCGGCCGATCAGGCTTCCAGCCTGTCGCGCATTGTGGTTCATTGACGGCCGGACTGTTCGTCGCCCGAAGCAGCCAAAGATGTGCACCGCCGGTTCACGCGCTCGCCGTTCACCGAATAGCTGACGAATCACATCTTCGATGGGCATCTCCTGAACGTTAATGTCGCTCACATCACACGCGGCCAGTAAATGGCGGGCCGTTTCCGTGACCTGCGCGCGCGGTACCTTCAGTTGCACCGAGACCGGTGTCTGCGATACCACCCTCACCGAACTCGCTGAAATCACGCTTCGATTCCCCGCCAAATGTCAGGCTGATGACTTTATTACCGGAAAACCGATCGATGATGTCGTCGAGCGGGCCATCGAAGAAAATCTTTCCGTGATCGATGATCGCTGACCCGGTCGCACAACTCCGCGATATCCTGCATGTAATGACTGGTGAGCAGGGTGACAATGCGATGCTCGGAATTGTAGATCCGCAAGAATTCGCGCACCCGTTTCTGACTAACGACATCGAGACCAATCGTCGGTTCATCTAGAAACAGCACTTTCGGTCCGTGAATCAGCGCGCGTGATCAACTCCATCTTCATCCGTTCGCCCAGCGATAGCTCGCGCACCATCACATTCATTTTGTCGGTGACTTCGAGTAGCTCGGCTCAGGCCGCCGACAACTTTTTTAAAACGATCGCGATCAATACCGTAAATCGCACGGTTAAGCTCGAGCGATTCCTGTGCCGGTAAATCCCACCACAGCGCATTCTTCTGTCCCATCAGCAAACTGAATTGCCGTTTCATTTCGTTACGCCGTTCCCATGGAACAAATCCGAGCACACGCGCTCGCCCGACGTCGGATTCAACAATCCGGACAAGCATTTTCAAAACGGTCGTCTTGCCCGCACCATTCGGTCCGAGGAATCCAACAAATTCGCCTTCCTCGATCTGAAAGCTCACCGCATCGACCGCGCGCGTCTCTTCGTAACGCCGCCGCACCAGTCCCTTGACCGCCCGAGCAGTCCGCTCTCCTTGCGATAGCTGCGGTAAACCTTCGTTAAATCGCGCGCTTCGATGGTGCTCACGTTGTCTTCTATCCGCCGTGCAACGCTGTGGCGCAATCAGCGCAATACGCAAATCCGTTCGGGCTTCAGCGGGTTGCAACCCCTGGGCACACAGAACTACAAGTCTATGTTCCGAACTGCGCGATATTTCAACAGGCTACTAGGCCGCGCTCGATTTCGCCGCCGGTTTTTTTCGCAGCAACGGCAACACTTTTTCCACCAGCGCCTCTGCCGTGATACCATGTTTCTTGCGCAAAATTGGAACGCTGCCGTGCTCGATGAATTCATCCGGCCATCCAATCCGCACCACCGGCGTATGAATTCCCTGCGAATACAAATGCTCCATCACCGCGCAGCCAAAGCCGTTGTGTAAAACGTGGTCTTCAATGGTGCAAAGGACTTCGACGCCGCGAGCAAAAATTCCAGCGTCCCGGTATCGAGCGGTTTGATCCAGCGCGGGTTAATGAGCGCGACGGAAATTCCTTTTCCTGCAATTTCCTGGCTGCTTCCTCCGCGACCTCGAACATGTTGCCGAGTCCGAAAATCGCGACCTCGCGTCCATGCTGCACCACCTCGGCTTTTCCGATCTCGAGCAGCTTCGGTTCAGGCTTCGGCTTCGCGCCCGTCCCCGCACCGCGCGGATAGCGGATGGCAATCGGACCGGCGTTGTAGTTCGCCATCGTCCAAAGCATGTCCACGAATTCATCTTCGTCCTTCGGCTGCATGTGCACCCAGTTTGGGATGTGCCGGAGATAACCAATATCGAACAAACCGTGATGGGTCGGTCCATCGTCCCCGCTCAATCCGGCGCGGTCCATGCAAAGCGCGACGTTTAGTTTCTGAATTGCCATGTCGTGAATGGCCATGTCGTAAGCGCGTTGGAAAAGGTCGAATAGATCGCGAGAAACGGCTTTAGTCCCTGCGTCGCCAGCCCGCAGGCAAACAGTGCTGCGTGTTCTTCGGCGATGCCGACGTCATAATAGCGGTCAGGATGCGCTGCCTGGAAAAATCCGAGCCCGGTCCCGCTCGGCATCGCCGCCGTGATGGCAACGATCCTTTCGTTTGAATCGGCGAACTTGGCCAGCGTTTTGCCGATGATCTCCGAGTAGGTCGGTGTCGGTGTCGGCGCGGTCTCTCCAGTCTCCAGCTTGTATTTTCCGAGCCCGTGGAACTTGTCCGGCTTGGCCAGCGCCGGCTCGTAGCCTTTCCCTTTTTCGTTAGAATGTGCAGGATTACCGGTTCTTCCTGCGTTTTCAAAAACTCAAAGGTTTTGATCAGGAGCGGAATATCGTGCCCATCGATCGGCCCATAGTAATGCAGCCCGAGCTCTTCGAAAATCACGCTCGGCACCAGCAGACCCTTGACCCCTTCCTCAAATTTTTGCGCCAGATGGACCGCGCTTTTGCCGGCGACCGCTTCGATGAACCGGCGCGCTTTTTCATGCAATCCGGCATACGATCGGATGCGTCGTAATGGTGTTCAAATAGGAAGCGATCGCGCCGACATTCTTCGCGATCGACCATTCGTTATCGTTCAGCACGACTATGAACCGTTTCGTCTGCGATTTGGCGTTGTTAAGCGCCTCGTAACTGATCCCGCAGGTAAACGCCGCGTCGCCCGCGACCACAACCACATGTTCGTCGTCCGCCCCGCGCAGGTCTCGACCGACCGCCATTCCCAGTCCGGCCGATAACGCCGTCCCGGCGTGGCCCGCGCCGTAGCAGTCGTGTTCGCTTTCGGTGCGCAGCAAAAATCCGTTCAGTCCCTCATCGCCGCATGGTATGAATGCGGTCGAGCCGGCCGGTAAACATCTTGTGGACGTAACCCTGATGGCTGACATCAAAAACCAACCGGTCCTTCGGGGTGTTGAAAACGCGATGCAGCGCGATCGTTAGCTCGACCACGCCGAGATTGGGCCCGAGATGTCCGCCGGTTTGGGACAAGACCTGGATCAGCTTGTTGCGCACTTCCTGCGCCAGTTGCGGCAGGTCCTGTTCCCGGATGGCTTTGATATCATCCGGCCCGCGAATGCCGTCGAGTAAACGGCCGCCGTTTTTAGAAGAGTCTGACGTCATCGTTCTCCTTCATTGAATCCGTAACTGTCGATGCAATTGGCGGTTCCGTCGTCGCAAAATCTTTCACCGAAGTCTTGCCCGCATGATCGCGAGTAATGATCTGGATCTTTTGTTCGGCGTGCGCAAGACGGTCCTGACAGACTTTCACCAATTTCATTCCTTCCTCATAACGCACCAGCAAATCTTCCAGTAACATTTTCCCCGATTCCATTTCTTCCACGATTTTTTCCAACCGCTCCATCGCGGTTTCGAAACTGATCTCCGCCTTCTTCGCAGGACTGGCCATGGCAAACTTGGAATTAAGCATAGCGCCGCCGAGAAAAAGCCCGAGTTCAAGTGCCGCCGTTCGCGCGCGAAACTGTAGGGCAAGCGCCCGCTTGCCGGCAAATGGGGTTGCCACCACCGCCGCGGACCCGCGTTCGGCATCTTGCCGAATACATCTCTAATTCCATTACCTCAGGCTGTGCTCAAGCTGTCGTACCTGCGTTGTTGGCGGGATCGCTGATCCCGGCGGACCTGCGCCACGCCACTGCGAGATGCTCTCGCTTCTCAACGAACGGCCGCCTGCTTGCGAGACTCTTCGACTTTCCTATCGCCAGTCCGGCTCGACCTGACCGCCTTTCAAAGAGCGGCGGCTTCCAGCCGCCGCTCCTTGAGAGCACAATGCATTAACGATTTTCGTATTTGAAAAATCTGCCGTAGTGGTAGGAGATGAACGCGTGGTGGTTACCGATCGTTGGCGCGATAGTGTTCGCGATCAACCCATCCGGCCAGAGTGCGCTGGATGAGCGAGTGAGAACACTCGCCAGGCCGGAGCCGACTGATACACTGCCAGTCCAGCGCTGGAACCGCCCAGGGGGTCCTGATTGAAACGAGTAGTAATCTCGGCAGCGGCATCGGCGCCGAGCTCCTGGGGGACTACAAGGAAGCTATTAAGCTTCTAACCCTGGCGATTAAAGACGAGCGCGACGCTATGAAACTGGCATTGGCTCATCGCTTTCGCGGCCTGGCTTCATAAGCATCTTGGTCGGCGCGACGAAGCTCTGCGCCGACTTTCTCGAGGTCATTCGCCTTCAACCGCAGCTGGATCTCGGCTACTACAATGCCGGCGTCATTTACAATCTGCAGAATCGTTACAAAGAGGCCGTCGACATGATGACGCGCGCGATTCGTTTGCAAAAAAATAATCTCGGTTTGGCGAGACGCCGAAGTGAACGCGGCAACGCTTACTTTCATCTCGGGGACTTCAAACGCGCGCAGTCCGACTTCGTTGCCCGCGGTGCGACTGGATCGGAGCGATCCCCGATGTGCTTAACAACGTCGCCTGGTTTCGCGCCACTTGCCCCGAAGCACACTTTCGCAATGGCAAGGAAGCAGTCGAGTTGGCAACGCTCGCGTGCACTTTGGATAAGTGGAAGGATGCCGATCAAATCGATACCCCGGCCGCTGCCTACGCCGAGATGGGCAATTTCGCCGAGGCCGAACGTTACCAGCAAAAGCCATGGCCCTTCTATCCGAAGACGAAGCGTTGCGCCCCAAGTTTCGAGCGCGTTTAGAACAATATCGCGCCAATCAACCTGTCCGTCAGCAGATCGTCGGTCGCTAGCTGAACTATTACCTGGTTACGATAATTTGCAGTCTTGGGTTAGAGACTGCGAGTAATCGCATACTCGAAGCAATCGCGAGGAGCTGACGAGATGTTTGGGTGAACTGAAAATTCGTGCAGAATCCGTTCTCGAACGAAGCCGGCCTTTTCCAGTGCCCGAGCAGAAGCATGATTTTCCATGTCACAAGCCGCTGAAACGCGTGAGACCGACGGCTGGGCAAAAGCCCAATCGACTACTGCGGCGATTGCTTCCGGCATGTAGCCACGACCCCAGTAAGCGCGCGCTAAGAAGAAAGCCGAGATTGAACCCATCATACTCTGGCCGCGCCGCGATCGACCCGATCAACTCGCCCGTGTCGTTGGTAAAAAGAAACTAGCAAAATCCCTCCTGCCTTTCCCATGCAACTGGTCTCTGGAAGTTGAATTTTCGATCTGAAATCAAGCGCCGCGAACGTCACTCTGTCTTCAACATTGTTGGGCGTTGAGCGTTCTCCGTGATGCGCTTCAACCCTTCAGCGTTTCAACGCTTTAACGGCTTCATTTCTCACCCCCGTCCCCGGTGGGCACAATGCCGGCATTTTCCACCATCAAGATAACGGCTCGTTCCGGAGCACGAGTGCGATGCACAAGGCCCTTCGGGACTACGAACCCTCCTGCGGCCCCAAATCCACCGAGCGGTCTTCAAGATCGATAAAAAAATGGCCTTCCAGGACAAAGAAGAACTCGTCGTCGCGATCGTGTTTGTGCCAGTGATACTCACCCTGCATCACCCCCAGGCGAACAACCGAACCGTTCACTTTGCACAGCGTTTGATGCACTTATCACTTGTCCTTGCAGGCTTTCACCAACGACGGAACGTCCACCAAAGTCAGCGCCGGAAATTTGATGTCCAGAAATGTCGCGTGTGGATACGATTTCGTTTCACTCATAAAGGTTTGGTGAGCCAGGTTACTCTTGGGTCTTCGTTCATTCGGCATTCAGTGTCGTTTGTCGCATGAGCGCGGGATCATCGGATTCACCGTCATCTCTCCCATCCCATCACTCCACTAACTCGATTACTCCATTCTGCCCGCCTCATGGCGCCGGCAGGATCCTGCCATACTCCGAAGTCTTGCTGCGCATTTCGAAGTAATGCACGCTTCTCGAGCAACGTCGCTGATCGCCCGCTCGGCGGCTCGGTCGTCGCTCGCATAAGCGGTCATCACACTGGATGGCAAATGGCCGGTTTGCGGAAAAGACAATACCCGAATCGGTGCGAACGCCTTCCAACTCGCCGGGTTTGTTTGCTACCCGAACGCCGTCAGGCAGCTCTCGTGGAATGTAGCTCGGTTTTAACGTCGATAGCTGCTTGATCAACTCCTTGGTCGAATCCGCTTTCAGGACCTTTCCTTTGTAGATCGCTTCTGAGCAATTGCACCATTTCGTGTGGAGTAGCCACATTCTCATCACCGCGTTGAGCCGCCGCGACATCCATCATTTTTCGGCGCAACATCGTCTTGGCCAGACCAAGTCCACGCAGCATAGCGTTGACGTTGTCTTTGCCAACGCGGTCAATCAGGAACGTTGGCTGCGGAATTATCGCTCACTGCGACCATGAATTGAGCCAGATCTGCGATTCGTGGCTCGCGTCACACCCGCACTCAGACCGCCCATTATCTCGACTGTCTTCGACCAAATCTTTCGGATCGAATGTAGTAGAGATCGTCCAGTGTCGCCTTGCCCTTTGCTCCGGCCCGTGCTTGCTCGTCCTGATGATATAGCTCGAGCAAAATCGCAAGTTTGATCGAGCTCGCGGCAGGAAACACATGCTCGGCGTTGCGTAACAAAGCGGGCCGCGCGTCGGTAAGATCGACGATGGCCACACCCATCACGCCATCAAACCGCATCGCGATTTCATCGATCCGCGACTCGGCCTCCTTCCAGAGCAAATCGCTACCGCTATCGACCGCAGCGGCCTTGTCTTCCCCGGAGGCGTTGATACCGACCGTCGCAACGACAATTAACGCAGCGGCTTTCGTGAAGCGCCACACAGTGCCGCCGTTCTTGCCCCGCCTGCATCGGCCCATGCGCGATGCCAGTGGCCACTTCTGAAATCCGGAATCCGCGTTCTTCACCCATTTACTTTGCTCTATCGCCTCTATCGCCTGAGGCGAGCGGCGACTGTGAGCTTAGCCTGCGAAGGCGATCACTGCGAACATAAGCGCTAGTTGCAGGGCGAATCCATGGGGACGAGCGTTAGGCTCCGCCAGCGAGCCGGGCCGTCACGCCAAGAGTACGGACTCCGCGCCACCGGGCAGGCGTTAGCGCCCGCAACGACGAACTCAGCTCATCGGAACGTGACCCGCCGACGTACTCGAAGTCCCGCACCAGATCTGGATAGACCCTTAGCGAGCCACGGAACGCCCGGGCGCTATAGTAAGACTGCGCACCGTTGTGACCCACGAAGACGCGGCCGTAGCGGCGATCACAATAGAGCGCGCCGCCGAGTTTTCTAATATCAGCAGGTGTTTTCACCCAGCTCGACGTCTTCGTATCGAAATTTCCAAGTTTCTGCAGCTCTTGATATTCTTCTTCCGTTAAAAGCTCAATGCCCATGGCCGCGGCCATATCCATGGCGTTATTTTTCGGTTTATGTTCTTTCCTCGACTCCAGCCCTTCACGGTCGTAACAAACACTGGTGCGGCCTTTAGGACTTTCCGCTGAACAATCATAAAAGACGTATTCGCCCGTCTTTTATCATGACCAACAACATCCGGTTCACCGCCGGTTCTTTCCATTTCATTGAGTGACCACAGTTTTTCGGTATTGGCTTCCAGCTTTGCTTGGACTTTAGCCCATTCAAGACCTTTATGGCGGTTCATGGTCTGCAACAAATGCCCGCCTTCACTGCGCTGAATAGTTCTTCATCGCTTGCTGTTCTGGTTGCATACTCACTTGCTGCGTGTTCTAACGGCGGCCTAACATGATGAACGGCTCGCTGCCGAGAGCGTAGGTGAATTGTGGTATGGTTAGATGTTTTGTGCGCCATGATCAGTGCCTTAACGTCTTGCGATGTTTGACACCTGTTTCCGAGCGATTGCGTAAATAACGTTTGCTTCTACGGACGATATGCCAGAAGCCTGTATATAGCGCTCATGTTTGCTTCATAGACGCGTTTTAGAGCGGCAGCATCGAGCTGATCAACCGTTCCTCGGTATCCCGAACCCAAGACCGCCGACCACCAGGCGCCGGCAGAAGGAATCAAGTGCGTGCCAGCCTCGGCGACCACTTCTGCGCGTTCGATACCACCGTCGCGTAACAGGGCGCGCACAGACTCGGGATCAGATATTCGGTCCCATGGATTAAAGCCCTTATAAAGATCGGGTCTCACTTCGCGGACCGCGTTCCAAAATGCGGTCGTTGCCGGTTCGAGGAAACGCGGTCCCCAAGTCGTCACGGCGAGCTTGCCTCCAGGACGAACCGCGTGCCAGAGCGCGCGAACAGCTGCCGGCATATCGGGGATGAAAAAATGCCAAAAACGCAGATTACTGCGTCGAACTGTGTGTCGCTAAGGTGCATATCAAGCAGGTCGCCGACCCGAAATTGCGTATTCATCAAGCCGCGCTTTGCCGCCTTGGTTCGCGCAAGTTCGAGTAGGTTTGCCGCGAGGTCGATGCCCAAAACGAACCCTTGTGGCTCCAACTATCTCGGCCGCGGGCAAAGCCGACGCTCCGCTACCGCAGCACACGTCAAGCACACGTGCGCCCAACGGGAGCTGGAGACGCTCGACTGTCGCACGACCGAACCGTTCCCAAAAGGAATTAGCCGGATCATCGTAATAGTCAGCCGCGGCATTGTAGGTAGTCGCAGCTTTGGCTTTCGCGTCATCTGGAGTTGTCATGGGGTTCCGCCTAACGAGACAGAAGATCAGCGATCCACCTCTGGCGAGCGGGACAGAGCTTTGTTGGGCTCTCAACTATCTGTCGCGCCGTAACCATACAAAGGCGGATCAGCCCAGGCCACGTGCCATGGCAGCCAGCCAGGCACCAAGCTCAGCGGTCGTCTTTGAGATAGATGAAATGGGCCACGCCGAAGGGGATCAAGGCCAGGCCGTAGAGCACCCTCGCGATGCGCACGCCCTTGTCGCCGGTGGCGAAGCCGAGGCGCTGCCTGTCCCAGTCACCGGCGAACCAGTGCATAGAGCACCCAGGCGCCTGCCACCATCACCGCGGTCTCACCGCAGGCTGCCCACCAAGCGTCCACGGTGGACGCGAGGAAGATGTGGGGCACTCTCAACAGCAGCAACCAAAGCAGGAGATAGGTGAGCAGCACGCGGGCAGCGACGGCGGCTGCGCGCTGCCAAGAGCAGGCCTATGCCAGATACCAGAGGAATGAAGGCGCAGAGATCATATGGTCTGCGAAGCGTCTGTCGCGTCGCATCATACAAAGGCGGCCCATCTATCAACTCTCAACTTAGCGCATCTTTGATGGACGGTATTCAGAGACGATCCTTTTTATTGTGTTCGCCCCGCGCACAGTGCGAATGCCGGACCGAGAATTTTCTCAAGGGGAACAGTCGAAAAAAGCGCTCCATTCTGTTTCCCGCGCCGCCGCCAATAGACCTCCCGTCCGTGAACCTCGAACGCATCCTGTCTTCGTTCGCAGAGCCTTTACATTTTGCTTCAACTTCGTGTTCAAATTATCCGCCAGGAAGATGATGTTGCTCTGCCAGGTTTCATCGAACTTCGATCCTGAAACGGTCGGTAATTAGCGATTTTTGCTAATTCGTCTCTCCCCTAACAAATGTCCGCACTTCGTAGCCCAAGGCTTCTTTCAGCGCTTTTTCAATCATTCTTTCAAGGCGTCCCGGTCCGTTTCCCGTTGTCGTCTCAAACACAACGTTTCCACTGGCGATGAACGTGGGCAGACGTTAAAAAAACTGAGTGACTCGGAAGATTTTGCCGCAAAGACTGCATTTTGACGGTGCGGATTATCGCCAACATTTATCATGCTCGAAGAAAAGCGATAAATCTGAACATAAGGCAGCGTTCGTTTCAAGACTGCGAAGGCGCGGACCTCGCTCCCGTAACTTCTTGGTCTCGGCCGTGCGCGCGGGGAACCAGCGCGTTGGCAAACAACATAGTCACATCATCAAGTCGCCGCCGTTGATGTCGAGGGACGCGCCGGTGATGTAGCCGGCGGCCTCGGAGGCGGCGAAGCAAATCAAATCGGCGACTTCGAGCGCAGTGCCGAGGCGCGGCACGGGATAGCTCGCGGCGAGGCGTTCGAGCAACTCGTCCGAGGCATGTTCGCGCGTCAGCTCGGTATCGATCATGCCGGGGCAGATGGCGTTCACGGTGATGCCGAACTTGCCGAGCTCCTTCGCGGCCGCGCGCGTCAGTCCGAGGAGTCCGGCCTTCGATGCCGTGTAGTGCGCACCGCCGAGCGTGCTCACCATCCGGCCGGCCGAGGACGAGATATTAATGATGCGGCCGTAGTGCTGGGCGCGCATTGCCGGAAGAACGGCTTTCGTCATCAAGAACGGCGCGGTGAGGTTGACCTCGATCGCTCTGCGCCATTCCTCGGCGGTGAGATCGGGGAAGCGTGTCGACAGCGGAAGCGCGGCGTTGTTGACGAGGATGTCGATCCGTCCGAAGCGTTCGAGCGTGCGGCGCGCGATCTCGTCGGGGACGCCGTCCGCCGCGACGTCGCCCGGCACGGCGAAGGCGCGCTCGCCGATTTCCTTCGCCAGCGCCTCGGCGCGCTCGCGGTTGCGGACGTTCACCGCGACCGAGGCGCCGCGCTCGTGCAGGCGCGCTGCGGCAGCCCGTCCGAGGCCGCGCCACGCACCGGTGACGACGGCGACGCGCCCCGCAAAATCAGCGTTTTCCATCGGGAGAATTGTCCGTTCGTCTGTGACATAACTGTGGGAGCGCCCGAGAATCAAAAACGCGCCGAAAAACAACCGGCGTATAGTGTGGCCTAACGAGATGGAGCTGGAGCCACCGCTATCGTTGCAAAACAATGCGCGGCGCGCGTGAACGCCGTTTGAGCCAGCCTAACAGCCTCACGCCGTGGTAGCCACTACTGTCGCGCAGGTTAGATGCCGGCGCTCGGATCTGGAACTATCAATGCACACACTACTCTACTGGAGGATCCTCCCGAAGCAGGCTTGAAGTCGAACTCTGCCTTTGCCCTCCTGATAGAACACGCAATCGCTTCCGGCACGGCAGCCACTCACGCACCCAATCGGCCGGCATGACCACAACAGACCCTGGACCGAAATCTTTTTAATATCGCCAGGTCTGCCCCGGTATACTGTGACTCCGCTAATTATCACGTTCTCGATCCGCTGTGGGCGTGTAGCGGGTTGTCAGTGCCGCCCAGGAACTCTGCGAATCTGCGCGTAGGGCAGCCGGTTTTGGACCTCACCGGAATCCAGGTGAGGGCGAGCTGCATGCTCTTCCTCCGGCAACTCGACCCACTTCATGTCCGTGAACGAGACCATGAGCGGCGCCTTGTTCTCTGCCCTCTGCGCGTCCTCTGAGCAAGCAATGGTGCCAAAACGCACCCTACGTAGCTATTGCGCTCAACCATACTCTCACCTCAGTCCTGCTTGTTTCTCACTGCATTGCCAGCGGAAAATTCGCTTTCTGCGTCTTAACGAGACAGAGCTCGCGTTGAGAGGCCCCATTTGAGGACGAGGAAACCTATGACGCCGCCATGCGATAATTCCACTTGGAATCACATACGGGGCATCGCCTTTCGATTTTGGACCACCTTTAGCCAAGTAGACAACCAAGCTCATTGCCGTAGACCATAGAACATCCCAATGCCCGCAGCCGCCCACCGTACCACCGCATAGTGACAGATAGCGAGAACGCGGTAAGCAGCGCCGCCAAGATGCCTTTCAACGTGGCCGCCGCCCTGGAGTATCTCGCCACTTGTAGGGTCCCTTTGGCTCAAAAGAAAGTGCCGACTCCGTCCAGTGCGCCCAACACGGCTCCAATTAAGACTCACATTAAAAACACGCATAGGGATCTAACGAGAAAGAGGTAAGCCGGCTGCTAGCGCTGAAAAGTAATAATGGCGGGAGGTGAGCGCGAAGACGCGAATCGCACTAGAGAAGGGCACCGGATGAAATCCAGGGCGTCGTGCAAACACATCGAACTCATTTCGAGATGGGGCTGTTATTTCCATCGATTGGTTAGGTCTTTCGTGCTAATACGGATGCTCCATGATAATAGTGGGGTCCTGTGCTCATCGTGCCCAGGATGACGTCCACCGTCTATTCTCGTTTGCACACCTCGAAGGTGGCGAATCGGTCGCCTCGCTTTTGCAGGGTTGGCACTCTTCACGCGCGCGTGGTCGCCTCGGCAAACCTCTATCTTTTTCGATCGGCTTCTTTATATCTGTGCGCAAGGTCGTTGCAACACAGCTTTACTGCAACCGGCTTTGCTCAATTGATCGGCGATGGCGAGGGCGGCAGCGGTGACACTTTGTAGATGTGATCGAGCACCTTCACCCAGAGGGTATTGGCGGTCTGCTGGTCGTCGAGTGATACAGTCAGATTGGTCCACACGATGAGCGTCATGTCGTTGGCCGGGTCGTAGCTGATTTTCGAGTTGTAGCCGGGAGTCTCGCCGCCGTGAAAATAAATCGTGTTCGGTCCCCAGCTAAGTTGGGCGATGCCGTACTCTGTACTTTTGGCCCTCGGGCTTGCTCGGGTCCTCGGGCTTGAGGCTGTCGAGCCAGCGGCGTTGGTAGGCGGGGTCGAGCACGCGGCCCGCAACCAGTGCCTTGATCCAGGTGGCGAGATCGTCGGCGGTGGAAATGACACCCCCGGCGGCCGCGGCATTGGAATGGTTCACGTCCCGTATAATCCTTCGGCAGGAGGGTGCCAGCTCGTGCCGCAGCCTGAACCTCGGGCGAGTAAGGCGGTTCGCCCACCAACGCGACCGAGGAGCTGCCGTACAGGTAGCCGTGCGAGTACGGTTCGGGGATGGTGTTCACGGTGCTGGCGGGGAGCTGGGTATCCTGCATATTCTGGGGACCGAACAACCGGTCGTGCATTACTTGCGCCAGCGGCTTGCCGTCGACTTTTTCAGCGACGAGACCGAGAAGCGCATAGTTGGTGTTGTTGTACTCGTACTTTGTACCCGGCGGGAAATTGGGTGGGTGCGCGAATGCAATTGCCAGTAACTCGGCGGGGGTCCAAACCTTGGCTGGGTCTGTGTCTATGGTCGCCGAGATTATGGGGTCGTTGGTGTAATTGTAGAGGCCGCTGCGCATTTCCAGCAGCTGCGGCGATGGTGATGTTGTCGCCGTTGGGCACGCCCCGGACGTACTCTCGAGACTGGATCGTCGAGACTGAGCTTGCCTTCCTGGGCCAGCAGCATGATCACCGCGGCCGTCATCGTCTTGGTATTCGAGGCGATCCGGAAGTGGGTGTCGGCGCTGGGTGGGCTTGTAGCGCCTAGTAACGTGGTGCCGTAGGTGACCGTGAACTCACCTTGGGGTGTGCGCAAGAGAACCACGGCGCCGGGAATCAGGAGTTCCTTGGCCGTCGTGTCCACCATGGTCTGCAGCGCAGCCTGGTCGATTGGCTTGAGTGCCGACGAGCCGGCCGTGGAACCAGGCCGCGAGCACGCTGCGATCAGGAGAGCAACACCGACCAGCAAGCTCGCGCCGGCGCGTATGGGAAATTCAAACGTCATTTTGCCAATGATCACTGTTGCTGGCGTAATTCCTCAAAATGTCGAAGACACATTCATAAGACCTAGCGAGACACAAGATCAGCGACCGCGCGAGTTAGAAATGACGTTCGCATAACAGTGAAAGTTAGGCATAAGGACGGTTTGCGGTTCGTTGCATCGCTTGGTTAGGCGTTTCCGTTGGAGTCAGAAATGCGTCCATAGATAATTGCATCGAGGTATATGCCTTGCTTGAGGTGGTGATGTCTGAGTAGCCCTTCGCGTTGAAACCCCGCCTTCTCCAGTGCGCGGTGCGAAGCAAGGTTGGAGGAGAAAGGCGTAGCAAAAAGCCGATGAATTCGGAGCTGTTGAAATGCGTAGTCGCTGAATGTGCGGATGACGCGAGGCATAAGACCGTGCCCGCGATAAGACTGCGCCAGCCAGTAACCGAACTCTGCGCTATGCGCATCTGGCCGACAGTGCTCCGACGACGCCGATGGCACCAATGAGGTAGCCTGATGGCGCGCGGAGAGCAAAATTCGTCATTGGGGAGCCGACGGATTGCTCGCAGCGGTCGAGCCACCAGTCGGCGTCCGCCTCTGTGTAGGGGAACGGAATGGCCAATAGGTTCTGGGCAATCTCCGGGTCGGCGAAGTGCTCCAAGTAAGCAGCCTTGTCGGCTCGCACAATGGGACTGAGGTAGAACCCATCGGCGACTTCGAGACGGATGTCTTTGCTTTCGTTCACAGGAGTGCGCGGAATCGCCTAACGAGACGGAGCTGAGCCACCGCCGGCCCGTCCCGACGGATAAACTGTGGCGAGCTTTGCTTTACTCAACTCCGTAAAGGAGCGTCGTGAGCTCCTACGAAGCTATCACGCTCTCAACTGTCTTGTTAAACGGCCAGCCTGCCGACCGTGGCGGCGCATACATTGGGGTTGGCTCCAGCGGTTGTTAAGTCTTTTGCGCCACTCGGAAAGTGGTCCAATGAAGCTCGGATCTGGTGTGCCGTCGAGCAACGCGATGAACTCCACAGAATGGCCATCTGGGTCACGGAAAGTAGAGCTGAGCAGACGGCATCCAGCCGATGACTGGATGGCTCGTTCGTTTGCTCACCTTGGAAATCTTGGCAAGCGACCTCCGCTGCTGCGCAGCCGCTCGCCGACAGCGAGCAGCTCCGCGAGCGATATGGCAAAAGCGACATGTGACCTATGAAAGTCACGACCGTAAGTGGTAGTCGGGCCCCAGAGCCCCAGCATCGATCGTCTATCATCGCCAGCCCAAAGGAAGATGATATCCCGCGTCAGATCGCGGTGTGCAAACTTCAGCCCAACAACGCGCGTGTAGAACGCCTGCGATGCAGCGGTGTCCGCAACCGAAAGATGTGTTTCATACAGTACACGCTTGCGAGACCTAACGAGGCCAAGATCAAAGCGACGGCCACTGAGAGCGAGCGTTGGTCGAAGTGAAAATGATTTAGTCATCTGAAAATGTGAACACACGACGGGTGGCCGTCTCGCTCCATCGCATGGTTAGACCGCGATCATGGCACTGGAAACGGCGGATCTTTTAGCAACTTTATCGGCATGTGATAACTCATGATAATCTTGTAGGTGAGCTCGACAGGCTTCGAGCAATACGTAACTGAACGAAGTACTACC
>ERZ1370068.6428-contig-5410_pt1 | contig 42215 bp, 70 predicted proteins | sample MGYA00561227_ERZ1370068 | MGnify/ENA primary metagenome ERZ1370068 (study PRJEB38410, sample SAMEA6850437) | metagenome | study: Metagenomic assessment of the ecological functions of the soil: analysis of the soil microbiota associated with the... | reverse complement strand
ATAGTGCTTCGTTCAGTTACATGTGCTCCCTCTTCCGGGCCCGTGATCAAGCAATCGCAGATAGCGATAAACAGCATACGCGACGAAAGGGCTGGAGCAAGGCTCGGATCACATAGCACCAGCCCAAGACGCGATGTAACCGGTTTCAGGATTTGGGAAGCTTAAACATCCCAACCCATACATCGTTGTCAAGCCACGCGTGGCTCGGCTTGTCATGATAGCTTCACATATCAGAAGTTCAGGTTTGCGATTTCGCGACCGGCGAAGAATCCATTCGTTTGCCGGAAGCTGCCGGAGACGGCGTAAGTCGACATGGCTCACGATGCGTGAAGTGGCTCGCCGCGCCGGAGTATCTCGCACCGTCTCACGGGCGCGCAAAGCAATACTCAATACATTTCCTGGAAGAAACCGGGAAGCGGAAAGTGTGCTGGCCACCGTCCATGAGTTCATTACTTCAAGAACGTGCATGCCAAGCGGTTGGCGACCGGACGCAGCGATCTGTTTGGGTTAGTCGTCTCGGAAATTGCCAATCCCTATTTCCCTGAAATCATTCGAGGTTTCAGGCTACGGCGGCGTGGATCACGGATTTGACGTCCTGCTTTGCAACGCTACGGAATACGACATGACCGAACCAGGCGGTCATGCGGAAGTTGAGGAAAGTGACGTTCGCGGGGCAGCGATTGTTACTTCGTCAGTGGATCGAAACATGGCCTCCGGACCTCACCGCTTGCCGAAGCATACCGCTAGTGCTCTGTAACGCGGATCCCGCCGGCAAAGTTGGCGGGAAACATCAGCATCGATTATGGACCCGGAATCAACAAGGCGATTCAGCACGTCGTTGACCTCGGCCATCGCAGGGCCGCGGTCAGCTGCCGGTCCAGGTGACAACCTGGACAGCGGCGGCGATCAAAAATGCTCGGGTGTCCGGGCTGACAGCCACCCGGACTCAAACCACGATTAGCGCGCTGGAGTGCAATCCATCGGGTTGATGCCGGCGCTCCGGCGGGTTCGACAAGTCTTTGTCCAGGCGCCATACACCCGCGGTGGTGTTTTGCGGAAAACGATCTGATTGCCATGGGCGCGATGAGCGCGCTCGAAGCGGGCGGGAGTTAAAGTGCCGGAGGATGTTTCGGTCATCGGGATTGACGACATTTCTTCGCATCACTGGCACGGCCCCCACTGACAACCATCATGGCGTTCCTCGCGAACAACTTGGGGTGCAAGCGTTTGAAGCGCTCAACAAGACTCTGCAGCGCAAGCATCATAAGGATCGAACTACACGCTGGAGACTGACTTGGCGGTACGCAGATCAACGGCCCGGCCCGCCGTACTGACGCCGAACCCCGCGCAGTTGTTCGAACCAGGCAGAGCCTCAGCCTATCGAAGCAGAAGGTCGGTGAGTCCCGGCCGCCAGATTCGTCAAGGGCTAGCTCTGCCATTTTTCGCCGCAGCGTAGCACTTTGTAGTGGCTGTCCCAGCTTCTGGCAATGGTGGGTGAAATTCGTCCGGCGAGGCGGTGTTGAATTCAAACATGTCGAAATGACACGGGATAACCAATTTTGCCCCAATGTCGCTCGCCAGCTGGGCCGCTTCGCGTCCGGAATGAAAGTTACCCGGGACGCGACGTTCCGCCGCTCGTCCATTGATGGGAAGCAGCGCGACATCTACCCTGAAGTGCTGCAGTTTCTCCGACATCCCTTCGTATCGCACTGTGTCCCGCTGTGATAAATCGTCCAATCTCCGAACTGGAGGACGTATCCCAGGTATTTCGCACGCCCACGCTCATCGCGTTCCAACGCTTCCGTGCGCGGATGCAATGCCGGAAAACTGAATCCCCGAGATTTCGACAGAGGTTCCGTCGTCGAGCCCAATCGAAAACCTGGCATCAATCTTCAGGCGATGTGTCACAACAAATGCTCGATTGGCTCCGCGATCACAAGCTTCACGCGTGGGTTGGCGGCAAGAATCGGGGCCAAGGGTCTCTGCGTCGAGATGATCCGTGTGGTTATGGGTGGAGGGTGACGATATCGGCAATGGAGAGTTCTCGCAGGGTCAATAACCAACTCCGTCATGCGCACGTGCGGCTTGTCAGTTTGGCTGTATTTTTGGTTAGTGAGTCCTGACAGGTACGGGATCGAGTAGCACATGGATGCCTCTGCCACTGCAGCAGGAAGCCGCTCTGCCCCAGCCACCACAAACGGACGCCACCGTCCGTGCCGGTCGGAGGCGCGAATGTCCGCCAGTAAAGTGCGTCATGAGTCTGAAGCGCCCGGATCACGTGAGTCCAAGCTCGTTCCGGCACGATGGCCACTCCGCTTACCATGTTGGCCAATCTTTGCTTCGCCGCCCAACGAGCGGTCTGACTGAGTCCGCAGTCGGGCGCAAACGATAGTTTTCCGCAGGCGCGTATTTCGAGGCAGAGGCGCACGCGCTCGGCGACGTCGCTGGGGGATTCGATGTAATAGCTCTTTACGTCGATGACCCCGACTGCCACGTCGATCCCACGCTCTGCAATCTCCACGAATCTTTCGATTTCAGAGAACTCACGGCTGGCCATCTCCAGGTGGATCTCATCTACCGGCAGATCGAGGAAGTGGAACAGCGGCGCATACCGTCGCGGACCAACGGCGCGGCCTTGTAATCTCCCAAAACAAAGATGAGTGGAGAGGGCGGCATCGTCCGAGGATCGGCTTCACCGTCTCGCCAAAAATCCTGACAAAACGTCGGGGATCTTCGCGATGAGCTGTAGCAACTCATCGAGGGCTCATCCAAAGTAATCTCGTGGCAGTTCACATTCCACTAGCTGCGTGAGTTCCTCGCGCACGATTGGAATTAAGGCCTCGGCTACTTCCCAGCGGTCTTTGTAAATTGCCACCGGGATTAATTCGCCCGCTTAACGTGTGCGGCCCGGCACGCTGGCCTTCAGGACCGGACCCGGGGGCGCGACTCTCTGCAGAAGGGCGAATCTCCAGCCATCGGCGCCCAGTCCAGTGCTCGGAGTGCAGTTGACCCAGTGATTTCATATTTTCCGCGCTGATCATGTGCGGGCGGACCGAAACGGCGAGGTTGCAGCCGGCTTTGGATCAAGACCCTGAAGCCGGCCGTAGAAAGAGAGATTGGAAGTCATAGCGAGTTTGCTCGCCGTCCGTAATGACGTCCAGGCCTAGCGGCGACCTGATCATGAACGGCGGCAATCACCGCATCCGTACGCAGTTCCTCGATGTCGGCCGCGCCGAATTGTTCCTGGTGGGCCGACGCAAACTCGAGCCACCCGGGAAAGGGATAGCTTCCAATCACCGTGGTTTGCTGAAAGAACGATGCGCCCATTTTGTTGGGCCGGATGCAGCATCGGGCTTCGTCGCAATGCTTGCGGCCTTTTTCGTATCTCTCATTCGCTCACTGTCCAGCTGCCGGGGCATTCCTAACAGGTGGTTTGCCTCGCTCGCGCGAACAGCGTGAGTTGAACGGCTGGCTCGCACAGCCTGGCTTTCGACCACGTCACATATCGCCCAGTAGAGATTGCACAAGGTCGGTATAATGCACAAACCATTGTCAGTGAAGACTTCGCGCTCCAATGCGTTTGAGCCCTGACAGCAGCATCTTTTGAGTGAATCCACTCACAAACACTGGGCTACCACAAGGCTCCTCTCGCTCGGTTTACCCGCCTGCCATGGTAGCCGCTGGTGATTGGTTTGCTGTTCGGCTTTGACACGGCAGTGATAAACGGCGCCAATCGTCGTCATCGTCGAGCAGCAGTTCGACTGACCGATTCGCAGACCGGATTGCCGCCAGTAGCCTGCTCCTGGGATGTGTCGTCGGCGCAGTGTGGCCCGCGTTCCACCAGTGACCGCTTCGGACAGCGCGTTGTTGGCTGGGCGCGGCCCTCTTTACCTTGTCTTCAATCGGTGCGGCCTTCCCCGTGATTTGATGGAGTTTTCCCTAGCACGCCTTGTGGGCGGCATCGCCATTGGAATCGCGTCCACTCTCGTCGCCGCTTGTACATCGCAGAGATTTCTCCTGCGCGAAACGCGGGCTGCTCGTCTCGCTGAATCAGTCTGGCGATTGTGACGGGAATTCTGCTGTCCTACAGTGTGAACTACCTGCTCACCGGCGCGGGACCAGCAAACTGGAGATGGATGTTTGCCTCGGCTTCCATTCCTTCGGTGGCTTTCTTATTGACGTTGCTTTTCATTCCCGAGAGCCCGCGCTGGCTGGTACAGAAAGGACGGGAGCGAGAAGCGCTGCATTTCCTCGACGCAGATAGTTAGGCCCGCAAGCTGCCGAAGGAAGAGGTTCAGGCCATCCGTGCCGCCATCGCAGAAGAGAGAGGAGATTTGCTGGATCCCACATTCCGCAAAGCACTGATCGTGGCCATCGTGATCGCTCTCTTCAGCCAGTTCACTCGGCATCAACACCATCATCTATTACGGCTCGATTGTTTTCTTGGAGCATGTCCCGCATCAAACCGCGAGCACGGCGCTGTGGGCTAACGTCATGATTGGAGCCATCAATTTCATTGCCACTGATTGTGGGAATGCTACTCATTTGACCGTTCCGGACGAAAGTCACTGCTGATGACAGCTTTCGGGGGGATGGCGGTCTCCCTCGTTGCCGTTTCAGCCGCCATTCATTTTCAAGCGTCGGCCCTCATCGTTCTGACTTTCATCCTCACTTACGTCGCATGCTTTGCGGTCGGCGTGGGTACAGGCACATGGGTACTGATGTCGGAAATCTGCCCGACCAAAATTAGAGGACGGGCAATGTCGCTTGCGACCGTCTGCCTTTGGTGTGGAACGCTGTTGGTCACGCTAACCTTTCTTTCGCTGGTCAATCGTGTTTACTGCGGCTGGAGTTTTTCTGCTCTACGCGGTGGTCTCGATAGCAGCGTTCTCTTCGTCTGGCGGGGTGTCCCAGAGACCAAGGGCAAGACTTTGGAGGAAATCGAAAATTCTGGTTGAGTCGAAGTGCTTCTGCCGGATAACCCTGCCGGAGCGCACGATTTCGACTCAAGTATTCAGTTGCCACTTAATCGAGCCCAAGGCGTCAAGGTTTGAAGTCATCGCTCGTCTTCCGGATTGTCTTCAAGCGCCGTGCCCAGCCTCGAGCCGCCATTTGTCTGGATGCGTTCTGCTTCCGAGAGTTCGCGACTTGCGCTCTCTTCTCTTCTAGCTGGCGATAAGCATCCGCCAGCAGCCGGTGCAGGTCAGTGGCATCCGTGCGAAGCGCTGCCGCCTTCTGCAAAGAGGAATGGCCTCCGCGACCTTCTGTTGTTTGAGTACATACGCCCCAACAAGAGACTGGCGGGAAAATTCTTCGGATCCCAGCGTAGCGCGTGCCCTGAACTCGGCTAGCGCTTCCTCATTGCGCGATGTCTGCTGATACACCAGCGCCAAGTAGAAATGCATCATCGCCGAGCTATTCACCTGGGCAACGGCAGCTTCAAACTGCGGCGCGGCGTCGCTCCAGCGTCCGGTCTTCACGGGCGCATCCCAGTTCGTAGTGGGCGAGAGAATTGTCGGGTGTCGTCTCGACCACGTGCTGAAGCGGCGGGATTGCCTTCTCATATTCCGTCAGAGAGACGTAAGCACGGCCCAGAAGCAAATAGGCCGTCGGGGCATGGGGCTCCTGCTTCACTACCTCCTCGAGGATAGGCACAGCTTCCTGGTACCTTGCATTCTCTGGAGTGAGCCAATTGCTCCTTCATAAAGGAGATTCGCAATGGCGATCTTGTCTTTGGGATCTGGTCCCGCCTTACTGTTCGTATCATTGACTACGGTTGGATCCGCTCCCAGCGTACCCCAGAGCGTGGAGGTTTTCGGTTTGTTCCGCCGTCAACTGCGTTTTTCCGTGCTCTCCGCGACGGTCTTGCGGCGGAACTCCTCCATTTGCGCGGCCGCGGTATCTGCGACGGCTTTCGAGTCAGAAGCCAGGTTATGCATTGCGCCGGCGTCCGTTGTCTGATCAGCAGAGTTCGCGTTCCGGAGCATCCACGTGCAAGTCCTTCCTGTCCGCCAGGCTCTCTCGGCACGCTCACCCGAACGAGCAGATGACCGTATCCGCTTTCCGAATAAATGGCTCGCGTCGAACTGGGCGCCGCACGCTCCCCGATTGAACCGGCTTGTCCGACGTCATCAAAGGCAAAAGTGATTGGCCCTGCATGGCAGCCGGCACCGGTAGATGCAGCGCCTGCACGAATCGACGGCGCGACGTCTACCAATCCAGCTCTCGCTTCCACTTTCGCAGCGCTCTGCTGGTGTGAAAGCTTGAACAGCGCAGCGGAATGTGGATCGTCTCGTCATAAGAGAAAATGCCGTGATGTGTTTCGCCGTGTTCGCCAAACGCCTCGCCATGATCCGCCATCACTGCGATGATGGAGCCATCGAAGAGATCTCGTGCCCGCAATTCGGCGAGTAGTTTTCCGACGATAAGAGTCGGTGTAGGCAATTCCCGTCGTATGGCTCTGCCGGATAGCGTGTGGCGTAGGGCTCCGGCGGTGTGGGGGTCATGCGGATCGTAAAGATGAATCCAAAGAAAAAGGGCCCTTGGGCGTTTCTTCAGCCAAGCTACGACGTGACTGAGACGACTTCCCCGCGGCGCTCCAGACTGTGGTGATGTTGTCTTCCCCGGGACGACGCCGATGAAAACCAGCATCGTAAACGTCAAAGCCCGCTCAAAACCGGGAGCCAATTTCGCCGGGTCCAGCACCAGCGCACCCACAAAGGCGGCGGTCTTATGCCCAATTCTGTGGAGAACTCTCGGGTATGAACGGAAGCCCTTTGCCCAGAGGGGTCTCCCAGTAGCTAATTCACGTGATTGAACTGCGGGTGGGTCCCGGTCAGAATAGCGGCGTGAGATGGTGTGGTCAGCGGAACCTGGGCATAAGCACGAGAAAGACGACCGCGTGATGCGCTAAGGCATCAGATTCGGCGTAAGTCCGCGATCTGATCCCAAGACTACGTGCGGTCGGCGCGAGTCGTATCGAGCGTGATCAGGAGCAACATTGGGGCGGGAAGGGGCGCTTGACTTGAGCGGCGCGGACGAAGTGGTTTGCGCCCAGCACGACGAAGCACAATCCACGGCAGCACTCTTCTCGCGAGACCCATGAGCTGAGGGCCAGTCTACATCTTTCAACTTGACTATCGTTTCCTTTCTGGCATATGCTTCGCGCAATTTTTCGCGGATATGTAACCGGTTTCATTGGGCTCGCGATTTGGGGGCCGGGACTCTTCGGCCGGGGGATCTTCGATGAAATTCAAGCCTTTCGTCATTGCTCTCAGCATTATCTTGGGAGTGGCGTGCCTCATTCCGTCTGCATTCGCCCAGTCCACCTTCGGAACCATCCTGGGCACGGTGACCGACCCCTCGGGCGCAGTGATGCCTAATCTCGTCGTCACCGTCACGAACCAGGGCGAGAACATTTCAGCGCGATTACCACACGGACGCGCAGGGCAACTATCAGGCCGAGAATCTCAAGGACGGGATCTACACCGTCAAGTCAAGACCGCGGGCTTTGAAGAGTCACCGTCAAAGGCGTCCGCCTGACGGCGCGCCAAACCGTCCGCACGGACCTCAAGCTGGTGGTCGGGGCAACCACGGAGAAAGTTGAAGTCGTCGCGAATGCCGAACTCATTAACACCGAGACCCAGGCGATTTCCGCCAGTGTGGGCAGCACCGAGGTGTTGGCCTTGCCCGCACAACTATCGCGGCGCTGGCAGCACCAGTCCGTACTCACTCGCTGGCTTTTCTGCCGGGCGTCACGGGCGACGCAGGACGGCAACATCTCGGTCAGGAACCAGGCATCAATCAAGTCGAATATTCGGTGGATGGTATTAGCACAACCGATATCCGCTCTTCCGGCCCGCAAAAGAGATGTTCCCCTCTGCGGAGAGCATTTCAGAAATGAAGGTGCAGGGGTCGGGCGGCGGAGCAGAATATGGCAACCCTGCGGACATTACGACCACCAGCAAGTCGGGCACCAACGCATTTCATGGATCCGTATTTGAGTATTTTCAGAACGCGGCCCTCGACGCTACGCGATTTATCCGATCCCCACCGGTCGAGCTAAGGCTGCCAAAAGTGCAAACACATTCGGGGTGTCTATCGGCGGACCATCTTCTAGGAAGCGCACCTTCTTCTTTGGCGACTACGAAGGCATGCGGTACCGGACTCACAGACGCTACGCACAGAGACGGTACCCGACCCAGGCCATGCGGAATGGCGATTTTCCCAATTTTGCGATCACTACGACGTAAACCAGATTTGCATGCAGCACGATATCCGGATGCCAGCCTCCAACTGCACTACTTGGACGGAACGCCCTATCCCGGCAACATTATCCCGACGGGCGAGTTTGATCCGAGAGCACCGCTGATTCTCCAGTATTATCCGCTGCCAATCCAGGGGGCGTGGACAATTTTGCATTCCACAACCACACGCTGAAACATTCCTAATCCGATCCTCTCCGATCAGTTCGATATTCGCATCGACCACACCATTAATACCAAACAGAATGTTTTCGGACGCTGGACGTACAAGAATGGGAGGACTCGGTCAACCCTTCTGCGGCTGCTCCTTCCTGCGGAAACAGATTTCGAACATGACAATCAGATCGTGCTCGCGCACAACTATGCCATCACGCCAAACCTGATCAATGAACTGCGCGGAGGAATCAGCCGCAGGCAGAATGGCGGGACTTTCCGCTCGACGGACCGGCCTTCATGCAACAATTGGGGTTGAATCCTCAGCAACTGGGGCCTTTTCCGCCCGGCGGCTTCCCCGACTTTGTCTTCGAACCCAGGGGATGGCATGACAGCCATTGTTCACACCCGGCCAGATCCGGAGCTTTCCCACAATTTCCAGATCAATGAGAACCTCACCTGGACCAAGGGGACGGCACACGATGAAGTTTGGCTTCGATCTCCGCATGCTCCACCTGGTCACTGCCTGGTACTCCGGGTCGTCAGCGGCGGACGACTACGGAGACTTCTTCTTTAATGGCCAGTACACAGGTGCGTAGGAAGCAATTTTGCCGACTTCCTGCTTGGAGTTCCCTACTACACCTACGTCACCCACACTCCACCGAGGAACATCGATGGCACAACCACTCACTACTACGCGTACGCGGCCGGACACGTTCAGAGCCACTCAGAAACTGACGTTGGATGCTGGCCTAGGGATTACGAGGATACCGCCACTTATACGATCCCATTAACCTCACCAACTTCGATCCCAGCGTTGCCGGCACGGGGCGCGTGATCATTTCCTCCGGACCCCAGATCCCTGGCGGCAACGCAGCCTCTGTGGGCACAGGCCGTCAACGCCTGCGACACACGACAATCAAATCCCTAGCTATGCCGGCCCCGACCCGACTTTCCCTGCACTCCCTTCCTGACCTCGAAACAGGCGGGGGTGGCCGAAACAATTGCGCAACGATCTACACAGACTTCGGTCCTCGCCTCGGTTTTGCCTATCGGCCCTTTGCGGACAACAAGACGGTGATTCGCGGCGGCATCGGCATCTACGACGTTACGACCTTGGGTGCCGTATTTTCTCCGTGGCAGGTATCCACGACGGCTTCCAGGGAAATTTCTCAAATACTGGGGTTGGAGATCCAGGCGTTCTTCCGGTTCCCGACGTTCTAAATGCCAGCCCTAACGGCGCGGCGTTGGTTCGCAATCATTTCTTCACTGCGAATCAGCGGGACAAAAGGACCCGTACAGCATCCAGTGGAACCTGTCGGTCGAACGGGAGCTTCATGGCAACACTGCCCTGCGTGTGTCGTATATCGCCAACCGCGCGAATCAGCTCACCTGGAGCCGAATCTCAATCAGCCGCTTCCTACTACCGGCCCATATGACCAGACAATCCCAATCCAATTCCGTTTCCACACTGGAATAATGTCAGGATCCGTACCGGCGGCGCCGTCAGCACCTATCAATCGATGCAGACCGAAGTTGATCCATAAGTATTCCCACGGGCTCACCTTCCAATCTACCTGGACCTGGGCGACGCAACCTGGCGGACACCGAATCGTGGCCTCGTTCCGGCTTCTCCGGAGAAATTACGGGCGACACGATGAACCAATACAACTTGAGAGGGCGATTACGGCAACGTCGGTGGCACCCGCAAACATCGCTGGATCACGACCATGGTGGACGAGCTTCCGATTGGGCAAGGGCGCTGCCTCCTGGGCAACGCCAATGGAGTGCTGAACGGGATCGTCGGAGGCTGGCGGCTGAGGCACGATTTTCCTTGATTCAATCCGGCCCCTTCGATACTCCTTCCTTCAATTTGATTCCACCGGGAACGCCGTTAATTATGGCTTTAATCGGCCTGACCTTGCGGGCAATCCCAACAACATTCACCACACTCGCGCGCAGTGGTGGAATCGAATGTATTCGCCTTGTCCCGGCCGCGCCCGCAGGACAGGACCTCGAGGCCTCACGCTGAATTGCCCGACCACTGCTCCGGACGGAAACGCGTTACCTCGAGCTGGCCGCTTTGGCAACGCCGCGCGTGGGGTCGCTGGTTGGCCCGGGAACACATCAACCTCTCCCTGGGGCTCGCCAAGGATTTCCAGCTCACGGAGAGGTTCAAGTTGAAGTTCGAGACCAGCTTTACCAATCTTCCCAACCACCCAAACTGCGCGATGATCCGCGCAACAATCTGACTGAGGGCGTACGGCAAGGCACATTCGGACAGGTTCAAGCCGCTCGCACCGGTGACGCCGGAGGAAACCGCGTCGGCCAGTTCGCGTTGAGGCTTGAGTTCTGATCCGAGTGGTATTCTTGAATCAGCTCTGTCGGATGGCCGCCGCCAAAATGGGGCGGCCATTGTTTCATCCGTTGACACGGCGAGGTCCTTTATGGCGTTGCGCAGGTTCCTGGTTTTCCTATTCTTGCTTCCCTCGCTGACCCGGTCTTTGCCCGGGCAAGCCCAAGCACTGCCAAGCCCAAACCTCGCGTGATCTTGGTCGGCGTCAACGGCATGGAGTTGGATGTGATTCGCCCGCTGCTACTGAAGGGCGATCTCCCGGACCTGGCAAGGGTTATCAAAAACGGCGTGCACGGCAAGCTGCGCACGGTCGACGCGCCCAACTGTCCCAGGGTTTGCTCGACAATGTTCACCAGCACACAGCCGGCCGAACACGGCGTCACTGGCTTGTCGTCGGCGGAATCACAGCCAACACGCAACATGCTGAAGCAGGAACCCTTCTGGTCAGTGCTTTCCAAAAGCGGGGTGACGGTCGGCACTGGCTAATGTTCCGGCGACCTTCCCGGTTCTGCCGGTAAACGGCTACATGATCCAGCGGGATGCTGACTCGGGGTAAGAATTGCGAAGACGGGATTCTCACTGCGCTCCAAAACTATCGGAGGTCGAAGGCGGAGATGCGGCTTTATCCCCGGCGATGAAGGCAGAGCTGATCAGAACGTAGGCGATTTCTACATCGACTGCGAGCGCATGCCGTCTGCGGCCAGTTGAACGGCGCTAGCGAGATCGAAGTCATCGACGCCTGGCTGAAGAAAGTTCAGCTCATTCGCGATCAGCAGACGCGGCTCTTCGACTACCTTGCTGACCAGCCATCCGACGGACTTTACCTGGCTGGTCCAATCCTGCGAAGACCGCACTGGCCACTGGCTCTATCCAATCGCCTCCTTCAACGTCGGCTACAACCCGGCATTGAACAGCGTCCGGCCGACGCTTTCCCAACCAGTACATCGCCTTCGACAAGGTGCTGGGCGCGATCCTGAAGCACGCGGACGACAATACCTACGTCTTTATCGTTTCCGACCACGGCATCAAGCCGCTGCGCGAGTTCGAAGAAACCGATCCGCACGCGCACATGGATCACGAGAAGACGACTCCGGTGATCGCCAAGCACGATTTCGCCGACGGTGACGACGTGCCCGGCGTCGTTCTTTGCCATGGGTCCGGGCATCAAGCACGGCCTGCGCCTGATGGGTTTCGAGGCATCCGTGTACGACATCGCGCCGACGCGTGCTGCACATCTACGGCATCGAGCAGCCGAAACAGATGCGCGGGCATGTGCTGACGAGAGATTTTCGATAGCTCTCGGGAGAGTGTCGCATTGAAATAATCGCCGGAAGGGCGACCTGCTCAAGACCGTGAATCTTTGCGCATAGTCTTTGCCCGCTTCTCCGCTTGTTCTGCCTTCTCCTTTTCCCCCAAGGCAGCATAGCTCTGCGCAAGTAGGTCGAATATTTCTGGATTGCTGGCGTGCGGGGTCACCATTGCCTCCAGTTGCTTCACGGCTTCGAGGAGTCTCCCCGACGCCAGCTGCACTTTTGCCTTGCCGAGTTGAGCGTCCATGTTTTCTGGTTGCAGCAACAGTGCAGCCTCGAACTCGTCTTCCGCAGCCTTCAGATCTTTCAGCCGAGGTCAACCTCGCCAAGCAGCAAGCGCGCGGCAAGACGGTGTGGGATTGCCCCTCAGACTCGCTTCCAACGCTTCCTTGGAGCCGGCGAGATCGCCATTCTTTTTCCTTGGCTCGACCTTCATCGAAGGCAGGCGTCGAGTCGTCTGGCCGCAACTGACGCGCCAGAGTCGGGTGGAGCGCTGCCTGCTGGGTAGTCTTCCGCCTGCAATTCCAGTTGTCCTAGCTGGCCGAGCGCCGTGCCCGACTTGGGATCCAGATCCACCACTCTCTCAAGAGCGGCACGAGCCTCTGCTGATCGTCCATCTTCCGACGCGATCATCGCTTTGTGCAGGAGGTTTTGCTCCTCGAGTCTTGTCTTTCGGATCAGGCAGCAGCGATCGTTCCGTCAAGTTGGATGAGCTTGCGGCGTCGGCGCGAGTCAAATATCCCAAAGGCTTTCAGTTCGTCCAGCGTTGCTCTGCGGAACTGCCGCGGCGGGAGTCGAAGGTGGATTCTGGTTATGCCAATCCTTCAGCATGGCGCGAAACTTCTGCACATTTGGATCCCACGGCGCGTAGTTGTTTGCTTCTTCCCGCGGCTCGCGGCGAAGGTCGCACAACTCCGGACGGGGCGCTTCGATGAATTTCAATCCGTCGGCACGAATGGAGCGCAACGGCGCCCACCCGAAACGCAACGGATGGTCGGTCTCGCCGAAAACGATCCGGTCCTTGTCTTGCCCGGCAGAGAAATAAGATCGCAGCGATTTGCCGTCCAGACGCGCCGGCAGAGAATCGTGCAGCAGGTCAAGAACAGTCGGAAGGATATCAAGGTCCGCACTTGCGCTTTGACGACCCGCCCGCCGTTCGCTGATTCGGCATTTTCATGATCAAAGGCACGTGGGTGGTCGAATCATAAAGAAAAGATTCCGTGCGTTTCCCTCGTGATGTTCGCCCAAGCCCTCGCCGTGATCTCCGACCACAACTATGATGGAGTGGTCGTACCAGGCATGTTTTTCAGGAACGAAACAAAGCCCGCCACAGCCGAATCCGCATAAGCGATTTCGCCATCGTAAAGGCGCTGTTTGTAGATTTCCGAATACGGCGGCGGAGGTTCGTAAGGATCATGAGGATCGTATAGATGGATCCAAACGAAACGCGGGGACGCGGGATGCGCATTTAACCGGGTAGTCGCATGTTGAACGACGTCTTCCCCCCGCCGCTCCAGCCGGCCCCACCGCGATTTGGTTCGGGCCGGATGCGGAAAATTGTCATAAAAATCAAACCCTCGATCCAGCCCAGGCGCGAATTCTTTGCTGTCTAGAGCAACAGACCCGATAAACGCTGCCGTCTCGTATCCTTGCTTCTTGAGCAACTCACCCAGAGTTTGATTCTTGGCACGCCAAAGGTACGGCGAAGTCCGTCACCCCATGCGCGCTCGGTAGCAGTCCGGTCAGGATTGAGGTGTGTGACGTATTCGTGATGGGACTGGGCGTGAAGGCTTCTGCAAAAGTATGCCCTGTGTGGCCAGCGTATCCAGCGCCGGCGTCTTGATGCGATCGTATCCGTAGCAGTGAACATGGTCTGCCCGCAGGGTATCAATCGTAATCAGGGAAAACGTCGGGAAGGGTGCGCGAGTCTCTCTGGCTTTGGCCTGCAAGGCGGAGTCGCCACGATAGCGCACAAAACCGGAAGCGGTCTGATGGCCTGCATCGTCATCAGCCTAGCACGCAGAGCGCTTCCGGCCAAACGCGCTGCACGCAGGACATCACTGCCTTCCAGGTGAGCGGTCAGTGACCACCGGAGTGAAGGTTTGCTTTTGTCTTGACTATTTTTCGAGGCCGCGACGGAAACGGATGACGAACTGAAAGAGTTCGTGCGGCCCTGCATTGATCCAGCTACGCTAGCGCTGGTTTCGTAGTCGTTTGATCGTCGGTTCAGGAGATGTAGTCGTTCGAGGGCTAGTTCGGCCTTCTTGCGCTTTTCCGTGATCTGCGCGTCCTCACGTTCGAGAAAGCGGAGGTTGTTCAGCGCGTCATCGATCGCCGTTGTTCCATTTCGTGGAGCCCCGGGAGTTGGCGTAAGGTTTCCACCCGTCTGACGATTTCCAGCGCGCGCGTTCGCAATCCGACCGGCCATCAAGGATTGTTCCAACTCGAAAACAGCAGTTTTGTACAACTCCACCCATTTTCCCCGATCATGATCGGCCACTCTCAACTCCTTTCCGTTGGCTACCGGATTCTAGCCGCAAGGCCTATCCCGAGTTCGTCGGATGCGCGCCCTCGAGCGGTTCTCCCATGGTCGTTGGCTCTTTCTTCCCTCGTCCTGCGGTTTAATTCTCAGCAGCCACAGTCTAACGTCTGCCTAAACAGTTAGCGCGTTGGAAAGCTAAAGTTTGTGCGGCGCACCTAAGCAAAGTACCAGGAATGGGTGGTAACGGATGGAGCATGTTTGTGAGGGTACAGACAACACCCTAGAAAGTGGTATACCTTGAATCCCTGTATGCTCGACGAACCCCGGATCCGTGAGCTGGTTGCACTGATTGATTCTGAGAAAGATCCGCAAAAAGTCGAAATCTTCGCTGCAGAGCTTGAGCGGCTCTGACGGTGACCGCCCACCTTGGCCGATTCAGCAGGAGCCGAGGGCAGCTAATTACTCTCGTACCTCGGGTTTCTTCTTGCTCCCGTGCGACATTCGCCCGATGCCCCGAAGTTGATCTCACGGCCCATCGAATGAGCCGGCTGCCCGATTCAGGCGTTGGCGATTCAGTCTGGATGTTCTTCGCTCTCAGGCCGCTGCCCGACTTCTGCTCGTCCAATGCGGCAACCAGTTGAGCAGCCAATTCAGACATCTTTCTGGGATCTGACTCCTTGACCATCGCTTCACAGATTTCGCGCCACTTTCCTTTCTCTTGAGTCATGACGCCCCCAACTGCGGGTTGCAGGTCACGGTCACAGAAGCAATGCTCGTGCCAAATTGCCAGGTTATTGATCCTGGGTTCCTTAGGCTGATGACAATGGTAATTTTGCGTCCGTGAGAAGAGGTTTTGTCGTACACAGTGTCCTAACGTGGATGTACCAGATCTACCCGATTCCCTGCGCGTTAAGACCATCTTGGCTGGTCAAGAACTGCGGTCAGTAGCCTTTCACCGAGGGTCGTTGCCGATGTTCTTCTGCGGGTGCCGGAAGATAGAGATTGGCGCAGGATCACCATCTCTCGAGCAATCACCCACTATCGGGTTTCGTCTAAGAAGTCGCTTTTAAGGTGTCCTTAAGGTGCGCCCTGCTACCATGCCCAACGTGGTTTTGCCCTTCCCACGGAACCCGCATTCCTGGATGAGTACAGGTCGCGGGGTTCCACTAACACACCACGACGAGCAGCGCGAGCAATCCCCATATGCCAGCGGGAATCCCCCACCGAGCAGTCTGCCGGATTGTTTCCGCAAGGCCAGTGCGCTTCTTCACCTGCAACACATACACGAACACAATTTCCACAATGCACAAAAATACGAAGATGAAGCTGGTCAGGAAGACGGCGTCGAGGAACGTGGTGTAGCCGACGCGTGGAAGATCCTTGGCGATCGAAAGCTGAAACGCAACCATCGAGCATGACCGCCAGGGGCGCGCTCATCTGTCCGCTGAAATCGTGGACTCATACCAGAACACGGCCCACGGGATCGAGGCCATCAGGATCATGGGCAGAAAGATTTTCCAGATATAGAAACCGGAATGTCGTCGAATCACCACCTGGAACAGCGCCTGGGAGCGAGTCATACCGCTTTCCCCTTCGACCTGCCGAGTTTTGTAACGCAGGCCTTTGATTTCCCACGCCGCCAGTCAGCGGCGGCCGCCGAATCGCTGCCGGTTGGGCTGGCCGGATGGCTAGCGAAAGTGAATTCCTGAGCGGCCGGCATGAAAGGTTCAATTTGAAATTCAAGAGTCTGGGTGTCGAAGGGAAACTTGCGGAGCGAATCGTCGGCGGAAACAACAGTGTCGGTTCGCTCGACATAGCGAAGTGACCGCTGCCGTCGACCGTTAGCTCAAAGAGTTCCGGCGATGAGAAATCATATTGGCGGTTTCGAGGGGTGGCGTCAGAGGTCGTCGGGGTTGAGCTTGCGCAGATGCCCGGACACGCGTGATTTTTCAGAAGAGCGATCCGCGGATCGTCCCATTCGACGGTGAAAAGTATCCTTGACCTCGAACTGCTCGCGGGTCTCTTCCCACAACCGCCAGATTGCTGATGTAGAGGCCGACGCTCACCTCGATCTGCTTCTTCCCCGGAAGGGGTGCTCGTGAAGATCGACTGCGTTCGCAGCGGGAGACTTGGAGTCTTTAGGAAGATGCGCTTCTGCGACTGAGGCTCGCGCCAACAATGTCAGGCAAAGCGGCACGACCAACCGCAAGATGCTCCAGCGCACGACTACCTCCTGCCCCAGCGATCCGGGTGGACGGAAATCTTAGCAGGCGATTCCGCGCGGGGTAAGAGTCTCTGAAACGAACCTGGGCTTCGGAGACGCGGGTGCAGGTCGAGCAAGACCGCTACTGAGGCGGCCGCGAGGCGCGTTGGACCAAACCTCTGGGAGTTCTGCTCGCGGACTTCATGCGGGCTCGCGCGAGTTCCGGGCGCTCGTTGCCTACGGACACTTCGATTAATTCCCTGAAATACCGAGTGGCGTCTTATTGCTCTCCCGGCCGTGTCGGCGGCCATGGCGAGCTCCGTAGAGAGCGTTGAAGCGTTTGGGAGCAACCTGCAGCACGGCCTGAAATGCTTCCAACGCTTCCTGCGGATGCTTCTGTTCGATACATAGCTGGCCAAGCATCCTCGCGCTGGAACAACAGCACCAGGAGTGACGGCGTGCTTGTCCACGCTTTCTTCCAGCTCGGCAGCGGTGGTCATGGCAGTTGACAGCTTTCGCGGCGTCGCCACTCTGCTGAGCCATCAGGCATCGACCTCGCCGATCTGCACCGCGATCTGTTTAGCCCAGTAGTCGTTGTGGAGCGCGGCGGTTTTGGTCGTGCAGTTTCTCGGAGACTGTTTGGCTTCCGCAGCGCGATCGGCATTTCCCCACGGGCGGCGCCCACGCCGACGGCGGTCCATGTAATGGCCTGGGCCCACGGAACGGCATTCTCGCGCACCACTAGGTTGCTGGCGTCTTCCCACTTGCCGAGTTCTATGGTGTAGCGGGCAGGCACGGCGGCCAGTGCATAGTCGCCTGTGAGGGTTAATCCGCCAACCGGTGATAAGGCATTCATATTCGTCAGGACAGTCTGGGCATCGGTGACGCGCCCGCTCTGCAGGTAGGCGTACTCCGTGTAATCCATGGCATGCAGGCGCTGGTCACGAGCTTCTCCGTTCTTCGAGGTCGGCTCAGCAGCAGCGCCAGGGCCTCCAGGCGCTTGTTCGACTGGACGGATTCTTCCCAAGATCCGACGCGCGTGAAGATGTGCGACGGCATGTGGTTGGCATGCGCCGAAGCGGTCGCTATTTTGGCGTAGGCTCGCGCCGCCTTCAGTCCCTGTTGCGCCAGCGCGGGATTGTCGTAGCAATGGATGATGTAGTGCGCGACTCCTGGATGATTCGGCAGCTTCTCGAAAATGGGCTCGAGGATTTCGCCGCACTTGCGCTGGTTGGCGAACGTGCTTATCGGTCTTGGAGGCGGTAATGTCGAGTGTAAGCGCGTGGAAGATCGCGGCTTCCGTATCATCCGGATAGGCCGCCTGCACGGCACCCATCTTCTGCTCAAAGGCAACGGAGTGCGCGGAGGAATCTTTGCCGTCCTCGCGGTAGATTTCGGCGAGCGCGGCGATGTAGGCCTTTCGCGGGCGGTGGTCTTCGAGTTCGTCGCCGCGAGGTCGGCGGCTTTCTTCTGCGCGAGGCGTCCGGCGGCGGTGTCGCCCGCTGTCCCAGAAGGCCGTGGTAGTGCGACATCGCGACGCCCCACTCGATAGCCATGGCGCAGGTGGGATCCCTTGTGGCTGATCTCCTCGAAAGCAAGGCGCGTGTCTTCGTACTGGAAGGAGTGCAGCAGTGCGACGGCGCGGTTGAAGTCCCGCTCGACGGCCTTTGCGCAGGAAGTCACGAAGCGCACCGAGCCGACTTCGCTTTGGCTCAACTGGCTGATGATGCTGCTCGTCGCACCAGGCGGCGACTGAAAACAGTGCAAACTGCGCAGACCATGACCCCGAGTGATTTCATAGACATCTCCCCCAACGTGTCAACGATGTTTACAACCGTCGGAAAGGTCATGAACAGACGGAAGTGGACCGATGGGGCAGTTCTTGAATGAAGGGGCTTATTGCGTGCTGACCATTCTTCCGGGGCCGGGTGGCTTCTGATATAACTACTTGCCTCTCGCCAGGTTACGGACTTCCGATTACCAAGGAGAGGGCGCGCCGGGCAATCCGCCGGGTGCGCATGCGCCGTACTTAGAAAGGAAGAGGAGCGTGTCCAGCGCCGATGCCAAAGCCGTCTCACCCGACCTGGCATTGGTGTCGGCGATCCGCGCCGGCGATGCAAGCGCGATGGCGTCGCTCTACGACCGCTATTCCTCGGTCGTGTACGCAGTGGCGCTGCGGGTGTTGGGGGGACACGGGAGCGGCGGAGGACATCCAACAAAAGTGTTCATGCAGTTGTGGCGGAACCCGAGCGCGTTCGACGCGAGCCGCGGAAATCTGGGAGCGTGGCTGGCTGTGATCACCCGGAATCGTGCGATTGACGCGCTGCGCAAGCGGCGTCCGAGACCGATCCCGAGGATGTTGTGCTGTCCGTTGTTCCCGACATGGCGGGAGAGGCTGACCGGTCGCGAGTCGCGGAGAAAGTTCGCGGAGTGCTGAGGCGGGATGCCGACGGCGCAACGGTCGGCGCTGGAAATGGCGTACTACGAAGGCATGACGCACACCCGGAGATCGCTGCCAAGACGGGCGAACCGCTGGGCACGATCAAGACAAGAATCCGCGCAGGATTGATCGCTCTGCGCAAGGCATTCGAAGCATGAGCGCGCACGAACAATACGCCGAGGATCTGGCTCTCTACGCGCTCGGCGCGCTGCAGAGCGAGGAACGAGCTACGCTCGAGAAGCACCTTGACACTTGCAGCGCATGCCGGCTGGAACTGGATCAGCTGCGAGGAGACATGGCGTTGATGGCCACGGCGACGGTAGGGCCGAAACCCCGCAGCGCGCGCGGCAGCGACTGTTGGACGCGATTGCAAAGAGGCCTCGTGTGCCGAAGGCTGTACCCACGCGTTCCCGCTTCAACTGGGCGGCTGCGCTGGGGTGGGGGTGCGGCGGCGCTGATGTTTGTCGTGGTCGTGCAATTGCGCCGGGAGAACTTCGGGTTGCGGGAGTCGGTGAACAGGCTGGCGCAGCTTACGACCCAGCAGACCATCGAGGTGGCTAACGCGCAGCGCGTGATGGATACGCTGACTGCGCCTGGCACGCAAGCGGTGACGCTAGTCGCTGCGAAGGGTCCGCCACAGCCGCGGGAAAGCTTTCTATCTGAAGAACAAAAGCGGGTTGGTGTTCGTGGCGAATAATCTGCCGCAGCTGCCGCCTGACAAGATTTACGAGCTGTGGCTCATTCCGCCTGGAGCAGCGCCGATTCCTGCTGGATTGTTCAAGCCGGATGCTCGCGGGAATGCGACCGTGGTAAATCCGCCTGGGTTGCCGGCTGGGGTTGAGGCAAAGACGTTTGCGGTGACGCTGGAGTCGGCTTCCGGACGCATGATGCTCCCGCATGGAACTGGGTGATGCAGGCGGAGCTTAGGCATGGCAGGAGTTTTGATTTCAGATTTCAGATTCGGCCCCGAACCGTGCAGGGTTCAGAGGTCGGGCTCACGCATAGAGAATGCCAGCTGGGGTCCGGTCCGATCGCGACCAACCGGCGGCGCGCGTGGATCCATCTAGGTTCGTGAAAAAACCATCCAGCTCGGTTTCCACGCGAATCGCTTTTCTTTGTGTGCCGTGATGTTGTTGCTCGCAGCAGGCGTGGCCTGCATGCAGCCGCGCAACTCACGGGACTTGAAGAACGCACTGCCGAGGCCACGGCCGCGGCGAAGCGTGATGCAAGGCCGTCGCGGCCGGAATTAAGAAGGCTGGAGCCGCGACAAGCCGCTCGACCTGAATTCGGCGTCGAAGGAAGACCTGGATTGCACTTCCGGGAATCGGCGCCGCGGACGCCGACCGGATCGTTGATCGGTCGTCCTTACGGTTCGCCCAACGACCTGCTCAGCCGGCGGATTCTTTCGAAAGCCAAGTTCGATCAGATTGCCGATCGGGTGAAGGCGAGAAAACACAGTTCAGTCCGATGGCGGCGTTTCAATGCCCTCGAACTCGACAGCAGTGGAATCCCACCCTAACGTCGCAGAGAACGCACCGTTAGGATTCGGGCGCTCACGCGAAGAAATAATCGATGCATTCGCGTTGGCTTATCGGGGCTCGCGCGTCCCACCTCGTTCCCCAGGGCTTACGCCCTGGGCTATCCCATGCCGCCGCTACCCGGCTTTCGTAGTAATCGCGCCTTTGATGCGCCAGAGAACGGTGCCTTTGTTCTACCCCCACTGCCGCATCGCGCTTGAGCTGAGGCGCCATGCGGTCGCTTAGGCTTCGTCGCTGTTCCTTCAACTTTGCAATCACGCCAAAGTCCTCCAGCGTGGTCACGTCGCCCTTCACGTCTCCGCTGGTCGCGAGTTCCCGCAACAGACGGCGCATGATCTTTCCGCTACGCGTCTTGGGAAGCATGTCGGTGAAGCGGATGTCGTCGGGTTTGGCCAGCGCAGCCGATTTCCTTCGCCACCCACTTGCTTCAGTTCTTCTTTCAGTTCCTGGGTGGGCTTGGCGGCCTTTCTCGAGGGTGACGAAGGCGCGAGATCGCCTGGCCCTTGATGATCGTCCGGGCGGCCCACCACGCGCGGCTTCCGCGACCGCGTCGTGCGCGACCAGCGCACTTTCGACCTCCATCGTGCTCAGGCGGTGGCCGCTGACGTTCAGGACGTCGTCGACGCGGCCCATGATCCAGAAGTAGCCGTCTTTGTCTTTGCGGGCGCCGTCGCCGGTGAAGTAGACGCCGGGAATCTGCGATCCAGTATTGGCGCACGTAGCGGTCGGGATCGCCGTAGATGCGTGCGCAGCATGCCGGGCCAGGGCTTGCTGATGATGAGAAATCCGCCCTGAGCCGCTCGGGCACCGGCTTGCCGTCCATGGTAACGATTTCGGGTACGACGCCCGAGAATGGGTCGCGTCGCCGGAGCCCGGCTTGGTAGCGATGGCGCCGGGGATGGGCGAGATCATGATCGTGGCCCGTTTCCGTCTGCCACCAGGTGTCGACGATGGGGCAGCGGTTATGGCCGATGACCTCGCGATACCACATCCAGGCTTCGGGATTGATCGGCTCGCCGACCGTGCCGAGCAGGCGCAGGCTGTCCGAGCTTATGCTTCTTCGGCCACTCGTCGCCCCACTTGATGAAGGTGCGGATGGCGGTGGGCGCGGTGTAGAAGATGTTGACCTCGGTGGCGGTCGATGATGCTGCCAGAAGCGATCGGGCTCCGGGAAGTTGGGCGCGCCTTCATACATCAGGCTGGTGGCGCCGTTCTGCAGCGGCCCGTAGACGATGTAGCTGTGACCCGGTGACCCATCCGATGTCGGCAGTGCACCAGTAGGTGTCTTCTTCTTTCAGATCGAAAACGCAGTTTGGTGGTGAGGTACGTTCCCACGGAATATCCGCCGGTGGTGTGCACGACACCTTTCGGTTTGCCGGTGGTGCCTGACGTGTAGAGGATGTAGAGCGGATGTTCGGCATCGAGCGGCTCGGCTGGGCACTCGTCCGAAGCCGACGCCATTAACTCATGCCACCAGTGATCGCGGCCCGATCTGCAGATTGATGGGCGTATCCCGTGCGCTTGTATACGACCACATGCTTTACCGATCGGGCAAGACTTGAGAGCCTCCTCGACGGCCGGGAAATAGTTTGACTCTCCGCGCCGCGGCGGTACGAACCGTCCTGCGTGATGACCGCGACAGCCTGCGAATCGTGAATGCGATCGACCAGCGCATGCGAGGCGAAACCGCCGAAGACGATCGAATGCGGCGCGCCGATACGCGCGCAGGCCAGCATGGCGATGGGCAACTCGGGCGTCATGCCCATGTAGATGGCGACGCGGTCGCCCTTCTTCACGCCCAGTCCTCTTCAGGACATTGGCGAACTTCTGCACTTCCTTCCAAAGCTGCTGGTAGGTGTAAGTGCGGACTTCGCCCGGCTCGCTCTCCCAGATGAGCGCGGCTTTGTTCTTGCGCGCACGTCTGCACATGGCGGTCGAGGCAGTTGTAGGAGAGGTTGATCTGCCCGCCGACGAACCACTTGGCCCAGGGCGCGTTCCATTCGAGAACGTTGTCCCACCTCTTAAACCAGTGCAACTCGTCGGCGATGCGTCCCCAGAACTTCTCAGGCTGTTCGACCGATTCTTTGTAGAGATGTTCATACTCCTCGAGTGTTTTGACATGGGCTTTTTCGGCAAACGCCGGAGGACACTCGAACTTACGGTCTTCGTGAAGAACGGAATCGATGGAATCACCGGGAAGGGTTGCCTTGTCTGCCATGAGCGCCTCGTGCCGTGCGTACTGCTGCGTTCGCGAAATTCTACTTGGATGGAGGCCGAAAAGTCTCGTTGGGAGCCGGAGGCTTTTTCAGTCCAGAACTTGTGGCGGTCTTTGGGATCCGGCAGTGGACAAGCATCGAACTTGCCGAAGACGCGGTAGCGGTTGCGGGCGACGAGGTTGTAAGCCTCGTCGCGCAGGAATTTTGGGAGGACTCGACCAAGCGCCGCCAGCATGCGCCAGCTACCACCCAATTCGCGGAGGACGAAAAGAGCAGCGTCCGAGCGCGCCCGCAAGAACTCCCCTGGCTGATCAAAATCCGTGACGACATAAAACGTATCGAGATCCGCTGGGGATTGTCCGTGCCGTTCGAGGATGCGGCCCGCCTTTGGCCCCTGTAGCGAGACAAAGCGAAAGATACCTTTGCGGTCATGGCGGAGTGTGAATTGCACGAGGCGGTTGCAGAGTCCGCAGACACCGTCGTACAGCAAAACGGGATTGGTGGCGGGCGCGCATGACGACAGCCTAAATCATTCTGGCGTTGCGTCGGCGGCACATGCTGCGAGGCGAGGTCTTCCACCCGCAATCCGCGGCTGTATCTGGCTTTTTGGGACGAAACCGACCCTGTGACGCGTGTCACAACCCTATGTGACGCAGGTACACGACGCCACCGGCCTCCGACCTTCATGCTGTAGACAACGGGTGGCTTCGGGCTACCCGCTCCGGGTCAGTTCCGAGACAGGCAGCCCCGCAAGCTGAGGCGAAGGGATCCTATGAAGCGCAAATTCAAGACCATGGACGCGAATGAGGCGGTTGCCCACGTCGCGTATCGCCTGAACGAGGTCATCGCGATCTATCCGATTACTCCGTCGTCCCCCATGGGAGAGTGGGCCGATCAGTGGGCTTCCGAGGGGGTTCCCAACATCTGGGGAACCATTCCTCACGTGGCCGAGATGCAGAGCGAAGGCGGTGCGGCCGGAGCGGTGCACGGGGCTCTCCAGACCGGTGCGCTGGCGACTACGTTCACGGCATCGCAAGGTCTGCTGCTGATGATCCCCAATATGAACAAGATTGCCGGCGAGTTAACGCCGGCGACGTTTCACGTGACGGCGCGCACGTTGGCCACGCATGCGCTCTCGATCTTTGGCGATCACAGCGACGTGATGTTCTGCCGTGCGACCGGATGGGCCATGCTCTGCTCCAACTCGGTGCAGGAAGCGATGGACCTGGCCCTGATTGCACACGCGGCTTCGCTCGAAACGCGGATTCCCTTCCTGCACTTCTTTGATGGATTCCGAACATCGCACGAAGTCAACAAAATCGAGATGCTCAACGAAGATGACATGCGAGCGCTGATCAACATGGATCGCGTTTTCGAGCATCGCCAACGCGCCCTGTCCCCGGATCATCCGGTGATTCGGGGCACGGCACAGAATCCGGACGTGTTCTTTCAAATGCGGGAAACGGCCAACGCCTATCTACGATGTGTGCCCCGACAAGGTGCAGGCGGCGATGGATAAGTTCACCGAAGTCGTCGGGCGCAAGTACAAGCTCGTTCGATTACGTCGGCGCACCCGATGCGGAGAGGGTGATCGTGATGATGGGTTCCGGCGCGGAAGCGGCTGAGGAAGCCGTGGAAGCGCTGGTTGCGCGCGCGAGAAAGTCGGGTTGGTCAAGGTGCGCCTGTACCGGCCGTTCTCGGTTAGGCATCTGTACGAGTCGCTGCCGATCACAGTGCGTTCGGTTGCTGTCCTTGATCGCACCAAGGAAGCTGGGGCAGGCGGCGAGCCGCTGTACCTCGACGTTGTGAACGCGATCCAGGAAGGCCAGAGGCAAGGTTATGGCTCGGTGAGAATTATGGCCCGTTGTCATCGGCGGACGCTATGGACTTTCGTCCAAGGAATTCACGCCTGCGATGGTCAAGGCGGTATATGACAACCTGACGCTCGCGAAACCGAAAGAGCATTTCACGGTCGGCATTCAGGACGACCTGAACCACACCAGTCTCGACTACGACGCCGGATTTTTCGACTGAACCGGACTCGGTGGTGCGCGCGATGTTCTACGGGTTGGGCGCGGACGGCACGGTTGGAGCGAACAAGAATTCCATCAAGATCATCGGCGAGAACACTGATAACTACGCACAGGGCTACTTCGTATACGACTCGAAGAAATCCGGTGCGATGACGGTCTCGCACCTGCGCTTCGGCCCGAAACCGATTCATTCCACGTACCTTGGTTTCGAAGTCCAACTTCATCGCTTGCCATCAGTGGATCTTCCTCGAGCGCTACGACATGTTGAGCGCGCTGGTGCCGGGCGGGACGTTTCTGCTCAACAGCCCGTTTGGCGAAAGATGAAGTCTGGGACCACCTGCCGCGCATGGTGCAGGAACAACTGATCGCGAAAGAAAGCGAAGCTGTTTGTGATTGACGCCTACCAGAGTCGCCCGCGACAGCGGCATGGGCAGCCGCATGAACACCATCCTGCAGGTGCTGCTTCTTCGCGATCTCGAAGGTATTGCCGCGCGACGAGGCCATCGAAGCGATTCGCGACTCCATCCGCTACACTACGGGAAAAAGGGCGAAGAAGTCGTGCCAGAAGAACATGAAGGCGGTGGACGAGACGCTGGCGCATCTGTTCGAGGTGAAGATTCCCGAACAGGACCACCAGCACCGATCGAGATGCCGCCGCCTTTCCCGGCGGACGCTCCGAAATTTGAGCGCTCAGTACTGGGTGCGATTTACGAGGGCCGCGGTGACGAACTGCCCGTCAGCGCGTTCCCCTGCGACGGCACTTTCCCGACGGGCACGGCGAAGTGGGAGAAACGCAATCTTGCTCTTGAAATCCCTGTCTGGGATACGAAGACCTGCATTCAATGCGGCAAATGCGCCATGGTTTGTCCGCATGCGGTGATTCGAATCAAAGTTTATGACTCGCGCGAGTTGGAGAAAGCTCCGGCCACGTTCAAGTCAACGGAAGTTCGCGACAAAGAATGGGCTGGGATGAAATACAGCATCCAGGTTGCGCCGGAGGATTGTACCGGCTGCGGAATCTGCGTCGAAATTTCGCCCGGCGAAGAACAAAACCGAGACGCGCACTGAAGGCGCTCAATACGGCACCGCAGCCTCCGCTGCGTGTGCCGGAGCGCGAAAACTGGGATTTCTTCCTCGAGATTCCGGAACTTGATCGCCGCAAGATCAAGCCAACGACGATTCGCCAACAGCAGGTGCAGGAACCGTCTGTTCGAGTTCTCAGGGGCCTGTTCGCGGCTGCGGCGAGACTGCCTTACCTGAAGCTGTTGTCGCAGCTGTTCGGCGACCGCGCGGCTGATCGCGAACGGCCACCGGCTGTTCGTCGATCTACGGCGGCAACTTGCCGACACACGCCCTGGTCGCCAAGAACAGCCGACGGCCGCGGGCCGGCCTGGGCGAATTCCGCTGTTTGAAGACAATGCGGAGTTCGGACTGGGATTCCGGCTCTCGATCGACAAGCAAACCGAGTTCGCTCGCGAGCTGGTGCTGCAACTGGGCACTCAGATTGGGGACGAGACTGGCGGCGGCCATTCTCGCCGCTTCGCAGAAAGACGAAGCTGACATTTACGAGCAGCGGCAGCGCGTCAGACTTCTCAAGGAGCGACTGCAGGGCAAGACTTCGCTGGAGGCAAAACAGCTGCTCGCCCTCGCCGATCTGCTGGTGAAGAAGAGCGTGTGGATCGTGGGCGGCGACGGATGGGCCTATGACATCGGCTACGGCGGTCTGGATCACGTGATCGCCAGCGGCAAGAACGTGAACCTGCTGGTGCTCGATACCGAGGTGTATTCGAACACCGGCGGGCAGGCGTCGAAATCCGACTCCGCGCGCGGCGGTTGCGAAGTTCGCCGCTGGAGGAAACCCGGCCCGAAGAAAGACCTCGGCCTCGATCGCGATGAGCTATGGGACGGTGTATGTCGCGAGCGTTGCGATGGGCGCCAAGGACGAGCACACCCTCAAGGCCTTCCTCGAAGCGGAGGCCTACGACGGGCCGAGCATCATCATTGCCTACTCGCACTGCATCGCGCATGGCATCGACATGACGACCGGCATGTCGAACCAGAAAGCTGCGGTGGAGAGCGGGCAGTGGCTGCTGTATCGCTACCATCCGGACCGCGCGGCTGCGGGTGAGAATCCGCCTGCAGTTGGATTCGCGGACACCAACGCGCAAGCTGCAGGACTTCATGCTTATGGAAACCCGCTTCAAGATGCTGACCAAGAGCAAGCCCGAAGATGCGAAGAAGCTCTGGGCAGAGGCGCAGCGCGACGTGGAGGCGCGGTACCGGCTGTACGAGTACCTCGCGCAGCGAAAGACGGCACCGGAACCGACGGCGGCGGACTGACGGTACGACCGTGCGCCGAGAAGGCACGTTTTAGGAGAACCCATGATCGACTTGACAACTCGCTATCTCGGACTCACCCTGCGCACTCCACTCCGTGCCTTCCGCTTCCCCCTTGTCGCAGGAGATCGCGAGCATTCGGCGACTCGAGGATGCCGGGGCGTCTGCCGTAGTGCTCTATTCTCTTTTCGAAGAGCAACTGCGGCAGGAGTCGCTGGAACTCGACCACCATCTGTCGACAGGAACGGAGAGCTTCGCCGAGTCCTTGACCTACTTTCCCCAGCCCAGCGAATTCGACTGGGGCCGGAAGGCTATCTCGAACACATTCGCAAAGCCAAGGAAGCCGTGGATATTCCGATCATAGCGAGCCTGAATGGGGCGACCGTTGGAGGCTGGACGAAATTTGCCCAGGAGATCGAGCAGGCTGGGGCCAGACGCCCTGGAATGCAATATCTATTACATTCCGACCGACCCCGGAGCTTAAGGCTGCGGAGATCGAGCAGACCTATGTCGATATCGTGTGGGCTGTGAAGTCGGCGATTTCAATTCCAGTCGCGATCAAGATCAGCCCTTTCTTCACCAATGTAGCCAATGTAGCCAAGCGACTGGATGACGCCGGAGCGGACGGACTAGTGCTGTTCAACCGCTTCTATCAGCCGGATATTGATCTTGAGGAGCTGGAGATTCGGCCCAATGTGTTGCTCAGCACGCCCCAGGCGCTGCGTCTGCCGCTGACCTGGATTGGGATCCTGTACGGAAGACTAAAGCGCGGTTTGGCCGCAACGGGCGGAGTGCACGATCCGCAGGACGCGATCAAGATGCTCATGGTCGGGGCCAACGCGTGACGATGCTGTGTTCTTCCTTGCTGCGCAACGGCATCAATCAACTGCGCCATATGGAGCGCGTGGTATCGTCGACTGGATGGAGCAACGCACGAGTACGAGATCCGTGAAACAAATGCAGGGCAGCATGAGTCAGATGCGTTGTCCGGATCCGAGCGCCTTCGAGCGCGCGCAGTACATGCGCGGCCGTGAAGAGCCTGCAGCATGTGATGCTGAGGGGATAGAGTCAAAAGCTTTAACCACAGAGCGCACAGAGGAACACGGAGGAAACGCGCGTCCCTCTATGTCTTCAAAGGTTAGGTCTTCGACTTACTTGTTGATTTTGCCTTTTCCTTTGGCGCGGCGCTCCAAGCTCTTCCTCTCCGTACATGCTTCCCCGGCATTCTTTTGCGCCACAGTGGCAGATGGCCTCGTCGTCGTCATCGCCATCGTAGAGGTTGTAGGTCGTAGGTCAGTTCCTCGCCGGGCGCGATGTCGCACGTGGCGATGATCCAGATGTGCTCGTCAAACTCGTCGGTCTCGCAGTTGGAGTCGCAGCAGTGGTTGACGAAGGCGGCGACCGAATCGCCGTCAATCACGTAGTCGCCTTCGCCGATGCAGAACAGATAGGTGTCGGGGCGCTCGTTGTAGAGTTCGTCGGCCTGATCCTTGGAAAGACGGCCGCCGGTGTGCTCCACAATGTGCGTGCCTTCCGGGATAGCAACCGTCGTGTAGCAACCACATCCGTGAATGCCCGACCTGCGGATGACCAGGTCGCCGGGGTCAATCTTCGTCATGGTCGAAATGTCCCTCAAAGAAGGGAAGGTTAGCACGGGCGCATCGGATCAAGCCGAGATGATGTTGCCGAGACACTGGCCCACCACACTCCAGCGGCGGAGCGGTTAGAAAAGGTTGCCGAGCCTTTCGAGCCCGATGCCTCCGGTGATGCGGAAGTAGTTTTGGGTGCTGTTTGAGAACGGATGGATGTAGTCCCCGGTCCCGCGCACGAAGATGTGATGATAGACGCAGATACTGCACGCCTACTCCGGCGAGCACGGCCGGGTCTGTGATGGTGGTTTTGAATTTCGGGACCAGGAAGTTGAGCGCTTTGCGGGTGGTGTCGTCCATGCCTCAAAGCGCGCTGCGGGACTGCGCCGCCCATGCCGCGCACAAAGATTTGCGCGCCGTGGATCTGCAGAAGGTTGAACTCCGGGGCCCGCCAGTGATGCTGTAGACAGTCCGAATGAAACGTGGAGAGTTGCGTGGTACCGGGGAACGTAACCCAGCAGCTGAAAATACTGCGAGAGATCGGCATCCTTCGTGCCCGACATTCCGCCAATATCGAGGACGGCGGCCCAGCGTTTGCCCACGTTTTTCTGGATGCTGAAGACGCCTCCCGTCATGGTGAGGGTGTGGTCCAGGCTCACCGACTGGTTATAGATGTTGGCAATCGATGTCCCCACGTCCTGTATCGGGTCCGTAGTCGGAGTAGGTGTACTGGTAGCCGCCGAAGATTTCCCATTTGGGACGATCCTGAGCGAAGCGCAGACGGAGAGGAGAAGAAGGACGACAGCAACGCAGGTTTTCTTCATCGATGAAAACGAAAGAAGCTATTCCCCTTTAGCGCAGACATGCCGCGCAGGTTGAGAGCCAGGCTGTAGATCGAATCGATGATTCCTAACGTGCGCCGAGATGGCCAGTGAACAAAAAATGCGTAAAGGAAAGTAAAGACGGGAATTGGCGCAGCAGGAGAGATGGCAGCCCCGTAGGGATTCGAACCCCAATACTCTGCTCCAGAGGCAGATGTCCTACCGTTGAACGACGGGGCTGGAAATAGTGTAACCTGGGAACGAAGCAGGACGGAAGTGGCATGCGGGGTACGCGCCGTGTCGGCAACGCGCTAGAATTCTTGTCGCACCCTGCTTCGGAGGCGCGCCCATGGCAATGACTAGCAGCTTGAATCCGCCGGCAACGGACTACGCGGAAATTGCACGACGTCCGCTCGACCCTTCGCCAATGCGCGCTGGTGGTGATCGACATCCAGGAGAAACTGCTGCCGCCGATTTTTCAGAAGGAGCATTTGGTACGCAACTCGCAACTGTTGATTCGCGCTCGCCGGCATTCTGAAGATTCCGACGCTACTCACAACGCAATATTCGAAGGGCCTCGGGAACACTGTGCCTGATGTGGCGGCGCTCCTGCCCGAGACCCAGGCGATCCGAGGAAGCAGATCTTCTCGTGCTTCGGCAGCGACGTATTCTGCTCGACGCCTGAAGCGGTCTCCCGGAAATCGGAACACGGTGATCCTGTGCGGGATGGAAAGCCACATCTGCGTCGGCGCGAGACGGCGCTGGCCGCCTTGCGAGAGGATACCTGGTACACGTTGCGTCCGACGCTGTGAGTTCCCGGACGGAATGGAACTGGAAAATCGGCTTGCAGCGCATGGAGGCGGCGGGTGCCGTGATCTTCCTCGACTGAGATGATCATCTACGAAGCACTAAGGTCATCCGACACCTCAGCGTTGCAAGGATATGCGTTAAGCATCTAAAGTAGTTATGCTCATGATAATTCCTCTCCTACTTCGCTCTCATGGCCGCGGCAACCTTCAGGCGTCCCTTCGGCATCCCGCCAAACCTTGCCTGCACGCGCAACTTACGACCTTCTGCCGGGTTTCTATGTTTGGCGGCAGAATTGGCGGCACCCCGTGCCGTCGCCCCTGATGCGAGACTTTGGGGCTCGGCTGGTTAGGTTGAGACGGGCAAGGAGAGCAGGTTATGAAAAGGTTCAAAGCGCGTGATGCTGGCGATGTTTCCTGGCGCTGTCGTTGACGGGATTTCGGCATTGGCGCAGGACGAGGCCTACCGGATCAAGGACAGGTGCAGGATCAGGCTCCGTACAGGATCAGCAGGCGAGCCGGCCTGCGCAATCGGACCAGAATGATCCCCGGAAGGAGCAGCGCGCTTGCAGTAGCATGTCGGGATCGGTTTCGATTCAGCCGCGCGGCACTGAAGGATTGGGTGGCGGGAAGTTTGAGACCGTCCGTTGACGATTGCCGACAATGTTTGGACGGATAAGGAATCACGCGCCGAATTGAACGTGGGCACCGGGCGTCATGCGGTATGGGTGACGAGGACCAGCTCGACCCTGACCAACGTCGGTAACAGCGCGGTGCAGGTGGAATTGCACCAGGGCACACTGCGACCGTGCATGTTCGCCCTTGTTTGGCGGCGGAAATTTACGAGATCAGACACGCCGAATATGGCGTTCACGATTCAGAAGTCCGGCGTGTATCGCGTGGATGTCGATCCCCAACGGCGACGCCAGTGACGCGTGGTAACGGTGCGCAAAGGTGAAGGCGATGCAACAGGCCAGGGGCCACGGCAGTGCGCGTCAAAGTCAAACGAGCAGGTGAAATTCACAGACGGAACTTCGGTGACGTCGCCTTCGTGTTGCGGAAGCGCCGCTCCCATGACGGCTTCAGTCGACTGGTGCACGGTCCGCGACAAACGCGAAGACAGTTCTCTTTCTGCGCGCTACGTCGCGCGAGGAACAGTCGGTTTATGAGGACCTCGACGACTACGGCGTGTGGCGCGAAGAGCCGATGTATGGCCACGTGTGGGGTTCCGGTAGTCGCGCCGGTTGGGCTCCTTGCCAGACTGGACACTGGATCTGGGTTGAGCCGTGGGGTTGGACGTTGGTTGTGGACGATGCGCCCTGGGGCTACGCTCCTTCCACTATGGCCGCTGGGTATGCAACGAGCGCGTGTTGGGGATCGGGCGCCAGGTCTGATCTACTGCTCGACCGGTGCTACGCACCCGCCTCAGTCGCGTGGTTTGCGCGGCCCGGGATGGGGCGTGAACTTTGCGCTTCGGCGTGGGTGGTGGACTGGGTTGGTGCGCGCTCGGCTGGGGCGAACCGTTCTATCCCTGGTATCACGGCGGACTATAACTGGCTTTCGCGGGGTGAACGTCAGCAACACGCGGATCGTGAATATCCACAATTATTGGGGACATCCGCCGAACCGCTTTGGCGGCGGAAACTTCCATTACGCAAACATGCGGGCACCGGAGTGGAATCACGACGGCCTCCGGTCCGCAATCTGCAGAATGGAATGGCGGTTCTGCGAACCGCGGTGCGCATGTGTCCAGCCCTCGGCGCGGGATTTCGCGGAGGCGCGCACCGATGGGCACGGATTGGAATTGGCGACGCCGACTCGCTGATGGCGTTGCCCAGTTGTCCGTGCAGGCCAGCGTGCTGCTGCACCACGTATCGGCACTCGCGTTAGCCGGAATGCGGCCGGTAGTCGCGCGCTGTATATCCGCCGGCTAGCTTCGATCGTGGCGGGGCTGCTGTTGGCGGACGAGGAAGCCGTTCGCGCCGGCAGGGTGAAACCACTCGCGCCGTCGCGGATAATTCCCCGCACTGGACCGGAAAGCGCGTCGAGGTCGAGTTCCTGCATCGCAGCCAGCACCGCGCGGCTGCCGTGTTAAATCTCCGGCACCGCGAGAGCGCATCGGCGCGGCGAAGAGAATAATGATGATGGGCGGCCGGGGATGAATGGCGCGGAAGTTGGACGCTCCAGCCGCTCCTCAACGACGCCTGACGATGAACCGGCCCACTGCGGGGTGTTCGGGAAGGAAAACAATCCGCAAGGTCGCGCGCAACGTCCCGCGCCCACGCCGATGGGTGGAATGCCTGGCTGTCGCGCACGCCTGAGTCGGCGTCTGGCTCGGCGTCGAGTGGACCACGAGTCTCCAGGTGGATTCCCAGCGAGCCCCAGCGCGGACGATTCCGTGCCACGATCCGCCAGCCAATTTCGGGGGGCTAGCAGCTCGCGAAAATTCGCCCGACGACATGAAGCGTCCCGCGAGTGACTGCTGGCCTCTGGCGTGGGTTCGCACGGGATACACGACCAATTCCACCGCAGTTCGTGCGCGGCCCACCGGAGCCGGTGGGATCCACGGCGAGCCAGTCGGAACGCTCGACGGGCGGCGGGGGATGGGGCGGCGTCGAGATCGCGGATGAAGCCATTCGCCCGGATAGCATCGGGGATCGGAATTAGCACTTCCCGTCGTATCGAGGAACGGAAGCAACTCGCCGAGCACCGTGGCGACGTCGCCACTCGGTTTATAGCGCGCCGCCGTCTTACCTGGCGATCTCCACGGCACCGTCGTGTGGCGGATCGGGATCGGTTAATCGCGCGAGGGTCGCGTTATGGTGGAGGATCGCCGTCATATCGCTCGGCGCCTTCCTATGGCGGAGGGCTCACCGTCCTATCGGTCCGCTCCGTCTTACGGTGGCGGGTCACCCTCTGCTCGTTCCGCGCCTTCGCATGAGCGCTGGCGGCGGTTATCGAGGCAGGCGGAGCACCTTCTTCCACGGTGGTGGAGGCGGGGCACCTGCGTCTCCGGCGGCGGTGGTGGAGGCGGAGGGGGACGTTCTCTCTGCTGGCGGCGGCCCGGTGGCCATCGCTCAACTGGTTCGCAAAATCGAAGCGCCGCTCGGATTCGGGCGGCGCTTTCGTTGCCCAAAACTTCTTCTTATTTCCTTCAGCCGCGGGAGGACACCCGCCGGAGTGCCGCCGATGCGGCGCTACGCGAAAATCGGGGCGCCCAGATTGATTGAGCTACGCTTCCCCTTCTGTTTCCTTCTTCTTTACACGGACCACGGTCACTTTCGAAAAACCTTCCTCGAACGTCGGCGGTTTCAACTTGGCCGCCATCCGTCGCATGATCCCTTCATCGACCACGCGGTCCCGGCGGCGGTTGCGCTCCAAGGCAGACCTCGGAAGGGAACGTCGAAGAAGACGGCCTGAACCTGCAGCCATAGTCCTTGGCCAGCTTGATCCAGTTGCTGCGCTCGTGGGGGTGAGGTTCGTGGCGTCGAGCGTAGTTCAAAGGGCGGCGCGCGATCAGGGCGTGCTTTCAGCATGGAACGCAGATTCGAGAAGACCAGGTCCTGAAGCGCCTGTTCCTGGGGGTCGTCAAACAAAAGGAGGCGCACCACTGTCGCTGGAAGCGGAGTGATGTTGTTGCGCTTGAACCAGGAACTTTGCCCGAACCGGGCAGACCGATCGCAAGGACAACCGTTCCCTTCGGTGGGCGCGGCGGAGCGGCGGGAGTGGGACCGTTGTTGCCGCAGTTGCTGGCTCCAGAACCGTGGGTGTCGCAGGCGATGCCTGAGGAGTTGGGCGAGACCGGATTTACGACCCTCGTCCGCCGCGGGTGCGACGCCGACGGGGCCGTTGCTGACCTTCCGGGCGCGCTTCACAACTGAGGCAGTGTCTTCAGCCACGACGGCGCGTTCCGGGCTCAGGAACTTCAATTAAACCTGAGTCGTCGCTCTGAGTTCGGGCTCTGTAGCTTTAACGGGTTCGGCGGGAGCCGCTTCCTGCGTCGAAGTATGCGGGCTGCAGAGGAGCTTGCGCCGGTTCGCTAGGCTTCGACTCTTTGGGCTTTGCGACGCTTCAGGCGGTCGCTCATCCATTTACGCATGTAGGGCTTGTAACACACGGACCGCGCCACAGGCAATTCACGGGACTGGGACGGAACTGGCGGAAAACGCGCCCGTCTCACTTCTTCGTGGCGAATTTCGCCAGGCGGGATCGTCCGGTCGTTCGGAATCCCAGAAGATTGAGACGATCCACCATCGCTTCGCCATCGTTCCAATACCTGGAACGGAATTGATGCCGCGTTGAAAGGGCTTTCGGTTGGGTGTGTCGTGACTCGTAGCTACTGAGGATCGCATCATGTTTGCCGTAACCTTCAGCTTGGTTCACGATACCGTTCGCCGTAGAACGGATCTTTCGGGAAGATGTCGGTCGCATCGCGGACGAAGTCGTCGATTCCCACGAGATTACAAAAATTGCACCGCTCCTGCGCTTTGCCCACCTGCGTGAAGCGAACCTGGGGCAGGCAGAGCAAGCGCAAGCGATCCCAATTGCGCGGCCCAGCTGGACCGGAGTATTACGTCGTAGGCGGCTTTCACGATCGCGTCCGCCGATTTCACATCGTCCGGCTTTGCAGCGGGAACTTTCGCGGCCAGTTCGGCAGCCGATAGCGCGGGTGTCTGGGAAGGTGGCGGGCTGTTATCGGTTTTCGGCGCAAAGATTTGGATGCGTCGCAATTCGCAGGCTTAGCGTTAGAACCGCGTCTCGGCAGCTCGTGTTCATCTTCTATCCCTCGCGTTCAGGCTGCACAATATAAAGGCTGCGGGGCGAGAAGTGAAAGCGTTCCCGGGTTAACATAGCTAGATGGCTGGTGAGATCTCCGCGGCACTCAAGAATCAGGAAGTATGCGAGCCTGACGACGTTCCGAAAGAACGGCTCGGCTGTACCGACTCCGGTATAGTTCGCGGAAGACGGCGGCCTGATTTATGTGATGACTCGCGGCGATTCCGTGAAGGTCAAGCGAATTCGGAATAACCCGGACGTGCGAGTTGCACCGTGCACGATACGGGCAGATTACAGGGTCCGGAATTTGCAGGGCGTGCGCGCATTCTGCCCGATGAAGAATGAAAGGGCCAGCGCGCAGCGCGATTCGTACGAAATATTGGATTACGCGCATCACCGCCCTGTGGAGCAGGAAGAACATTTATCTCGAAATAACGCTGTGATGCTCGTCACATGGCTCAACGTTTTCGTTGCACGTCACAAGTGGAGTGTGCGGTCCATCATTTACGCTGAGCTTGCTTCGCCTGATACCATCAAGAGTTTACTGCAGGCACCCGGTCGCTGCCGTGGGAGCTGTGCCTCATAATCTTACGGAGGCAACATGGCAATCAAAGTAGGGATTAACGGCTTCGGACGCATCGGCCGCAACGTACTGCGCACTGCGCTTGCACGACTCCAACCTCGAGTTCGTCGCCGTCAACGACCTGACCGATCCCAAGACGCTGGCCCACCTGCTGAAGTACGACTCGATCCTCGGGCAACTTGCCGCACAAGATCACGCGCGGGCGCCGACAGCATTATCAATCGACGGCAAGACCATCAAGGTGTTTGCCGGAGAAAGATCCTGCGCAGACTGCCCTGGGAGTCGGTAGGCGCGCAAGTCGTGATCGAATCGACCGGACGCTTCACGGACGCGAGCGATGCCAAGAAGCATCTGCGCGGGCCGGTGAAGAAAGTCATCATTTCCGCGCCGGCGAAGAATCGAAGACATCACGCTGTGTGCTGGGCGTGAACCACGAGAAGTACGACGCCGCGAAGCACCACGATCATCTCGAATGCGTCGTGCACGACGAATTGCCTGGCGCCGATCGCGAAAGTTCGTCACGATGATTTCAAGATCGTCAGCGGGACGCATGACGACCATTCACTCCTACACCAACGACCAGGTGATTCTCGACTTCCCGCACAAAGATCTGCGGCGAGCCCGAGCTGCGCGCGATTGTCGATGATCCCGACGTCGACGGGCGCTGCCAAGGCGCTGAAGCTGGTGATTCCGGAGCTGGCCGGCAAAGCTCGATGGGTTCGCGATGCGCGTGCCGACGCCCAACGTTTCGGTGGTGGACCTGGTTGTGTTGGTTGAGAAGCAGACCACGAAAGAAGAAGTGAACGCAGCGCTGAAGAAAGCGCATCGGAGAGCGGATCGTTGAAGGGCTATCTGGCCTACGAAGAAAACGAACTGGTGTCTGCCGATTTCAAGGGCGATCCCGTCTCCTCGATCGTCGACGCGCACTATGACGCTGGTGGTCGGCGGCAATTGCGTGAAGGTGATCTCCTGGTACGACAACGAGTGGGGATACTCCTGCCGCGTACGCGACCTGATCAACTACATGGGCTCGCAAGGGTCCTGTAAACCAGTACGCCGGCACGCCGTTCACCCCGGGTGGCAGGCGCGTCATCCTGGAAACGTGATGACCTCCTTTGCATGACAACCGGCAGGGTGCCGGTGCTACGTTACGAAGGACCAGCCATGTCGCAAGCTTTCGATTCGTGATCTGCCATTGAACGACCGCCGCGGTCTTCATGCGGGTTGACTTCAACGTGCCGCTCGAAGACGGCCGCGTCATGGACGACACTCGCATCCGCGAAACGCTTACCCACGATTGAATACGCTCTGCGCCATGGCGCGCGCCTGATTCTCGCTTCGCACCTGGGACGTCCGAAGGGCAAGCCCAACCCGACACTGAGCCTGAAGCCGGTCGCCGAGCGGCTGCGGATGCTGCTCGATAAGGAACTGGCGCGTGGTGAGAACGTTGGGTTCTGTCCGGATTGCGTTGGCGCCGAGGCCGAAGAGGTTGCCGGCAAGCTGGAGAAGGGCGAGACTCTGCTGCTGGAGAATCTGCGCTTCCACGCCGAGGAAGAAGCCAACGACGAGCCATTCTCAAAGCAACTCGCGACGCTGGCGGACTTCTACGTGAACGATGCGTTTCGGCACGGCGCATCGCGCGCATGCTTCGACCGTAGGCATGACCAAGTTCATGCAGAAGTCGGCTGCCGGGCTGCTGATGGAGAAGGAACTCGAATACCTGGGCCGCGCGTTGCACCATCCGGAGAAGCCGTTTGTGGCTATTCTCGGCGGCGCCAAGGTCAGCGACAAGATTCCGCGTGATTACGGCATCTGCTGGACAAGGTGGACTCGCTGATCATCGGTGGAGGCATGGCATACACGTTCCTGAAAGCCCTGGGTGAGCAGGTCGGCAAATCACTGGTGGAGGAAGACAAGCTCGAACTTGGCGAAGCATCTTTTGCAGGAAGCCAAAACCCGCAAGCTGAAACTCCTGCTTCCCGGTGCGACCACGTCGCGGCCGACAAGGTGGACGCGAATGCTCACGTCACGCAAGGTCGATCAAGGGCAACCGATTCCCGCCAACCTGATGGCGTTTGGACATTGGTCCGAAAACCATCGAGATGTTCGAAGAAGATTTCGCGCGCGCGCACGATTTTGTGGAACGGACCGATGGGCGTCTTCGAGATGTCACCGTTTGCCAAGGGGACATTCAAGGTTGCGCAGCGCGGTCGCGGATAATCCAGGAGCCGTTGTCGATTGTGGGCGGGGGCGATTCCGTTTCGGCCGTACGCGCTGCAGGAGTCGCGGACAAGATTACCACATATCTCCACCGGTGGCGGAGCGTCTCTTGAATTCCTGGAAGGCAAAACGTTACCGGGCGTGGAAGCTCTGACGGACAAGAAGTAGCGAAGGACAATCGGTGCGCTGACTTCTGCTCTTCGGGCATCGTTTGCCCAGGTGAAATATCCTCGACTTTCGCGGACCAGCCGACATCACGAAAGAAACCACCGAGAGCCATCGTGAACGCCGCGAACTCCTACCTTCTGGGCGGAGGTGGAGTGGATGGCGCGATTCATCCGCGCAGGTGGTCCGTCGATCCTGAAGGAGTGCTCCAAAGATCGCTGCGGAGATTGGGCACCTACCTGCCGGCAAGGCCTGTGCTCACGACTGGTGGACGGCTGCGCAGCAAAATACGTGATCCACACCGTCGGCCCGGTTTTCCGTCACGGCTCCCGATCGCCACGCAGAGACTGCTGGCCAGTTGTTATCGTGAGTCGATTCGCCTCGCGCGACGATCACGGAATTCGGTCGCTGGCCTTCCCTTCTATCTCCACTGGCGCCTTTGGGTATCCGGTGCACGACAGCCGCGCGGAAGTCAGCTGTAGCTTGCGGTTGCGGCGGCGCTCGATTCCGCAAGTCAAGTGATGCACGCTCGATTCGTGTTGTTCGACGGCGCCACCTTGAAAGCCTACGTACGCGCTTTTGAAAAGCTGCACAAGATCCGGCTCTCCTATCCCCTACCAACGTTGAGAGAGAACACTCCGTGAGAAAAAAAGTCATTGCTCGCCAATTGGAAAATGTTCAAGACGCCCGACCAAGCCCGCGATTTCTTTCGCGACTTTTGCCGATGGTCGCAGGACATGACCGCGATGAGATCGTCGTCTGCCCGCCGTTTTTGATATCCCTACCTCGGTCGACGCGGCGAAAGGCTCGAACGTAGCCATCGGTGCCCAGGACATGCACTGGGAGAAAGAAGGTGCGTACACCGGCGAAATCTGCCGCTCGATGTTGCAGGCAGTCGGCGTCACGCACGTGATTATCGGGCACTCGGAACGGCGGCAGTACTTCGGAGAGACGGATGACGTCGTCAATCTCAAGTTGAAGGCGGCTCTGGAAGCTGGCTTGACGCCGATCGTGTGCGTTGGTGAGGTGCTCGAGGAGCGAGAGGCCAGGTTGACCGAAGACGTGCTGCGCCGGCAGTGCCTGCGCGCCTTCCATGCGATCTCGGGCAAGAAGGCGCCGTAAGCTGATCGTTGCGTATGAGCCGGTATGGGCGATCGGAACCGGAAAGACGGCGACTCCCCAGATGGCGGCCGATGCGCATACTTTGATCCGAGCCGAGGCGGCCAAGGCGTTCGGACGACGAGTTTGGAAATAATCTCCAGGATTTTGTACGGCGGGTCGGTCAAGCCGGACAATGCGACAGCCTTGATGGCTGAGAGCGAGATTGATGGGGCGCTGGTCGGAGGCGCTAGCCTGGATCCCAAGTCGTTTGCGGCGATCGTGAAGTACTGAGGGGCGGCCCGTTCCGGGAAGATTATCGAGATTCTAGACGAAGACTTTAAAACGCAGACGGCGCAGAGCGGCTTTCTTGTCGTGAAACCCCTCCGTTGGCGCCGCCTTGCCTGCAACCATTTTTCAGACTGCAGAATTCGGCCCGAGGTGCGCTTCGGGCCGTTTGCTATAATCTTGCTTGCTCTCTTGCGGAAGTGGTGGAACTGGCAGACACACCATCTGAGGCCATCACTTAGCTATTCTTTACAAACTTCTGATACTGCAGCTTTTGCCTTTACTGCCTCAATTACATCCAAGGATCACTCCGAAGACGGCCCGGTAGCCCGCGGTAACCCCCGGATGCAAGCAGAAGTCGGTGCAAAATCGGTGCAGTTTTCCCCGCCTCACAGCAGCGGGCCCAGACTACGGATTGTCTTGGGGGGGCAAATCAGTTCTCCGTGAAGCTCGCTGACAGTGCACGAGCCGAACAAAGTGGAAAGTCGTCCACGGTGCCGCATCCAGTGCAGTTCCACCGCGAAACCGACGCAGGCCTGGATGTCTTTTGCGCCAGATCATCCGTCGCACGAGAAGCGATCCCGTACTAATCGAACAAAGTAGAAAGGTCGGAGCAGCACCTGGTGATTCTGCCTGCCCCAAGCAGGCGCCTCCGGACCTAGACGTCGGCTTTTCACCTGACTCTCGGGAGCATCCCGAATGGCCGATTGTTCAAAGGAAGGAGGGGCAGGACGATTCGGGCGGCGTTCCCTCCATAAAAATCACGATGCAAAAACCGAGGGCGGCGGACTGTCCCGCGTCTGCCTGGCCTCTGCCGTGACAGGGCAACGCAAATGGGGATCATAACTGATTGATATCCGACGGCGCGGTGTCGGCGGTCGATCGTTGACTACAAAATGATACCGGACAGCTTCTGGTATCGTCCCTTAACGTCCCCAGAATTGAAGTGCTCTTATCTGAATGCTCGATTGTTGACGAGAAGGTGCTCGCTATTCAGAGGATCCAATTTCAAAGAACGAGCTTGGCTCTGACCGGTCAAAGGAGGCTGGGAGTTGACCCTTTTGAATATCCTGACTCAACCATCCGAGCACGACGCTTTTTCAGTCGCCACTGTCATGGGGCGTTGGTGAATCCAGGAGCATTTAGGACTCGCCTGATTTCTGCTCGACTTTGTCACAAGGACGACACCTTCACGGTCACGAAAGTGGGCCACCCAAAGTATTAGTGATCGATACCTTCGTCCTGGCCAGTTCCTTCCCAGTGTTTCTGGCCTAATCGCTATCACCTGTCGGTTCCCACTCCGTCTGATATGATTTCCGGGAGCGACGCGATGCAGAACAATTTGAGCGATACCCAAACGTTATCTGGTAGGCGGCGGGCTGTTCCTGTTGCTCGTGTTGGGACTGATCATTGGGTGATTCATCCGGCCTGACATGCGGGATCAAACAGTCGCCCCTGCCAGAGTCCCGGGTACTGCAGGTTCAGCGAGATGTGCCGGTTTATGGGAATGGATCAGGACTGATGAGCTAGTCAATGCTTTGACGTTAGAGCGCAGGTTACGGGATACCTGCTGAAGCAGGATATCAAGGAGAACGTTTGTCAAACACTGGCCAACTCTTGTTTCCAGATTGATCCGCGTCGTCGCTTTTCGGGCAGCGCTCGACCAGGCCAGGAGCGATTGGCTCAGGCAGAAATGATGCCAGCCAGCTTGCACAGGCGGTGCAACGCCGCACGGGCTCGATGTGGAACGCCCACTACACCGCTCGAAGAGCGACGACCAGCCAGCAGATCTCGACAACCGTCAAAACAATCTTGCCGCCTGGCGTTAACGATGATCGAAACAAGCCAAAAAGGATAAAGAGACCTACGAGGCGACCGTCGGAGAAACAGCTGAAGATCAATCTCAATTCACTCGTTTGGTTTCGCCAGTCGATGGCGTCGCCGGAAGCCAGGCACAGCTCAAGTACTAAGGCGCTTTAGTGTCGGTTGTCCTAACGGCGGGTGGTGGTCATCCGTTCCACCCTGGATCGATCGGGAGAAAGCATATTTCACCGTCCAGCGGGAACCTCAATACCTTGAATGGCGCAAAGGCGCTTCCACCCGACGGAGACCAATCGGTGGGAAGCCGATAAATTACTTCGCCTTCCAGCTCGTTCTGGCCGATGGTTCAACCTACCCACGCGCGGGGACTTTTCCTGTTTTAAAAACCGACAGATTAACGAGACCGCGGCGCGAAATTCCATTTTTAGCCGCGCTCTTTCCCCGATCCAACAATGTGCCACAGAAAAGGAAGGAAGCCCCACGGCGTGTTACGCCAAGTTCGTGTGGAAATGATTAATCCGGACAGCGAGCCACCTTGCTGGTTCCCCAGCGTGCCGTTTCTGAACTCAGAGGTGGTTATCGAAGTGGCAGTCCTCGATTCCCGACAACAAGATGACCATCGGCCGGTAACAGTGGACCCCGTTTGAGTCGATCGGCACTTTGCAGGTGTCGCCGGGATGGACTCAATGGGTGATACCGAAGCAATACGTAACTGA